>ENA-OPZM01000559-OPZM01000559.1-human-gut-metagenome-genome-assembly--contig:-NODE-559-length-15902-cov-1.727163_pt1 | contig 15902 bp, 26 predicted proteins | sample MGYA00242478_ERZ504493 | MGnify/ENA primary metagenome ERZ504493 (study PRJEB26092, sample SAMD00036227) | human gut metagenome | host: Homo sapiens | study: EMG produced TPA metagenomics assembly of...
CGGGGTGTGATCCATGAATCGGATCTCGCCTTCCATGTATCCCAGATTAAAAGAAATGATCGAGGAACAGACCGGACTTCTGGTGTACGGCTATCTTCCGGAGAAAAAGGAGCTTCAGGTAGAAAGCCGGTATCTGGGGCTTCGGCTTCCCGGAGAGATGGAAACGATGAAGGAGACGCTGAAGCGTTTGGGAAGCCAGGCAGAAGAGACCATCGACCTTGCAGGACTCCTTTCCCTGGCAGAAACAGCCGGGATGATGGAAGAGGAAGAGCGCCGGACATCCAAAGGATGCGGGGAGACTGACGGAAAAGTGCCTGCAAAAGAAAAAGTCCGGATCGGGATCGCAAAGGATGAAGCCTTCTGTTTCTTTTATCAGGACAACCTAAAGATTCTGGAAGATATGGGGGCAGAGCTTGTGTATTTTTCCCCGCTTCGGGATGAAAAGATTCCGGCAGACGTGGACGGACTCATCTTTTACGGCGGCTACCCGGAATTGTATGCCGAAAGCTTAGCCGGAACAGTTCCATGCGAGACAGCGTTCACATGGCAGTGAACGAGGGGCTTCCCTGTATCGGAGAGTGCGGAGGTTTCTTATATTTGCAGGAATATCTGGAAACAAAAGAGGGACAGCGTTTTCCCATGACGGGTGTATTACCCGGAGGGAGCCATTACACAGGGCGTCTTTTAAGATTCGGCTATGTGACCCTGTCCGGCGGGACGGCCTTTGGAGGGGATGCAGGAGAGATCCCGGCGCATGAATTTCACTATTATGATTCCACGGATGCAGGAAATGCGTATCTGGCAAGCAAGCCACTGTCCAAAAGAAGCTGGAGATGTATCGTCAGCACCGGGCGTCTGTGGGCGGGTTATCCGCACATTCACTATGGAGGAAACCGGAAGTTTGCAGAAAACTTTCTGGATGTATGCAGGAACAGGAGGAAGGAGCTTTGAATCAGGAAACAGATTTGGAACAGGTCATCCGGCAGATCAGACCGCTGGATGAACATGCCATGGAACAGGCAAAGAAGCAGTGGAATTCTATTGCAAAGCCGCTGCACAGCTTAGGAAAGCTGGAAGAGCACATCATCCGGATCGCGGGATCACTGGAGATCCGGATGTGAAGATCGAAGAAAAGGCTCTGATCGTTATGTGTGCGGACAACGGAGTGGTAGAAGAAGGCGTGACCCAGACGGGGCAGGAAGTGACGGCCATCGTGGCGGAGAATTTCCTGTCCGGAGAAACCAGTGCGGCTATTATGTGTAAGAAAGCGGGAGCCAGGATCCTTCCTATCGATATTGGCATGGCAGGAAAAACAAAAGTGCCGGACCATAAGGTGGCCTGCGGTACCAGGAATTTTGCAAAGGAGCCTGCCATGACAAGGGAGCAGGCGCTTCAAAGTATCCTGACCGGAGTCCGGATCGTGGAGGAACAAAAAAAGGCGGGCGTGGCGCTTCTGGCCACCGGAGAGATGGGCATCGGAAATACCACCACCAGCAGCGCGGTGCTTGCGGCTCTTCTTCAGATAGATCCGGAAAAAGTGACGGGAAGAGGCGCCGGGCTTACCAGCGCGGGGCTTTCCAGAAAGATCCAGGTGATCCGCCAGGCGCTTGCCTTACATAAGCCGGACGCGAACGATCCGGTGGATGTACTCGCAAAGGTGGGCGGCTTTGATATCGGCGGCCTTGCGGGCGTGTATCTGGGAGCGGCAAAGATGCGTCTTCCGGTGCTGATCGACGGATTTATCTCCGGGACGGCGGCGCTTCTTGCCTGCAGGCTTTGTCCGGAGGCAAAGGAATATATGATCGCCTCTCACAAATCCAAGGAGCCGGGAATGCAGATCCTCCTGAAGGCGCTGGGGCTTTCTGCGTCTCTGGACTGCGATATGTGCCTGGGAGAAGGCACCGGGGCCGTGGCCTTTTTCCCGGTGCTTGACATGGCGGCGGCAGTCTACCGTCAGATGAGCACCTTTGCGGACATTCAGGTAGAAGAATATCAGGAGCTGGGAGATAAATAATGATACATTTGATCACAGGCGGAAGCGGAAGCGGAAAGTCCGTTTATGCGGAGAATTGGCTGATCCGGCAGGGCGGCCGGGAAGCGTGCGGGAAAGAGAAGCCCTTTCTCTATATTGCGACCATGCGTCCCTTCGGGCAGGAGAGCAGACAGAAAATTTTGCGCCACAGAAATCAGCGGGCCGGGAAGGCTTTGCCACCCTGGAGTGCTACCAGGATCTGGAAGCCTGGAGATTCCGGAAAATGCAGGGATCCTGCTGGAATGTGTCATGAACCTGACGGCCAATGAATCTTACCGGGAAGACGAAAAAGATGCACAGGAAAAAGGGGAAGATAAGGTGGCAGAAAAGGTGCTGGAAGGAATCCGTCACCTTTCGGAACATACGGCGTATCTGGCTGTAGTGACAGGGCAGGTGGATGGGGACATTGATTCCTATTCGGAGGAAACCAGAACCTATCAGAAAATCCTTGGAGAGACCAATCAGAAGATCGGAAGTGCGGCCGATCAGATCACGGAGGTGGTGTACGGGATCCCCGTACCGTTGAAAGTATGAAAAGCAGAGTGTGGAATAGTTTTAAAATTGCATGTTCGATGTACAGTAAGATCCCTGTGCCCCCTGCAGACTGGACCAAAGAAAACAAGGCTTATGTGATGTGCTTTTTCCCCTGGGTGGGGGCTGTGATCGGAGCGCTGACTTATGCCGTGTATTCCCTGAAAGAGTGGATGCATCAGGCCGGATTTGGATTTCCGGACTTCTTTTTTACGGCGCTTCTGGTGCTGATTCCTGTATGGGTTACCGGTGGGATTCATCTGGATGGTTATCTGGATACTCAGGATGCCCTTCATTCCTACCAATCCAGGGAGCGGAAGCTGGAGATATTGAAGGACCCGCATACGGGAGCCTTTGCGGTGATCGCCGGAATTTGCTATTTTGTGCTGGATCTGGGGATTTACAGCGGTCTAACGGCAGAAAGTGTCCGGGTGATCGCGGTAGGCTTTGTGCTGTCGCGGGCGCTTAGCGGACTTTCCGTCGTCTGCTTTCCTCAGGCAAGAAAAAAGGGATGGCGGCGGATTTTTCTGATGGAGCGAAGAAGAAGGGAAGCCGTCTTGTGCTGCTTCTCTATGTGATCCTGGCCGCCGGAGTGATGATCTTTGCAGGAGGCGTGCGGGAGTGTCTGCTGTCCTGGCCGCCGGTGGTGTTTTCCTCTATTATGCGCGGATGACCAGACGGATTTTTGGCGGCATGACAGGAGACTTGGCCGGGTATTTTCTCCAGCTTTGTGAGATCTGGATGGCAGCGGCGGCTGTGATTGCCGATATCTTATGGAAAGGAGCGGCTGGTAAAATGGAACTGATCGTAGGAGGAGCTTATCAGGGAAAAACAGAGTATGCCAGACGTTTATTCCCGGACATTTCCTGGGCAGACGGAGAACACTGCTCCTTTGAGGAGCTCTGTCAGTGTCAGGGGATCCTGAAATTTCACCGCTATCTGGAACGGCGGATGGCGGCAGGAGAGTCTGTGGCGGACCTGGCGGAAATTCTGTATCAGGAGAATCCGGAGCTGGTGATCGTGACCGATGAGATCGGCTGCGGCATTGTACCTATGGATCCCTTCCAGCGGGAAGTAAGGGAGCAGACCGGGCGGGTCTGCACGGCGCTTGCAGGGAAGGCCAGGCGGGTTCACCGGGTGATCTGCGGCGTAGGGACGGTGATCAAGGGATGATAAGGATGTATCTCATCCGGCACGCAGTACGCCAGGGAACAGGGAACACCGGTATATCGGAAGGACAGAGGAAGACCTGTGTGAGGAAGGAATCCTTGCTCTGAAAGGACAGGAGGCGCCGGAGGTTCAAAGGATTTATGCAAGTCCGATGCGGCGGTGCATCCAGACAGCGAAGATCCTGTATCCGGGGCGGGCTCCGGTAAAGATCGAAGAATTCCGGGAATGTGATTTCGGAAGCTTTGAGGGAAAGAATTATCAGGATCTAAGCGGGGATCCGGTGTATCAGGCCTGGATCGACAGCGGCGGGACGCTTGGATTCCCGGGAGGAGAGGAACCCGACGGGTTTCGGAGGCGCTGCGTGGAAGGATTTGATAAGGTACTGGAAGACTGCCGGCGGGATGGTATAGAGACGGCGGCTCTGATCGTCCATGGCGGCACCATCATGAGCATCATGGAGGCTTATGCCAGACTAAGGCTCTTATTATGATTTTCAAGTGGGAAATGGAGAGGGATATGAACTGGTTATTACAGATGACGGTGCCGGTACTTGCGGGATTTGTCCTGGATCTTCTGCTGGGGGACCCGGCATGGCTCTATCATCCGGTGCGGCTGATCGGGCTTCTGATCGAAAAGGGAGAAAAAATTATCAGAAAATGTCTGCCAAAGACCAGAGGCGGTGAGCGCTGGGCGGGGTGGTCCTGGTGATTTTCGTAGTGAGTATAAGCGCGCTCGTTCCTCTGGGGATCCTTTTGGCGGCGTACCGCTTTTTTGTCCCCCTGGGACTTTTGATTGAGAGCTTTTTCTGCTACCAGATCCTGGCGGTGAAGTCGCTTAAGGTGGAAAGTGACAGGTCTGCCGGGCGCTAAAGGAAGAGGGACTGATAAGACGGGCGAAAAGCGGTGTCCATGATCGTGGGAAGAGATACGGAAGAATTATCGGAAGAAGGGGTGACAAAGGCTGCGGTGGAGACGGTGGCGAGAATACCTCTGACGGCGTGATCGCTCCGCTGTTCTACATGGTGATCGGCGGCGCTGTACTTGGATTTGCCTATAAGGCGGTGAACACCATGGATTCCATGATCGGATATAAGAATGACAAATACCGGTATTTCGGGACGGCAGCGGCAAGGTTGATGATGCGGCGAACTTTCTTCCCTCCCGGCTTGCGGCGGTTCTGATGATCGCATCCGCCTTCCTTTTGGGGATGGACGGGCCAGGGGCATTCCGGATTTATTGCCGGGACCGGAAGAACACAAAAGCCCCAATGCAGCGCAGACGGAGTCTGTCATGGCAGGCGCCTGGGAGTGGAGCTTGCGGGAAATGCCTGGTATTTTGGGAAACTTTATGAAAAGCCCACCATCGGGGATCCGAAAAGGCCCATTGAGATCGAAGATATCAGAAGGTCCCACCGGCTGCTTTACGGCACCAGTATCCTGGCCCTGGCAGTCTTTATGGGAATCAAATGCTGCCTGCTTTGGCTGTGATGACAGGAGGTTACGATGAAGAAAGAACAGATTCACGGAGGAGATATTTACCGCAACCCGGGGGTGACGGATTTTTCGGTGAACAGTAATCCGCTGGGCGTGCAAAAAGAGGTGCTTTCGGCTCTTAAGGAGCAGCTGGGAAAGATCGCCCATTACCCGGATATTAAGTGCGAGGCGCTAATCCGGGAAATCTGCCGGTTCGAGCAGGTGGAAGAGGAGCAGGTGCTCTGTGGAAACGGTGCGGCGGAGCTGTTTTTTGCCGCTGCCTGGGCCTTAAAGCCAAAGCATGTGCTGCTTCCCGAGCCTTCCTTTGCGGAGTATGAGCGGTCGCTCCGGTCTGTGGACGCGGTGATCCATGAATATACATTGCGGGAAGAGCAGGATTTTCTGGTGACAGAAGAGATCCTGCAGGCGATCACACCGGAGATGGATCTTTTGATCCTGTGTAATCCCAATAACCCAACCGGCAGGTGGTGGAGCGCCCGCTGCTTCTTAAGATCCTGAAGCGGTGCAAAGAGGCAGGCGTGACCCTTCTTCTGGATGAGTGCTTTGTGGACTTTCTGGATCATCCGGATCAGGCGACCATGACAGGATTTTTAAAAGAGTATCCTAATCTTCTGATCGTGAAGGCCTTTACCAAGATATTCTGTATGCCGGGACTGAGGCTTGGGTATGCCCTTTGCAGTGATCCGGGCCTTCTGGAAGAGATGGACCGTTTTCTGCAGCCCTGGAATGTGTCGGTGCCGGCGCAGATTGCAGGGGTGGCCGCCATGAAGAATCATAAAGAATATCTGGAAGAAACCCGGATGTTTCTAAAAGAAGAGCGGGAAAAGCTGCGCCGTCAGATGGAAGAGCTTGGCGACCGGGTGATCGGCTCCCGGGCCAACTACCTGTTTTTTGCCAGTGAGAAAGGACTTTATGAAAAAGCTCTGGAGGCCGGATTTTTGATACGGAACTGTGGAAATTACAGAGGACTTGGAGAGGGATATTACCGGATCGCCGTCCGGACAAAGGAAGAAAACGAGAGGTGGATCGCATGGCGAAGAGGATTATGATACAAGGAACCATGTCAAATGCGGGGAAGAGCCTGATCTGTGCGGGCCTTTGCAGGATCTTTCATCAGGACGGATACAAGGCGGCGCCCTTTAAATCCCAGAACATGGCATTGAATTCTTTTATCACCGATGATGGACTGGAGATGGGCCGGGCGCAGGTGGTTCAGGCCGAGGCGGCGAAGATCAGGCCAAGAGCAGAGATGAATCCCATCCTGCTAAAGCCACCAACGATACAGGATCTCAGGTCATCGTAAACGGAAAGGTCTGGAAGGATATGAGCGCCCGGGACTATTTTGCCTGCAAGCGCCGACTGGTCCCGCAGATCCTGGAAGCATACGGGAAGCTGGAAAAGGAGTATGACTTGATTGTTATCGAAGGCGCCGGAAGCCCGGCGGAGATCAATCTGAAAGAAAACGACATCGTCAACATGGGGCTGGCAAAGATGCTGGATGCGCCGGTCCTGCTGGTGGGAGATATCGACCGGGGCGGTGTGTTCGCGCAGCTTCTGGGAACTCTGATGCTGCTGGAGCCGGAGGAAAAAGAGCGGGTAAAGGGACTGATCATCAATAAATTCCGGGGAGATAAGACCATCCTGGATCCGGGAATACAGATGCTGGAGGAAAGGTGCCGGGTGCCGGTGCTGGGGGTGACTCCGTATCTGAATGTGGATATCGAGGATGAGGACAGCCTGACAGAACGGTTTATAAAGACGGGCAGCGAAGGAAAGATCGACATTGCGGTGATCCGCACGCCGCGGATCTCCAATTTTACAGATTTTCTGGCATTGGAGCATCTGGAAGAAGTGACCCTTCGGTATGTGGAACATCCCGGGCAGCTAAAACACCCGGATATGATCCTGCTTCCGGGGACCAAGAATACCATGGGAGACCTGAAATGGATGCGTGAAAACGGGCTGGAAGCGGCTATCTTAAAGGAAGCAGATCAGGGAACGGTCATCTTTGGCATCTGCGGCGGCTATCAGATGTTAGGAGAAGAGCTGCGAGACCCTGATCAGGTGGAAGAAGGAGGAACCATGCGGGGAATGGGACTCCTTCCTCTGGAGACGGTATTTACAAAGGAAAAAACAAGGACCAGGGTCAGCGGAAGGTTCTGTCATGTGGATGGGGCATTAAAGTCCTTGGAAGGAAAAGAGCTGGAAGGCTATGAGATCCATATGGGCGTGACCAGAAAAAGGGATGGACAGGAAGAACAGGCAGCTATGAGTCAGATGAAAGACCAGGTCAGCGGAAGAACGAGTATGGACGGATACAGCCGTGGAAATGTGTACGGCTCCTATATCCACGGCATCTTTGACCGGGAAGGCGTGGCAGAGGAAATCGCAGAAAGCCTGGCAAAAAAGAAAGGCGTAAGCTTAAAGGAGATTAAAAACAAGAGCTTAAAAGACTGGAAAGAAGAACAGTACGACCTGCTGGCAGATGCCCTCAGGGAGCATCTTGACATGAAGGCTATTTACCAGATCTTGGAGGAGGAAGAGTAGTCGATGGAGATTGAAATTGTACGGCCGGAAGAGATCGAGAAGCGGAGTTTCGCAATCATTTCGGAAGAGTTAAAGGCGCAGGGCATTACCCTGCCGGAAGACCAGGAGGCAGTGACCAAGCGGTGTATCCATACCAGCGCAGACTTTGATTATGCCAGAAATCTGACGTTTTCCGAGGGGGCAGTTGAAAAAGCAAAGGAAGCGATCCGTCATGGTGCGTCCATCGTCACGGATACCCAGATGGCCCGGTCCGGCATCAATAAAAGGGTACTGGAGCAATACGGCGGACAAGTATACTGCTTCATGTCGGATACAGATGTGGCAGAGGAGGCGAAGAGGCCGGTATACCCGGCCGTCGCCAGCATGGAGAAGGCCTGTGCCTTAGAAGAGGACCTGATCTTTGCCATCGGCAATGCGCCTACCGCGCTGATCCGTCTGTATGAGCTGATCCGGGAAGGGCGAATCGCTCCCAAACTGGTCATCGGCGCTCCGGTAGGGTTCGTCAATGTGGTGCAGTCCAAGGAGCAGATCCTGACCTTAAAGGATACGCCTACATCGTGGCCCGGGGAAGAAAGGGCGGCAGCAATATTGCAGCTGCATCTGCAACGCCTTACTGTATCAATGTTAAAATACTTGGAGGGATGAAAACAAATGAACAAATGGAGCAAATCAGAAAAAGGACTGCTGTTTGCCGTCACACTTGCGGCTGTCGTGTATGCCTGCGGTCTTGATACGAAGGCCATGCACATCATGGAAGGGTATCTTCCGGCAGGCTACTGCATTGCCTGGGGAGCAGCCTGCCTTCCATTTCTGGCGGCGGGGTACCTTCGGATCCGGAAGCTGGTAAAAGAGCAGAAGAAAGCATTGATCCTGCTGGCTATGTCCGGGGCGTTCATCTTCGTGATCTCATCGCTGAAGATCCCATCGGTCACCGGAAGCTGCAGCCATATGACAGGGACTGGGCTTGGAGCCATCCTGTTTGGGCCTTCCACAGTCAGTATCTTAGGCATCATCGTACTGGTCTTTCAGGCGGTGCTTTTGGCCCATGGAGGGCTCACCACGCTGGGAGCCAACACTTTTAGCATGGCGATTGCAGGACCGCTTTTCAGTTTTGGGATCTATAAGCTTGGCATCCGGTTTGGTTGGAACCGGAAGGCAGTGATTTTTGCGGCTGCTTTTCTGGGAGATCTTCTGACCTACTGCGTCACCAGCATCCAGCTGGCGCTTGCTATCCAAGCGAGACGGGCGGAGTGGCAGCAAGCGCTGTGAAGTTTCTGGGTGTATTTGCCCCGACGCAGCTGCCGCTGGCAGTGCTGGAGGGAATCCTGACGGTGCTGATCGTGATCGGGATGGAAAGCTTTGCGGCTCCGGAACTTCGGGCGATCGGATTTTTCAGAAAGGAGAAGACGAATGGCAGAGCATAAGAAATCAAATAAAGGACTGGTGTGCGTACTGATCCTGGTCAGTATCCTGCTGGTGGTGGTTCCCTTTCTTGCCTTAAGAGGGGCGGAATTTGGCGGAAGCGACGATGCGGGAAGCCGATGGTAAACGAAGTAACAGGGACAGAGTATGAGCCTGGTTCACTCCGGTATTGGAAAACCTGATCGGAGGAGAGATCCCTGGCGAGATTGAAAGCCTGATTTTCTGTGTACAGACAGGGATCGGCGTAGGGATCCTGGCGTTTTGCTTTGGCTACCTGGTGGCCCGCAAGAAATACTCCAGGGGACAAGAGGAATGATGCGAGGGGAAAAAGGCGGTCTTTCCCCTATGCCAAGAGTCCTGTTCTGTCTGGGTATGATGGTAACAGCAGTCTGCTCGGCCCATCCTTTTCTGGGGGCCGAGCTTTCGGTGGTCATGCTTTTGTGGGCCAGGGTATACGGGAAGGTGCCGGTAGGAAAATATCTCCGGATGTTCCGGCTGCCGCTTGGGTTTCTGGCGCTTTCCGGACTGGTGCTTTTGTGGGAATATTCTGGCGTGAGGGAAGGAATCTTAAGCTTTTCCGTTGGGCCGGGATATCTTAGCATGACCAGGGAGACGGTGCTTAGGACAATTCTTGTTACTTTCCGGGCCCTGGGAGCGGTGTCTGCCTTGTTTGCATTAGGAATGACTACGCCGGTGACGGAGTTGACCGGTGTTTTGAAGCGCCTGCACTGCCCGGATCTGATCTGCAGCCTGATGTATCTGATGTACCGCTATATTTTTCTGATGTATCAGGTACATGGAAATATGAAGCAGGCGGCGGAAGGAAGAATGGGATACATGGATTACCGGACTTCTCTTCGTACCACAGCCGGGATCTATGGAAATCTTCTGCCTACAGTTACCGACAGGCAGGGGCAAATTTTGACGCTATGGAAAGCCGCTGCTTTGACGGAAGTGTTCGGTTCCTTCCGGGGAAATACCGGAAAGACTGGAGGAAGACAGTGATTCTTGTGATTCTGGTCCTTTTAGAAATAGGAATCTGTATCTGCTGGCGTGGCTGGCCGGCAGTCTAGTGGACGATCAGGAGCTGGGAGGGAGGAGCCAAGGAATGGATGAAATTTTAAGACTGAAAGACCTGTCTTTTCGCTATGAAGAAGAAAAGGAATGGGCGCTTAAGGAGGTAAGCCTTTCTATTTCCTCCGGTGAAAAAATTGCGGTCCTTGGGAATAACGGAGCCGGAAAGAGTACGTTTTTCCGGTGCTGCAACGGAATCTTAAGACCAAAGGAAGGCAGTCTGTATCTGAAAGGGGAGAAGATTTCCTGGAAAAAGAAGGAAATCCTGAATCTGCGCCAGAGTGTGGGGCTGATCTTCCAGGAAGCGGATCATCAGCTGATCGCCGGAACGGTGGCAGAAGAGGTCAGCTTTGGCCCCATGAATCTGAAGCTTTCGGAACAGGAGGTAAGAAACCGAGTGGAAAAAGCCCTTGCGGCCATGGATCTTCTTAAGTATCAGGAAAAAGCCCCTCATGAACTCTCCGGCGGGGAGAAAAAGCGGGTCAGCATTGCCGACATCCTGGCGATGGAGCCGGAGCTGATGCTTCTGGACGAACCGGCATCCAGCTTAGATCCGGTGAACCAAAGCCTCCTGGAGGCGAACTTGGAAAAGCTTCACCAGAAGGGAATCGCTCTGGTGGTGGCCACCCACGATGTGGATTTTGCCTGGCGGTGGGCAAAACGGATCCTGATCTTCCATCAGGGCAGGCTTGTGGCAGACGGCAGGGGAGAGGAAATCTTTGCAGACGAAGCGCTGATAGAAAAAAGCGGCCTTAAGAAGCCGCTTCTCTACGAGGTGGGAAAGATCTATGGAATTTCGCCTTTGCCAAAGACTCTTAAAGAATTGCTTCCAGATGGCGAAGGAATATCTTCCGGATCTGCGGAAATTCTCCCAGCCCCTTCAGATGGCAGGTAACCTGATAGCCGGCTGACCGGAACTGCTCCTTCCAGGAATCCGGATCGTCTCCTGCCATATCGTTCTTTGCATGGTCCCCTGCCACGATCATAAGGGCAGAAGATGAAGGGAGCGGATAGGGCTGCCTTCCAGATGGCGGAGCACATCCCGGGGGGCGGGATAGGCTTCTACCGTTCCCACGTGGATATGAGGGAGCCTTAAGTCCTTGCACATATAGTCCAGGGCGGCATAGACCGTGTTAGAGAAGTGGTCGCTGCCATGGCCCATCAGGATCAGGGCCTCATCCTCTTTCAAGAAAGAATATTCTCCAGCGAGGATCGAGATGACTTCTTTCAAATCTTCCGTAGAGGACAGAAGAGGGGCGCCGAAGCTAATGGAAGAAAACTGATCCCGGAAAGCCAGGGCGTCCGCCGTCATCCGGTCGTTTTCGATGCCGTTCAGGATATGGGTAGGCTGGATGCGGACGTCGGTAATGCCGTCCCGTCGCATGTTCTCCAGGGCCTCTGTGACGGTGGGAATATGTTCACCAGTGGTGCGTGAAAGCTTTCGGATGATCATCTGGCTGGTCCAGGCGCTGTATACCGCAAGATCCGGGTGTGCCTCCCGGATGCTTTCTTCAATGGCGTCGATCGTGACGGCCCGGGTATCCGGATGGCTGGTGCCGAAGCTGACGACAAGGATTCCCTTTTTGGGAGAAATCGCTGTGTCAGAAGGTGTATTTTTTTGTTATCATAAAGAGAGTCTCCTTTCGAAATTGACAGGTGCAAAAAAGAAAATTGCACTGCTGTCATTATAGCAGGGGAGAAGAGAGGACCGCAACTGAAAATGAAAGGATATGAAGGAATGGCGCGGGAGGTGGAGAATAGTGGAAAAGCCTTTTTTTCCCAATGTTTATTGATCTGTCAAAAAAGAAGGTAGTGGTCATCGGCGGAGGCCGCATCGCAGGACGGCGGATCAGGACGCTCCTGTCATTTGCAGGGCAGATCTGTGTGATCGCGCCTGAGGTGACGGAAGAGATTGAAGGTTATATAAAAGAAGGAAGGGTCACCCATTTGAAAACCCGGTATGCGCCGGGATTGATCCAGGATGCGGATCTTCTGCTGGCGGCCACGGATGATCCGGTCTGCAATGAACAGGCGGCAGACGAGTGCAGGAGACGTGGGATTCCGGTCAATGTGTCCCACAAAAAGGAATTGTGTGATTTCTATTTCCCGGGGACCGCGGTGTGCGGGGATCTGACAGCCGGAGTCACGGCCAGCGGGCGGGACCATGGAAAGGCGAAAAGAGCCCGGGAGGAAATCGAAAAGATATTAATAAAACTAGAGGAAGAGACAGAGCATGATGAGTAGGAAAATCAGAATCGGCAGCAGGAAAAGCCGTCTGGCGGTGATACAGACAGAACTTGTGATGGAAATGATCCGGGAAACCCATCCGGAGATTGAGCTGGAGCTTATCACGATGGAAACCACCGGGGACCGCCGGCTGGACGTGACATTGGATAAGATCGGCGGTAAGGGACTGTTTGTCAAGGAACTGGACCGGCTCTTCTTGAGGGCAGGATCGACCTGGCGGTCCACAGCTTAAAGGATATGCCGATGGAAGAGTCTTCAAAGATCCCTATCCTGGGATATACAAAGAGAGAGGATGTCCGGGATGTGCTGGTGCTTCCGGAGAGCGGAAAACCCTGGGAGGGCCGGGGCGTGATCGGCTGCTCTTCCTTCAGAAGGAGGATCCAGGGCGAGAGGCTGTTCCCGCAGGCAGAGTTTCGGAGTATCCGGGGAAATGTCCTGACCAGGCTTGAGAAGCTGGACCGGGGAGAATACGATGCACTGATCCTGGCTGCGGCAGGCTTAAAGCGGCTGGGGCTTGAACATCGGATCTGCCGGTATTTTTCTGCAGAAGAGATCCTTCCGGCGGCCGGACAGGGGATTTTGGCTGTCCAGGGACGAGCCGGAGAGGATTATGGATTTCTGGAGACTTTGGCAAAGGAAGGGGCCGGGGCGGAAGCTCTGGCAGAGAGAGCCTTTGTCCGGTATCTGGACGGGGGATGCTCTTCGCCGGTGGCAGCCTATGCCAGAGTAGACAATGACAGGCTGTATTTGCGGGGACTTTATTATATAGAAGAGAAAGGTTCCTATACTCTCGGAAGCAGAGAAGGAAGATCGGAGGATGCGGAAGAGATCGGCGTCCTTCTGGCAGAGGAAATGGAGCGAAAGTATGGAAGAAAGGGAGGTGCCGGAGCATAATGGAACATCAAGAGACAGGGAAAGTATGGCTTGCAGGCGCAGGGCCTGGAGATGCCGGACTTCTGACACGCAAGGCAGAGCAGGTGCTGGAGTCGGCGGACGTGGTGGTTTACGATCACCTGGTGGGCCGGGATATTCTGGCCAGGATCAGGCCGGATCAGAAAGCGTGAATGTGGGAAAAATCTCCGGGCACCATCCGATCCCGCAGGAGGAGATAGGCCAGATCCTGGTGGAAGAAGCCCGGCAGGGGAAGCAGGTTGTCCGGCTGAAGGGCGGGGATCCCTTCCTGTTTGGCAGGGGAGGAGAAGAGCTGTTAAAGCTTAAGGAAGCGGGAATCCCATTCGAGGTCATCCCGGGGGTGACGTCCGCCCTGGCTGTCCCGGCCTATGCAGGGATTCCGGTGACTCACCGGGACTATGTTTCCTCTCTGCATATCGTGACCGGGCATAAAAAGAAGAACGGAGAGCTGGAGTGTGACTATCCGGCTCTGGTGCAGGCGGGGGGGACCCTCGTCTTCCTGATGGGAGTAACGGCGCTTCCCGATATCGTAAAAGGACTCCTCGATGCGGGGATGGATCCGCAGATGCCTCCGCTGTCATACAGGAGGGAACCTGGCCGGACAGAGAAAAGTATTGGCGCCGCTTGCAGAGCTTTTAGAAGCCTGCTGGAAGGAAGAGATCCAGCCGCCGGCCATTATTGTAGTGGGCCAGGTGTGCCGGCTGTCAGAAGAGATTTCCTGGTATGAGAAGCTTCCTCTTTCCGGGATGCGGGTACTGGTGACCAGGCCAAGAGAACTGATCTCTTCTATGGCAGAAAGACTGCGAAAGAAAGGTGCGGAGGTGCTGGAGGTTCCGGCGATCAACACACGTGCCGTAAAAAGCGACAGACTGGCAGAGTGCCTGAAGGAAACAAAAAGCTGCGACTGGATCGTATTTACCAGCCAGATCGGTGTGCGCGTCTTTTTCGAGTACCTGGAAGAACATGGCCTGGATATCAGGAATACTTATCCGGCCCGTTTTGCCGTGATCGGAGAAGGAACCAGGAAGGCTCTTGGAAAATATGGCATCCGGCAGATCTGATGCCGGAAACCTATGAAGGGGAAGCCCTGGCCCGCAGTCTGGAAGCCTGGACGTCAAAGGGAAAAGGATCCTGATCCCCAGGTCGGCATCCGGCAATCCTAAGCTTACAGAGATCCTGGAAAAAGCAGGAGCCCGGACGGAGGATATTCCGACCTATGAGACCGTATATGAACCGTGTCAGGCGTTGGATATCTGCCGGGAGATTGACGCGGAAGATTGACTGTGTGACGTTTACCAGCAGCTCCACGGTCCACGGTTTTGCCGCGGTCAGTGAGGGGGCGGACTATACCAGATTTACCGCCGCCTGCATCGGACGGCAGACCATGGAGACGGCAGAAAGCTACGGCATGAATTGCCGGATGGCCGAGAAGGCTACGATAGAAAGTCTGACAGAATTAGTAGAAAGGATACAGAAAGACAGATGATAAAAAGACCCAGAAGATTAAGAAAAACAGAAATACTTCGGAAAATGGTGCGGGAAACCAGAATAGATCAGGCATCCTGATCTATCCCATGTTTGTCCGGGACGGAGAGGGAATCCGGGAAGAAATCCCTTCTATGGCGGGACAGTACCGTTACAGTGTAGATAGGATGTATGAGGAACTGGAGAAGCTAAGGCGATGCGGGAGTAGGGGCGGTCATGCTCTTTGGGATTCCGGATCATAAGGACGAAAAGGGAAGTCAGGCTTATGCCGAAGACGGCGTGATCCAGAGAGCGCTCTGGGAGGCGAAAAAAGATTTCCCGATCTTTACTATATTACGGACGTCTGCCTTTGCGAGTATACCTCTCACGGACACTGCGGGATGCTTAAAGGTTGTGAGGTGGACAATGACTCCACTCTGGAACTTTTTGGCTAAGTCGGCCCTCTCCCATGTGCAGGCCGGCGCGGACATGGTCGCTCCTTCCGACATGATGGACGGCCGGGTGGGAAAGATCCGGACGGTTCTGGACGCAGAAGGATATGAAGACATTCCGATCATGTCCTATGCGGTGAAATATGCCTCCGGATTTTATGCGCCTTTCCGTGATGCGGCAAAGAGCGCTCCGGCATTTGGGGACCGGAAAACCTACCAGATGGATTATCATAACAGCAGGGAGGGAATCAAAGAGATCCTGCTGGATGAAGAGGAAGGCGCAGATATTGTTATGGTCAAGCCGGCGCTTGCCTATCTGGATATGATCGCCAAGGCAAAGGAAGCCACAAATCTTCCGATCGCCGCCTACAGCGTCAGCGGAGAATATGCCATGATCAAGGCGGCGGCAGAAAAAGGCTGGATCCTGGAAGACCAGATCGTATGTGAGACTGCCGTGGCGGCTTCCGAGCCGGCGCTCAGAGCTATCTGACTTATTATGCAAAGGAACTGGCCGGATATATCAAAGAGGGCCGGATTGGATAAAAATAGAAAAAAGAAG
>ENA-OPZM01000561-OPZM01000561.1-human-gut-metagenome-genome-assembly--contig:-NODE-561-length-15746-cov-1.587105_pt1 | contig 15746 bp, 22 predicted proteins | sample MGYA00242478_ERZ504493 | MGnify/ENA primary metagenome ERZ504493 (study PRJEB26092, sample SAMD00036227) | human gut metagenome | host: Homo sapiens | study: EMG produced TPA metagenomics assembly of...
CACGAGTTATCCACACTCTATCCACATCCTTCCACATAACTTATCCACATTTCGTGGATAAAAACCAATTGGGGACGGATTTCCAGAAATCCCCCGTCCCCAATTAAAAGTTGGCTCTACATACATTTCTTCTTTTGGTGTTTTTTCCACCACTTTCTTCCTGCCACTGTTCTTTCTCTATTTCTTTTACTGATACGGAAAAGAATTTTGTTTCCATATTCATTTCTTTTGCAAGAAAGTCTCTGGTTTTCTCTGCAATATCTTTTTTTACTTCCTCGCTTCTGCCAGGATACATCTTGATTTCAATATGCGGCATTTCTTTTCCTCCTGCCTTTCTATATTTATTTCCTATAAGCTCCTAGCCCCATTGGATCCCAACGCCAGCCTCTACAGCTTTGTCATAAATTTCTTTTGCTGCCACCAGATCCTGAGCCGCTACGCCTACTGTCTCGAATACAATGATCTCATTGTCGTTCTCTCTTCCCACGACTTTTCCAAGCAGCACATCTCCAAGATCTCCGGTGAAGTCGTCTTCTGTGATAATTCCCTGCTCCAGCGGGATCAGAATATCGCCGGACTCGGACAGTACCGCATCACGGGAATCAAAATATATCTTAGACGCTCTTGGAAGGATCGCCGGATCCATCTCCTGCATATGGTGCTGGTAAGCTCCTACACAGCTGATAGTTGCACCCTGTTTTACTTTTGTTCCGTCAAATACCGGTTTGGAAGAAGGCGTTACGGTGATGATCAGGTCTGCGTCATCAATCGCTTCATCAGAAGATGCTGCCGCCACGATCCTTGTTCCGTATGCTTTCAGTTCTTCCTGCATCTGCTCTGCAAATGCCTTTGTTCTTTCCAGGTTCATATCATATACACGAACTTCTTCCAGCTTCCGTGCAGCCAGCATTGCCTCCAGCTGAGTAGGCGCCTGTCCGCCTGTTCCGATCAGCGCACCGATCCGGCAGTCCTTTTTAGCCAGTACGTCAAATGCTGCACCGGAAGCCGCACCTGTACGAAGCTGTGTTACATAGGTTCCGTCCAGAACCGCTGTCACAAGACCTGTCTTTCCGTCGATCAGCAGCACCTGCGCCGGAGAGGACGGAATTCCATTGTCAATATTGTGCGGGAAAATGTTGATAATCTTTAAGGACGCTGTATCCATCTCTTCCAGATATGCCGGCATAAACAGGAAGCAGCCGTCATATTTCGGCGCCTGGATATTGGTCCGAAGCGGGATCTCACATTTTCCTTCCACTACATATTGGAATGCCTTTTTGTCCGCCTCAATGGCATCCTTAATTGTAAAAACTTTTTTTGATATCTTCTCTTGATAACAGTAACATTTCTGCACCCTCCTAATCGTTTTTTTAGATACCCTATATTTCTGCATTTTATTTTATCACAAAACACTTTTCCTTATCTATACTTTGCATCCAGATCCCAGGCTGCATAGCGCCCCCTTCTTCTGCAGGCCGGCACATTCTCGCAAAGATATTTAAGCAGCCTTTTTCTTCCTTCGGCGGAGGACATACCCAATTTTTTCTCCGCCTTTCCAGTTCTTCGTCTGATACCAGAAGGGAAACCTCTCCGCCCGGGATATCGATCACGATCTCATCCCCATTTTCCACGAGTGCGATATTTCCCCCGTCATAAGCTTCCGGCGATACATGGCCGATAATGGCTCCATAATTGAATCCCGAAAATCTTGCATCTGAGATCAGACCCACACTTTTATGAAGCCCAAGTCCGATCAGCGCGTCGATACTAAGCATCAATTCCTTCATACCGGGCGCACCTTTACATCCTTCATAACGGATCACGATGATGTCTCCCGGCACAATCTCACCAGACTGGATCGCCTCAAACGCCGGACGGTCCCCATCAAATACCTTCGCTTTGCCCTTCATATATTTTACTTCTTCATACACAGCCGTCGGCCGTACAATTGCACCATTTGGCGAAAGGTTGCCCCGCAGGATCTTGAGCCCCGGCTCATGAAACAGCGGGCGCTCCAGGGAATGGATCACCTTGTTTCCTGCGGCGTTACCATAGCCAGCATATCTTTCCAGGTGTTCCCGTACATTCCCGGGACATCCGTATATAATTTACTCTCCAGCATCTTCATCACGTTCATGACGCCGCCCGCATAATGGAAATCTACACTGTATATGGCCGCTTGGCACAACTGCGTTGATACACGGGATCTCTTCTGCATATTTTTCAAAATCCTCCAGCGTCAGCCTGATACCCAGTTCGTATGCATAGGATAAAATATGAAGCACCGCATTGGTGGATCCTGCAACCGCCATATCAAACATGATGGAATTTAAAAGCACCTCTTTTGTAATAAGCTCAGACGGTTTTCTTCCTGCTTTTACCAGCTCTACCGCATATTTCCCCGCTTCTCTTGCTTTGCGAAGCTTGGCATTATCAGAAGCCGGAATGGTGGATGTGCCCGGCAGCACCAGATTCAGTACCTCGCCCAGCATCTGCATGGTATTTGCCGTTCCCATGGACGGGCAGGCTCCAAAGGATGGACACACGCTGTCCTCCATCTCCATCAGCTCTTCTTCCGTGGCACCGGAAAATCTGCCGAATCCAGATCCGCCTCTACACTGTTTTCCCGCAGTACTGTCCCGGCTGCATAGAACCGCCCGTTACGATCATAGACGGAATATCAAGCCGCATTGCCGCCAGATAACATCCGGCAATAATATTGTCACAGGATGCAATCATGACAAGACCGTCAAAATTATGTACCCGGGTCACAAACTCTACCGACATCGCCACGATGTCTCTTCCTACCTGCTCGTATTTCAGTTCTTCTGCGCCATTCGCGATATTTCCGCAGGTAGCTGGAATCCCAAACTCCACCGGCACACCTCCGGCTGCCAGATCCCTTCTTTTACCGCCTCTGCATCTGCCTTAAATGTGCAGATCCAGGTGATCCGGCCATATAAGAGTTAGGTACACCGATGTGTGGCTTTTTGCGGATATCACTGTCCGAATACCCCGCCGCCTTCATCATAACTCTGCGGTGGGCCGCTTCCGCCCCGTTCCAGTATTCCTGTCCCATAAACTTACCTCCTTTACATCTTCTTCCTTGTCTTGACAAAAAAATATCATATATGTTTATAATAAATCATCTGTTTACCGCTGAAAAGCGGATTAAATTAATGATACCCTTAAGTTTTGCTTATATTTCATATTTAAAAAAGGAGCTGTTATGAGCAAATATCAGACGATCCTGGCGGTCTGCGAAACACACAGTATTTCTAAAGCTGCATCAAAGCTGAATTATACCAGTCCGCCGTCAGCCAGACGATTAAAAATTTTGAAAAAGAGCTTGGCGTACCTCTTTTCAACGTTCAAAGCAGGGGATGGAATTGCTGCCCGGCACCGAGGAGATCATGGACTCTCTACGGATCATCTGCCAGGAAGAAAATAAAATCTCTCAGATCGCAGCCGGACTTACCAGCCTGGAAAAAGGCCATATCCGCATCGGGACGATTCAGAGCATTTCTTATCACTGGCTTCCGGATATCCTGCGGGACTTTTCCGAAAGTTATCCCAATATCCGGTTCGAACTGACAGTAGACGGTTTCAGCGCACTAAAAGAAAAATACAGTCAGATCAGCTGGACTGCATTTTTGTGTCTCGTTATTCTGTTCCGGAGCTTCCGTTTATTCCGCTGGGGAGCGACGAACTGATGCTGGTAACCCCTCTGGATCACCCGCTTGCCGAAAAGCTGTCCGTTTCCCTAGCCGATATCAGCGGGGAAAATTTTGTCCTCTCTTCCGATGGTCTGGATTATGAAACCGGAAAAATCTTCGAAACCAATCACATCACACCCAAGATCCAGTACCAGCTCAACGAGGACTTTGCCACATTAAAGATGGTAGAGCAGGGCTTCGGCATCACCATCCTGCCCCGCCTCCTGCTGGAGCAGGCTCCTTTCCAGATATGTGTCCGGCCCTTCAGCGAACACTACAGCCGCACCCTGGGCGTCGCCTGGTCAAAAGATACCCCGCCGTCGCCTGCCATATTGAAATTTTTAGATTATGTAAAAATGCAGCAAGGAAGTTCTGTGTTTTCCACAACCCATTCCCAGGATTTTCCCACATTTCGGGGATAAAATTTCATTGGGGACGGGGGATTCTTTAAAAAGGGACGGGGGATTTTTGAAAATCCCCCGTCCCTTTTTAAATTGCGGTCAATTTGATCAGTCTTGCCTGAAAATCTCCTTTTTCCTTCCACTTTGAATTCCGTACTCCAGAAGCCGTATCCGACAATATCAATCCGGACTGCATCAGCTCATCGCCATAACAATCGTAATCCAGATCCTCTATCTGATACATCACTTCTTCGTCGAGGCCCTCAAGCTTCAGCCGGCAGAATCCCGTATTTGTCGGCTGCAGGATCCGATAATATGCGACCAGTGCTTCCCGCCGGTCTTTCGCCACCACCATCCAGGCTGTCTCATTCCCCTCAAAGGGACTCTTCAGCCGATAAAAATGTTCCGTGGTGAATCAAGGAACGGTGTTCCTTCATAAATACAACCTGTTCCCTGATCTTCTCCAGATCTTCCTCCGTCAGTTCCATAAGATCCAGTTCGTAGCCAAAAGTCCCGAAGTATGCCACATCAGCCGCATTTCCATAGAGTCTCTCTCCCCGTCTGATGATTGGGCGACGCAGACACATGGCTGCCAATACTGCTGATCGGATATACCATGGACGTACCATACTGAATCTTCAGCCGCTGCACCGCATCTGTATTATCTGAAGTCCAGGCCTGAGGCGCATAGTAAAGCATACCCGGATCAAATCTTGCACCGCCGCTGGCACAAGACTCAAAAAGAATATCCGGAAACTTCTGGATCAGCCTCTCATAAAGCTCATAAACCCCCAGGATATATTTATGGTAAGTCTTTCCCTGATACTCCCTGTCATTTCCAATTTGAAAAATATCAGAAAGCGTTCGATTCATATCCCATTTAATATAAGAAATCGGAAGGTCAAGGAACAGACGCTCCAGCATATCGTAAATATAATCTCTCACTTCCTTTTTCGAAAAGTCAAGAACATACTGGTTTCTGCTGTGGCACATATTCCTGCCCACCTCTGCGAATACCCAGTCCGGATGCTTCCTATAGAGATCACTGTCTTTATTAACCATCTCCGGTTCGATCCACATACCAAATTTCAGTCCCAGGCCATTGATCCGTTCCGCCAGAAGCCGCAGGCCTCCTTTCAGCTTTTCCTCATTCGGATACCAGTCACCCAAGGAGGAGGTGTCATCATTACGTTTCCCAAACCAGCCATCATCCAGAACAAAAAGCTCGATTCCCAGCCCAGCCGCTTTTTCCGCCAGTTCATAGATCTTCTGCTCATTGAAATCAAAATAAGTCGCTTCCCAGTTATTGATCAGAATCGGTCTCTCCAGATCCCTCCATTTTCCACGGGCCAGGCGGGTCCGGTAAAGTTCATGGTATACCTGGCTCATTTTATTTAAGCCCTTATCAGAATATACCATCACCATTTCCGGTGTCTGAAAGCTTTCCCCCTGCTTCAACGTCCAGCGGAAGCCGTGTGGATGGATTCCCAGCAGCACACGGGAAACATCATAGTTATCCACTTCTACCTGGGCCAGAAAATTTCCGCTGTAAACCAGACTGAACCCTAAGGCTTCCCCCGAAAATTCATCCGCCTTTGGTCTTTTCAGCACCAGGAAGGGATTAACTGATAGCTGCTTGCTCCACGCATACTATAAATTCCCTGCAGACCATACTCCAGATACCGTTTTACTACGTTCCTCTCTCGTGCCCAGGCCCCGGCCAGCTCAATCATCTCATAATCCCGGTCCGGCAGATCCACACAGCCACTCAATGCATTCAACAGGACCTGGTCATCCTCAGATTCATTTTCAAACCGCACGCTTCTTGTGATCACCGGATAATCCTCATAAATTGTATAAATCAGGAGCATTTTCATATGGATATAAGGCTCTTTCAAAGTCACTTCCAGAGTTTCAGCCTCTTCCGGCTTTTCTACATATGTGGCCGGCATCCCGGAAAGCTCTGGCTTCCCTTGATATATTTTATGGCTGTCATATGCAAATTCTACAATCCTGCTCCCGTTAACTCTTTCAATTTCATAAGCCGGATACCGCATATCGCCATTCCCAAATGTCGGGTATTCCTGTTTAATATGTTCCAGAGAAAAATCACAGTTCCCCTCAAAATTGTACGGCGCCATATCTCTGGAACAACGCTCAAACAAATGGCTGAAATCTTCCCGGTCCCTTAATCTCTTTCCATAATAAAGCTGGCCCAGCTGCCCGTTATCGATAATCTGAAACAGATAACTGACCTCCTTATTATACAGATGAAATTCTTTGGATTTTTCATGATACACGATCGGCATAATTTTTGTCTCCTTAATCTATAGTCTATTTAATATTCCTCACGTCAGAAATTGAGGCCGTTTCTCCCATGCTTGACTTTTCACCCCTGAATGTTTATCCTTTTAAGTATTAGGTGGTGATATTTATGACTTACTTTGAATCAAAAACCGGCCCATCCGATTACCAGTATTTATATGCCCCCGGACATCAGACAGAAGACCTCTATCTATGTTACTGCGGAAGCCAGAACTGTCCCCGTGATCACTCCTTTGGCCCTGCTGCCAGAGACGAATATCTGATTCACTTTCTGACCAGTGGCAAAGGGTTTCATCAGATCCAGGCAGAGAATATCCGATTTCCCGAGGCCAGGCCTTCCTGGCTCCGCCTCATGTTCCTACATACTACTATGCCGACTTCGACTTTCCCTACTCCTATGTCTGGATCGCATTTAACGGGAAACAGGTTCCTTCCTATCTCGAAAAGACTTCTCTGTCTCTGCAGCACCCTGTATGTGATCTGAATTTTCCGGTGGAACGTATCCAAGAGATCGTCTCTGATATCCTGCAACTTCGCAGACGTACATTGTCCTCCGAACTTGCCTGCATCGGCTATCTTTACGAAATTCTCTCTTTGCTGACCACTGACGCTGCTTCCTCAGCCGCCGAACCGGTATCACCGGACTGTCTCCCGGAAACTTATGTTAAACATGCGGTACAATTTATTGAGCATTCCTACGCCTCCATATCTGTCTCTGACATTGTGGATTACGTTGGTGTTAACCGTTCTTATCTCTATACGATTTTTAAAAAAGAACTTCATATGTCACCACAAAAATATCTGGTTTCATTTAAGCTTTCCAAGGCGGGAGAGATGCTTCTGGACACAGAGCTCTCCATTGCAGAAATCGCCTCCCGGACCGGGTATAATGATTCGCTTAATTTTTCGAAAGCATTCAAGAAACATTTTGGCTGTTCCCCTTCTCAATATCGTACAGCCCATCACATAAAATAAAACAGCAAACCATCTGAAAGGAGGAGTTCTCTTGCAGCCTATTTTTGAAGAAGATGCAGGATATCACTGTCTGACCCGGATCGATCATCACACTACTGATTTATATCTCTATTCCTGCGGGACTCAAAAATGTACACCGGGCCATTCTTTCGGTCCTGGCTCCCGACCCGAATATCATCTCCATGTCATATTGGACGGCAACGGATTTTTTGAGGTTAACGCAAAGACATACCATTTAAAACGCGGACAGCTGTTTCTTTGTCCCCCAAACACAGCCGTTCACTATTACGCCGACCTGGAATCCCCCTGGTACTATGCCTGGATCAGTTTTCATGGGACAAAAGCGCCCCTTTTCCTGAAATCTGCCGGTTTCGATGACACAACTCTGATCCGCAGCTGTAATATTCCTCCGGAAAAGTTCACCGCATTGATCCATCAGATGTTAAAAGCAAGCCAGTTTACTTCTGCAAACGAACTGATACGTCTCGGCTGTCTCTACCGCTTTTTCTCACTGTTGATCGATTCAAACAGTACATCTTCTGATAATTTTGCAGTCCCTTACGACGTATCCAGCGATAACTATATCGAGCATGCCCTGCAGTATATCTCTGTTAATTATAACAGTCAGATCAGCATTGCTGATATTGCCAGCTACATCGGCGTACACCGTTCCTATCTCTATCACCTTTTTAAGGAGAAACTTCACCAGTCTCCCCAGGAATATCTGTCTTCCTTCCGGATAGAGAAGGCCCGGGTACTTCTGGTCTCTACCTCCGATTCCGTCAAAGACATCGCAAAACAGGTGGCTATCAGGATGCTTTTGCTTTCTCCAAAGCCTTTCACAGGATCACGGGAATGAGTCCCAGCGAATACCGCCTTCTTCCCTCTGATGATCCTCTATAATTTACCTCCGGACGTAGCGATTCCTTCGATGAAATGTCTCTGGAACAGCAGGTAGATCACGATCATCGGCACACAGGCAATCAGAGAGGCCGCCATCAGTTCCGGATAATTTGCCGAAAACTGTCCCTGTATCTTTGCAAGCGCTGCCGCCAGCGGCATAGATGTCTGTTCCGTATTTGCGATCAACGGCCACATCAGATCCTTGAATCCAAACAAGGCAGTAAAGATTCCCAGCGCGACCATGGATGATTTGGTCAGCGGCAGCATGACATAGAGAAATGTCTGCCCGATATTACATCCGTCCAGTCTGGCCGCATCTTCCAGATCCTTAGGTAGCCCCATATATGCCTGACGCATCAGAAACGTTCCGAATGCCGTCACAAGTCCGGGGAATACCAGTGAAAATATGGTGTTCAGCATCCCGATCTTTGACACCATCAGATACTGGGGGATGATAAAGATCTGCGTCGGCACCATCATCTGAAACAGCACCAGTCCAAAACAGATATTTTTCCCCTTAAAATGCAGCCGTCCAAAAGCATATCCTGCCATTGTAGCCGTCACAACCGCACATATGATCCTTCCCAGGATCATCAGCAGCGTATTGATATATAATTTTACAAAGTCCATCTTCCGGAGAACCTCCGAGAAGGCGTCTGTCCTCCACTCCGAAGGAAGATCACGAAGGGATTCATCTGCGTCGCCTCTGTCTCCGTCTTAAAAGCCGTCAGAAACATCCAGATAAAAGGAACCAGCATGATCACTGCTCCCAGGATCAGGACGATATGTTTCGCCAGGCGCTTTGTGTTTCCGTCTTTCCTCATGTCCGCACCTCCTTAGTCGTAATGAACCCATTTCTTCTGGGCAATCATCTGGAATACCGTAATCACCATGATGATGCACAGCAGCAGTACCACAATGGCTGATCCATAGCCTTTATTGTTCTCCACAAAGGCGTACCGGTAAAACAGATATACCAGCGACTGGGTCTTGGTAAGCGCCGGACTGCTTCGGTCGATCATCATGAATATGGTATCAAACACCTGGAGTGATGCGATCACTCTGGTTACCACGACAAAAAACATGGTCGGTGAGATCAACGGCACTGTAATCTTAAAGAACTGCTGAACCGCATTGGCCCCGTCAATTTCCGCCGCCTCATAGTAATCCCGGGGAATCTCCTGTAAGCCTGCCAGAAAAAGTACCATATTATAACCAATCACACTCCAGATTCCTACGATTGCCACAGATACAATCGCAATATCCGGATCCGAAATCCACTCCACCGGCCCCAGACCGATTTTAGCCAGCAGATGATTCAACAGGCCAAATCTGGTATTATAAAGCCAGCTCCATACCATAGCCACAGCTGCCGGAGCCGCAACCATCGGCATGAAATAAATTGCCCTGTAAATAGACCGTCCCTTTATCTTCCTATTCAGCAGCACAGCCAGCACCAGCGCAATGGCTATCGAAACCGGCACTTCTATCACCGCATATTTTAAAGTATTCAGTAAAGCCTGCCAGACCATCCCATCTGAAAACAGCCGCTCATAGTTTTCTGTTCCAACAAAAATGTTTCCCCGACCAAAGGCGCCCGTCTTGAAAAAGCTCTGATAGATCGACTGAAAAATCGGAATAATATTTAAAACTACCAGCCCGATCATCGTCGGAAGGATAAAGGCCCATCCCCCATATAAATTCAGCTCTTTTTTCGTCTTGTCATTTTGGCCTTTGTCTTTTTTACTGCCACTCATTCCACCTCCTGAACTTAAACTTCCTCTTTAAAAAGGGCATCTCTTACCGAGACGCCCTGATATTTCCTACTGTTCTTCTGCAAGGAAATTATTCATTTCTACGGCAATGTCTTTGCATACCTCTTCCATCGGTTTTTTCCCGCTGAATGCATCTACCATCTTGTCCTGCATCATCTGGAACCATACCTGTGTATTCTTGGAACTTGGGTAAGCCTGTGCGTCATCCATCATATCCAGATATACCTGCAGGTTGAACTGCGGATTTGATGCCGCCCATCCTTCTGACATTCCTTCATATGCCGACATGGTAACTCCAAGGTCAGCCTGTTTCTTCTGAGCTTCTTCGGATCCCAGATATTCGATCAGCTTCCATGCGCCTTCTGTATTGTCTCCCTGTGCGGATGCCGCCCATCCGAGACCGTTATAGATAGACTTGGTTCCCTCCGGTCCTTCCGGAAGCGGAGCTACGTCACAGTTCTGCTGAACATATTCGTTGCCTGCAAGTTCTGCAAGAGACCAGGATCCCTGGAATGTCATGGCAACGGTTCCGTTTTCCATCAGTTCTGTCGTTTCGTTTTCTGATACAACACTATAGTCCGGCATAGATCCGTCCTGGATAATGCCTTCGATCACCTGCATTCCTTCGATGGTCTTCGGATCATCAAAGCCTGATTTTGTCTTATCTTCGCTGAGCACTTCTCCGCCGTATGCATAGATGGTGCTGTACCAGGACTCCTGATAGGATCCGGGCTTGATCGCTGTTCCGTACTGGCTGCCGTCAGCTTTTGTCAGAGCCTTGGCGGTCTCGCGGAAATCATCCCAGGTCCATCCGGCTTCCGGATAAGGAATGCCTGCTTCATCAAACATGGTCTTATTGTACCACACGGCACAGGTATCGACATCCTTTGGAATCGCCAGCTGATCGCCATCAGCATTCTGATAAGTATTTACCAGCGCTTCCGGATATTTTGACAGATCAATTTTATCACTTTCTTTAATCAGGTCAGACAGATTCAATAAGATATCATCATATTCTGCATATGTCCCGATCTGATCAGAATGCATCCAGAAGACATCTGGCATGGACCTCCCGTTGTTGCCGCTTCCAGCATTGTCCAATAATCGCTCCAAGGTGTAATCTGAATATCAACTTCAATTCCAGTCTCTTCCGTAAAGTCATCCATAATTTCTCTCAGCAGGCTCCTGATTGCTGTCCCAGATCGCTACTGTTAAGGGTTCATCCGAACTGGTAAGCTCTGTACTGCCGCCTCCGCTGCTGCTGTCATCACTGCTGCCGCCGCACGCTGCAAGAGACGCGCCCATTGCTGCCACTAAAAGAGCTGCAGCACTTTTTTTTCAATTTCATAATCTAATCCTCCATTCTTGAAAACTTGTCGAATAATTATCCGTACCGTTTATGCATAGTCCGATTATATCATCAGCCTTTTTCTATCACAAATGGTGAAATGTCCGTCCTCCATGTCCTTTTGTCAACACTTTTTTCCCTTCTGTTCCCCACTCTATTATTCTCGTATTTTTATGTGTTTTATGCTGGTCTGTCCTTCTGTATATTATTTTTTTTATCACATTTGCACAAAAACATTCAGACATGCTGTATTGTATTATGACCATACAAAAAGGCAGAGATAAGAATATCAAATCTCTGCCTAAAGAGAATTTTAAAAGTCAAGTCTAAACTAAAATGACGTTGCTTTTCACCCCTCTAATCGATTTTTCTGAACACCGGTTTTCTTTCTTCAAAAACCGTATAATACCGGAATCCGCATTCTTCCAGCACTGCCTTTGCCTTTGCAAAATCATAGGCAATATGCTCCGGGCAGTGCGCATCTGCTCCTACAGTGATGATTTCTCCGCCCAATTCCCGGTATCTTCGGATAATGTCCGGGTGTGGATTGCAAAAACCAAGGCCATATTTATATCCACCGGTATTTAATTCAATCCCTTTCCCCATGTCCAGCACTTTTTTCAAAATCGCATCAATTTCGTCCGCATACTTTCGATATGAGTAGTGCTCCGCTTTTTCTTTTCCATACCGTACCACATAATCAATATGCCCCAGTACATCAAAATCCGAAACCATATTCAAATTTTCCAAAGTCAGACGAAAAGTCTCTGCATAAACCTCTTCGTCTGTTCTTCCTCGGAATGCTTCTCCATAATATGGGTCGATCCCATGAATCAGATGGACGGATCCTATAACAAAATCAAATGGATATTTTGATGTCAGATCCTTATAAAAGGCCCCCAGATGCGCTGAAGACCCAGTTCGATTCCGGTGCAGATCCGGATCCTCCCCTTATAGGATTCTCTATACTTCTCCAGAATCCGGAAATATGCGTCCACATCGAATATAAACGGCACGCCTTCCACATCCGGCACTTCAGGATAGTCTTGATCATAATGATCCGTCAGACATATCTCTGTAAGACCTTTCTGTATAGCGGCTTCGATCATGCTCCCGACAGGGGCTTCGCTGTCTGTAGAAAATTCGGTATGCATATGATAATCACTTCTGATCATCCCCGTTTCCTCCCCTGCATAAAAATCGGGTTGCTCCAGGCTGTCTTTCCGTTTTTATCTGTACATTTCACCCGGACATAGGTCTCATGGCCTTTCAGCACATATTCCCCGTACCGGATCGTTTCTTCATAGTCCTTGCACACATGGGAAGTCCCATCGTTTACATCGTTCCCGGCAATAAAATCAATCCGGAAAACATCACTGCAATCTACATATGCAATACCATCACGGATTCCCCAGTCATAAATCTCCGGCCCGGCAGACGAATAATAATTTCCAGCCAGCATATTCTTCAGAATTTCTTCCCTGTCCAGCCGATCCGCTTTTACTACTATATATCCGCCACAGCTGTCATCAAATAATCCTTCATTATGATTATCGTCGGAAGCAAATCCCAACATTGGAATTCCCTCCCTTAGCATTACATCCCAATAGGTCTCATCGTAGCCAGTGGCACTTTCATTGACTGTATCATAATTGAAAATCTCCAATGCCCATATACCTTTCGTGTAGATAAATTCTGATTCCCGCACTCTGGACCATATGGATGATTATAGGTTGCGATCATTCCCCTCTTTGTCATCTCATCCGCCAGCTGCTGGGCAGCCAAAGCTCCATCCCATTCCCCATAAAATTTCAGTACAGGATGAATCTCTTTATGACGGTAACAGGGAAGTTCTGCTTTCTTTATCATTTCTTCTGTCCCAAGAATCCCATGGATATGATGAACCTTTTTCTTCGTCCAGAAGAACCATCTCCTTCATAGAGCACCGCCGAGGCTTCGAGTCCGGGAAGGATAATAAAATCCTCGCAGTCAAATTTTTCTCTGTAATCTGTATATAGATCATGCTCAGAAAAACAAAGGAATTGGTAGCCATGCTCCCGGAACATTTTAACTGACTCTTCCGGAGTCAGCATCCCATCCGAATTCACCGTATGGCTGTGCAGATTTCCCTTATACCAGTTCCCATGCTCTGAAAAACCCCGAATTGTTATTTTATTCAATGCGCCACCTCCACATATTTATTTTACAGACGCACGCAGTTTCGGTCAGAAATACCGATATGAATTTTATCACCAATATCATATATGGATGCACTGCGGAAGAGAACGTCTGCGTAAACTTCTACATCATTGACATTTACACTGTAACGAAGTACATTCCCTCTCGGAACAGAATCGGTAATCGTCCCCTCCATGCAGTAATCTTCTGTCGTGATCTGATCCTTTGAAAGGAAGAATGTCTCCGGGCGGATTGCCACCTGGCCTCCCTGCCAGTCTCTGTTTGTCATCCTCTTCATCGCGGCCGCATCAAGGATGTTGTAGCTTCCGATAAAACCTGCCGCAAATGGCGTAACCGGCTTTGTGTATACCTCAACCGGGCTTCCGGACTGTTCAATCTTTCCATCATGGAACAAATGGATCACGTCAGACATGACCATCGCTTCATCCTGATCATGAGTTACAAAAACAGAAGTCAGCCCCAGATTTTTTATGAATCCTGCGGATACTGGTCTGCAGGGATTTCCTCAGCTTTGCATCGATCGCGCTCAGAGGCTCATCCAGCAGAAGGACTTTTGGCTGCATAACAATTCCTCTTGCCAGTGCCACCCTCTGCTGCTGTCCGCCAGAGAGATTTGCCGGATACTCTTTTTCCTTTCCTTTTAATTCTACCATATCTATAGCATCTTTGACACGTCTGTTTATCTCTGATGTATCCAGTTTCTGAAGTTTTAATCCAAACGACAGATTTTCCTCTACTGTCATATTTGGGAACAGGCTGTACTGCTGAAATACCATTCCGATATTACGGTCTTTAGGATCCTTGTTTGTGATATCTTCCCCATCCAGCAGGATCTGTCCGCCGGAAATCTGCTCCAGCCCTGCCAGGCAGCGCAGAAGGTACTCTTTCCACATCCGGACGGCCCCAGCAGTGTAACGAAATCGCCTTTGTTAATTTCCAGATTAATCCCCTTTAATACATGGTTATCTCCGTAAAATTTATCAATATTTTTAAATTCAATATAAGCCATTTTTATCTATCCTTCTGTCTTTCCCTCTTGACTCCAGGAAAACGCACATGCAGAAATAATCAGTGTCACCAGGAACAAAATAATGATGACAGCACAGGTTCTCTGTCCGGATTTTTTCATAACATCATACAGATACATTTGTGCGGTCATAAAATGTCCTCCAGCCAATGTATTAATAATTACAAAGTCTCCAAATACAATCGCCATCGCAAGCATAACGGATACCGTAACTCCACCATAATATTGGGGATTACAACGCGGAAAAAAGCATAAAACTTACTTGCGCCAAGCATCTGTGCTGCTTCTATCAGTCTGGGCGCTCCTACTCCGTGCAGATTATTACGGATTCCCTGATATACATAAGGCAGAATTACTACCATATAAGTTGCAACCAGCATAAACATCCGGTTTCCAAAAGGTTCCGGCGCGCTGCTGTAAAGAGATAATACACAGATGGGAAGGATGACTCCCTGAATTGCATATGGAATCGTACATAAAATCTGGATCAGTCTGTCCCATTCCGGATGATAAACAACCACCACATACATCGCAAGAAAGCACAAACACCGTACATAAAAGAATCGGGATAATCGAAATGACTACCGTCCGTCCCACTGCTTTCCAAAACAAAGGATCACTAAACAACTCTGTGTATGCTCCCAGGGTAAATCCTGTCGGCATAATGTCTACCCATTCCTGAAACAAGGAATAAATCAGCGTCATCACCAGGGGAAGCAGAAGATATGCTATGATAATAACGATCGCCAGCTTGGCTCCCACATGCTTGTTTTTCTTTTCCTGATTCATCACTGTCTTCCCCCTTTCTTAGGCGTCATCTTATTTTGTACCGTTATCGCAAGCACCATGAATACCATCATAACTACTGCGATCGCGCTTCCGAACTCCGGTCTCTGGATAATATCTCCCACGAACTGTTCTGACAGGCGGATCGGCAGGAGCGACACGTTATTCATCAGCAGTGCATAGGCAGACGCATAGGCCGCAAGTGCATTTGCAAATAGTACAGAAAAGGTTCCAAGGATACTCGGCATTAAGACCGGTATTCCTACTTTTCTCCAAAATTGTACCTTTGCT
>ENA-OPZM01000564-OPZM01000564.1-human-gut-metagenome-genome-assembly--contig:-NODE-564-length-15728-cov-3.921928_pt1 | contig 15728 bp, 13 predicted proteins | sample MGYA00242478_ERZ504493 | MGnify/ENA primary metagenome ERZ504493 (study PRJEB26092, sample SAMD00036227) | human gut metagenome | host: Homo sapiens | study: EMG produced TPA metagenomics assembly of...
TATCATGTCCACATTTACTGCAGATATTGATAAGATTTTGCTTCTGCATTGCAGGAACCGTCTATTGAGGGAGTCATTCTCAATCCATGGAACCGTACACTAATGCTGAACAAACTCTTATCAACATTATCCTCGGCAATCCTGTATGACTCCAGGTCTAGCGGATAACAAGTCCAATGTTTCACGTGAAACACTTGGTATTTTACTGAAGTATAAAATCATTTAAGTAAACATTTGTTCCATATATTTTTTATAAAAATTGCGCGTCTAACTCATCACTGAAGTAACTGTAGCAATCCTCGTAAATAATGCATTTAAGACAGTTCAGCAGAGTGCGAATGACAATGAAGGTATCTGCGGGCGTGCTGACGCATGGCAAAGATATCTGACGCAAGATTTCACATTCTGATGGGCTGGATTAAGATGCATTATTTTAGAGGATTGCTATAGGATGCGATGCGCAGTTATTCAAGCGGATAAAAGCATCCGCTTCGCAACTTACTCATAACCAAATAACTACTTCGCAGTTTATCAGAAGGAACTTTCACTCCTTTTGATACAAGCAAGTCCCCACCCTCTGCTTATTGCTCTTCGCAATTGAAGCAGGGGACTTACTTAATTCGGTTCAAAATCTGATTTCTATGTATCATGAAGCGTATTGGCGATGCCACTGTTCACTGGTAATATCGTAATATCCCGCAAAGTGTTTTTTTGCAAACAACGGTCGTAGGAAGCCTGAGACATACCACGCCAATTTATGCGATTAGCTTAAATTCTTTGCATTATAAAGCGTGTTACTAAGAAAAACAAACATCAACTTAACGATCGTTACTGTTCATTGGTAATATTCCATAATTTTTTTTAACAACGATCACAGAAAATCCGAGACTATACCGCGCCAATTTACGCGATCAGCATAAATTCTGTGCATCGCGGAGCGTGTTACTGAGAACGGAGCGAACAGTAGCCAGCAAGCAATAACAAGGTTAGGGTTCCTACAAAAGCATTGTAAATTTTTCGTTCCTGTCGTATAATAAAGCAAAGAAATATTCAGAAAAAATCAGATCAGATACCTGAATTACGTTACATCTGTCCTGATTATTTTTACGAATTCCAGGAGGCTTTTTATGAAGAAAAATGGACACAGACTACTTACTCTTGCAGCTTTAGTCGGAACTGCCGCAGGTGTTATTCATATTGCTAACCGTTTCATAGATGCCACATCTCAGCTTAAAGACATGTTGGAACAGCCACACAGCAAAACCTATGACTGGCGTTTTGGAAAGATTTTTTATACAAAACAGGGACATGGCACCCCTGTTCTTCTTATTCACGATATCATGCCAGGTGCTTCCGGTTATGAATGGAATGCCGTAGAGAAGCAGCTCGCAACCGAACATACAGTTTACACCCTTGATCTTCTTGGATGTGGACGTTCCGAAAAACCGGATATTACTTATACCAATTTTGTATTTGCTCAGTTACTCTGTGATTTTGCCAAGAATGTGATTCGTGAGGAAACCGATGTTATTGCCAGTGGTTTCTCAGGTTCTTTTGCGATCATGGCTTACCGCAACAATTCCGACCATTTCCGCAAGATCATGCTGGTCAATCCACCTAGCTTCAGTTCCCTGAAGCAGGCGCCTTGCAAAGACAACAAGCTCTTTAAGTATTTTATCGAGCTTCCGATTTTCGGAACTCTGATCTACCATATGGTAGCTTCCCGCGAATCCATCAGCAGTCTGTTTATGGAAAAGCTTTTCTACAATCCCTTCCATGTAACAGATACACTGGTAGACACCTATTATGAATCCGCTCACAAGGGCGGTTCCAACGCCAAATATCTGTATTCCAGCTACATTGGCAAATACCTGAATATCAGCATTAATAATGCCGTAGAATCTTCCGATGCATGCATCTATATTATTTCCGGAGAAAAAGAAGCTTCAGCTTCTCTTATCGCAGAGGAATACCAGAAGCTAAATTCTTCCATTGAAACCGCTGTGATCTCGGAAACCAGACATCTTCCTCATCTGGAAGATCCGGAACATTTCCTGGAACAGGTATCTATTTTCCTGTAAAAACAGCTTATGATCCGGCAACAAAGACAAAATTTCTCTATAGTAATTTGGGAAATCAACGCATCAAAAGAACATTGTTCATGTTCGGAGCCGTTGAGCTTCATGCAGTAATTTGTGGAGATGCTATAAACCAGCAAAAAGCCAATAAAAAAAGAGTACTGTTTCACGTGAAACATGAATTTTCTCTCAAACAAACGTGAAACAATACTCTTTATTTTTTACCAGACTCACAGCATGCATCCGGACATTTCTCTTATCTAAGGGCCTGCTCCAGATACATGTGTGTTGTATTATCGATCAGCTTATGTGTCAACTCTGCCATATGCTGTGTACTCTCCTGATTCTCAGAAGACAACCATGTCTTAATCATTCCCACGCATCCATTCAGACAAAACGCATACGCATACTCAATATCACGGTTGTCCTTCGGAAGACGAATTGACAAGCGATGCAGCACTGTATCTGCGATCAGTTTTTCTATACGATTCACGAAAGCCATATCTCCATTCTTTCCAAGAAGTGCGATACAAATATCCTTATTATGATCCAGGATCGTAAATATCTGCTCAATAAAAGGATACGAGCTCTCCTTATTATTAAGAGGATCCAGAGGATAGTCTGCCACCAAATGCGTGATTTCCTCCATCAATTCAGCCTCTATGGATTCCAGCATCTGATAGATATCTGTATAGTGAAGATAAAATGTGGAGCGGTTGATATCAACTTCTTCTACCAGTTCCTTTACCGTAATTTCCTTAATACTCTTCTTCTGCATAAGACGGGCAAGCCCCGCTCGCAACTGTGCCTTGGTCTTACGTACTCTTCTGTCAACTTTTTCCGCCATCTTAATCCCCCCTGCAATTCAAAAAAGCAAGCCTGTTTCCTCCATCACCTATTACTTACGATACTCTGCAACTGTCATACAATGTGCATCCTTCAAACGAGCAAAAACATTCTCTTTCTCTACACTGATCTGCATGATACCAGAAATCTGCTGCGCAATTTAGTTGAAACAGAGGAATCCTGTCTGCATTTAATATTACCAACTGCACATAAATTCAAAGTAAATAAAGTACTTTTTGTCTATTATGCAGTTTTTTATTTGTAATAGACACTTCCATTATTTTCGTCTATTAATATACATTCAGTAAATTTTTAATGGTTGTATCTGTGGTATGTGTTTAGTATAATACATCACGTAAAGAAAATCAACGCTTTGTTTGATAATGGAGTGCAAAGCTATTAATAGATTTTAATATGATTAATAGATTTCGTTACCATTACTGGAATAAAGTTTGATTAATCAACTATGTTTGATAATACAATTTAATAAGAAAGGGATAGGTAATATGATCAAAAACGAATGGAAAAGCTTACTTCGTAACAAGCTCATGCTTATCGTCGTAATCGCCATTATCGTAATCCCGATCATCTATGCAGGTCTGTTTCTGAAATCCATGTGGGATCCTTACGGAAACGTAGACAGCCTGCCAGTGGCCGTGGTAAACGAAGACAAACCTGTCGAGTATAATGCAAGACCTTGAGCATAGGTAAGGACATGGCGGATGAGCTGAAAGACAACGACTCAATGGCATTTAACATTGTAGACAGCAAGACAGCAGAGGACGGTCTGGCCAATGGAACCTATTACATGGTTATCAAAATCCCGGAAAATTTCTCCGCAAACGCAGCCACTGTAATGGACAACGATCCAAAGCAAATGGAGCTATCCTATGAGACAAACCCTGGAACCAACTATATCGCCTCCAAGCTCAGTGAAACAGCAATGCTGAAGCTTCGTGATAACATTGCTTCCAAGGTTACGGAAACCTATACAGAAACCGTTTTTGATTCTATCTCAGAAGCAGGTGACGGAATGCAGGAAGCTGCAGACGGATCCGGAAAGATCGAAGACGGACTGAATACAGCAGCTGATGGTAACAAAACAATTACCAAAAACCTTAAGAAGCTTTCCACCAGTACTCTTACTTTCGTAAGCGGTGCTGACAGTCTCACCGAGGCTTAAGACCTACACCGATGGTGTTGCAAAGGTTAACGATGGTGCAAAGAGCCTGGACGATGGTGCAGATCAGCTGAACAGCGGCGTTGCAACCCTCACAGAAAAGATTCCTGAGCTGACAACCGGTGTAGATACTCTGGATGAAGGTGTTCAGCAGTACACCGCTGGTGTGGATGAGCTTAATAAAAATTCTGATACACTGAAATCCGGCGCAAGCAGCCTGGAATCCGGTGCAAATGCATTAAGTGCAGGTATTGATACTCTTTCCGACGGAGCAACACAGTATGTAGCTGGTGCTGACACTCTTGCAGATGGAACCACCACCTATGTGGCTGGTGCTGGCAAACTCGCAGCCGGTGCCAAAGAGCTTGCAAAACTTGAAGACGGACTCACAACAGTTTCCAATGGTATCTCTCAGCTGAATACCGGTGTTACCAAAGGAAGCGATGACTCACAGTCACTGATATCCGGAACACAGCAGCTGGAAAACGGACTGAAAGCCCTGAACGATAAGGTTTCTGCTCTGAAAGAGGGAACAATACAGGAATCCATCAACAAGCTTGCAGCCGGCCTTACTTCCGCAAAGGATGGTATGGACACAGCCGCAGCTGGTATGAACAGTGCTGCAGCTGGTATGAACAATGCCGCAGACGGAATCAACAACGCAGCCGGATATATCACTCAGGCCGCAGGCATCACAAGTCAGACCAGCAGCAGTATCACAGACAGTCTGATTCCTGCTCTCCAGAATGCAGGCACACAGTTCTCACAGGTAGGTGATCAGTCAGCAGCATCCTTACAGGATACGGACAGCAGACAACGGAAGCACTTACTGATGCAAATACCAAGATCGGTACTGCCGGACAGACAATGACCAATTTAGCAGCACAGCTTCAGGCGATTCAGGCAACCGCTTCTGAGGACGGAACCATTTCCGCAGCAGCTCTGAATGATGTGATCAACGCTTTAAACAGCGTAGCCGGTGGAATGACTGGCGTGGACGGTTCTTACATGAGCAGCTATTCTGATCAGGTTTCACAGCTTGCAGCTGGTGTATCCGGTCAGCTCTCTTCTACTCAGGAAAATCTGAATACTGTTGCTTCCAAGCTTAACGAAGCAGCTTCCGGACTGACTCAGATCTCCGGAGGACTGACTCAGGGTGCCGGCACACTTTCTGAGGGTGCAACAACCATGACAGATGGTGCAAACCAGATGAGTGCAGGTGCAACAACCATGAGCGCAGGTGCAGAGCAGTTATCTGCAGCTACAAGTCAGCTTCCTACAGATCTGATCGCTCAGCTTTCTGCAGGTGTTACCCAGCTGTATCAGGGTGCACAGGCTGTAAACACAGGAACCAAGAACGTTTCCGCAGGACTTCAGTCTCTGGAAGACGGCACTGCCAAAGCCTTCCCGGCTGCAGCAGCAGGAATCAAAGCTCTGAACAATGGATTTGACCAACTGACATCTTATGATAAGCAGCTCAACGACGGTGCAAAGAATCTGAAAACAGCCGGCAAACAGATCACTGACGCACTTCCAGATATCAAATCCGGTGCAGGTCAGCTGGCAGATGGTTCTAAGGCACTGACAGATGGAATCACAACTTACACCGATGGTATTGCAAAGCTTTCCGAAAACAGTGCTGCTCTTACAAATGGCACCAAGAAACTTTCAACAGGAGCCAAGGCTCTTTCCAGCGGTGCTGCTACTCTTGCAGATGGAACAAAAGCATTAGCCGATGGTTCCGGAACACTGACAGATGGAATCACAACCTACACCGATGGTGTTGCTAAGCTTTCCGAAAACAGCTCCGCTCTTACAGGCGGTACCAAAAAGCTCTCAACAGGAGCCAAAACCCTTTCCAGCGGTGCTACTACTCTTGCAAACGGAACTAAGACATTAGCAAACGGTACCTCAACACTTCTCAGCGGTACCGAGAAGCTTGTAAGCAACAACAGCACACTTAACAATGGTGCAAAACAGCTTGCAGATGCGCTGCCCAGATTCAGAGCGGTTCCTCTCAGCTGTATGATGGCTCCAAGAAGCTTGGAAGCGGTATGAAAGAACTGAAGGACGGTTCCAAGACACTGACCACAAGCCTCAGCGATGGAGCTACCACTGTAAAAGACAATTCAGCAAGTAATGAAACGATCAAAATGTTCGCAACTCCTGTTGTAAACGACGAAACAAAACTTACCGATGTCCCGAATAACGGACACGCAATGGCACCTTACATGATGTCTGTAGGCCTCTGGGTCGGCGCACTGGCATTCTGCCTGATGTATCCTCTGGCTCAGTATAAGGGCAAACTGAAATCCGGTTTCGCATGGTGGGCAAGCAAGGCTTCCGTCCTTTATCCGGTAGCGATCCTTCAGGGAATCTGCCTGATCCTGCTGTTACGTGCATTTAACGGATTCACACCTGCAGAGATGGGCAAAACCGTACTCTTCGCCTGCCTGACATCAATGACCTTTACCTCTATCATGTACTTCTTCAACATTACTCTTGGTAAAGTAGGAAGCTTCCTGATGCTGGTATTCATGGTCGTTCAGCTTGCAGGATCTGCCGGAACTTATCCGGTTGAGGTTTCACCTTCATTCGTTGCAAAGATCCATGCATACGTTCCGTTTACTTATACGGTCGACGCATTCCGTGCAACGATCAGCGGTGGCCGGAGCATTACCACTTCCATTATTGTAATGGTTGCACTGTTAGTGATCTTCACGATCCTGACGATCCTTCAGTTCAATCACATGACCAAGAGAAAGAAAGCAGAAAAAGTTGTTCTCTTCGACTGGCTGGAAGAAAGAGGTCTTGCATAATACTTAGTTACTGACAGAAGCTCCCCCGAACCTTCTGTTAGATATAGAAAAAATTAAAACTGTACAGTTGCTCAGATGAGCTTCTGTACAGTTTTTTTATGTTGTCTCCACCAATTCTCCACGCTACAATTATAGCAGCTACAGAAAATCAAGCGGATAAAAGCATCCGCATTTGCTTAGATCTGATCAGGTAAATCCCTGCACAGTTACGCAAATCAAGCTGCGACAATTACAGAGACTTATCTGCAACATAAAATCTACGCATACATAAGAGACTTACATGCAACAAAAAATACAACCTACACCGATAAAAAGCCAGGCACCGCAACCAAATACCGTATCCGTGCATACCGCATCACAAACGGTAAAAAAATATACGGACCTTATTCATCTGTAAGGACCGTAAAATAATAGCAACATAAAAACGCCCCGGAAAATCCTGATCTGTGTGGTGTCTCCGAATATCTGATCATCAAACGGATATTCGGAGATCACCTTATTATTTACGGATCTCCGAGGTGTTTTTATTTATTTTCTTAATATTTTATTTTTCCGCCTCAGCTGTTGGTGTTGCTGTGGCTTCTGTCTCTGTTTCACCGTTTACCATGGTTTCATATGCATTGAACATTTCTTTTACTGTCATTTTGTTTACAAGAAATACCTTGTCTCCAACGACAGCTGCATAATAGTTTGTGTCATATGTGTAGAAGGTAACGGTTGTCTGGTTCTTGTCAGAGTCTGTGAATACAGCGGTCATCTCCGGATCTGCAGCCGGTGTATAAGCGTCTGTCAGTCTCTTCTGTCCTGCCATGTTTATCAGCTTGTTGTAGAAGGTGATAAAGGTTGTACTTTCTATTTCCTTACCATCCAGCTGATAGGTTGTTGTTTCTTTTTCGTTTCCGTCATCATCTGTGGATGTTTCACGTGAAACATTTACAGTACTTGTTGTTTCACCGTAAGTAACCTGGAGCTGATCCAGATTTTTTACAGACAGATAATTGACGATCAGTGACCAGAGATCTGACGGCGTCTTGTCAATAACTGCACTCAGTGTATCCGTTGACATTGTATAGATCTGTTTGTTATCTACCGTTACATATCTGCTGCCATCTCCTGCCTCATCGCCAACGTAAATGACAAGCTGTTTATCCACTGTGGTTGTCTTGCTGTCTGCATCTTCTGAGCTGCTGTCCGTGTCAGTAGTGTCATTGCTCTCAGAATCGCTCTCAGAGGCCGTAGAATCGTTTTCTCCGGATTCTGTACTGTCTGTGCTGTCATTCTTCACCTCTTCCTGATAATCCACTGTAATCGTCGCATAGGCTTATCAAGGCCATACTGGGAAAGATCCTCTGCATTGTAGTTTACAAACTGGTCAAATGCAAAGCTTCCAAGTCCGGAGGTTACATTTCCTGCTGCCGTTGTATCGGCAGACTCTTTATCGCTGTTTCCGTCACCGGAACATCCCAGGTAGCTCCGTCGGAATTTTCTTCCAGGACATAGGAATCTTTATTCTCACTGACCTGGACCTTTTTCACTGTGAAGAATCAATTGTCGGGAAATCTTCTCCCTGTGCATAATCGTAAAGGGAATTCATAAACGGAGACACTGTATCTGCTGCCACTACATATACCGTGCTGTCATCATCATCCTTGGAAATGTAATACTGATTCGTAGACGTATTCTCATCTCCGATGTTGAGCTTCGTTGTCCCATCAGCGGTATCAACGGTTACTGTGTTAGATGGAGAATCCAGTCCGTATTCCGTAAGATCCTCCACATCCTCCAGGACTCTGTCCGCTTCCACCTTTTTGATGGCGGAAGCTGCGGAATCCAGAGTTGTCTGATTTACAGGAAAAGCAGTCTCATCCTTTTTCACCCAGGAATCATCTTTTTTCTCAAAGGTCACTTCCTTCTTGTCTACGATAAATTCCAGGGATTTAATGTCATCCGTTTTCACGGAAAACACTTCTGTTTTGCTTTCCTCTTCGCTGCTCTCTGTCTTTTCTTCTTTGGATACGTAGGTGTTCAGTCCCACATAAACGCCGCCGAGAACTGCCAGAACAACAACTGCTGAAACAAGTTTGGTCGATTTTTTCATTATGCTTTTCTCCTCTTAAGCCAGATCAGGAATCCTGCAACAAGGAATACTCCCGGGATCAGACCAATGGTACAGATCTTCCAGAAGGCTGCATCATAATCGGTTACTGTCAGGCTTGTGGACTCAAGGCTCTTGGATGGAATAGAAACGGAATTACTGTCGTCTGTGCTGGTCATCCAGTTTAAGGACTCCAGAAGGAGCTTTTCATTTCCGCCGGATACCATCTGGTTTATCTGGCTCTCCATCAGATTTGCTGTGGAGTAGTAAACGATCTGTGTTTCCTTATCATCATCCAGTTTCTCAGTGATGGCAACACCAAGATCAAACGGCCCATCTACATCTCCGTCTTCCTTTTCGATATTGCTGCTCTGCATATTTGTTTTGGAGTAAGCCTTGTCAGAGGTTGTCAGGATACTGTCGATGGTTACGGTATCTCTTACATCATCTGTTTTCTGAATGCCCTGCGCATATGGTGCCAGTACATAGGAGCCTGCAGAAGCTGTCTCAGAGCTTGCATCTGTGCTGTTGACTGTTGGTACAAGATAATATGGCATCTGCATTCCATAATGCTGATTATCACCCTCAAATACGATTCCCTCGGCACACTTTACACCATAGTTTTCAAGAACCGCATCAAAGTTCGGCAGATCATCCTGTGTATAATCCGAGAAGATCATAGCTTTTCCGCCTGCCTCCAGATAATCCAGGAGCTCTGTTTTTTCTTCCTCGGAAATATCGCTGGTCGGAGATACGATCATCAGGCAGTCTGCATCATCCGGAACCTTTCCCTCTGTGAGAAGGTTCAGCTCCTTGATATCAATGTTTGCTTTCTGGATATCTTCTTTAAAGCTGGAATCCAGATCTTTTTCTCCGTGTCCGGATAAGGTGTACATGATCGGAAGATCCTCGGATGTCACATAGCCGATCGCACTTGTGATCTGTCCTTCTCCATCAAATCCGGTAGTAGTCTGCTGCCAGGTATTATAGTCTACTGAAGAGGAATACATATCGTTGTAATTGATAACCTTGTTTCTGTCGCCGCAGACTACGATCAGGCTGTTTGACGCAAGATCATCGGTTGTATATTCCGATGCAAATTTCGGATTTACAACAGGGTCTTTTACCTCAACTTTAATATGCTTGGACTCATCTTTATAACGTGAAAGCAGATTGGAGATCGTGTCGTCCTCAGAACCGCTTGCCGCGATCTGATAAATGGTAACATCCTTATCCAGTGCCTTCAGTACCTTCTTTGTTTCATCACCGATGGTGTAAAGCTTGGATGAGCTTACATCCAGCTGTGAATATTTGGATGGGATCGCACCGACGATCATATTGATCACAACCACGATCACGATAAAGACTGCTGCCATAGCCATGCTGTAGGAACCATTTTTGATATGTTTTTTGCTGATGGTGCCTACCAGCTTTTTCGGATCCGGTTTATGTTTCTTTTTGCCGGAGTCCTGTGCGGTCTCCGGTACGGCTGCCTCGCCTTTATTTTTCTTAAATTTCTCACTGAATTTCATTTCCATTCACCCCCTAGTTCCAGCGTCTCTTCTGAATGGACTGCATGGTAAGGAACAGGCAGATCGCAATAACAGAAATAAAATAAACGATTCCTGTCACGTCAAACACGCCTTTTGTAAAATTATCATAATGTCCGCTCAGGTTAAATACGTTCAGTACCTTCTGGATACCACCCTGGAAAATACTGGATTTTACAACGTATACGATCACAAGGGCAATCTCTCCCACAGCTCCGATCACTACAGAGATCAGGACATTTTTGATCATGGTATAAATGATGATCGCGATCGCCACGATCAGAAGTCCGAATGCCACTGCAGTTGACATGGAGGTCTGTGAAAAGAATGAGGAAATTCCGTTCATCATATAGAAGGCGAACAGGAATACAAACGTAAGTACTGCTGCAATTACCTGGCTTTCTGTAAGCGCTGACATAAATACACCGATCGCCAGATTCGCGCATCCCAGAAGGAAAAATCCCAGGATCCCGGTGTATGCGGAAGCATAGGAAATCGTTCCGAACTTACTCATGATCAGAGGATACACGCACATGATCACGACCGGAATGGCAAACACAGCTACCAGTGCAAGATATTTTCCAAATACGATATCCCATACAGATACCGGTGCGGTCAGAAGAAGCTGATCCGTTTTCTGCTTGCGCTCTTCTGCAAGTACGCGCATGGAAAGGATCGGCACACCGATCAGGAACACAAAGGTCAGTGCGCTTAAGGTAGTTTCAAATTTTGAATAGCCGCCTGAAAGCTGATATGCGGAAAAATAAATTCCGGTCAGCACCAGGACAAAAAATATGAAGAGATATCCAACCATGGAGGTCAGATAGCTTTTCAGTTCTCTTTTAAAAATCGCTGTCATGACTGATCCCCCTCTTTCTCATCAGAAGCCTTCTCTGGTTCCCCGTTTTTTTCTTCCTGAGTTTTTTCTTCTTCCGATGATCTGTCTTCTACCGGTTTCCACTGTGAGCTTTCCGGTTTTCCGGCGGATTTTTTCTCTCCTTCGGTAAGCTCAAGGAATACATCCTCAAGGGAAACTCTCTTAACCTGCATCTCGTAGATTGGACAGTTCGCTTTTGCCATAGCGTAGAAGACTTTTTCACGGATGTCCACATTTTCCTGAATGGAAAGTTTTGTTTTCCACAATTTTTCATCGCTGTCATAGGACATTTCCACTCCGGTTACGCCTTCGATCGTTTCCAGAGCTTTTCGAATCGTGTCTTTCTCGCCTTTTACCTTCATAAGGAGGCTGTTGGAGCCTGCTGCCAGACGTTCCAGATTATCCGGTGTATCGCTGGCTACCAGCTTTCCATGGGAAATGATCAGAACATAATCACACACTGCTCTTACCTCGGAAAGGATATGGGAGCTTAGGATAACCGTGTGCTTCTGCTTCAGGCCTTTGATCAGGTCACGGATCTCGATGATCTGCTTCGGGTCAAGTCCTACTGTCGGCTCATCCAGGATGATCACTTCAGGATATCCTAGGATTGCCTGTGCAAGACCCACTCTCTGGCGATAACCTTTGGAAAGGTTTTTGATCAGACGGTCTTTCATGTCTGTGATCTTTACCATATCCATGACTTCTTTTATCTGCTTGTCTTTTTGGTTTCTTGGGATTTTTTTCAGATCAGCCGCAAATTTCATGTACTCAAGAACAGTCATGTCAAAATAGAGCGGCGGCATTTCCGGCAGATAGCCGATACATTTCTTGGCTGCCTCCGGTTCCTCCAGAATATCATGACCATCGATCATCACTTTTCCTTCTGTGGAAGCAATGTATCCTGTGATCATGTTCATAGTTGTTGATTTTCCTGCACCGTTGGGGCCCAGGAATCCGTAAATTTTCCCCTTTTCGATCTGAAAGGAAAGATGGTCAACTGCAGTATGATCACCATACTTTTTGACCAGATTACTTACTTCGATCACTTTACTCTCCTCCTTTTATTCTCAGGGAAATACTTTTTTTAATTATCGATTTCCCATTTTATAAGATGCCAGAGGCAAAAGGTCCTGAAACTGAAGCCCTTGACTCTGGCGTCTTTTCAATACCAATAGAAAATGCCCCCGGATGAAACAGAGAATGGGGGAATCCAGGGGCATCTCTATCGGATTATAGTGTAAAAGTAATTTGTGATAAAAGTAGGATAAATTTGTGATAATTTTGTGAAACTCCCGGACAAAAAAATCTCCTGTCGGACAGATTTTGACTTTGTTCGACAGGAGGTATCTTATGCCAGTGGCTCTCTGAGCGGTGTTCCGGCTTTTCTCGGATATTTGCCTGGGGTGTTCTTTACCTTCTCGATAATGACCAGGGAGCGGCCGATCTCGGAGCCCGGAAGGTCAAAGTACTGAATATCCTGATCTTTCCACCAAGGATCTTTACTGCTTTCTCTGCTGCTTCTGCTTCTTCCTTTACAGAACCGGATTTATAGGAGACAAAAAGCCCTCCGACTTTTACATACGGGAGACAATATTCAGACAGGGTTGCAAGTCCGGATACTGCTCTGGATACGCAAAGATCATATTTTTCTCTGTAGGCTTTGTTTTTTGCATATTCTTCGGCTCTTCCATGAATGGCGGAAATCCCCTCCAGGCCCAGGAGCGCAAAGGTTTCTTCCAGGAATTTTACTCTTTTATTGAGGGAGTCAAGAAGGCAGGCTTCCACTTCCGGGAAGGCGATCTTCAGGGGAACACCCGGGAATCCGGCACCGGTTCCGATGTCCATAACGGTTTTTACATTGCTCATATCTACAGCCTTGACGCAGCAGAGGCTGTCCAGGAAATGTTTCACGAGAACCTCGTCAAATTCTGTGATACCGGTGAGGTTCATGACTTTGTTTTTTTCTACAAGATATTCGTAGAATCGGATAAACTGGTTTTTCTGCGTGTCACTGAGTGTGATCCCAAGCTCCTCGCAGCCTTTTTCCAGGATTTCTAAATTGTACATGCAGCTTCCTCTCTTATTTTCTGTGTTTTATTGTTATTCATAACTGTTCAGTACCCTCACAGTTACGAGTCAAAATGCATTCCAAATCACCTTCGGTGATATCATTTTGCCTTATATGTCTCGGGATTTTGGCAAAAAAAAAAACGTGCCAACGCCTGCCTTCTGAATAGTTGCTGTTATTCTTTGTATTATCAGTATTTGTGTCCGGATCTGCTTTCCAGATATACAAGAAGCACGGAAATGTCAGCCGGGGATACACCGGAGATACGGGACGCCTGGCCGATGGACACAGGTCTGTAGGCTTCCAGCTTCTGGCGTGCCTCAATGCGGAGGCTTCCTACATCTTCGTAATCAATGTCTTCCGGAAGCTTTTTCTGCTCCAGTTTCTTAAACTGCTCTACCTGCTTCATCTGGCGGCGGATATAGCCATCATATTTGATGTTGATCTCTACCTGCTCACATACATCTTCCGGAAGCTCCGGTCTTTCTTTATCGATAGGTGCAAGCACCTTATAGTTAAGCTCCGGCCGACGGATCAGCTCTGCAATGGTGGTTCCGGATTTCAGAAGGGTACTGTTCAGAGATTCCAGAAGGCTCTGTACCTCTGCAGAACCACCTACGGTTGCATGTTCCACTCTCTCGATCTCTTCCTGGATCCGGCGCTCTTTTTCCTGTAATTTATGGTATGTCTCATCATCGATCAGGCCGACCTCCCAGCCTTTTTTGCGAAGGCGGAGATCTGCGTTGTCCTGTCGGAGAAGCAGACGGTACTCAGCACGGCTTGTCATCATTCGATATGGCTCATGGTTCTCCTTTGTTACCAGATCATCGATGAGAACGCCGATATATGCCTCTGAGCGGTCCAAAATCAGCTGTTCCCGGCCTTTTACCTCCATAGCCGCATTAATTCCCGCTATGAGGCCCTGAGCGGCTGCTTCCTCATATCCGGAGCTCCCGTTAAACTGTCCGCCGCTGAAAAGGCCCTTGATCTTTTTGAATTCCAGTGTGGGATAAAGCTGGCGCGGATTGATGCAGTCATACTCAATAGCGTAAGCATTTTTTACAATCTTGGCATTCTCCAGACCTGGTACAGAATGGTACATCTCGTACTGAACATCCTCCGGCAGGGAGCTGGACATTCCGCCGATGTACATTTCATTTGTGTAAAGACCTTCCGGTTCAATAAATACCTGATGGCGTTTTTTGTCTGCAAAACGAACTACTTTATCCTCAATGGACGGACAGTAACGTGGTCCGGTTCCTTCGATCATTCCGGAATAAAGGGGGGATCTGTCCAGATTTGCACGGATGATCTCGTGTGTTTTTTCATTTGTATAGGTCAGCCAGCAGGATTTCTGCTCGATCTGTACAGCTTCCGGGTCTGTGGAAAAAGAGAACGGTACGACTCTTTCATCGCCGAACTGCTCTTCCATCTTAGAATAATCAATGGTGTTTCCGGCGATTCTGGCCGGAGTTCCTGTTTTGAAGCGGAACATTTCGATCCCCAGTTTTTTCAGGGAATCCGTAAGGTAATTGGCTGCCTGAAGGCCGTTCGGTCCCGTATAGTTGCTGACGTCACCGTAAATGCAGCGGGCCTTGAGGTAGGTTCCTGTACAGAGGACTACAGCTTTTGCGTGGTAGGTGGCTCCTGAGAAGGTTTTTACACCGGTGATGTGCCCGTCTTCTACCAGAAGCTCGGTCACTTCGCCCTGGCGGATGGTTAAGTTCTCTGTATTTTCCAGTGTCTTTCTCATTTGTGTGCTGTAGGCCTGTTTATCGGCCTGTGCACGAAGGGAATGGACTGCAGGGCCTTTGGACTGGTTGAGCATTTTGGACTGGATGAAGGTTTTGTCTATATTTTTACCCATTTCTCCACCGAGAGCATCCAGCTCGCGGACGAGATGCCCTTTGGAGCTGCCGCCTACGTTGGGATTGCAGGGCATAAGGGCGATGCTGTCTACGCTGACTGTGAACATGACTGTGTTGAGTCCTAAGCGGGCGCATGCCAGTGATGCTTCGCAGCCTGCGTGGCCGGCGCCTACTACTATGATGTCGAAAAACTGTTCCAGATTTTTCATGCTTTTTCTCCTTTATTTTTTTCTTATTTTTTTTCTTTGTTTATTGTGTGATTGGGTTTTGGTTTTGTTTTTGCTTTCTTTGGCAGAGGCCTGGTTTTTTTGCTTTGGGAAGCTGTGGAAAACCGCAAAGGGGCC
>ENA-OPZM01000569-OPZM01000569.1-human-gut-metagenome-genome-assembly--contig:-NODE-569-length-15606-cov-1.527876_pt1 | contig 15606 bp, 21 predicted proteins | sample MGYA00242478_ERZ504493 | MGnify/ENA primary metagenome ERZ504493 (study PRJEB26092, sample SAMD00036227) | human gut metagenome | host: Homo sapiens | study: EMG produced TPA metagenomics assembly of...
CCCGGTCATTGTGGCTGAGACCGGACGGGCCGCCTTCACCCCCGAAACCTAATCCCGGGATGACATTGAGCTGCCTGCCCACATTGATGCCGAACTCCTTTTCAATCTCATCGGCCGCCACCTCGTACTTGTCCGTGATGAGCGAATAGAGCCTGATGCGGTCCTCGTTGCTCATCTCTATCCGGTTCGAATACCGGAACTCCAATCCTCCGGGGATATACCCGATAGCACCAGACGGGGTATTATCTCCTCGTTCATGACGTTTTCGATGTACCGGCGGTAGACTCGATACGGTCACGGAAGATGTCTGGTGCGCTTTCGTGAACCCACGTACGACTGCATCCCTCCGGCCATCGACTCGGAGCCGAGCACGAGGTTGGCGACTTCCTTGTTCACAAACTCGATAAGCCCGGTATATATCTTTTCCGAGTTGGACATGGTGAATGTCTTGATATCGACCTCGTCCTCAATGCCGGTAACCACCACCTTGTTCTGTGCCGCGTTGGCAATCTCGTTAGCCAGCCTCTTGCGGTCGGCGTTGCTCTCGCTTACCGTCTTGCCGTGGATAATCGGCTGCCCGTAGGTGTGGGAGAAATTCACGTAGTTGGCCACCGTGAATTTCTTGGCCAGTATCAAAGGGGTCGTGGCGGAAAAAAGCCCCAGGTCACCGGAGTTTACCAGCACATAACAACGGTAATATGCCGGGTCACGCAAATCCCAATGCGGCTCCCACAGCCCCTGCCGCTTCAGTACCGTTTTCTGGTCCGGCAACACATTACGCCGTTCGATGATGTTGACTTCCGCCAGCCTGCCTGTCCTGGGGTCAGTGTGCGGCATGATTTCAAGCAGGGTGTACCCGTAGAGCTTGGATTCCACGATACCCCTGATTATCTTGTCGAACTGGGAACCCTGTATCTTCAGGGAGTTCGCCACGTCCTTGATGTATTTCCCTTTCTCGTTTACACGGGCCAGCATATACCTGTCACCGAGAATCTGCTTTCCAGCGTCTCGACCACCGAACGTATATGCGCGTCCTGCTGCAGGCAGGCCTCATACAGGTCAATGAGCCCGGCACGGTCATCGAGGATGTGTCCCGAGCCGGTATCCTGACGGCATGAACGGTAACGGTTGTTGCGTTCGATTTCGCGGACATACTCCTGAATTGTCTTCTTGGAGGTCCTGAAAATACTCTCCAGAAGTTCCCCGCCAAATGAATTGTCCGATGTAGCCATAATTTTCTTGTTTCTTGTTCAAAGAGTAGAGACAATCCTGGAAAGAGGTTTTTACGGCCAAAAAAATATATGGGGAACGGGGCTCTTAACGCTTGATTCATAAACCGAAATAAGAAACTTAAATATATAGATATTTCGGTTTGATTTTTCATTCAAATATCTTATTATCAACATATAACAAATTATTAAAAGCGTAATTTATGTATATATTTATAGCTTATTTCATTCTAAAAAGATATATCTTTGCACCACGTTGAATACAAATCCAAAAACAATGAGAAAGAGAACATGAAAGAAGAAAAGATTCCCTGCCGGATAATCCGGTACAGGGAGTTCCCCGATCTGCTTTTCGGAACGTTACGGGAAGACGGACCGGTCTATTTCGACGCGACACGCTTCATCCAGGCCAAAGGAGATGCACGCCGGCACAATGTCCGTGATTTCCGTGTCGCTTTCCATCACTGGATAACAGCGTCGGCAGACGCTTACGGAATAGACAGGGAAAAGATGGTCATCCGTGACGAGGCGTCGGGACACCTGTTAATTGATGAATGTCTGGCTCTATTATTTGTCGTCTACATCGATCCCGCGTTCGGCGTCTACCTTCTGGAGCGCATGTCCGAACTGCTGTCCGGTGGATTTACCGTTTCAGACACTTGGTTGGTACAGGCTGCCGGTCTTAGATTTACAAAGGAGGAATTAACGCAAATTTTAGAACAACATGAGACGTAGCACATTTAAAAGACCCAAGATGGTGCTCATCTTCAACGGGGCACAGGTTCTTGTAGCCGTCACGCGTTCGCTGCACAGCGCGGCGGAGCTGACAAAAGGTAATTTGCAGGCCATTTCATTCTGTTGCACGGGCAAGTATGTATGCAGCGGAGGGCTCTATTTCAGGCATCTTCATCCGGATGTGGAAATCGAGCTGGCCGACCTCGGCACACTGATGCTGAAAGATTATGACGCCCTTTGCGGCGAGAAACGCACGTACTATCCGGTACGCAAGATGGCCCGCAAAAGGGTCCTGCTTGAAAACAAACGTAAGTCTGACAACCAAAAGAAAGGAGGAAATACCTATGAGGGAGAATAGGAATATTCCGTTCCGGGACTGGAACATAAGGGTTTCCCGGAACCATAACGGCCAGATCCACATCTGCGCCGTGGACATCTGCGATATACTCAAACGGGGCGAACTGCTTGAAAACGGCGCCATCGCCCGTGTCTGCCCGACGGCATTGAAAATCAGTTTCCGGAAAAACGGCAGGGAACAGTGGGGCTTCCGTCCCATCGACATGCGCCGGCTTTTACAGCTGGTCCGTAAGGAGACCACCATACCCCGTGACCTGCTCGATGAACTGGAGGTGTGGGGCAACAAGCTTCTGGAGCTGGAAGCCGGGGAGCTGCACGCCGTCCCGCAGGACGACATTGTCCTGCACTTCGAGAAAGGGTTCCCCGTCACGTTCCGGCGTGTCGGCGACAAGCTGATGGTCAACGCCACGCAAATTACGATGCGCTTCGGAAAAATTCCGTCCGAATGGCTCCGCATCGCTTCCACGGATATGCTACGCAGGGAAATGGCAGGGAACGGGCGTACCGGAAAATACGAGTCGCAAGTCTTCACCACACGGGGACGGGGCCATGGGGCCACCTGGCTGGAATCGCCGCTCATCGTACCGCTGGCCCGGTGGATTGCGCCGGACCGGCCCCTGGCGGAATGGCTGGGCGAGGCTGTCGGAAAACTCTCCCTGAAACGCGGGAAGACAGCCGTGAGCGAACACCCCAGGCAGTCGGCACCCTGTCTGCCGTGTATGGACTGTCCCATGCCGCAGGATATGGAATCGGCGACAAGACTGGTCCTGGAACTGCGCAAGGTGGTGAGGGAATCCCTGCCGAAAATCGTGTTTTACGAGGAGTTTATCGAAAACAGGGACTGGTTCAAGAGCACGCGTATCGCTGACGAGCTCGGCATATCGCCCCGGCAGCTGCACCAGTTCCTTGCCGAAGAGGGCATATGCAAGTACGAGAAGCGGCAGTGGGTGGTCTTTCCTTCCTACCGGGCCTGGCAGTGCGATGTGCCTTACACGTGGGAGAACAGCCGGGGCAAGGTATATACTTTCGGCTCCACCAAACGGTGGACACAGGCCGGGCGGGAGTGCATCATAGAACTGTGGCGCGAGAAGAATCCCGAATACCGTTCACCGGATGCATAGCGACAATGGAAACGGCATTACAGCGGATAATCCGCAAGACAGGAAGACGGCCGGTAGAGTGCCGTTGCCGTCTGTGCAGGCGGCAATGCCATACACCGTGCCTCGGTACGCCGGAGGACATCCTGCGGCTGTTGGAGGCGGGATACCGGAAACGCCTGGCACCCACACGGTGGGCGGTAGGCTTATTGTTGGGAAAAATCCCGTACACCGTGCCGATGGTGCAGGCAAGGCAGGAAACGGGCGGATGCACGTTCTTTCAGGACGGGCTGTGCGAACTGCACGCGTCGGGGCTCAAGCCCACGGAAGGCAGGCTGTCACACCATACCGTCACCATGGAGAACCTGAAGTTCGGGAAGTCGCTCTCGTGGAACGTGGCCAAAGAATGGCTGGACGAGCGGAATTTCGACACGATACAGAAAATTGTCCGGATGATGGAAGAATAGACAAGGGACGGTTTCATGAATGAGGCACCAGTATAACCGGTTGATTCCTCCTTTGCCTTTGCCGATTTCATGGAACCGCCTCCCATTAATTCATACCAATTGCAAACAGTTCGTATTGGTTGCGGCTATCCTTTACCAGGAAAACATTTAAACGCGAATGATATGAAACTGAAAAGCAGAATGACCGTCGGGGAGATGTCCGAACACCTGACGGAACATACCGGCAAGTTCGCCAACCGCGCATCCGTGGGGCGTTACGCAAAAAAAACTGGGCTACACCGTGTACAAACCGATGATAAACGGCAGGATATGCCAGTTCTATGTCAATCCGTCGATCAAGGATGACGGGGAAACGGGGACATCACAGTCGGACGAACGCGAAAACGGACATGAAAGGGAATGACGGCAGAAAACGGAGCGTGATACCGTTTATGAAATGCTTTACCGGAATGGTCGGCGCGTTCACCCCGGAAGAGGTCATCTTCATGCTGTACATGGCAGACCGTACACGCCTGCGCGAAAAAGGTTACGACACCCTGCGCAGCAAGCGGTACTACATGGAGAACATGGAGATGGGTTCGCGGATTTTCGACAAGTGCGTGGAGAAAACGACACGGATGGGATTGCTTGAGCGGGTTCCGGCCAGCGGGATGTACGATTATCTGTGGCACATGGACTCCTACAACCGGCTTGTAGGGATATTGGCGGAACTCGGAAATCCTTTTTGCGCCAAGGCGTTCTGCCACCGGATGTTTGATGTGGAAAAAAGGACCGTGGCATCTGTTTCTGACGAAGAGGTCAGCCAATGGAAAGAGAAGCACCGGAAAGTTTGAGCGTATCTGTCCACGGAACGCTACTGTTAAAAAACAGACGGCATCGTTGTGATTTGCCGTCTGTTTTTTTGTATCCGTCAGGATGGAAAAACGGAACCCGCCACATCCTTCCCTTTAAAATGGTACAAATGTACCGCATATCTGGCACGAGGGGTATTACAAATGTAACAACAATACTATAAGTAGTATTATACAAGAAGATAGAAGGAAGATGTACTTTTTTCTTTGGAGCAAAGAAAAAGATACCAAAAAAGAAACAGATTATGGCAGACGGCGCGCGTCTGCTTTTGTTTTTGAATCAGAAAGCATTAAAAACGCTCGAATACGACAAAATTATCGAACAACTGGCTTCGTATGCCAGTTCTCCGCTGGGCCGGAAGAAATGTCTGGAACTCGTTCCTTCCTCTTCCCTTTCCCAGATTACACGGATGCAGCACGAAACACACGACGCGCTCACCCGGCTCTTTAAAAAAGGCCACATTTCCTTTGGTGATGCCAAAGATATCCGCGGCGCATTAAAGCGTCTCGAAATCGGCAGCTCCATGAACATCACGGAGCTTCTGCAGACCGCCGCACTTCTGGAAAACACGGCACGCGTCAAAGCGTACGGCCGCCGCGAAAATGCGGACCAGACGCCGGACAGCCTCGAAGATCTCTTCGAAACACTGGAGCCTCTGACGCTGCTTTCCACGGAAATCCGCCGCTGTATTCTCTCCGAGGATGAAATCAGCATGATGCAAGCCCGAATCTACGCCGCATCCGTCGTTCCATCAAATCGTGTGAGGAAAAAATCCACAGCCAGTTAATCTCGCTCGTCAACGGTTCCTACCGCACGTATCTGCAGGATGCCGTCATCACGATGCGCGACGGCCGCTACTGTATCCCGATCAAATCCGAGTACAAAGGCCAGGTTCCTGGCATGGTACATGACCAGTCCTCGACCGGTTCCACCTTCTTTGTCGAGCCGATGGCCGTTGTCAAACTGAACAACGATATCCGTGAGCTGGAAATTGAAGAAGCAAAAGAAATCGAGGTCATCCTCTCTACGTTGAGTGCCCAGGCAGACCTGCACCGCGATGAGATCCGTTACGACCTCGAAAACATGGTAGAGCTTGACTTCATCTTCGCGCGCGCCGCTCTTGCAATGGAGCAGAACGCCAATGAGCCGATCTTCAACACTGAAGGTAAAATCCACCTGCGCAAGGCACGCCACCCGCTGATCAATGCGAAAAAAGTCGTTCCGATTGATCTGTCGCTCGGCGAAGATTTCGACCTTCTGATCGTCACAGGACCGAATACCGGCGGTAAAACGGTTTCCTTAAAGACGGTCGGACTCTTAACACTGATGGGCCAGTCCGGACTTCACATTCCGGCACTCGACCGCTCCTCCCTTTCCGTTTTCGACGAGGTTTACGCCGATATCGGTGATGAGCAGAGCATCGAGCAGTCGTTGAGTACCTTCTCCTCCCACATGACGAATGTGGTTTCCTTCCTCGACAAGGCAGACCGCAATTCCCTCGTCCTGTTCGATGAGCTCGGCGCCGGTACCGACCCGACAGAGGGCGCGGCGCTTGCCATCGCGATCCTCTCTACGCTCCACGAGCGCGGCATCCGCACCATGGCAACGACACACTACAGTGAACTGAAAATCTATGCCTTATCCACACCGGGCGTGGAGAATGCCTGCTGTGAATTCGATGTCGAGACTTTAAGCCCGACATACCGCCTGCTCGTCGGCGTTCCTGGAAAGAGTAATGCGTTTGCGATTTCCAGCAAACTCGGCCTGCCGGACTACATCATCAACAAGGCAAAAGACGAAATCAGCGAGCAGGATGAATCGTTTGAGGACGTTCTGACCACTCTCGAGCAGAACCGGATCACGCTGGAACGCGAAAAAGAAGAGCTTGCCCGCACCCGCGCGGAAGTCGAATCCCTGAAGCAGAGCCTTGCCAAGAATCAGGAACAGATCGACGCAAGAAAAGAAAAGATGATCTCCAATGCAACCGAGGAGGCACAGAGAATTCTCCGCGAGGCGAAGGAATACGCCGACCAGACGATGCGCGATTTCCAGAAATTTGGAAAAGAGAATGTTTCCGTCCGCGAAATGGAGCAGAAACGTACCGCTCTGCGTGAAAAAATGAACAAGCTCGATAAGAAAAAGGCGAAGGAAGTGCCGAAGCGCACCGGAAATCTCCGCCCGCAGGATCTTCATCTCGGCGATGCCGTCAAAGTCTTAAGCATGAATCTCAAAGGTACTGTCAGCACCCGCCCGGATTCGAAGGGAAATCTCTTCGTCCAGATGGGTATCATGCGGACCAAAGTGCATATCTCCGACCTTGTGCTGATCGACGAGGCTGTCATCACCGGCCCGTCCATCTCCCGCACAAGCAGCGGAAAATCGAAGCTTTCCAAGGCTGCCACGATTTCTACCGAGATCAATCTGCTCGGAAAAACGGTGGATGAAGCGGTTGCCGAACTCGACAAATATCTCGATGACGCTTATCTCTCCCATCTGCCGAGTGTCCGCGTTGTCCACGGAAAAGGAACGGGCGCACTGCGGAAAGGCATTCACAATTATCTGCGCCGCCAGAAACACGTAGCGGACTTCCATTTAGCGGAATTCGGCGAGGGCGATGCCGGCGTTACGATTGTTACGTTTAAGAAATAAAAACTCAGGAAATATGGGACGAACGCATACTGTATGCGGTTCCGTCCTGTCCCCAGTGAAGGAGAATCTTTTATGGCTTCCAAACAGAAAATTCTGATCGTCGATGACGATAACAATATCGCAGAACTGATTTCTCTCTATCTGACCAAGGAATGCTATGACACAAAAATTGTAAACGATGGAGAAGAGGCTGTCCGGGAGTTTCACTCCTTCCAGCCGAACCTGATTCTGCTCGACCTGATGCTGCCCGGCATGGACGGCTACCAGGTCTGCCGCGAAATCCGGCACGATTCCGATGTTCCGATCATCATGCTCTCGGCAAAGGGCGAGGTGTTCGACAAAGTCCTCGGCCTGGAACTCGCGCGGATGACTACATCATCAAACCATTTGATTCCAAGGAACTCGTTGCCCGTGTGAAAGCAGTGCTGCGGAGATTTCAGCCATCACGCACGATCCCGGTGTCCGCGACCGCAGGAAAATGTGTCGAGTACCCGGATCTTATCATCAACCAGACGAACTATTCCGTCATTTACCAGGGCCGCACCGTCGATATGCCGCCGAAGGAACTGGAGCTTCTCTACTTCCTTGCTTCCTCACCAAACCAGGTCTTTACGCGAGAACAGCTCCTCGACCATATCTGGGGCTATGAGTACATCGGCGATACCCGCACGGTAGACGTTCATATCAAACGTCTCCGCGAAAAAATCAAGGACCATGCCTCCTGGGCCATCACGACGGTCTGGGGCATCGGTTACAAGTTTGAGGTTAAAAAATAATGCGACGCACGCTTTACCGGAAATTAATTCTCATTTATGTCATTCTCGCCATTGCCGGCTTTACGCTGATCTCAACGGTCGGCTCCCGCATGGTGGAGGACAGTCTGGTCTCCAGCGCGAGCACCAGTCTGTACCGGGAGGCCACGCAGATCGCTTCCAAACAGGGCGACCTTTATTACCACAGTGAGCGTTCCCTGACGGATCTTTACAATTCGCTCAGTGCACTGGCTTCCTATCACAATTCCCAGATCTGGCTCATCAGCGCAGACGGGGAAATTCTGCTGAACACGGCAGCTGCACTCGATGAGGAAAACCCGGAGATCATCGACGGTTTTGATCCGGTTGCGCTCGGCAGCGAGTATTACAGCACGGGAACGTTTTTCGGCTATTTCGAAGACAAGATGCTGAGCGTCATGGTTCCCGTCACCTCCGATTTCCGGATCAATGGCTATGTCGCCATCCACCTTCCCGCTGCAGGACGTCTATCAGCAGAGGGAAAGTCTGCTGGCACGGATTGATTTTCTGTTCCTGCTCGTGTTCGGACTCTCGTTTGTGATTCTGATCTTTTTCTCCCTCGTCGTGTACCGGCCGCTGAAAAAGATCATCAACGGTGCAAAGGAGTATGCCTCCGGCAACCTGACCCACAAAATTGATGTTAAATCTCACGATGAGATGGGGTATCTCGCTTCCACGCTGAACTACATGTCCGGCGAGCTGAACAAGACCGGCGAATACCAGCGGAAATTTGTGGCGAACGTCTCTCACGACTTCCGCTCACCGCTGACCTCGATCAAAGGCTACGTGGAGGCAATCCTCGACGGAACGATTCCGCCGGAAATGCAGGAAAAATATCTGAAAATCGTTCTGTTTGAGACAGAACGGCTGCACAAGCTGACGCAGAGCCTGCTGACGCTGAACGACATTCGACGATAAAGGAATATGCTCGATCTGACCTCGTTTGACATCAACGCCGTCATCAAGGATACCGCCGCTTCGTTTGAGGGAACCTGCACAAAAAAACGGATTTCCATTTCACTGATCCTCGCATCGCGCACCTTATACGTCTGCGCCGATATGGGAAAAATCCAGCAGGTGCTGTACAATCTCATTGATAATGCAATCAAATTCAGCAACAACGATTCCACCATCACAGTTGAGACAACGGAGAAGCACGGTAAAGTCTTCGTCTCCGTCAAGGACACCGGCTGCGGCATTCCAAAGGCAAGCATCACGAAAATCTGGGAGCGCTTCTACAAGCTCGACGCCTCCCGCGGCAAGGACCGCAAAGGAACGGGACTTGGGCTTTCGATCGTCAAAGAGATCATCACTGCGCATAACCAGAATATCAATGTCATCAGTACAGAGGCGTTGGTACCGAATTTATCTTTACACTCGCCAAAGGCGAAGCACCAAAATAAGCCCCTCCGCCGAGGGGCTTTTTTGCCAGACATATCAAACTAACTCTGGAGGTAATTTTCACTATGAACCCAAACACCATTGATTCCATCATCAAACAGCTCATTGCATCCCACACCACCATTTCCACCATGGAAAGCTGCACTTCCGGCCTGATCGCCTCCCTGATCACCGACACCGAAGCGCCTCCGCCATTTTCCCCGGCGGCTACGTCACGTATCTGAACGAAACCAAAGTCCTCGTCGCGTCGACCCTTCCGTCATCGAAATCCACGGCGTCTACTCCCCCGAATGCGCCGAAGCCATGGCCCGCACAGTACAAGAAAACCTGCACACCGCCATCGCCATCGGAATCACCGGCACAACCGGAAATCTCGACCCCAACAACGCTGACAGTGTACAGGGCGTCGTCTACTTCTGTATTTTATACAAAGCCCAAGCCCACACCTTCACCTTCCAGACCAACGTCTCCGGCATGACCCGCCACGAAATCAAACAGCTTTACGCCGAGCAGGTCTTCGCCAAATTGGAAATGATCTTAACTTCTTCCTTATAAAAAGAATGCAGCTCCGTCTACGATCACCAGAGTCCCGTCCGTCTACCTCCACTCATGCGTCCCGCAAATGCCCCGCGAGCTGCATATGGTCAAGTTATTCTGCCGCAGTGCTCGTACAGTACGATCGCCACGGAATTTGAAAGGTTCAGCGACCGAATATCATTAATCATCGGAATCCGCACTGCCGTCTCCTGATTATCGTACAGAATATCCTCTGGAATCCCCGCGCTTTCCTTTCCGAACATGATAAAGCAGTCCTCTTCATACTGCACATCCACATACGTCTGCGGCCCCTTCGTCGTCGCATAGTAAATCTTCGCCCCCGGATTTTTCTCCAGAAAATCCTCGTAACCTCTCATACACTGTCACATCCAGCTTCGACCAGTATCCAGCCCCGCGCGCTGACCGCCTTGTCCGAAATATCAAACCCCAGCGGCCTTAATCAGATGCAGCCTCGTCCCCGTCGCCACACACGTCCGTCCGATATTACCTGTATTTGCTGGAATCTCCGGCTCATGAAGAACAATATTCAAATGTGCCATTTTACCAATCACTCCTGTCGTATATTTAAGCCTTATCTGCCAACCCGGTACATCTCATCCATCTGCGGCTTATCCAGATACCGGACCTCTTCCCCGTTCCGGAGAATCCTCTCCTTCCCGGATGTCGTCCGCCCAATCACCACCGATGGAATCCCTTCGAGTGCCATTTTCTGCACCAGCCCCTCGCCGTCCGCCGCCGCAATCAGCCAGCGCCCCCGTCGAAAGCATCTGATACGGATTCACCCCGAAAAATTCACAGATCTCCACCGTCTCCTGCTGGATCGGAATCCTCTTCAGCGCCACATCAAGCCCGATACCCGCGCCGTCCGCCATCTCCCAGAGCGCCCCGAAAATCCCGCCCTCCGAGAGATCCTGCATCGCAGCCGCACCGTGCTCGATCGCAATCTCCGCCTCACGGCAGACAGAGTAATCCTCCGAAAAATCCGCCGCCCCATGGATAAATCCCGGAGAAAATCTCGTCAGAAGCTCATCCCTTCTTGTCTTTGCCAGATAAGACACCGCGCCAAGCGCAATCCCCTTCGTCACGACAAGATCCAAATCCGCTGTCACACACGACGGATCAAACAGCCCCGCACGCGTTGTCCCGCCTGCCGCCGTCACGGTAAGCACCGGATACAAAACCCCGTCCGTCACCTCCGTATGCCCGCCGATCACCGCAGTTCCATACCGCACACACGCACCGTCAACCGCCCGCATCAGCTCCTTTAAATCCTTTCTTCCATCGCCTCCGGCAACATCAGCGACACCAGCACTCCTTTTGCCGATGCCCCCGCCGCGGCCACACTGTTGCACACCCTGCAGACCGCGAGCACCGCGTCCTCCGGATCCTTCACCAGCACCGGCGCACACGAAAACACCTGCGTCTCCTTTTCTCCTGCAAATGCCGATACCCCGCGTCCGACCGCCGGCCCTGCTGCGTCCTCTCTTTTCTGCCCCAGCATCTTAAACACCGAGCGCACCAGCACGCTCTGCTGTAATTTACCCTTTCGCATCCCTTGTCCTCCTCGAACTTCCTGTTTCAAACGAAAAAGCAGACGTCATGTTCTTACGCAACAAAACAGCAAGTGTTTCACTGCTAAGTGAACAGTAACCAGAAAACGCCTAGTCCTCATCGTCCTCCGTTTTCTCTGTATCGCTGCTGTCTTCCTTCTTCTCCGAAGAACTCGATGACGAACTGCTCTGGCTGTATTTCGCTGCAACTTCCTTTGCTTTTGCAAGATCATTTGCCGCAATCGCCGCCTGCATTTCCGCACGCGCCGCTGCATTGTCCGTCTTTGTTCCCACGGTATAGACATCCGATGTCATGCGGTAAGTGCTGGAATTCACCTGCTCCTTCGTCTCATTTCCATTGTCATTCACAATCTTCCACAGCCGCGCCGTCGAACCCTGATAGCCGTACGATGTCTGTTCAATTGTTCCAAACGATGCATTCGCATCTTCCGTCAGGCTCGGCGTCGGATCCTCCGTGTTTGTCGTCTCACTCTCATAGCGGACCGTGCGGTTCGGATCTCTCGTCTCATGGCCGTAGATGGCAAAATGCAGGGTGCTTCCGTCCGCGCTCGCCTCAATATAAATCGGCGCATCCGTATTGTTGATGAATTTCAGGTCTTTCAATCCCTCTGCAATCGCCGCATCCATCGACGGATCCACATAGTGGACAATCATGGAATGGCTGTACCGCTCCGTCACCTCAAGCTCTGCTTTTAAGACAGCAACATAGAGCGTTGTGGAAACCTGGCAGATACCGCCGCCGTACGAATCGACGACCTTGCCCATCTCATACGATGCTGCCAGTGCATAACCATTTTCCGCATCAAACGGCACAACGACCGCCTCTACGGAAAATTCCTCGCCCGGCTGTACCAGCGTTCCGTTAATCTTCTCTGCACCGACTGCGACATTCTGTTTTCTGCCGCTCGTACCGTTGCCATACTCCGTCGTACCCTCGCCGAGCAGATCTTTGACAAGTGCAAGCTGCTCCGGATTACCGCCTGCCGGTGTTTCTTCTGTTACCAATTCTACGCCGCCGATGCCGCCCCGCCAGCTTGTCGTCAGGTAATTGACAACCTTCGCCGTGGACTCATCCACGTTGACGCTGCATCCGGTCTGGCCCGGATTGACGATAAATTCGCCGTTTTCGCGGGTCAGCGTTGCATCTGTTGCCTCGCGGTTCAGCACGGCCGTGTTGTTTTCTACCGCCTGGCGCGCTGCCTCGCCATCGACTGTATATTTCAGGGAAAACGCCACCGTCTCTCCATTTTTGAGCCGGTTCTGTGTCAGGAACCGCTTCAGTACATTGCCTTCCTGCCCGATTGTGACGGCTTCTCTTGCCACCTCCGGGTTAGCGCAGGAAAGTCCGAGATCCCCTGCTGTCACCTGTGCATTCTGCTCTCCGGCAGACAGGTTGATAACCGAGGGTTTTAACTGTTCAATTTTGTCGTTTACTGCCTGTGTGATCTGCTCTTCGGTCATACCGCCGACGGAAATGTCTTCTACATAGATTCCGTCCAGCGCTGTCCGGTCATCCGCTTTGACTGGTTCTGCCAGAAAGCAGAATGCGAATGCGATAAGCATCACCAGCAGGCCTCTCATTTTTCTGCTGTTTTTCATTACTGTGCCTCTTCTTGATCCGTTTCCCATTTCACTCTGTCTTTTACAGAATCTCTTTACACCAGCCATAAAAGTGCTGGAAGAACCATACCAAGCACCATAACCACTGCAAGAATCAATGCCAGTATCTTTGCTGCATTTCTCTTCTTTGCCAGCGGATCTTTCTTCTTTTTCTGTGCCTCTGTCGGGGCTTTTCGATTGACTTTATTACTCATCGTTCCATCCTTTCTTTTTCTCTTCTATTTTTTCTCAGTTCTCTGTCGTTTTTCCATTCTTCCATGTGCCAGAATAATCTGATCGATCATGCGGGATGCACGGCTTTTTTGTGAGTGCTCCCCCACTCCGGTTCGAGATCCAGCTCATGGTACCGGATCAGATCCGCCAGATATTTTTTCTGTGCCTCCGTCGCCGGAACCTCACGTTTCATTTTGGCCTTCAGAGGCGCTGCGGCAAACCATTCCGGGTGATCTTCCGAAAATCCTTCTTCCAGTTTTCGGAACAGTGCCAGCGTTTCCAGCACATCGTCCATTGCACGGTGTGCGTGTTCCCGCGGGATCTGATAGTAGCCGCAGAGTGCTTCAAGGCTTCTGCTCTCCAGATCCGGGAGGGCTTTCCGTGCAATTTTCAACGTATCCCACGCTTCTTTTTCAAAGTCCAGACGGGCATTTATCGCTGCCTGCTTGATGAAGCTGTAATCGAACAGAATATTGTGCCCCAGAAGCGGCAGGCCCGCCGCAGAAATCCAGAAAGCCGCGGACAGCAGTCTCCACATCGGGCGCATTCGCAATCATCTCATCCCGGATTCCGGTGAGTTCCGTGATCCGCTCCGGCACTTTTCTGCCGGATTGACGAAGTCTCATACGATGCCGTGACCTCTCCGCCCTGCACTTTTACTGCACCGATCTCCAGAATCTGGTCTTCCTTTACAGAAAGACCCGTTGTCTCAAGATCGAGCACTACAAAATCTTGTATTTTCATCTTTTATTACCTTTTCTAGTATCTCATGTTCTTTTGAAATGTCAAGCGTAAAAAAGCTCACTACAGTCGATCATCTCCGCATTTCCCGTCAGCGCCACGAAAGCCTGGGTGCTTCTGATTCCTTCCTCTGTAAGGAGAGGAATGTCGCGGCCATCGCCGTGGATGATAAGGATATGATTGTCGTCGAGGATATCGTTGAGATATTCGCAGCGATTCTCATCTTTCTCGATGAATCTTGCACTCCATGTATTCCGGCATTTTCTTCACGCTCTTACGGCAGTGCGTCCGCCACCCATCACCATCACGTTCTTCACATCCACATAATGCTCCTTTCCCACAATCTTGCGGATGTAGGGAATGTAGTTGCGGGTGGTCATGAAGTAGGCGAGTCGTAGAGTTTCAGCTCGTCGTTACCGCAGGATGATGGTATCACTGCCTCGCTTGATGGCTACCACGTGGTATGGGTCGTTAGGACCGCTGATGTTCTTGAGCGGTTCGTTCAGTATCTCGCATCCTTCGCGCAGTTTGATGCCGAGCATGACGAGTGCGCCGTCGTGCACATCCCAGCGCTGACGTACCCAACTCATTTTCAGTCCGTTATTGATATCTACGGCTGCGAGCATCTCCGGATAAATCAGTTTGCTGATACCTAATTCTTTGAAGAATTCCTGAGCCTGCTGATCCATATATTCCGGATTATCCACGCGGGCCACCGTTCTTTTGGCACCCAGGTTCTTGGCAAGGATGCTAGCTGTGATGTTGGTACTTTCTACCGGAGTAACGGCGATGAAGAGGTCGGCATCTGCAACCCCCGCATCGCGTAAGATGTGAAGACTGGTAGGCTTGCCCAGCATGGTGAGCAGGTCGCAGTCGGAGCCAATGCTGGCCAGGCGCTCTTCGCTTTCATCGATGAGTGTAATCTCCTCCTTGCTGCGCGACAGGAGTCGCGCCAGGTGGGTACCGATGGCATAGGCGCCAGCTATGATGATTTTCATATTGATGAATATTTAAATTTCGATGCTCTATTTTCCGATAATGGCATTCTTGATGCTCTTGTGGTCGAGATGTACAATCTCGCGCAGCTGTTCTACGGTGCCATGCTCCACAAAATCGTCTGGCAATCCCAGGCGGGTTATCTGTGGCTGATAGCGTGGTCGCTCATCCATTCGAGTACGGCAGAACCCATTCCGCCCATCCTTACTCCATCTTCGATGGTAACGATGCGGCTGAACTTTTCTCCCACCTCTTTTAATATGTCTTCATCGAGAGGTTTCAGGAAGCGCATATCGTAGTGGGCTACGCTCATGCCTGTTTCTGTTTCT
>ENA-OPZM01000570-OPZM01000570.1-human-gut-metagenome-genome-assembly--contig:-NODE-570-length-15595-cov-3.214313_pt1 | contig 15595 bp, 23 predicted proteins | sample MGYA00242478_ERZ504493 | MGnify/ENA primary metagenome ERZ504493 (study PRJEB26092, sample SAMD00036227) | human gut metagenome | host: Homo sapiens | study: EMG produced TPA metagenomics assembly of...
TTCGCTCTGATCTATACAGGCCAGCGGCGCCTTGCCCGAAACCTTCATCAGAGAAGTCGTAGGAAATTACATCGGCGGCCGAAAAGAATCTCTGGAGGCGCTGGATGAGATGCAGAAAGTAGCAGCACTCATGAAATTCGCCCTGGAAAAAGAAGACATCGACGAATTCGCGAGCCTTCTCAACCAGCACTGGGAAATCTCCAAAAAGCTGGATGCCGGTTCAACCAACACCTGCATAGACCAGATCTTCAGTGTATGTGAAGACATGATCGACGGAAAATTCATCTCCGGAGCCGGAGGCGGCGGTTTCCTGCAGGTAATTCTGAAGAAAGGCGTCACACAGGAGATGCTGCATCAGAGGTTGAGAGAGGTGTTCCAGGATTCTGGGGTGGATGTCTGGAACGTGGAGTTTGTGTGAAGACAAGTTATGAAAAACTTCATTTCTTAATAAGGAATGAAGTAAATTTGGAGGAATATAGCAGATGAAGAAAGAGAGCGCAGGTAAGAAAAATCTTCTGATTTATGCTCATTACTATATTCCAGATACTGCGTCAACGGGGCAGATCCTCCGTGAACTGGCGGAGGGTATGCTGGATAAATTCAACATCACAGTCATTTGTGTAGTGCCAGTTATTTAGGGACGATTGAAGATAAATACAAAACAAAGAAATATTATGAAGAAGAAATCAACGGCGTAAAAGTGCTGCGGATCCGAGTGCCGGAATTTAGCAAGACCAATAAGAAGAGCCGTGTAAAAAACATAGTTTCTTATTTCTTTGGAGCAATGGGAGCTACCTTTAAGGTTGGAAAGATGGATTATGTGTTCTCAATTTCTCAGCCCCCTATTCTCGGCGGTCTTCTTGGCGTTTGGGGTAAATGGATGAAACACGCCAAGTACATTTATAATATTCAGGACTTCAATCCGGAGCAGGTGCTGGCCGTTGGCTATACCAAGAGCAAGTTCGTCACGGACGTTATGATGTGGTTTGACAAGTTCAGCTGCAAGCGGAGCGACCTTGTGATCACAGTCGGCCGTGATCTGGTGGAAACAGTGGAGAACCGTTTCAAGGGGAAGAAAGTTCCCAAAACCGTCATGATCAACAACTGGATCGATGAGAACGAGATTTATCCGCTGGATGAAAATAATGAGAAGGTTCTGGAGTTCAGGAAGAAATATGGTCTGGATGGCAAGTTCGTCATTATGTATTCCGGAAATATTGGATTGTACTATGATCTGGAAAATCTTATCAAAGTTGTAGAACGATTTAAACCAGGAACGAAAACAACAGATGGTCGTGAAGTTATTTTTGCTTTTGTAGGTGCAGGAACAAAACTGGAAGTATTGCAGCAGTATGTTTCAGAACACAATATGGATAATGTAAGGTTCATTCCTTATCAGGACAAAGCGGATCTGATCTATAGTTTGAACGCAGGAGATGTGCATTGGTGTGTAAATGCCAAGGGCATTAAAGGAGTAAGCTGTCCATCGAAATATTATGGACTGGCGGCAGCATCTAAACCAGTGATAGGTGTTCTGGAATCCGGCTCAGAAATCCGCTGTCTGATTGAAGAAACAAAGGGTGGTCTGTGTTGCGAACCAGGAGAATACGATAAGGTTGAAAAGAATATTTGTTGGTTTATTGAAAATGCAGGTTCAGAAGAACTGAAGAGCATGGGAAATAGAGGAAGAGAACATCTCGTGAAGAATCTTACTAAGGGCGTTTCTGTGAGAAAGTATGCGGAAGAGATTTTGAAATTATGAAAATACAGATAGGAATATTGGATAATAATTCATCCTATTTATCAGAAAGAGATGATTAAATATGAAAGATAAAATTTTGTTAACAGGTGCATCTGGCTTATTGAACAAATTCTTTTAGAAGATTTGATTACAAAAGGATATGAAGTTAAAAACATAGATTGGCATGAACCTAAAATTCCGAATAGAAGAAATCTCTGGGAAAATGTGAACATTATCAATTATGGAGAATTTGAAAAAGCTGTTATTAGCTTTAATCCAGATTATATCGTTCATCTTGCAGCAAGAACGGATTTGGATGGAAAAGTATTAGAAGATTATGATCAGAATATTACAGGTGTTGAAAATCTTATGAAAATTATTCATAAGCTGCCAAATTTGAAGAAAATAATAATAACATCCTCCAAATTTGTTACGAGAAACGGATATAAAATCAAGAATCAGCAAGATTATTGTCCACATACAAAGTATGGCGAAAGCAAGGTAGAAACTGAAATGCGTGTGTGGAACGATGCGCCTGATTGTGACTGGTGCATTATCCGCCCAACATCAATTTGGGGCCCTTGGTTTGGTGTGCCATATAGAAATTTCTTTGATATGGTTATGCGACGGATGTATTTCCATATTGGGCATATTAAATGCCATAAGACTTATGGATATATCGGCAATGCAATTTATCAGATTGAACAGCTTCTGTTTAATGAAACAAAAGATGAAAGTAATAAGGTGTTTTATATAGGAGATGAACCTTCGTATGAGATTAATGAATGGGCAGATGAAATTGCAGCTGAAATTGGATTTAAGATTCCAACCATGCCAGTTTGGTTTGTAAAATGTTTGGCAAAATTTGGTGATTTTCTGGGGTTGTTTCATATTCACTTCCCGATGCAGTCTTTTCGATTTGGAAATATGACAAATGACGGAATCAATGATATGAGTAATACTTATAAAATTGCGCCTGAAATGCCGTATACAAGATTTGAGGGAACAAAGGAAACGATTGCTTGGATCAATAAATACGAAAAAAGAGAGGAAAAGTAATATGACAGCAGCGGATTCATTGATTGGATTGGTAAATCCACAACCAAATAGCACTGTTATGATTTACGATGTCCATGCCAGTGAATCAGGTGCATTAGCAATCCTTGATGATTTATATAAACAAATTAGAGCATATAGCGATAAGTCCGTGAGATGGGTATTTATTGTAAGTACTCCACATTACGAAGAAACGAAAGAAATTATAGTAAGAAAATTTCCGTGGGTGAAAAAAAACTGGGGTTATAGATATTATTTTGACACAGTAACAACGAGAAAACTTCTTAATGAATTTAAACCGGATAAAGTTTTTTCGCTACAGAATAAAGGTATAGACTTTTATAACAAAGAACAGTTGGTATATTTACATTTGCCATTCATACTTACAGATCACAAATTTAGTATGAAGGTCGATGGAAAAAAACTTTGGGCGTATCAAAATATTATAAGTAAAAGTATTTTTAGATCACTTCGGAAAGTGAATATGACAATTGTGCAGACCCAGTGGATGAAAGATGCTTTGGTAAAAAAGGCTGGTGTAAATGCAGATAAAATTGTAGTTCAGCAGCCAGATATTAAATGTAACGATATAAAAAAATTCATAGATTGTTCAGAAAACAGAAAACGGATTTTTTATCCGGCAACTTCGTTTACATACAAAAATCACAGGACTCTTTTGAAAGCATTGGATTATGCACAACAAAAAGGGATGAAAGACTACGAGATAATACTTACGATTCGTTCAGATGAAAATGAATATACACGACAACTTCATGAATATGCAGAGAAAAAAAAGTTTGAAAGTAAAGTTCAATGGTCCAATTTCAAGAGCAAAGGTTTTGAGATGTATGCTAATCAATCCTAGTTTTCCATCGTATGTTGAATCTTTTGGACTTCCGTTACTCGAGGCAAAACTGACAGAAACATATATTATAGCGAGTGATACGCCATTCTGTCGAGAAATATTGAATGAGTATGATAAAGTAGAATTCTTTGAAGAAATGGATTATCAAACTCTTGGCGATCTGATACTTGCGAGGGCACAATAATGAAAAGCTATCTAATAAAAAAAGGTCAAATAGTTGCAATAATGGTGTCTCACATAGAAAGAGTAGGTATTTGGGAATTTAAAAAGACAAATATATTCGAAAGTGTACAGGAAAAGTTAAGAAGGGTTCCTATTTCTTTTTTCTTTAATAGTAAATATCAAAGAATATCCATTGCATTACAATATTACTATATCTTTAAAAGGGAGGTAGCAATACTGTGCTACAGATGAAGGATTTTAGAAGAATTATTAGTGAAGCTTTTTAATCGGATTTTTTCTGTTGTTGCTATTTTGTGCCTCTAACGAAAGTGAATTGAGTAAGAGAATAGCTGTTTTTTCAGTAAATGGAAGCAAACCTATTTTAGCTACAATTATATTATTGGTAGCGTTTAGTTTTATATGTATTCAACATATGAAGATCAAGACAGATAACGTGATGAATTTGTTAATAGTAAGGTTCATTCTGTATTTAATACCTTGTTTCTTAGTTCAGGAAAGTACTGAGTTTCAGATCGGTTTGGTTGCAGGCGTAGCTGTTCTTTTATGGCGTATTCTCTTGGAAAAGAAAGTACTTGTACAGACAAATTCATAGCGATTGTTATGAGCACAGCGGCTATAGTTATAGCATTTCAAGTCCTTATGACGGCTCAAATAAGAGGATTAAATATTAACTCTTCTGATTTGAAATGGTGGATGGTCATTCCAATTGGTCAGACGAATGCTATAGGAACTTATTTTATACCTATGGTTATAGTTTTAGATGGTTTTAAAAATACCAAAAGGGGAATATATAAAAGTGTTTTGATAACGATAGAATGGGGATTGATTGCATCAATTCTTTTTATGGGGTCAAGATCAACATTAATTTTAATGGGAAATCAGACAAATCAAGGATGGAAGAAAAATTTTAAACTTGGCTTTGATTTGGCAACAGGGGATTATATCTTTCCCTGTGATCAGACGATATCTGGCATCTAGATAAAGTGCAGAAAATGACGGAATGTATGGAAAAACATCCTGAAATTGAATTGCTTGCTGCAAATTACATGACTTTCTTTTCTGAAAATGACACGGGAAGTGGTAGTAAACTGTATGCGGCTCGGAGTAAGGAAATGAAATCTGATGGAAGTGTTGAAATGCTTGGAATAGACTCGAAGTGGCCGTATATTAATCGACCGGGATGTGTCTTCTGTTTTACAAAAGCATTTTATGATTCCATTTCTAGCAAGTGGGATGCAAAATATCCACACGATTCAATTTTGTGGCGCTTTGCAAGAATGGATCATGCGCTGGCATTGTTGAATTATCCTGTAATTGATTTCCGCAGACATGGCGACAATGCCACAAGTGAAGAGAAACGTACGAAAGAAAGCAGAATCCAAACGTTTAATGATTATATTTCCTTTCATGAGATGGCGCTTGAAAGGGTAATATCGGATAAAGATAAGAAGATACTGAAAAAGGGGATAGAGTTCCTTGAAAAAAGAAAAGGCTTTTTTGAAACTGGAAATATTCTGATTTGGCTTGAGTTGGCGATAAAATATCAAAATTTTTACAACTCGTTACGAGGATGCTTTGGCGATTTGTATTTTGTGTATAAAAAATAAATATATAAGTTGAGATGGGTGCAAAAAATGGATAATGAAATATTAAGAAAAGTGCAGTTGGCACAATTAGATATGCCAAAGAGGTCAAGAGAATTTGTAATAAATATAATATCAACTATTTTATGGATTCAGGAACATTGCTAGGAGCAGTAAGACATGATGGGGTGACAATTATACCATTGAGAAAGCACAAGGTGATTGTTTGATTGATTCTATGTGGAGAAAAAGAGGAAATACTGGGCGGGAAAAAGAACAGCAGCTCCCGTGCTGGAAAAAAGGCATCGTAAATACTTCCTGCGTTTTTCTTATACAGAAGAGGTGCCGCTTACAAAGGCACCTGTAAAAGAACAGATCATCTGCAGTGTGGATTTAGGAATCAATACGGATGCAGTCTGCACTATTATGCGGTCAGATGGAACTGTCCTGGGAAGAAAATTTATTGATTTTCCCAGTGAAAAAGACCGGATGTACCGTGTGCTGGGACGGATACGCAGGTTCCAGCGGAACATGGTTCTGTACAGGTGAAAAGCAGATGGCTTATGCGAAGCGCCTTAACACAGAACTTGGAAGAAAGATCGCAGGAGCAGTTGCAGGATATGCGGAAGAAAACCATGCGGATGTGATCGTGTTTGAGTATCTGGAAACAAAAGGAAAGATATCCGGAAGAAAGAAACAGAAGCTGCATTTGTGGAGAAAAAGGGATATCCAGATAAGATGTGAACATCAGGCGCATCGAAGAGGGATGCGGATATCCAGGATCTGTGCATGGAATACTAGCAGGCTTGCCTGTGATGGGTCGGGAACAGTTGTCCGTGATCCAGGCAATCACAGTTTATGTACATTCCAGAATGGAAAAAGATATAACTGTGATCTTTCGGCGTCCTATAATATTGGAGCAAGATATTTTATACGGGAACTCTTAAAACCCCTTCCGGCAACGGAAAGGTCTTTGCTGGAGGCAAAAGTCCCTTCAGTAAAGCGTAGGATCTCATGTGTATATGCGGACTTAAGAGAACTATTTTCAGAAATGGAACTCTTAAGAGCAGCATAAACACAGGCAGATATACAGCGGATTACCTGCAGTGTGGGAACCTGCCATATCTGGCATGGAAAAAGCGCATGACTGTGCATATCCTAAGCTACAGGCGTATCCGCCGATATTTAGCCTTGTCGCTTAAAGCGACCGAGGAGCATGTGACTTTAGTCATGTGAGATCCACAACTTCCACTATTGGAACACAAAGAACGTTCCCACCGGCTGATCAGTAAAATCGTTATCTCAGGACCGCAGGAGAAAGACGGAACAGAAAATTACCGCCGTACTCCTGAAACGGTCACAATGGAAATTCATCTCGAGCCAGTATTTTCTCATAAAAGACATAAAACAGTTGATATCCGGTTATGAGCAAGCAACGAAGCGGATCGGATCGCAAATATCCGCCTGACTTAGCTCCGAACTTACAATTCTACGTCAAGTTGCTGTTCCTCAATATGATGGTGCTTTGCATAGCCGGTGAGCATCAGTGTCAGCGCACCGTCGCCGGTCACGTTGCATGCAGTTCCGAAGCTGTCCTGCAGTGCAAAGATGGTAAGCATCAGTGCAGTGCCGGAGCTGTCGAATTTCAGTATTCCGGTGATGATACCAAGGGATGCCATGACGGTTCCGCCGGGAACGCCGGGAGCTCCGATGGCAAAGATACCCAGAAGAAGGCAGAACAGAACCATGGTACCCGGCGTTGGAACGGAACCGTACAGGATCTTCGAAATCGCCATACAGAAGAAAACCTCTGTCAGAACGGAGCCACAGAGATGGATGTTTGCAAAAAGAGGGATCCCGAAGCTGACCAGATCCTTACGGAGTGGTTTTGCCTTGGAGGCGCACTGCAGTGCAACGGCCAGTGTGGCAGCAGAGGACATGGTTCCTACGGCAGTCAGGTAGGCAGGACCATAATGGCGGACAACCTCCAGAGGATTTTCTCCGGAATAGATTCCTGCAAGGATGTAAAGAAGAGCCATCCAGATAAAATGCCCGGCAAGCACCAGTACGATGATCTTCAGAAAAACAGGCAGCTGTCTGGTGATGGTTCCCTCGTAGGCAAGGCTGCAGAAGGTAGTGCCGATGAACAGCGGAAGAATGGGGATGATGATCCGTGCAACCAGAGAAAGAACGATCTTCTGAAATTCATCCAGAAGTCCTGTGATCAGCTTCGCTTTTGTCCAGGTGGCGGCAAGGCCCAGCATCATTGCAAACACAAGAGCACTCATAACGGACATGATCTGCGGAATCTCCAGTTCAAAGATCACCTCCGGCAGCTGCTTCAGTCCTGCAGCATAGGAATGGATGGACAGATGTGGAATGATCAGAAAGCCGGAGGCTGTAGAAAAAAGCGCTGCGCCAACAGAGGAGCCGTAAGCGAGGACAACCGCAACTCCCAGCATCAGCGAAGCATTTTTGCCAAGCCGGGTAATGGACGGAGCGATAAATCCCAGCACGATCAGCGGTACGCAGAAGGTAATGATCTGGCCCAGAATGTACTTGATAGTAACTGTGATATTGAGAACTGCCATGGAGATTCCGTTGGTGCTGTACCGGTTCAGGATAAGCCCGGCCATGATCCCCAGGATCACAGCAACCAGCAGCTTAAATGGCAGACTGTTGAAAAAAGATGTTTTTTTCATTGGAAAAACCTCCTCGGATAGTATAAAATAAAGCCAGAGTTTATTATAAAGGCATTTGATAAAAATCACAAGGAGCAGAATGAAATGATTTATCTGGATAACGCGGCTACAAGCTTTCATAAGCCGGACTGTGTGCCGCGTGCTGTGGTGGAAGCCATGCAGCATGCAGGAAACAGCGGAAGGGGCAGCAGCGGCGAAGCATGGCAGCTCAAGGCTTATTTTTAATACAAGATGCCAGATCGCAGAGATGTTTGACGTATGGGGACCGGAATGTGTGGCCTTTACATCCAATGACACGGAAGCGCTCAATATCGCTCTGCAGGGAACACTCCATCCAGAGGAGGGAACTATCCATGCGATCTGTACGGAGATGGATCACAATAGTGTGCTCCGTCCGCTGTACCGCCTGGAAAAAAAAGGCATGAAGCTTACGATCCTGCCGGCAGACCGCAAGGGACGGATCTCCCTTACGGAGCTTGAAGCAGCCATCCGTCCGGAGACGAAGGTGATCGTCTGTACCCACGCTTCCAATCTGACAGGAAATCTCAATGATATCCACGCCATCGGTGCGATCGCACAGAAGCACCAGAAGCTTTTTATTGTGGATGCTGCCCAGACAGCAGGAGTATTTCCGATTTCCATGAAAAAAGATCATATAGATATTCTTTGCTTTTCCGGACATAAGGCCTTATGGGACCACAGGGCACAGGAGCCATCTGTGTCCGTCCGGGGGTATCTGTGGAGCCTCTGAAGGTAGGCGGCAGCGGCGTCCTCACCTTTCAGAGAGAGCATCCGCAGGATATGCCGGAGGCACTGGAGGCCGGCACCCTGAACAGCCATGGGATCGCAGGTCTTGGCGCAGCAATTAGCTGGATCAGGGAAACCGGGACAGAACAGATCCGAAAAAGAGAGCAGCAGCTGATGTGGCGTTTTTATGACCAGGTAAAGGAAATTCCGGGAGTCACCCTGTACGGAGATTTTTCCAGGGAAGAACGCTCCCCTGTGGTGACTCTGAATATTGCAGGGATGGACTCGGCAGAGGTGGCCATGGTCCTTGATGAAGAGTACGGGATCAGTGTAAGAGCCGGCGGCCACTGTGCACCGATGATGCACAAAGCACTGGGAACCGAAAAAACAGGAGCCGTCCGCTTCAGCTTTTCTTATTTTAATACGGAAGAAGAGGTGGACACTGCTGCCAGAGCGGTAAAGGAGCTTGCCGCGGAATAAACAGCGAAGGACGGACAGAAAGGACACAGAGAATGTATCAGACAATATATGATGTGGTAGAAAAAAGAGGGCGTGTAAAAACAGGAATCCTTCTGAACGGAAAGGATGCCGGGCTGAAATATCTTTCGGAAGAAGGCAGCTTTTTTTATCCGAAGAGAGCAGAAAGAAATAAAGAAGCAGAAGAATTCCTGAAGGCTTCCGTGGAAGCAGCTGTGGAAACCGGCGTTGTGAAAAACGGAGACCGGGAGATATTTGTGGAAACCTACGAGAAGAATCCCAGGCTGATCATACTGGGTGGCGGCCATGTTTCTCTTCCGGTAGCAGAGATCGGTAGGATGCTGGGCTTTCATGTAACAGTCATGGATGACCGGGAGGAATTTGTGACGGAGGAAAGATTTCCCATGGCAGATGAGAGGATCTTTGGAGATTTTGATACCCTGTCCGACAGGATCCCTCCTTATGAAAATGCCTACTATGTAGTGGTGACACGAGGCCATCTGGGGGATTCCGCCTGCGCACGAGCGATCCTTAAGAGACCCTTTGCATATTTCGGAATGATCGGAAGCAGGACAAAGGTGCGGATCACCAGGGAAAAGCTCCTGAAAGAGGGCTTTACGGAGGAACAGCTGGATCAGATCCATGCCCCCATCGGACTTCCCATCGGAGGACAGATGCCGCTGAGATCGCCGTGAGCATCATGGCAGAGATCGTGCAGGAAAAGAACCGGCATTTCCGCACCTACTGTGATGAGGAGGTGGAGGCAGCAGTACGCCGCAGGACACCGGGAACCATGGTCACGATCATCGAGAAGAAGGGCTCCTCACCAAGAGGAACCGGGAGCAAGATGTTCGTATTCCGGGACGGAAGCACGGCAGGAAGCATCGGCGGCGGAAAAGTGGAGTTTGAAGCCGGAAAACACGCAGTAAATATCCGAAATACGGAAACAAAGATTTACGAGCTGGGGCAGGGAGCAGGAGATCTGGGAATGATCTGCGGCGGAACTGTCCGGGTGCTTTTTGAGCCGGTAAATATGTGAAAGAACCGGCCAGGACTTGCATAATATTGCAGAATCGTGTATATTGGACGCAGAGAATTTTTTACCGGCGTATAAGGAGGAATCAGATAAAATGAAGAAAAAATGTATTATGGCTTTGATAATAGGCGCGGCTTTCCTTGCACAGGGCTGTGGATATGAGGAAGGAACCGATGCAGTGGTAACAGTAGTAGATTCCACACCGACGCCGGAGCCCACAGAGAAGCCGAAGGCAACTGCAACACCTACACCGAAGGCAGCAGCAGATTCCACAGCAGACGGAGCAGCAGCGGCAGCAGATCCCGCAGCACAGACAGCAGCTACGGAGCAGACCCCAAGCGGCATCAACGTACAGGCTCAGGATGCCACCTACTATGCAGTGGAGGGTGTGAATTTACGTTCTGACGCCAATGCAGAGGCAGAGTTTGTGGCAGGTGTCCTTTCCGGAGAATCCCTGAAGTGTACCGGTGTCTGTGACAATGGATGGATCCGTGTGGATTATAATGGCCAGACCTGCTACGCATCCGGCGATTACGTCAGCACAACCCCGCCGGTAGGAGCAGTGGCAGCAGATACTACCGCAGAAGATACTACCACAGAAGCAGCACAGTAGAGCACAGACTACAGGCTTTGACCAGATCAGGGAAATCCTGATCCTGCTTTAATTGCAGATATCTCCTTGATATAATAAAAACAGGCAGCTGTATCCGATGAAATACATCGATACAGGCAGCCTGTTTTTTTGTTTCGGCATATAGTCCGTTCAGAACACAAGGATCATGCCAGCGGATCGTACCCGCAGATCATTCCGGATAAACAAGACGGTCCGGCTTGATATCGTAGAGAACCTCGTTCAGGAATTTCTTTGCCAGATATTTTGCCATGCCAAGGTTCATATCCAGATAATTTCCGCAGTCCTTGGGAGAAGCTCCCGGGATCTCACCCTCAAAATCACGGATGAATTCAAACATCTCGATCATCAGCGGAACGATATCTCTGGATTCATAATCCCCGTTAAGAAGAAGATAGTTTCCGGTACGGCAGCCCATAGGACCCCAGTAAATGACCTTCGGGCCAAACTCCTTATGGTTCCGCAGGAAGGTAGCTGCCAGATGCTCCATGGCGTGAAGCTCGGCTGTGTTCATAACAGGCTCCTCATTGGGAGAAGTCATACGGATATCGAAGGTAGTGATCACCTGATCTCCAACTGGATCCTTACGTGAAACGTATACGCCAGGCTGAAGCTTGATATGGTCAATGGTAAAACTTGTGATCTTTTCCATGTTGATTCCTCACTTTCTTATATGTACGGAGCCCATAATAAGCTCCATACATGATTTTAGCAGAGAACCGAAAGAGATACAAGGCAAAACAAAGGGAATCCTGCACCTGGTTCCGTGCAAAGTTGACTTTATGAAAAGATGATGTTAAACTGAGAAAAGCTTACAGGGGGGAGAGTGAAAAGCTCACCTGAAAATGCCGGAACAGGCGTTTTCGGGATCTGATAAGGAGGACTTATAAATATGAAACGTAAGGTTTTAGCCGTATTATTTGCGACAGCTCTTACCGCAGGAATGCTTTCCGGATGCGGAAGCACAGACAGTACTTCTGACAAAGCAGACCAGAAGGAAGAATCTCTGGAGGAAGAAACCTCAGAAGGACAGACAGGCGTAGATGAAGAGACAGCAGCCAATGCAGTATCCGAGGAGGAGGCTGAGGCGGCAGGCTTTTCAGACCATGAAGAAAGCGCCGATGATCAGGAGGCTTCCGGTGATGCAGAGGACACCTCACATGAAACCGAAGCTTCTGCAGACAACTCCGCAGACAGTACAGAGGATACAGACAGCGCAGACGGAGAATTTTCCGATGGTTCCGAGGACGCACAAATGGCAGGAACAACTGTGATCGATACCAGCCAGCAGCTGACAGGAACCCATCATGCTGCCATCACCGTAAAGGACTATGGCGAGATCGATGTAGAGCTGGATGCAGACACTGCACCCATCACAGTTACAAATTTTGTAAAGCTGGTACAGGACAATTTTTATGACGGTCTGACCTTCCACCGGATCATTGACGGATTTATGATCCAGGGCGGAGATCCAAACGGAGACGGAACCGGCGGAGCAGAGGACACCATCAAGGGCGAATTTTCCAGCAATGGAGTGAAGAACGATATTTCTCATGTAAGAGGAACCATTTCCATGGCACGCAGCACAGATCCGGACAGCGCAAGCTCTCAGTTCTTTATCGTACAGTCCGATTCCACACATCTGGATGGCGACTATGCTGCATTCGGACACGTGACCTCCGGAATGGACATTGTAGACCAGATCTGCAAGGACGCCAAGCCGACAGACGGCAACGGAACCATTGCAAAGGACCAGCAGCCGGTGATCGAGAGTATCCGTATGGTTGACTGACAGGAGGGAGAAGGATGCTGAAAGGGAAAACAGTGCTTCTTGGCATCACAGGAAGTATTGCTGCGTACAAGATCGCATATCTGGCAAGTGCATTACATAAGCTTCATGCAGATGTTCATGTACTGATGACAGAGAATGCAACGAACTTTATCAATCCGATCACATTTGAAACACTGACCGGGAATAAATGCCTGGTGGATACCTTTGACCGGAATTTTCAGTTCCAGGTAGAGCACGTATCCATTGCCAAGAAGGCAGATGTTGTGATGATCGCACCAGCCAGTGCAAACGTGATCGGAAAGCTGGCCAATGGCCTTGCGGATGATATGCTCACCACTACGGTAATGGCCTGCAGATGTCAGAAAATTCTTTCACCGGCTATGAATACCGCCATGTATGAGAATCCCGTGGTACAGGACAATATCCGGAAGCTGAAAAACTACGGATATGAGGTGATCACACCGGCCAGCGGCTACCTGGCATGCGGAGATACCGGAGCCGGAAAAATGCCGGAACCGGAAACTCTTCTGGAATATATCCTGAAGGAAGCTGCTTCCAGAAAGACCTTGCCGGCAAAAGCTCCTGGTAACGGCCGGACCTACCCAGGAGGCCATCGACCCGGTCCGCTGTCTCACCAACCATTCATCCGGAAAGATGGGATACGCCATTGCAAAAATGGCCATGCTCAGAGGAGCGGAGGTTACGCTGGTAAGCGGACCTACTGCTATTGAGCCGCCCCTTTTTGTGAAGGTCGTACCTGTGACATCCGCCAGAGATATGTTTGAAGCAGTCACCGGCTTAAGCGATGAACAGGACATCATCATTAAGGCTGCCGCAGTGGCTGACTACCGTCCGAAGCAGGTCAGCGAAGACAAGGTTAAGAAAAAAGACGATCAGGCTTCCATAGAGCTGGAGAGGACAGACGACATTCTGAAATATCTGGGCCAGCACAAAAAGCAGGGCCAGTTCCTCTGCGGATTTTCCATGGAGACCAGAGACATGATCCGTAATTCCAGAGCCAAGCTTGAGAAGAAAAACCTGGATATGGTGGCAGCCAACAACCTGAAGGTAGAGGGCGCCGGATTCCAGGGAGATACCAATGTCCTGACTCTGATCACGCAGGATGAAGAAGTGTCACTCCCGCTTATGAGCAAGGAGGATGCAGCGTTAAAGATCCTGGATAAGATCCTTCTGCTTACCACAAAGGCAGAAGCATAGCTACAGAGCCGGTTGTAGAGCCGGTTTTAACAACGAAAAGCGGAAAAAATCACCGCTTTCCATCACCGTATTGTATCCGCAGAAAACGCCGGGAAATGCTGTATTTCCGGAAACATTCACAGAGCGGAACGGTAACAAGGAGGAGAAGAAATGAAAAACAACAGATTTACAACAGCGCAGCTACATTACTGGGCCTGATGGCAGCAATCCTTCTGCTGATGGCCTACACACCACTGGGATATCTGAATATCGGGCCACTGGCCATTTCCTTTAACGTGATCCCGGTAGCCATCAGTGCAGTCGTCCTTGGACCGTAGGAGGAGCCGTGGCAGGTGCGATCTTCGGCCTGACCAGCTTTCTCCAGTGCATCGGAGTAGGCGGCTCCAGTGCAATGGGAGTTGTGCTTTTCGGTATCAATCCGGTATTTGCCTTTATCCAGCGCTTCATCCCACGTCTTCTGGACGGTATCTGCCTCGGATATATTTTTAAAGGCATGCGAAAGGTCAGCAATACCTATGTGGCATGTGCAGTAACCGGATTCTTTTCCGCATTCCTGAATACCTGTTCTTCATGTCAGCACTTGTAGGACTGTTCGGAAATACCGATTATGTAAAAATCTGATGGGCGGTCATAACATCATCATCGGCTGCTGTCTCATGGTAGGGATCAACGCAGTATGCGAAATGATTTCCTCCACAGTGATCACAGGAGCAGTGGGAGCTGCACTTTCCAAGGCACATCTGATCCCATCCGCACAGATCAGCCGTGAGAAGACAAAAGCATAAAGACAGGGAAAATAAAATTATGATTTTAGCAATTGATATTGGAAATACCAACATAGTTGTGGGCTGCATCGATGACAAAAAAACATATTTCATCGAGAGACTTTCTACCGTAAGAACAAAAACAGAACTGGAATATGCAGTAGACCTGAAAACCTTACTGGAAATCTACCACATCAAAAAGACAGACATAGAAGGATGTATTATTTCATCTGTAGTCCCGCAGATCACCAACATTGCCAGGCTGGCAGCAGAAAAGATCCTCAAAAAAGAAGTCATGGTCCTGGGACCCGGAGTAAAAACAGGTCTGAACATCATGATGGATAACCCAGGACAGCTGGGTGCGGATCTTGTGGCAGACGCTGTGGCAGGATTAAATGAATATCCGGTTCCGTTTATTGTGATCGATATGGGAACCGCCACTACAGTTTCGGTTGTCAACAGTAAAAAGCAATACATTGGCGGAATGATCCTTCCTGGTATCGGAATATCCCTGGATGCACTGACAGCCAGAGCATCCCAGCTCAGCGGATCAGCATTGATGCCCCGAAGCATGTGATCGGGCGCAATACCATCGAATGCATGAAAAGTGGCGTGCTCTACAGCAACGCAGCAGCTATCGACGGGATCATTGACCGGGTGGAAGAAGAGCTTGGTGAGAAAGCAACCGTGATCGCAACAGGCGGTCTTGCAAAAAAGATCATTTCTCATTGTAAGAAAGAAATCATTTTAGATGAGGACCTTCTGCTCAAAGGACTCCTTGTGATCTACAAAAAAAATAA
>ENA-OPZM01000571-OPZM01000571.1-human-gut-metagenome-genome-assembly--contig:-NODE-571-length-15593-cov-4.314108_pt1 | contig 15593 bp, 12 predicted proteins | sample MGYA00242478_ERZ504493 | MGnify/ENA primary metagenome ERZ504493 (study PRJEB26092, sample SAMD00036227) | human gut metagenome | host: Homo sapiens | study: EMG produced TPA metagenomics assembly of...
TGGTTTTGCACTTTGCGCAAATCCACTCACGAACTGCCAAATTTTTAGTTTCAGGATTTTTTGTACCACAAACATGGCAAATTTGCGAACTTGGATAGTATCTATCTATCTTTTGCACTATTGAGCCAATTTCTCTCGCTTTATATTCAAGAATTTTTATAAATTCACTAAATCCATAGTCAGATATTTTTCTACCCCAACGTTTTTGCATTCCTTTTATATTCAAATCTTCTATGCAGATTAAAGCATATTCACTACAAATTTTATTTGCTAATTTAAAATGAAAATCTTTACGTTGATTAGATATTTTCTTATGCAATCTGGCAAGAGCTATTTTTGCTAATCTACGATGATTAGAAGTCTTCTTTTTTCTAGATAATATTCTATTAGCTTTTTTTATATCATTAGCATTTTGTTTAAAAAATAAAGGTGCTTTTATATCTTCATTATCCGATGCAGTTAAAAACTGTTTAAGTCCAAAGTCATAGCCGACGCTTTTACCTGTTCTTGCTAAAACTTTATTCTCGTTAGTTTCACAAACAAAATAAAGATATATATCACCTAAAGTATCACGTTTAATTGTTATTGTTTTAACTATTCCTTCAATATCTCTACTTTTAAAATATTTGTATTTTTGTTTATTAATTTCTATAATATTACCCTTTAAAAGCTTCCAACCAGCTTGTTTGAGCGTGAATGATTTATATTTTCGTATCTTTTTAAAAGATGGTGGTGCTGTACGAATTTTATGTTTTAAATTTCTAAAAAACAATTTATAAGCACGGTCTATTCTTTGAGTTATATCTTGAATAGCTTGCGAACCTACTTCTTTAAAATAGCTAAATTTACCTATTTTCTTAAGTTTAGTTAAATGTTTTTGAAGCTTATAGATATTAAGAGATTTTTTAAATAAACGATAATATCTTTTATGCAAAGCAATACAGTGATTGTAGATAATTCCAGCTATATTAATAACTTTATGAAGTTTTTTATTCCTTTTTGCCTTATACAATTTAAAACAATATGTTTTCACTACAATCACCTGCCTTTTTATCATTTATTTATTCTGAACGCTTTTGACTTTCTATATACTGTTTAATAATTGATATTGGTGCTTTACCAACTGTAGATACAAAATATGAATTTGTCCACAATGTTGGTAGCCTTGATTTTAACCATGAAAATTCTTCTCGAAGTATTCTTGAAGATATTCCTTTTATTCGTTTAACAACTTTATGTATACCAAATTGTGGATCAACTTCTAAAAGCAAATGAACATGGTCTGGCATTACTTCCATCTCGATTAAATCGACGTGAAGCTCCTGACAAATATTATTAATCAACTCCTTTAATCGTTCATCAACACCATTGTTCAACACTTTTCTACGATATTTAGGACAAAATACTACATGATATTTACAAGAATATACTATATTATTATTTGATTTATATTTCATAAAAGTATTATATAACTATTAAAAAATATAATACAAATAAAAAACAATGATATCGAATCATTGTTTTTAGCGAGCTATATCCCCATTAAATAAATTTAGGGCTTTACGCTCGCATTTGGTAAATATGAAAAACTGTACAGAAAATCTTGGTGCTAATAAATCCATTGCTAGCTTCGTACTTCCTTTAGGTGCAACTATCAATATGGACGGAACAGCTATTTATCAAGGTGTTTGTGCTATCTTTATCGCTAATGTTTATGGTATTGATTTAACAGCAGGTCAAATGCTTATGATCGTCTTAACTGGTACACTTGCTTCTGTAGGTACTGCTGGTGTTCCTGGTGCTGGTGTTATCATGCTTGCACTCGTATTACAGACTGTAGGTCTTCCTATGGAAGGTCTTGCACTCGTTGCTGGTATTGACCGTGTATTAGATATGATCCGTACTTGTCTTAATATTACAGGTGATGCTGCTGTAACTATCGCAGTAAGCCAAACAGAACGAAGTAATAATTAAATCTACTAAAAAACAAAGACACTAGAAATAATCTAGTGTCTTTTATTATGCCCTAAAATTCATTTTAATATACTGTAGAAATTACTTTTCCTAGACTATCAGCCAAATCTTCTAAGTCTTCAAGATTTTCTTCTGATGCTAAAAATAAAGTGAAAATATCTGGACTTAAATCTATCATACCAATGCAAATATCTTCATCAAACCATTTACTATCAAGATATTTACACCAATTTATAATATTTTCATCATCAATAAAGTCCATTTCTTCATTATAATAATCGTACTCATCATCTTCATTATAGTCATATTTATCTATTTCATAATCTTCTTCTTCAAACTTACTATCCAAAGCTAAATTATATTCTTTAAAAGTTCGCAAACTTTTCAGGCTCCAACCAAAATCAGTAATACTACAATCTTCTTGTATTTGCATTACATAATTATTTCTGACTAAAATATTCACTGTAACTAGCCATTGCAAATCTTCTACAGAATCATATTTTATACTGATATTGCGCTCTTCAAACTCTTCTAAATGCTCTTGTGCATATGCTTCTATATTATCGATACTCTCTTCTATTTCCGCTAATACATCATCGTCATTACCGCTTATAATTCGCGCTATCTCTAATAAAGTTTTTGCCTTTTCCATTTGTATCCCTTCTTTTTTCTATTTAATTACTAATTTATTAATTCACTATATAAATAAAAAAAATCCTGTTAATTTAAAAAAACATTTTAGCTATGATATAATATATATTAACTAATATTTATTTTTAATTAATTTAAATTATAGGAGTGATTTTTATTTTATATATAGGTAACCATTTATCTTCTTCAAAAGGTTTTTTACAAATGGGTAAAGAAGCTTTAAGTTTAAATGCTAATACATTTTCTTTTTTTACTAGAAATCCTCGTGGTAGCAAAGCCAAAGATATAGACGATAATGATGTACAACAATTTTTAGCTTTAGCCAAACAATATAAATTCCATAAATTAGTAGCTCATGCACCTTATACATTAAATCCATGTTCCAATCGTGAAGAAGTACGCGAATTTGCTCGCCAAACAATTGCTGATGATTTACTTCGCATGGAAAAATTGCCTCATAATTATTATAATTTCCACCCAGGAAATCATTTAGGGCAAGGCATAGATTGTGCCATCAAAGCTATCAGTGATTGCTTAAACGAAGTGATGTGGCTGAACAGCAGACTACTGTCTTATTAGAAACTATGGCAGGAAAAGGCACTGAAGTTGGCAAAACTTTTGCTGAACTTCAAGCGATTATCGAGCGTATCAATTTACAAGATAAAATAGGTGTATGCTTGATACTTGTCATATTTGGGACGGCGGTTATAATATTGTAAATAATTTAGATGATGTCCTAGCTGATTTTGATAAAATAATCGGTCTTGATAAATTAAAAGCTATACATTTAAATGACAGTAAAAATGATTTAAATACTCATAAAGACCGCCATGAAAAAATCGGTCAAGGTAAAATAGGTCTTGATGCTACCATAAAAATTATAAACCACCCACAATTAAAACATTTGCCATTTATTTTAGAAACACCAAATGACCATGATGGATATGCTCAAGAAATAGCTTTATTGCGCGCTAATTTCAATTAAATATAAATAAAAAAGTATCTTTTTCTAACTAAGTACAAATCAGAAAAAGATACTTTTTATTTTACTTATTTATCTTGTTTGCCAATGAGCTAATGCTCCTGTAAACTCATTCAATTTAAATGAGTTTGCTACAGCTTTATCAATGAAGTTTTGAGCATTTTCAAAAGCTTGATGGATATCTAACCTTTAGCAAGTCCTGCTGTTATTGCTGCGGAGAAAGTGCAACCTGCACCGCTATTATAGATATTTTTCATCTTAGCTTTTTTCTGGATAGTGAATTCTTTACCATCAAATAACACATCTACCATATAATCGCCATCTACACGACTACCAGATTTTATAATGACATTTTTCGCACCGAGTTTATTGATTTTTACACAAGCTTCTTTAATATCTTCTACAGTTTCCACTTTTTCCATACCTGCAAGATAAGCGGACTCTACTGTATTTGGTGTTATTACATCAGCTTTTTTCACCAATAAAGATTTTATTGCTTCGGCTGCTTCTGGTACCATGATAGCATCGATACCTTTACAAACCATTACAGGGTCGATTACTACATTTTTAAAATTATATTTATCTATGGATTTCGCTACTAATTCTACAAGAGCAGCTGAACCTAACATACCTGTTTTCATGGCATTAATGCCAATACCTTCACCAACAGTTGCAATCTGACGTTCAATAGTAGGCAAATCTATAGGAAAGATATCATGAGCCCAATCTTTTGGATTTTGTGCCACAATTACAGTTAGTGCCACCATTCCATAAACGCCCATCTCTTCAAAAGTCTTTAAATCGGCTTCCATGCCGGCTCCACCAGAAGTATCAGAACCTGCTATAGTCAATGCTTTATAATTTTCTAATGCCATAATTTATCACCTTTAAATATAAATTATTTTTAATAAGATGTTTTAAATTATAAAATTCTACTATTCCAAAGTCAACAAAATCACATAAAAAAGTGGATATTGTATCGATACAATACCCACTATAACTATTATTTTCCTAAAATTATTTGCTCCATAATAAATTCATAATTTTAGCATATTCTTCTTCTAAATTTTTAACAATAGTATCTGTAATAGCTATAATTAATTCGCTATCTTGTTTTACACCTAATATACAAGTATCTAAATAAATACCTGTTTCGTTTGTATAATACTTAAAAGATTTATATTTAGCATTTAATTCATCAAAATAAGCCAATAATTTATCTTTGTTTTGTACACTTGGTGCAACCTGTACTCTAATTAACCCATAAATACTATCATCTAAAATTATTCCCATTGGTAATAATTGACCGTTTATATTTATTGATGAATGAAATACTACAGCATTAAATTTATCATTTTCTACTTCTTCTACTCTAAAGCAAGTCATATTTTTTTCATCTAAATAGTCTTTAAAATTTTGCGCTTTCTCATTCATAATAAAATACCTCACATTCATTTATGTAAGCTAAATCCTAAAAAAAGATTTAGCTTACATTTTTATATTTATTTTTTAGATTATACTTCTTCTACAGCTTCATCAAGAGGAATAGCACCATCAACAAAATTAAATTCTGCTTTACGTTCTTTAAAGTCACGGTTTCTATCCCATGGAGCATCTTTATATAAATGACTCCAATTTTTATAGTCATTTATATCAATTGGTTTTAATACAGTTAAATCACCTGCATTAATTGTAACATCATAATTATTAAAGATATCATCTTCTGTACCAGATGGATAGAATGTACCGTCAATAATTACACCAATAACGCCATCATGCTTACCTGGCTGTCCTATAATACTATCATCATCTAAACCAAAGTTAATATCGAAATCATTTGGATTGTCTCCATTTACCCAACCATCAACAGTTCCGCCATAACTTGGATTATCTCCAACAGTAGTATTAGAATCATCAACTGTAATTGTTAAATGTCCCTTATCTACTGTAGATTTTCCAGGATTAATTGTAATATTATAGTTATTTTCTAATCCTTCTAAACCACTGACATTGCCTGTCCAAGTATAATTTTCACCTGCATTATTCGTATGTGTATTATTATCTTTTAAAGCAGTATCTTCTGTCATTGTTACATCTAATTTATCTTCAAATGCTTCATCACCATTTGTTAATCCTTCTGTACCTGTGATTACATAATCATCTAAATTAGGTTTACCGTATTCATGATGTACATTTTCATTTAAATCAATTGTTAAATCTGCTTTATTTACTACAGATTGTCCTTCATTAACTGTAATATTATAGTTATTTTCTAATCCTTCAATACCACTGACATTGCCTGTCCAAGTATAATTTTCACCTGCATTATTCGTATGTGTATTATTATCTTTTAAAGCAGTATCTTTAGTCATTTCTACATCTAATTTATCTTTAGATGCTTCATCGCCATTTGTTAATCCTGTTACACTACTTACTCCATAATCATTTAAATTTGGTGAACCATATGTGTGTTTTACATCATTTAAATCAATTGTCAAATCTGCTTTGTTTACTACGGATTCTCCATCATTAACTGTAATATTATAGTTATTTTTAATCCTTCAATACCGCTGACATTACCGGTCCAAGTATAATTTTCACTTGCATTATTTGTATGTGTATTATTATCTTTTAAAGCAGTATCGTTTGTCATTGTCACACCAATATTTGCTTTATCTCCATTTGTTAATCCTTCTACTCTTACTCCATAGTCATTTAAGTTTGGTTTACCATACGTATGATATACCTTATTTAAATCAATTACTAATCCTGCTTTATTTACTTTAGAATCTCCTATTACAGTAGTATCAAATTCATAGTTTTTAAGTGAACCAATAATGTTTCCTGTCCAATTATAATCACCAACATTATTTGTTACTTTTCCTGTTGTATTTCCTGTTAACGCACCATCTTTTATTGAACTCTTGTCTAAACCAATTAAACCACTAAAATCTTCTCCATTAACCCAACCATCTATAGTAATTCCATAACCTCCATTTTGAATAGTTGTATTACCATATATACGATCTAAATAATTACCTGTGATAGTAAGTTTTGCTTTATCAATTTTTATTTTATCTTCATCTTTTATGCCTGTTGCCAAATCAATATCATAACCAAGATTATTAGGATTAAATGTATCACCTGTACCACTAGAAGCAATCTGTCCAGAGTATAGCCAATCGGTATATGTTCCTGCGTCTTTATGGCTATTGGAACCCATTAAACCGGCAGCTTTATGGGCATCAAATTCTTTACCTGATAAATCTGTAAGCATTTCATTTGCTATTGCTCCACTAATATTTACAGATTGCTCGTTACCATTATATACAAAATCAGGATTTTACTAGGATCATATTTTACACTTGTTAAAAATACTTTTAATACTTTATATCCATTACCATCTTTTGTATATGTTTTCCAAATAGAGGTATTAGTATCATCATTTGTATTGCTATTACCTGTACCTACAAGATCAGATACGCCACCATTTGTACTATAAGCATTAGTTAATTTTCCTGTTCCAATATTATTACCAATTATTGCACCAACATTATTTTTACCAACAATAGTTTCATTTTTTCCGTCAGCTGTCATAATGGTATTAAATACTTGGTCTACAGTACCTTCATTAGTACCTACAATACCACCAACATTAGTGCTACCACCAGCAACAATATTTCCTGTATTATATCCAGCAGTTAATTTACCAGTATTTTTACCAATTAAACCACCAATATTAGAACCATTTCCTGTAGCTGTAATAGTACCATTATTATAAATCTGATATTTATAGTAATGACTAGCTTCATCTCTATCACCTTCAATAGTTCCGCTATTGATACCAATTAAGCCACCAACATTATTTACGCCACTAACATTTCCTTTTACTTCATTTTTAAGTGAGGAATGATCAATATCACCTGTATTTTCACCAAAAATACCACCTGTGCCTGTTGTGCCTGCTGTTCCTGTTACTGTTCCTGAATTAGAAAGCTCTGCATATTGTATATTAGCTTCATTTTTGCCAAAAATGCCACCTGCTCCGCCAGCTTCAGCTATTACTGCACCTTCATTTTTTATACCAATAATACTATTAATATTTCCTATAACACCTTTAGTATTTAAACCAGCTACACCGCCTACATAATCTTTACCAGTAACTTTGCCTTTATTACCAGCTCCAGATAATGTGCCTTTATTTTCACCAGCAATACCGCCTACATAACTAGCTTCACTAGCATTGATATTACCTCTATTAGTAGCATTAGTAATAGTACCTTTATTTATTCCTGTTACGCCACCAAAATACTGTGCATTTGAACCTGTTGCATTCAAAACAATATCATTATTTACATTTGCAATAGTACCTTTATTTTCGCCAGCAATACCACCTACATATTTATTACCTGTAATACTACCACGATTGATTAAGTTTGTATCTGTAGTAGAAATGCTACCACTATTTGTACCAGCAATACCACCTACATATTCTTTACCAATAATTTCAGCAGAACTATCATTTGTTAAATCTTCAAGTGTAACACCATTACCGTTACTACCTACAAGACCACCTACATAATTAACGCCTGTAATTACTCCATTATTTCTACCATCAGATATACTACCAGTTGTTTTACCTACAAGACCACCTGCATAATAATCACCTTTAGCTGTAACACTTGCACCGTTTACAATTAAAGATATCTCACCAGAGTTTGTACCAGCGATACCACCTACATTACTTGAGCCTTTAACAATACTTTCATTATAAGCATCATGTAAAGTGCCCTTATTTATACCAGCAATACCACCTGTATTATCAACTAATATACTACTACCAGTTACACCATAGGCATTTACATTATCCAAGCCCTTTATTATATTTCCATCTTGATATTTATCAGATGCTGTATTTACACCTACTATACCGCCTAAACTATAAGTATTATTTTTACTACCACTAGCAATAACAGCTGAATGACTTTGTGAGTTAGCTACCAAACCATTATTGATACCAGCAATACCACCTGCTGTTGTTAATATTGTAGTTAATGATGTATCTCCAGCAATAACACTATCTCTAGATGTAGCATTATCAACTGTACCATTATTAGTACCTACTACACCACCTGCTGCTCCAACATTTACATTATCTTTACTATTAACAGGAGTACCATCTAAGCTAACACTATTTGCACTACCTAAAGCTTCTACTGTATTACCAAGTGTAGTTACATTATCAATTGTACCATTATTAGTACCTGCAATAGCACCTACATTATCATAACCTTTAAAAGTAGATGAATATACTTTTAAATTTTTAACAATACCTTTTTCTCCAATAGTACCAAATACACCTACATTATCAGTTTTACTATTATCTTTATTTTCTACATTTAAACCAATAATACGATTTCCTCTACCATCAAATTTACCAGTGAAAACTGTACCACTGCCACCAATAGATTGATATTTATCTGTATCTTTATCTACATCTGTAGCGTTGATATCATTTTTAAGAGCAAAATTATAAGATAAAATATTGCTACTTGGATTATTAGTAGCATATTTTTGTATACCTTTTAACTGCTCTCCATCAGCTACCCAAATATAAACAAAATCTTTTCCTGTTTGAGTCTTAGGTAAATCAACTCCATTAGTTTTTATATATAAATTATCTAACTCTTTTGATAAAGTATTGCTCTTTAGGTCATATTTATTTAAATCAAATTTATTATTATCATAATCCCATAAATCAACAGTGATTTTTGCATTATCTGTACCTGCAAAATTAATATACTTACCATTTTCTGTACTAGTAGTAGGTTTTTCAAATGATTTTAAGAAATTATGCATTCTACCTTTAATAATAGCATCACTAATGGCACTTTCTGTTGCCTCATCCTTTAAATTGCCATTAATAATATAATTATCATGTAAATATTCAGCAAAAGCCGTTAATTGAGGATAGCTTAAATCAATTTTATTTTCTAAATTCTTTATAATATTTTCTATGCTATCTGCACTATCTAATTTTCCAGCATTAGCTACTAAAGCTTTATATAAATTATTAGTATATTGTTTTAAGCTTACTTTACCTATATTGGAAATATCTAATACAATTTCACCTGCACTAGAAGTAGTAGTTAAATCTCCACCTATGACCATATCACTATCAACATAAACATTATTACCTGATAGACTTACATCTCCCTGTGTATCTATAATGCCTTTTTCCATATTGCCATAGTAGATATTTACATCGCCATTTGTAGCTGAAATAGAGACATCTCCTGTGCTATTTGCTCCAGCTGTAACTGTATGAGCATAACCTTCTGCAATATTTGGTATTTCAGCATTTTGATCTATTAAACTATTTCCAATATTATCATCATATGCATTATTTATACTACCTTTGATACCTTCTATAGTAGTTGTTTGACATTTTACTTGCTGTTTTATTTCACCATAGGTATTTACATTAGCACCTGTAATAGTGATATCACCTTGTGTTTTATTTCCAGTAGAAATTATACTACCATAAGCATCAACTGTACCTGTTTCACCTGCATCAATAGTTACAGATGAACCATATATTTTTGAAAAACTACCTAAGCCTATATTTTCAGCATTATTTTTGTCGTTTTTATCACTATCATAACTTTTAATATTTAAAGCACCATCGCTATAAATAATTCCACCAAATAATCCTACGCCTTTATCGGAGTTTTTAAAGTTATCTAAAGTCAAACCACTTTTATATACAGCTAAACCACCATCACCATAAATACCTAATTTTTGCCAATTTAAGTTTACGTTTTTACTCCTATCTTGTGCATTAATAATTGTTAATAATGGGTCATATGCTGTACCATATTGAACACTATCTATATTTAAATCGCCCCATAAGCTGCTATTAGCTTTTAAATAATCAGATGACTCTGGCATAAATGCATTTAATATAGGTGTTGTACCATCATATATACGCCAATCATTAGAATTAAAACCTTCATATACATCTTCTAACTTACCATTAATACTATCACTTTCACTTATTAATTTGGTAGGTGCTTGTGGCATTTTGTTTCCTTCAGGATTTGTCCCTATATTTATATTTTTGTTATTTGTAGTATTTATATAATAAGCATTACTAATTGTTACATTATGGCTACCAGTATAGTAACTACCTATCATCTTAGTTACAGCTGTCGCTGTACCATTATCTACTGAATATAAGTTTCCTAAAGTATAAACATTTTCTATTGTCAATCGACCTACAGAATTAGAACCACCTATAGTACCAATCATTCCACCTACAGTATTTGTAGTATTTGATGCACCTTTTATACTTCTAATAGTCCCTAAATTATATACATTTTCTAATTTAGAGCTTAAATCTGTTTGATATATACCCATACCACCAGCTATACCACCAACATTTGAGCCATTAGCTGAATATGTTGTTGAATAGTTTGTTATATTTCCTGTATTAAAGGAATTTGTTATATCTCCTTTTACCCACCAACCAGCTATACCACCAGTTACAGTTGCACCATTATAGATGTCTCCATTATTATAAGATTTTTCTACATCACCCGATAGACGTCCTGCTATACCACCCACATGACGACCTCTATAGACAAATTCTTCATCACCAATTTGTCCTTTATTATATACATCATATAAACTGATTTTTGCACTTGTCTCTTCTGTAGAATCGCCTACTATTCCTCCCATATTTAATGGTGATACTGAGGTTGTATCTTTTCTAGTACTTCTAATTTCACCTATATTATAAGAACCAACAATTTCACCATTATACATCATGCCAGCTACACCGCCAACACCAGTATAACCTCTTACATTACCTGTATTATAGGAATTACTAATAGCATATTTATTTTGCTGTCCATTAGTCGGTTTTTTTATATTATCCATAGATATTGTCGTAGATCTATCTATTTTACCTACTATACCGCCTACATTAGCAGCTTTAGATGTATCTAATATATTGCCTTCATCTACAATGTCTTCTGTATGCACCGTGCCCCTATTAGCAGAGGTATTGATATAGGTATTATTGCCGTACATATAGCCTACAATACCGCCTATATTTCCTACAATAAAACTTTCATTACCTCCTGCACTTGAATCATATCTTACAAACTCTGTTACAAAACCATCTTCATTTCTAGCACCGGTAGCCATAATATCGCCACCATTATTAATTGCCTTAGTTATTGTTCCACTTTCTAAATAACCAGCAATACCACCTACATTATGAGCTCCGCGTATATCGTTTTCTTTATTAGTAGCATTAGAAATATCTGTATTGACTGCACTACCGACAACGCCACCTACATTACCTGCCGTATAATAAGGCATATTAGAATTAGTAGTTGTATCTAATTTAGCAGATATATCTCCATTATTTAATACATCTTTTATTATATTTGTAGTCTTTATACTATCAGCGATATCAGTATCACCAGTACTATTACCTACTATACCACCTACATTAGATATATGAACATCTTTTTTAGCTTCTCCAGCTGTATTTAAATTTACTTTATCATCATTAGCTTCTTTAGCATTATTTGTATGATAGATGTAATCACCATTAGTGTAACCAGTAGCTTTTATATTGCCATCATTACTTACATTTTGTACTGTAGAACTATCTTTTAATTCACCTACAATACCACCTACATTATAACCCCCCTCTACATCAAGGTGATTATACATCTGAAAACCTGTTTCATTACCAATTGTAGAATTATTTGCTAAACCTACTAATCCACCTATATTAGATGAATACGTTGTAGTTGTAGTTGTACCTGTTGTATCTAACCCTTTTATATCACCTAAATTATAAGACTCGCCAGTAAGAAAACTTTGTTTACCATTATCACCTACTAAGCTACCTGCCAAACCACCTACATTGGAATTACCTTTAATAGCACCTGCGTTTACTACACCGTTTAAGGTAACATTTGACCCTGTACCAATAATACCACCAACATTATTTTCTCCCGTTACATTGATAGTATTTTTTACATTTTCAATGACTGTACTATTCGCATTACCTACTACAGCCCCAACATTATCAGTTGTACCATTAATACTACCTGAAATAAGATTAAAATTGCGAATAATAGAATTAGATGTATTTTTAAATAATCCATTATTTTTACTATGAAGACCATATACTTCATATCCTAAACCATCTAAATTCCCTTCAAAATTCTCAATAGAATTAAAATTATTAATAGAATTTAAATCAATACTGTTGCGGAAAGCATAATTACCACCTAAATTAGTATTCATGCTTGCAGTTGTTCGCCATCTTTAACCCACATAAAGCCATCTGCTTTAGTAAGATGTGTATCTCTTACCCCTTCCAAAGTTGCTAATAATAAAGTACCATCATTTTTATCTTTATAAGTTTTATCTACACTATTATAAGCAGTATAACCAAGCACTACATTTTTATTATCAAAATCTGTTTGAGTAGTTTTAATAGTAATATTACCTACACCTAATTGATCTTGACCATTTTTTACTCTATCTACATCTAATACAATTCTGTTACCATCAAAGATAACATTTGTAGCATTAATATTACCTAAACTCATTAATTCTCCACCAGAAACAGACGGTTGGTTTGATTTTAATGTGTTAATATTATCTTGTCCAAAAATATTTAATTTATCATTATTTAAATTATTAGATACATAAAGGCTACCTACATTAATCTGAGCAGAGTTGCCGATTTGTACACCAGCTGGGTTTACAATATAAATATTACCATTAGTAGCATTTATTGTGCCGTAAATCTGTGATAAATTACCACTATCAACATAGTTTAATGTATTAAAACCAGTAGAAGGTCCATTAAAATTAACAGTTGCATTAGCACCTATAGAAAAATCTTTCCATTGAATTACAGCATTTTGACTCTCTTGAGTAATATTAGCTGGATCAGAAATATTAACATTTGTTCCTGCTACTACACTACCACCACTAGGCAATGTATTATTATTAAATGCTGCATGTGTTATTGGCATTGTATATAAAGTTGAACTCATAAATATTGCCATAGCAATACTCTTTGTCAATAGTTTTTTATTTCTTTATCTTCATGATAGTTCTCCTTTCTTACTTTATATCCTTAAAACATCTTATACATTTGGAACCACCATCTACCACTATGGTCATCTGGTTCTACTAAATCTTCACGTGCATTTATTTTTTTCGACCAATCAAGCTGAGCATACCAATCATTTGGTTTAGCATAGCGAAGTCCTAAGCCCCAACCAGATAAATGTTCTCCGAAATCAAAAGCTTTATTTTCAGCATATCCTGTGTCAATAAATGCTGCTGCTTCTAATCCTTCTATATCTGTTTTGCAACGTACTTCAAATGTAGCAAGATAAGCATCATCACCATATCCATCTCCATTGCCATAAGCACGAACACCATTCATGCCTCCTAAGAAGAATTGTTCACTACCATCTAATGCTCTACTTGCCATTTGTCCATGCATATTAATACGATAATTGAATTTGTTATCATACCAAATATTGAGCCAATCAGCTGTTAATTTATGATAATCACCGTCTAAATAAGAACCACCTTCTGTATCTAGATTTCCATACCAATAAATTAAACTATATTGTGTAAATTGATTAGGATTATATTGACTACCGCTTACACCTACATGCCAAACATCAGCAGTTTTATCTGTAGTTATATTTGGCAATATTCCTGGCAAAACCTTAAAATTTAATTCATCACGTATATCTCTTCTATCATAACCATAAATAGCAGTTACTCTATCTTCTCTATCTCTATATATTGGAGTCATTCCATATATAGAAATGCCTTTTGATCTACCGAGTGAATCATACATACTATTTGTATTTAATTCATAATTTGATTGGCTATATGCTATACCAACTCTAGTACCTCTACTACCAACAGGAGTCTCATAACGTATACCATAGTTCTTTACATCATGACTAGTCAAAGAACCATTGATAATAAATTTATCTCCTTGATGTCCTGGATTATTTATTTCTGTATTAAATCCATAACGATAACGACCAGAATAATATCCCCCACCATTATCGGTGAAAATATAGTTATTCCAAACAGGTCTTTTATCTACTACTAAATCTAAACTTGTTGTGCCTGGTTTAGAACCTGGTTTCAATACAGCTGTCGCTATTACGCCTGGCAAATCATTTATATTATTTATTGCCATTTCTAGTTTTTTATCTAATATTACATCTTCATCTTCTAAGTAATCTATGTACTTTTGCTAAAACTCTATCTGCTACGTCTGATTCATTTTTTACTATATTTATTTGGTCATATGATGCTACATATATTTTTACTTCTAATATTCCATCTTTAATTTCTTGTGCTGGTATGATAGCTTGCGGTACTGTATATCCACATGTTCTACAATATTCATTAAGTTCACTAGTCAATGTAGATAATTCACTTATTTTTACATTTCGTTTACTGTATTTATCCAGTATAGCTGTTAATTTTCCATCATTATCTGGCAAAGTATATCCTGTTAATTTAATTTCATTTACAAAAAAAGCAGGATCTTCCTCTGTTCCTGTATTACCTTCTTGATAATGTTCCTTTTGGAGTTTACTACTATCTACCACTTCTTGCTGTCCTGTCCTATTATATGGATGTGTTGTAACAGCTTCTTTATCAAAAGTTGGAATTGGCGAAGCTGCCATTGCTGAACTAGAACATAATAGACATAATGCAGCTGTCAGTTTAATACTTTTATTCATTATAATCCACCCCTTTTAAATAAAAAAACACCCCCTACCCCCCCGAAATTAAATCCGGGGTTGTAGGGGGTGTTCCAGTTATAGATATCACCTATATTTATAATGTATTAAATTATACTTATATCTATATCATCATTTTATTATAGTCAAAGATTAATTATATT
>ENA-OPZM01000572-OPZM01000572.1-human-gut-metagenome-genome-assembly--contig:-NODE-572-length-15574-cov-1.956237_pt1 | contig 15574 bp, 18 predicted proteins | sample MGYA00242478_ERZ504493 | MGnify/ENA primary metagenome ERZ504493 (study PRJEB26092, sample SAMD00036227) | human gut metagenome | host: Homo sapiens | study: EMG produced TPA metagenomics assembly of...
CCATGTCCGCGCTGTCGAAATGCAGATTTTCTGCATATTCAACTACCTGCTCCAGCCCGGCAAATACTGCATAGCCGCCCTGGTCGGGATTCTTCCGGTAAAACACATCAAAAACGACCTTCTGCGGTTTCTGCTGGTTAGCGAAGTAGCCATTTGCCATTGTCATCTCATACAGATCCATCATCATGCTGATGTTTCTTTTATCAAACTGCGTCACTATCCTTCCTCCCATCTTCAAAGTAAACAAAATTTCTCCTTAAAACTGCTTTAAGTTTTTCAGAACTTCCGGCAGAATCAGTGCAAAATCCCTGTCCACGCCCATCGCCTTATTCTGAATCTGATGTGGAATGTAAATCTCGCTGGAAGATACTGCAAGGAAATCTCCATCCCCTGTCCACATTCTTTTCATTACATATTCTCCTTAAGTTCATGTAGAAAGAGGGATAAATCTTCACATACCGCCAGACTCCTTCCTTTTAGCTGTTCTGGAGAACTCTCTTTCGCAAGATTCACTGTCACCAGAAATGTTTCTGGAAATTTGTCGGCCATATTCCAAAAGGGAAGTTTAATCACGCTGGGCGTCATATCGCCTACTCCTAATTCCAGCAGGAGCAGCTTTTTATCCTGATTTTTACGGACAAAATTCTCATATCTTCGATATGCAGTTTTCCATGCTTCGCCCTGTAAAAATGTACTGTCCTGCACCCACGGAACCATTTTCCAACCGCAGACAGGGCAGCGGGGAATCAGTCTGACAGAACTGGCAAGTTCTTTCCTCCGGAAAAACCTTTGGAACCTGAATATCACAATTTGTCGTCAAAATAAAATATTCTTTTTTCAAAAATCCTATTGACAAACTTTCAAAACTGTATTATAGTCTAAACATAGCAACGATTACTATTATTGTTTTGAAAGGAGAACTCACTTGGCTACTTTGAAATATAGCAGACAGCGAGAGTCCATCAAGAACTATCTGGCATCGACACTGAGCATCCAACTGCTGATACGGTCTATATGCATGTCAAAGAGGAGTTTCCGAATATCAGTCTTGGAACTGTTTACCGTAACCTTAATCTTCTTGCAGATATTGGCGAGATCACAAAGATTCCGATCCGGACGGCGGCGACCGTTTTGACGGACGGACAGATTCTCATTACCATGTGATCTGCAGCGGCTGCGGCAATGTTTTTGACCTGGAACTTAGTGACTCCTTTGATCAGTTCATTGATAAGACCGCCGGGGAACATTTTGACGGTGTCATTGAATCACACAATATATTATTTTACGGAAAATGTTCAAACTGCTGTAGTAATGAGAACAAAAAAGGTTTAAAATAAGGATTGACAGAAGTCATAACATGTGGTAACTTAATATTAGTAATTGTTACTAATATTAAAATAATAAAAATATATAAAGGAGATGTAAGAACATGAAGAAATTTGTATGTACTGTATGTGGTTATGTTTATGAAGGAGAGGCTGCTCCGGCTGAATGTCCAGTTTGCCACGCTCCGGCTGAGAAATTCAAAGAGCAGACAGGTGACAGAGAGTGGGCTGCTGAGCACGTGGTAGGTGTTGCTCAGGGCGTTAGCGAAGACATTCTTGCAGACTTAAGAGCAAACTTTGAAGGCGAGTGCTCTGAGGTTGGTATGTATCTGGCAATGGCCAGAGTGGCTCACAGAGAAGGATATCCGGAAATCGGCCTGTACTGGGAAAAAGCTGCTTATGAAGAGGCTGAGCACGCTGCTAAATTTGCAGAACTGCTCGGCGAAGTCGTAACCGACAGCACAAAGAAGAACCTGGAGATGCGTGTAGATGCTGAAAACGGCGCTACCGCTGGTAAGTTTGATCTTGCAAAACGTGCAAAAGCTGCTAACCTGGACGCAATCCATGACACAGTTCACGAAATGGCAAGAGACGAAGCACGTCACGGAAAAGCATTCGAAGGCCTGTTAAAGAGATACTTTGGCTAAGCTACGAGCAGGCACTAAGCTATATAAGTAGCGCCTCTGCAAATTTATTTGCAAGGGGCGCTACTTGTATAGATTAGTATCCGGCGACAGCCGACAGCGAGAAAACTCTTGTTTTCGAGCTGGCCTGGCGAGTTTACACATATTCACGAGAGGTTTTACAAATACTATTAAAAACGGAGGATATTGATATGTCTAAATATGCAGGAACAAAAACCGAACAGAACTTAATGGAAGCTTTTTCCGGCGAATCTCAGGCACGCAATAAATATACCTATTACGCTTCTGCCGCTAAGAAAGCCGGGTATGTGCAGATGGCAAACATTTTTGAGGAAACAGCAAACCAGGAAAAAGAACATGCAAAAATGTGGTTCAAGGAATTCCACGGCATCGGCGATGTGGCAGAGAACTTAGAGGATGCTGCCGCCGGAGAGAACTATGAGTGGACAGATATGTACAAGCGTATGGCTGAGGAAGCAGAGCAGAAGGCTTTGAAGAGCTGGCTGTAAAATTTGAAGGCGTTGCCAGGTAGAAGCTGCTCACGAGAAGCGCTACCGCAAGCTGCTGGAAAGCTACAAAGCAGGAAAGACCTTCAAAGACGATGCTCCTCTTGGATGGAAATGCAACAACTGCGGATTCATCTATATGGGCGATGAGGCTCCGGAAGTATGTCCGGTTTGTGCTCATCCAAGAGCTTACTTTGAGAGAAAAGTAGAAAATTACTAAGATTTGCTTCAACAGGCTGCAGGGAGAAATCTCTGCAGCCTGTTTTGTATATTCCAGTCTTCACTTCTACCTTCCTTTTTGCTAGGCATATTTTCGCCAGTCCTGATGATAGCCGTCCAGGAACGTCCCCATCCGGCGGATAGCATCGGATAGTACTTCTGCCTGTGGAAGCATGACGATCCGGAAATGATCCGGGTCATGCCAGTCAAATCCACTGCCTGGTACCAGCAGGATATGTGTATTGTACAAAAGATCTCTTGCAAATTTCTTATCGTCCGTAATTCCGAATTTTCTTACGTCCAGCCGCGGGAAAATGTAAAAGGCGGCGTCATTTTTTACAAAAGATATCCCGTCTATCTTCTGAAGCTCCTTACAGCTGCTTCCCTTTGTTCATAAAGACGCCCGCCCGGCCTTACCATGGAGCCGGTGTCTCCATATCCTGAAGCGCCGCCGGGATTGCCACCTGCGCCAGTGCATTGGCACAAAGCCGCATAGAAGTCATCTGGACGATTCCTTCCCTGTATTCGTCCGTCAATGCTCTTGGTCCGCTAAGCACCATCCATCCGCACCGGTAACCGCACAGACAATGAGATTTGGAAAGGCCGTTCATCGTAACCATCGGCACATCTTCTGCCAGGGCCGCCGTGGACACATGCTGTTTTCCATCCATCACCAGGCGATCATAGATCTCATCAGAAAAAATCATCAGTCCGTTTTCTCTTGCCACCCGGATGATCTCAAGCAGGATCTCCTTCTGATACAGCACTCCCGTTGGGTTATTGGGATTGATAATAACGATGGCTTTCGTCCTTGCAGTAACTTTCTTTTTAATGTCCGCAAGATCCGGCGCCCAGTCTGCTTTCTCATCGCATGTATAGAAAACCGGCCTTCCACCGGCCAGGCATACGGAATTTCCCCACAAAGAATAGCTGGGACTGGGAACTAACACCTCATCCGCACTGTTTAAAAGCGGGAGCAGTGCAAAGGAAACCACCTCACTGACACCGTTTCCGATGAAAATATCATCCGGATCTATCCCCTTTATCCCCTTACTCTTTTCATACTCGCAGATTGCCTCTCTGGCATCTCTTCGTCCTCGGAAATCGCAGTATGCCATTCCTTCTTCAGCGCAATCTTCCATCGCCCTTTTCACACTTTCCGGCACCTCAAATCCAAAAACCGCCGGATTTCCTGTATTCAGTTTTAATATATCCATTCCTTTTTTCTGCATTTCCAGAGCTTCCATGTACAACGGTCCCCGGATATCAGAATGTACGTGCTCCATTCGTTTTGCTTTCCGAAATGCTTCCATTTTTATTTCCTCCTGATATTGGTATAAAGTTCGAACCTTTTCTTTACATTTATGATAACGCCGGACTATAATATATTCAAATACCAATAATCATATATATGTTATATCGTTTTACCTATAACTTTGGGAGGTTTTATGTTTACCTGGAAGAAATATGTGTATGAAGTTTACCGGGAAAAAGCTTTTCTAAGGCGGCACAGAATCTATATATCAGTCAGCCTTCCTTAAGCGCCCGCATCAAAAAATCGAGGAGGAAATCGGCGTGCCTTTGTTTGACCGCAGCACATCCCCGCTGCAGCTTACGGAAGCAGGACGGATCTATATTGATGCGGCAGAGGAGATCTTTCAGATTGAACAGCGGGTGGAAAATGCTATCAATAATCTGAATACTCTGAAATCCGGCCATTTATCCATCGGGGCCAGCAATCTGTTCGCCGCCTATGTTCTTCCCACTTTGATCTCGGGGTTTAAACGGAAATATCCGAGAATTGATATTCAGATCACCGAGGGAAATACTGATCAGCTGGAAGCCATGCTCAGCAGCGGATATCTGGATTTTGTCATTGACAATTATCACTATGACAGCACTCTTTACAATAAGGAATCTTACTGCCAGGAGCATATCCTGCTGGCAGTGCCCCGGCATTTTCCCATAAATAAAGAGCTGGAATCTTTCCAGCTCTCTTATGAAATATTCAAAGCGAATCGGATCTGTCCGAAAAATGTCCGTCAGTTCCACTTAACTACTTTTCCTCCCTGCCTTTTATCATGCTGACGCCGGGCAATGATACGCGCACCGCGGGGAACATCTCTGCCGCCTTGCCGGCTTTAGCCCCAGAATCATCCTGGAGCTGCAGCAGCAGTCCACCGCCTATATGGCCGCCTCCACGCAGCTTGGCGCCACGTTTATCAGTGACATGCTGGTACAGCGCCTCCCGTCCTTTGAAAATCTGGTCTACTACAAGCTTTCCGGGCCTGATGCACTGCGCCAGGTATTTTTCTATTATAAAAAGCACAAGTACAAGACCCGGGTAATGGAGGAATTTATTGCCTTGATGCACGCCGGTACAGCCGTTCCACCGGACGGTACAGGAGTGCTTCCGCAAGGATCAGAAATACCACATTGACTACCGTAGCCGGAATGGAGGCGGCTGATCCTGCGGCAGCTGCCGCAAAGCCGCTTCCCAGGATCATCATTTTGACAATCCCCATAACAAACTCAATGAGGATATTCATGCATCCGTATAGCACGGTACAGATCATCGCTCCCCGGTATTCCTTTTTCCTGTCTCCCCCCGCCCTGTTTTTTAAGACTGCAAACAGAGCTCCGATAAGCAGACATTTGATGATCGTTTCCAGAAATACCTGTGGGACATCCTGCAGATAACCGTTCAGGATATCGAAGATCACCAGTCCGAGGGTACCTGAAACGGCACCCCTTTTTCCTCCCATAAGGAGCACACCCATGACTACAAAAATGTGGCCAAAGTGTACAAACGGCGTCCCTACCACTGCAGGAAGAGGGACCCGGAAGATCTGGATACCCAGAAAGGTAATCGCAGCAAAGAAAGCAGTTACTACCAGCTTATTGATCGATTCATCTCTCGAAATATTTTCTTCCTTCTTTATCATTTTCTGTCATTCCTCATTCTGTCATTCTGGCGAATCAGACCGCTGTCAGGCCATTTTCTTTTTCCCGATTCCTGTAATCAGGCCGGATTTAAGAAGTACCGGGCGCAGCGCATTATACATTGCGCACACCAGAACCGTGGAGATTACGGCATTGACAAACGTAGCAGCAGTGCTCCATTTTGCCAGGACCTCCGCCATCTGCTGCGGCTGCCCCAGAATATACATTTTGTAAAAATATCCTGCCAGCGGGTCTGCGATCACATTGAAGCCAAGTCCTGCTATTGAAGCGATCAGACTCCATTTCCATACATATTTTTTGTCAGTGCTTTCGTTGATCCTGGCGATTCTGTGAGCACCAAGTCCCTACGATCAGGGCCAATGCACAGCTTCAGGAAAAATGTCTTGGGCGCGCCGGTGATATAGATTGGATCCATGATGTCTGCGATTCCCATGCCGATGCTCCCGCCAGTCCGCCATAGAGGCCGCCCAGAAGAAGCGCCGCCAGGACACAGAAGGCGTTACCGATGTGGATCGATGTGGCATCTCCGCCCGGCATCGGGATCTTTATCTGAAGATACGTAAAAGAAACATAACAAAGAGCTGCCAGAAGCGCTGTCTGCGCCAGTTTTATTACTGTTTGATTCCTTTTTTCCATATAGTCTCACTCCCTTTTTCGATTCTCATACATCGTAGCACCGAACTGTCTTCTTATAAATATCCAGTTATTTCATATTTAACCAGTCCAGTTTCTTAAATTTCTAAATAAATATGAATTTTTGTGATTATGCTTGCTTTTTGAGAATATGGGTTATAATATACACATATGGATAATGTAGTTTCAAAACTATGTGTTGTGTTTTATCAATATATATCTGAACAGGAGGAGTGTATTATGGCAGAAGTAATCAAAGAACATATTAAAGATCCGGGGAGTGCGATCACCCATTTTATCGGGATGCTGATGGCAATCTTTGCCGCAGTTCCGCTGCTTATCAAGGCAGCTCATGAGCCGGACCGGATTTATATCATTTCTATTACAATCTATGCGGCAAGCCTGATCCTTTTGTATGCGGCAAGTACTACCTACCATACCTTTGACCGTTCCAAAAAGATCAATACGATCCTCAAAAAAATAGATCATATGATGATCAGCGTACTGATCGCCGGAAGCTATACTCCGATCTGTCTCCTGGTTCTGCCCCGCAGGATCGGCCTGATCCTTCTTAGCATTGTCTGGGGAATCGCGATTATCGGAATACTGATCAAGGCATTCTGGATCAACTGCCCCAAGTGGGTTTCTTCCGTATTATACATCGGCATGGGATGGACCTGCGTTCTCGCATTTACCCAGATCCTCAACTCCATGTCTCCGGCAGCTTTCGGCTGGCTGCTGGCCGGCGGTATTATTTACACCATCGGTGGAGTCATCTATGCTTTGAAACTGCCTCTATTCAATATGCGGCATAAAAACTTCGGGACACATGAAATCTTTCATCTGTTCGTCATGGGCGGAAGTGCCTGCCACTTTATCGTAATGTATGCATTCGTGTTATAAACATTGTAATGTGGATAACTTCAATTGGGGACGGGGGTTTTTCAAGAAAACCGTCCCCAATTGAATGACTTCTTCTTTCTTTTTACGACTCATATGTTTGATCTCATACTCCCGGCGCATCGCTTCCTCCCGAGAGTCAAATTCTTCATAATACAGCAGTTTTACAGGCCTCCTGGACTTTGTATACTTGGCACCTTTCCCTGCATTGTGGGCTTCAATCCTCTTTTTAAGATCGTTAGTCCACCCGGTATATAAGCTTCCATCTCTACATTGTACGATATATGTATAATTCATTTTCCACATTTTCCACAATATTTCCAAGTTATCAACATTAATTATAAAAGGTTTTCCACATTTGTCAATGCGAGTCCCATTGGGACGGGGGTTTCTGAAAAGGGAACGGGATTTCGAAATTCCCCGTACCCAACTCGATGACATATAGTCCAGCGGGTTGATTGGCTGTCCGTCCTTTCGCATTTCGAAATACACGTTCGTGCCTTCTACGCTGTAGTATTTTGTCGGCTTGCTTACATATCCGATCACCGTATTCGCCTCCACATAGTCTCCCACCTTCAGCGGGACGTCTTTCAGCTGTCCGTAAAGGAGTTCGTAACCGTTGCCGATGTCAATATTCACTGTCGTTCCAGTCTCTGCCATATTGTCGATAGACTTGACGATACCGGTCGTGCCTGCGATCACCTGATCGTTTTCGGCAGCAGATATAATGAGCGCCGGGTTGTATTTGTACTGATCCAGTGTGGAAAAGTATACCGTCTTGTCCATACTGTAGCTCATCAGCACTGTTCCGTTGACTGGCCATACCAGCTTGCTGTCCTCACCAAAGTTTAGGTTCACACCGGATCCTGAAGTGCTCTGCACGCCGGCAACTCCCGCTCCACTGCTTCCCGTTCCACTGCCGGAAGCACTTCCATCTGCGTCGGAATTTCCGTCTGCCGTTTCCTTTTCCTCCTCACCGGTGCCGGCGGTCCCGCCCTGCGTCTTATCCGCATTCTGGTTGTCAATCACCGCACTGTCTGCTTCCCTGGCATCATCTGCGCTGTCTTCTGTAATGTTATCCTGTGTCTCATTTTCTTCCGTCCTTGCAATCTCTTCGTTTTGCCGGGCTTCCCTACTATTCCCCAAAGTATATGTTCCTACAATAGCGATCGCTGCCACAAAGCACAATACTGCTGCGACGGTAGCTCCCCTCTTTTTTTGTGAAGGGCTTTGCTTTTTATTCATCTTATCACCACCTCTGACTATATTTTTGCCAGAAGCTGTGATAGTTATTCTGTGTTCTGTAAGATTTCTGCTACCTCTTTTTGTTCGCAGCCTTCAAAAAAATAATTTAAAATTTCATCATAGGTCTGGCCGTCTTTTGCCATCCGGTGCGCGCTGTACTGACTCATGCCAAGTCCGTGCCCCACGCCTCTTGTGGTGATCCGCATCTTCCCGTTGTACCGCTGCAGGGTGAAACAGGAAGACGCCAGTTCATACTTCTTTCGAAATTCCTCTCCGCTCATATTTTCCTGGCCGACCCGCACATTCGTCACATATCCCGCTGTATCAAGCGCCGTTACCTCCGCATCCATGTCGTCCACCTCTACCGTCTGAAGCTGCTCTTCGGCCTCCACATCATCCGGGCACTCCCGGATCTGGAGATACGGGCAGTCTTCATTTCCCAATACCTCTTTCCCATCCCTGGTACATCCGATACTCAAGGCCGGAAAAACGCACATAGGCCGGCTGTCCCTGCCAGGTCAGAATCTGTCCTTCCGTCTCCTGCCAGGCATCCTGGAATTTCCGGTAATAGATTCCATCCTTCCCGCCCCAGGCTTCCTGCATCTCCTCCCGGTTCCAGAAATTTCCCTGGACCGCCTCCTTGTTCCCGCCTGTTTGAATCTGCCGGTAAATGTCAGTCCGCACCAGCACAGCCTGTGCTTTCAGGGCCTCCTTTTCATAATCTGCCGGAATTTCCTTTGCCATAACGCCGATTCCATAATCCTCCAACGGCATTTCTATGACCTGTCCTTCTTCCGCCTTTTCACCTGACATCTTTACCTGGATATAGGTCTGATCTACCCTGGACTGTGCTGTAATGCTTGGCCCATTTATAAATACAGTCACCACGTAGGGAGAAGAACGATGATGAGCAGACAGCATCCCATTTTCTTTAATTTCAACCACATGAAAAAGCCCTCCCATACACTGTATGGGAGGGCGTGTCTTTTTATACCTTTTACTCTTCTTTTATATCTCCTGCGCTTTTATACTTCTACAGTCACTGCGTCAAGATGCCAGATATCATCCACATACTCCTGAATGGTACGGTCAGAAGAGAACTTGCCGCAGCATGCGGTATTCAGAAGCGCCATCTTTGCCCAGCGGTCACGGTCGCGGTATGCGGCCTCTACCCGTGTCTGCGCCTCTGCGTAGGAACGGAAGTCCTTCAGGATAAAGTACATATCCGCACGGTTTCCGCCAATTGGCTTTAACAGAGAATTGTACAGATCACGGTACATCTCGCTGTCGCCGTGGGAATACGTGCCGTCCACCAGCTGCTCTACCACCCGGCGCACTTCCGGATCATTGTTATAGATCTCGTATGGATCATAGCCGCCATGGTTCTCAAAATTGATAACCTCGTCGGAGCTCAATCCAAAGATAAATGCATTTTCGATGCCTACTTCTTCTACGATCTCCACATTCGCTCCATCATGGTGCCAAGAGTCGGCGCTCCGTTCAGCATAAACTTCATGTTTCCTGTTCCGGATGCCTCTTTGGAAGCAGTGGAAATCTGCTCGCTGACATCTGCCGCCGCAAAGATCATCTCTGCGTTGGATACCCGGTAATCCTCGATAAATACAACCTTCAGCTTGCCGTTGATGCTGCGGTCATTATTGACTACATCTGCTACCGAATTGATCAGCTTGATGATCTGTTTCGCACGGATATATCCTGCAGACGCCTTTGCCCCGAAAATGAAGGTTCTTGGATAGAAGCTGCGTTCCGGGTGCTCCTTGATCTGATTATACAGATACATCACATGCAGGATATTTAAGAGCTGCCGTTTGTACTCATGGAGACGCTTTACCTGTACGTCAAAGATGGATCTCGGATCCACTTCGATGCCGTTGTGCTCCAGGATATATTTTGCCAGACGCTCTTTATTTCTATATTTAATGTCCACGAACTCTTTCAGGGCCTCTTTGTCATCTGCCCACTTTTTCAATCCGGACATCAGAGACAGGTCTGTCGCCCAGTCCTTGGTTCCGATCTTCTCTGTTACCCACTGAGCCAGAAGCGGATTACCGTGCATCAGGAACCGTCTCTGGGTAATACCATTGGTCTTGTTATTAAACTTCTGCGGCATCATCTGGTAGAAATCTTTAAGCTCCTGATTCTTTAAGATCTCTGTATGCAGTCTTGCCACACCGTTGACAGAATATCCGGCCACAATGGCAAGATGCGCCATTTTTACCTGCCCGTCCCGGATAATGGCCATCTTACGGATCTTCTCCTCATTGCCCGGATACTGCTCCTGAATCTTTAAGATAAAACGGCGGTCAATCTCCTGGATGATCTGGTATACACGCGGAAGCAGGCGGGAGAACAAATCTACCGGCCATTTTTCCAGCGCCTCTGCCATGATGGTGTGGTTGGTGTAGGCGCAGGTCTTTGTAGTGATTTCCCATGCCTCGTTCCATCCCAGATCCTCTTCATCAAGAAGGATACGCATCAGCTCTGCAACCGCCACCGTCGGGTGGGTATCGTTCATCTGAATCGTCATTTTCTCCGGCAGCTTCATCAGGTCGTCATGTCTTCTTTTATATTTGGCAACTGCCGCCTGCAGGCTTGCAGATACAAAGAAATACTGCTGCTTTAAGCGCAGCTCTTTTCCTGCATAGTGATTATCATTTGGATAGAGAACCTCAACGATGGTCTTTGCCAGATTCTGCTGCTCAACTGCCTTGTGGTAATCTCCTCTGTCAAATGCGTTGAGCTGGAAGTCCACGATCGGCTCTGCGTCCCAGATCCTTAAGGTGTTGACCACATGGTTGTTGTAGCCGACGATGGGGTAATCATAAGGGATTGCCAGGACAGACTCGTAATTTTCCTGTACAAAATGAGTCTTTCCTGTACGGTCGTCATATTCTACACGGATATTTCCCCCGAAGCGCACTTCCTTTGCATACTCCGGACGGCGAAGCTCAAAGGGGTTGCCGTCTTTGAGCCAGTTGTCCGGCTTTTCTACCTGGTAGCCGTTTTCGATTTTCTGCTTAAACATTCCATAGCGGTAACGGATCCCGCATCCGTAAGCTGCATATCCCAGAGTAGCAAGGGAATCTAAGAAGCAGGCCGCCAGCCGTCCCAGGCCTCCGTTTCCAAGAGCCGGATCCGGCTCCTGATCCTCGATCAGGTTTAAGTCGATGCCAAGCTCATCTAAAGCTTCCTTCACTTCCTTGTAGGCTGTCATATTAATCAGATTATTGCCAAGAGCCCTGCCCATCAGGAACTCCATAGACATATAGTAAACCACCTTGGGATCCTCTTTGTCATAGGCTTCCTGTGTTGCGATCCAGTCGTCGATGATCGCTTCCTTCACCGCATAGGACACCGCCTGGTATAACTGCTGCGGGGTGGCCTCTTCGATGGTTTTCCGGAACAAAGTTTTTACATTTTCTGTAACTTCGCGTTTGAACGTCTGCTTGTCAAATCTCGGATTATACATTCTTCTCTTTTCCTTTCTTCTCTTTACCCGTCTTATCTTTTCTCCACACCAAGGACTACCTTTTCACCGTTGATCTTCCACTCCTTGACATAGCCGGCCGGTTCATGTTTCTCCACCAGCTCTGCCAGAGTCTCGTCACCGATAGTCTTCTCATTTTCTGCGAATACTGCTTCAGCCTTTTCGGTACCCTCATAAGTGATCCGGATCTTGTCGGTCACCTGGAAATCTGCTTCCTTACGCATGGTCTGTACCTTGCTGATGATCTCGCGCACAAAACCTTCCTTCAGCAGTTCCTCGGAAAGATTGGTATCCAGCACCACAGTGATGCCGTTATCATTTTCAGATACATAGCCTTCCATCTGGCTGCTCTCGATCAGCAGGTCTTCACGGAACAGCGTGACTTCCTGGCCGTTTACATCAAGCTTTAAGGAACCGTTCTCATTCAGCTCATCCATCGCCGCATTTCCGTCAAGGGATGTAAGTGCTGCCTTGATTCCACCTAAAAGTTTACCATATTTTGGTCCAACTGTCTTTAACTGTGGTTTAAATGTATATGAAGTAAAATCGCGGACTTCCTGTGTAAATGTAACAGATTTTACATTTAACTCTTCCTTTACGATCTCCTGATAAAATTCAGGAACTTCAAAATCCGCCTTCACATACATCTGTCCGATCGGCTGACGGTTCTTGATATTGGCAGTATTTCTGCAGGCACGGCCCATAACTACCAGCTTCAGCACGTTATCCATATTTGCTTCCAGCTCTTTGTCAATGTACTCTTCTTTTACAGCCGGGAAATCGCACAGGTGGATACTCTCCGGCGCAGTCTGATCGATGGATCTTACCAGATTCTGGTAGATCTCTTCTGTCATGAACGGGATCATCGGCGCAGCAGCTTTGCTGATCTCTACCAATGCTGTATAAAGCGTCATATAGGCATTGATCTTATCCTGCTCCATTCCCTTCGCCCAGAAACGCTCACGGCTTCTTCTGACATACCAGTTGCTCATGTCATCTACAAACTCCTGCAGCGCTCTTGCAGTCTCCGGGATCTTGTAGTCTGCCAGGTTCTGGTCTACTTCTGCGATCACTGTGTTCAGCTTGGACAGAAGCCATTTGTCCATGACGGATAATTTATCATATTCTAAGGTATACTTCGTAGCGTCAAACTCGTCAATGTTTGCGTACAGCACAAAAAATGCATAGGTGTTCCACAGAGTTCCCATGAATTTACGCTGTCCCTCTACCACTGCTTTTCCGTGGAAACGGTTCGGCAGCCATGGCGCGCTGTTTACATAGAAATACCAGCGGATCGCATCCGCACCGTATTTTTCCAGCGCCTCAAACGGGTCTACCGCATTTCCCTTGGACTTGCTCATCTTCTGTCCGTTCTCATCCTGCACATGACCCAGAACGATAACGTTCTTATACGGCGCCTTGTTAAAGATCAGTGTAGAGATCGCAAGCAGCGAGTAGAACCATCCTCTGGTCTGGTCCACCGCCTCGGAAATAAAGTCTGCCGGGAACTGTTTCTCGAATAGCTCCTGATTCTCGAACGGATAGTGATGCTGTGCAAACGGCATAGCTCCGGAATCAAACCAGCAGTCGATTACCTCCGGTACCCGGTGCATCTCTTTTCCGCACTTCGGACACTTGATGGTCACGGCGTCAATATACGGCCGGTGCAGCTCGATCTCGTCCGGACAGTTATCAGACATTTCCTTTAATTCGGCAATGCTTCCGATGGAGTGCTGATGTCCGCACTCGCACTCCCAGATATTTAACGGGGTTCCCCAGTAACGGTTCCGGCTGATGCCCCAGTCCTGAACATTTTTCCAGCCAGTCGCCGAAACGTCCTTTTCCAATGCTCTCCGGGATCCAGTTGATGGTGTTGTTATTAGCGATCAGGTCGTCCTTTACCTCTGTCATCTTGATGAACCAGGACTCGCGCGCATAGTAGATCAGCGGCGTATCGCAGCGCCAGCAGTGAGGATAGCTGTGTTCGAACTTCGGCGCATCGTAAAGAAGCCTCTCTCCTCCAGGTCTTTGATGACCTCCGGGTCTGCCTTTTTCACGAACAGCCCTGCAAACGGAGTCGTCTCGCCCATATTTCCCTTTTCATCTACCAGCTGGACGAAAGGCATGTCATACTTCCGTCCCACCTTGGCGTCGTCCTCACCAAATGCCGGTGCGATGTGTACCACGCCGGTACCGTCGGTCAGAGTAACATAGGTGTCACAGGTAATGAAAAATGCTTTTTTATTCTGCTTATCTGCACAGTCCTTTGCACACTGATACAAAGGCTCGTATTCTTTGTATTCCAGCTCTTTTCCTTTATAGGTCTCCAGCACCTCGTAAGCCGGCTTTCCTTCCTCGCCAAGCTTTCCAAGAACGGTGTCAAGAAGCGCGGAAGCCATGTAATATACATAACCGTCTGCCGCCTTTACCTTTGCGTATTCCTCCTCCGGGTTTACACAGAGGCCGATGTTGGACGGCAGGGTCCACGGCGTGGTGGTCCATGCCAGGAAGTAAGCGTCCTCGCCGATCACCTTGAACCGCACGATGGCGGAGCGTTCTTTTACATCCTTATATCCCTGAGCTACCTCCTGAGCCGACAGCGGAGTTCCGCAGCGCGGGCAGTAAGGCACGATCTTGAATCCTTTGTATAAAAGGCCTTTTTCCCAGATCTTTTTCAGCGCCCACCATTCGGACTCAATATAATCGTTATGATAGGTTACGTAAGGATTTTCCATGTCCGCCCAGAAGCCGACGGTGGCAGAGAAATCCTCCCACATGCCTTTGTATTTCCATACGCTTTCCTTACATTTGTCGATGAACGGCTCCAGACATATTCTTCGATCTGATCTTTACCGTCCAGCCCCAGAGCTTTTTCTACCTCCAGCTCTACCGGCAGGCCATGGGTATCCCATCCTGCTTTTCTCGGCACCTCATAACCTTTCATGGTGCGGTATCTGGGGATCATATCTTTGATAACACGGGTCAGTACATGGCCGATATGCGGCTTTCCGTTGGCTGTCGGAGGGCCGTCGTAAAACATATAGATATCGTTGCCGTCCCGTTCCTCCATACTTTTTTCAAAAATGTGATTTTCTTCCCAGAATTTTTCAACTTCTTTTTCTCTGTCCACAAAGTTAAGATCCGTGGAAACCTTCTTGTACATAAGAAACCTCCTTAAAAAATAAAACGCTTCCGCCCTGTATAGGACGAAAGCGAACTTTGCGTTTTTTACACCACCTAAACATACTGTCATATGTCTTCCCTGTAACGGAGGAATTCCGTCAGCGCTTACTGGGCGCTCCCTTCTTTCCAGGGGCCTTTCAGCATCTGCAACTCGGAAGTGATATTCAGATATATCTTACTGGTACCGGCATCCCACCGCCGCCGGCTCTCTTGGACGTTCGTATATATCCTACTGTCTTCGTCAAAGTTTTTATACACTTTCTTATTATAGACGTGAAAATACAGGAGCGTCAAGTAGTTTTTTTTATCTCCTTCTCCTCCTTCTTCTCCGCCGTCTCTGCTTTCTTTTCCGGATCACGCGGATGAATAAGAGGATCAGGATCAGCAGAAGAACCACTGCCGCGGCCAGAATGGCCACGGATACCAGACCCTTTCCTTCTTTTTCCG
>ENA-OPZM01000574-OPZM01000574.1-human-gut-metagenome-genome-assembly--contig:-NODE-574-length-15570-cov-5.636146_pt1 | contig 15570 bp, 18 predicted proteins | sample MGYA00242478_ERZ504493 | MGnify/ENA primary metagenome ERZ504493 (study PRJEB26092, sample SAMD00036227) | human gut metagenome | host: Homo sapiens | study: EMG produced TPA metagenomics assembly of...
CGCGAGGGCCTCGTCGGCCATGGCCTTGTTGGCGGCCACGAGCTCGGCGCGACGCTCCTCGGTCAGCGGAACGACCTTGTCGCCCTCGTAGATATGGGTGCACAGCCGATCACCACGTCGGGCGCGCCTTGGTGTACTGCTCATACTCGCCGTCCAGGGTCTCGACGACCACGGACATCATCTTGCGGCCCGAGTCAAACGGGGCCTCGCCCACGCGCGGATGCTCGGCAGTCAGGCCAGTGAGCCCCGCCTTGCCGGCATCGTTGACGAGCGCACACTCGGTCGGCTCACCCACGGCCTCGCCCAGCTCCTCGTCCCACTGGGCGTCGGAGCACAGAGCCATGCCGGCCAGGAACTTCTCCTTAGGCGCAGCGAGCTCGTGCTTGACGACGGTCATCTTGTTCTGGGTGAGGGTACCGGTCTTGTCGGAGCAGATGGTCTGCGTGCAGCCAAGGGTCTCGACGGCAGAGAGCTTGCGGATAATCGCCTGACGCTTGGCCATCTTGGTCACGCCGAGCGACAGCACGATGGTCACGACGGCAACCAGGCCCTCGGGGATGGCGGCGACGGCAAGCGAGACAGCGACCATAAAGGTGTCGAGCAGCGCGGTCGGATCGGTGAGAACGTTGCCCACGCCGTGGCGGATGATGTCGACGCCAAAGATAACGACGCAGATGACGATAACCATGATAGTGAGGATGCGGCTGAGCTCGGCAAGCTTCACCTGCAGCGGCGTGAGCTCTTCCTTGGCCTCGGCCAGGCGCCGGCGATCTTACCCATCTCGGTGTTCATACCGGTACCGACTACGACGGCGCGGCCACGGCCGTACACCACGGTGGAGCCCATGTAGCACATGTTCTTGCGGTCGCCGAGCGGCACGTCGTCGGTGCCGGCGGCGAGCTCGATCACGTTGGCATGCTTCTCGACGGGCACGGACTCGCCGGTAAGGGCGGCCTCCTCGATCTTCATCGTGGCGCTCTCGAGCACGCGGCAGTCGGCCGGGACGGAGTCGCCCGCCTCGAGCATGATCACGTCACCGGGCACGAGCTCGGCGCTCGGCAGGTGCACGAGCTTGCCGTCGCGCAGCACCTTGGACTGCGCCGCGCTCATCTCCTGCAGGGCCTCGAGAGCCTCCTCGCTTTTAGCCTCCTGGACCACGCCCAGCACCGAGTTGACGATAACGACGAACATGATGATGGCGACATCGGCAAAGTCCGCCTCGCCCTTGACCATGCCCGTGAGCGCGCTGATGACGGCGGCAACGATCAGCATGATGACCATGGGGTCGGCCATCTGCTCAAAGAAGCGCTTCCACAGCGGCGTCTTCTCGGCTTCCTCGAGCTTGTTAGGGCCTGTCTTAGCGAGGCGCGACGACGCCTCGTCGTCGCTCAGGCCGAGGTTCTCATCGACACCTTGGTCGCTGAGCACCTCCGCCGCGGCGGACAGGTATTCCTTTTGCATATAGAGTCCCCTCCTGGGATTCGGGCCACTCAGCAGATTGATGCCCGATCATAATTCCCAGGAGAAGGGCAAGGGCTCATCAAGGCTGCCGTGCTGAGCGGCAGTTGATAGTGGAGCTATGGTACCCCAAAGCAACGCGTCTAGCCAAAACAATCCATTTGGAAATATGGTCCATAAGCAACGGTGCAGACCGTGTGATGCTCAATACTGATAAAACGTTTTTTCTTCGGCGCATCATCAAATTGAAATATCGCCCAGATAGCAGCGGTTAGAACGGTTGGTAAAGTTTTTGCATATACCGTTTTTCCGCAAAAAATGAACTTCTAATTCGGCATACGGTCGATTTTTTGGGGTATTCGGACGCCATTTCGTTATAATCAACTCGGTTTTATTTCTTATGGTTTATCTATCAGCGCAAGACGATGTCAGATGGAGGTCTGAATGTACAAGCGCACCAAGATTGTATGCACCATGGGTCCCGCCTGCGATAGCGACGAGACCATCCGCGAGATGATCAAGGCGGGCATGAACGTCGCCCGTTTTAACTTCTCGCACGGCTCCTACGACGAGCACCACGGTCGCATCGAGCGCGTCCGTCGTATTTCCAAGGAGCTCGGTATGCCCGTCGGCATCCTGCTCGACACCAAGGGCCCCGAGGTCCGCACCGGCCTTCTGGTCGACGGCAAGAAGGTTGCCGTCAAGACCGGCGACAAGATCGTCGTCACCGCTCAGCCCACGACCGAGGATTTCCACGGCACCTCTGAGCACATCTCCCTCGACTACCTGGCTCTGCCTCCGAGGTCGAGAAGGGCTCCCTCATCCTGATCGATGACGGCCTGGTTGCCCTCGAGGTCGAGTCCGTCGACGGCCAGGACATGACCTGCGTCGTTAAGAACGACGGCCTGATCGGCGAGCGCAAGGGCGTCAACATGCCCAACGTCAACATCTCGCTGCCCGCCATCACCGAGCGCGATCGTCAGGACATCCTCTTTGGCCTGACCGAGAACATCGACTACATCGCCGCTTCCTTCATCCGCGACGGCGAGTCCGTCCGCGGCATCCGCGAGCTTTGCCGCGAGAACGGCGGCGAGCACGTGACGATCTTCCCGAAGATCGAGTGCGCCCTGGGCGTCGAGAACTTCGACGAGATCCTCGAGGCTTCCGACGGCATCATGGTCGCCCGTGGCGACCTGGGCATCGAGATCAAGCCCGAGCTCGTTCCGCACATCCAGAAGGAGATCATCGCCAAGTGCAACGCGGCCTACAAGCCGTTATCACCGCTACGCAGATGCTCGACTCCATGCAGCAGAACCCGCGCCCGACGCGCGCCGAGGTTGCCGACGTTGCTAACGCCATTTACGACGGCACCGACGCCGTTATGCTGTCCGGCGAGTCCGCTGCCGGTAAGTACCCGGTCGAGGCCGTTAAGATGCAGGCCAGCATTGCTCTCGAGACCGAAAAGTACCTCCCGGCTCACGCTCCGCTCGAGGTTCCGGCCGATGCCCACGGCACCCGTGTTGTCAACAACGTTGTGGGTATGTCCGCTGTGAACATGGCTACCACCGTTGGCGCCAAGTGCATCACCGTGCCGACGACCACCGGCCGCACCGCTCGCCTGATCTCGCACTTCCGTCCCAACATGCCGATCTGCGCGTTCTCCCGCCACGAGTGGGCCGTCCAGCAGATGATCATGTACTGGGGCGTTATCCCGCACCAGGCCGAGATTACCCAGGGCACCGTCAACGGCACGATCGTCAAGGCGATCGAGACCGCTAAGGAGCTCGGCTACGTCGAGGCCGGAGACCTGACCGTCGCTACCGCTGGCGATCCCCGCATGAGCGTCCAGCTCGAGGACAAGGTCTCCTCGACCAACGTCGCTTACGTCGCTCAGGTGCGCTAAGTCGTACTTGCAAGCACACTTGCATTGCAAAGGGCCCGGAAGGCAAAGCCTTCCGGGCCCTTTTTCTATGCCAATGCCGGCGCACAGCAAAACACGCACTCATTTCTTTACCAAAAGTGCGAAATCCACCCTTCGAGGCCCAATGAATAAAGTCCCAAGCGCTAAAAGTGTTCGCCCGGTGGCAAACCCACACCTTAACCGACGCTGATAAATCGTTTTAGCAAGAGCCAGATCGACCTGGTTTTCGGAAGTGCGGGGAAAAATTGCTTACCTCCGAGTACAAGCCCTTTTATTTCAACAAAACCCCTGATAAAGTTGGCTCAAATACCGCTTGTGGTTTGCCTGTTTGTCTTTTTCCCCGCACTTCCGAAACCGATAGCTTTTCTAGCCCAAACTACGCTCAAACGATCGGATCGCCATGTCATTTCTTGCCTGCGGACCCACGGCTTTTCAGTACTATCGCATCCCGCCCCAGATACTGGGACTCTATCCGGCAATCCTGCCGCCCGACCATGACCATCGCTTGGTACACTACTCAAAACAACCAGTATTTAAAGACTTGCTCGGCACACCAGTTTGGAGATTCGTGGGCGAAAGAAAACAGCGCGCGAACGGAAAGCTATTTCATAGCCGTCTGCTAACCCAAGAGCCGCCTCCTGGGTCGTTTAGGCAGACTGAGCATGGGTTTGATGTCACTTCACCGGAGTTCACGCTGCTCAGCCTTGCCACGCAGGTCTCACGCAGCCAGTTACTCATGGCTTGCTACGAGATGTGCGGCTCCTTTGCAGTGTTTAAGCCCTGCGAGCGAACGCAACAACAACTCGATGAAGCTATTTCGCTTAAGCTCATTCCGCCCAGCTGCGGCTGGGAGCGAGCTAACGACACCAAGGGCAATGACACCAACTTGTGGAAGCGCACGCCGCTTCTTACCGCAGCGGATATCGCCGCGTTCGCCAAGCAGGCCGCAGGCCTGCGCGGCGTTAAGCAGCTCCGCTGGGCCGCCGAACGCATGACAGGACAGACCGCCTCGCCCTTTGAAGTCCAGACGTCAATTCTCATCTCGCTCCCCCGCGATGAGGGCGGTCTGGGCATCGACATCACCAATAACGCGCGCATCCCGCTCAGCGAAGCCGCGCGTTCGCTGTATGACAAAACCTGCTGCTACGCCGATATCCTCATCGAAAGCGCCACCGACAGCATGGGCGTCATCCTTGAATGCCAAGCCGCTCCGCCCACGACAGCGAAGCCGCGAGCCTCTCCGATGCCGAGCGCGCCACCGCACTCACAAGCATGGGCTACGACGTCATCCAAATTACCTATGACCAGATCAAGGAGAAGAAGAGCTTCAACCACATAGCCGAGCTCATCCATAAAATGGCTGGGCTTCCCTACACCCCAAAGACTAAACAGGAGCGCACTGCCGAAGATGCCCTGCGGCAAGAGCTACTTGTCGATTGGGTTGAGCTATTCACTGCCGGGCCGGCCAGCTAGCAGCTAGCAATCAGGGCAGCGCAGACACATCGGGCGATTCGACACGGGCGGCAAAACCCGCCTCGGTTAGCTCGACGACCTCGGTAAACGTTGCATCGAAAAACTCCTCGGTTAGCAAGCGATACGGCGGATGATCGGGCTCGCCGGGGTTTTCGCGTACAATCTCGTGCATAACGCCGATGGTCTTGAGCACATACTCCTTATGGATGGGATACTGACCAAAACGCGTCGCCGCAGTATAGAGGCGATCGGTCGCGCGCGGAATCGAAACAATGCTGAGCGTCTTGCCAAACCAGTCAAAGTCGCCTTGCTTTTTAATGCGGAATTCCTCGCACGGCTTGCCGCCGTGCGCCTCCAGGTACTGGTTCACGCGGGTATTCCACACAGTATCGGCCACAAGGTGAGACCAAACGCCCAGCGTCAGATCGAGCAGCGACTGCGCCACGTCATCGGGCGCGAGCGAAAACTCACAGGCGCCGGGACCGGCAACCGGCTCGGCGTCCTTGTAACGTTGGGGATAATGCACCCGATTGAGTCGCTCGCGCTCCTCGACAATCGAGGTGGCCTCAGCAGGTTCGCCCGCGGGTGCGCCTTTAAGCAGCGGCGCCACATAGGTATCCCAGAACTCGTGCTCGCGCGGCTTAGGGATAGCTCGGGCTTTGCAAAGTGCGTAATGCGGTACGGGATGGGATCGGCGATGCCAGGGACCATATAGCCCACGAAGATATCCGGAACCACGCAGCCAAACAAAAAGGCATTGCGGTCGCGCACGCTATTGGCAAGCGCACCGGTGCGCTCCAGCAAACGCTCCGTCTGAGCGATATGAATGTTCCAGCTTGGCATAGCCACCCCCATAAAAACCTGGATAACTATACCATCACGGCAAAGCCGCGCGGGCGGCTACGCACGCTCTACGCAGCAACTATTCCGCAGCGCCGCTCTCGGTTCCATACGACGACACCGGCGCCTCGACCACATGGTGATATCGATCGATATAGATGGCGCGGGCGCCCAGGCGTCGCACCAAATCCTGGTGATGCGTACTCATCAAAACCGTCTTACCCGCCGCGACGTAGGTCAGCAAGAAGTTGACCACGATGTCGCATGAATCCTCGTCGAGCCCATTGGCAGGCTCGTCGAGGACCAAGATATCCGGGTTCATCGACACCACCGCAGCCAGCGCAACGCGCTTCTTTTGCCCGCCCGAGAGCTGATAGGGAGAGGCGTCGGCAAGGTCGGCAACCTGGAACAGCCCCATGGCATCGCGCACGCGGCGCTCGAACTCGTCTGCCGGCAGCCCCATTTGAGCCGGGCCAAACGCGACCTCCTCGCCGACTGTGGCGCAAAAGAGCTGCGCATCGGCGTTCTGGAACACAAAGCCCACGCGTTGATGGAACCGTTGGGCCGTCGCGGAATCCTTGAAATATGCCGCATCGACCGCATGCCCGTCGAACAGGTACGCACCCGCGTCCGCAAGCTCAAGGCCGTTGATAAGACGCATAATCGTCGTCTTGCCGCAGCCGTTAGGACCAAGCAGAGCAACGAGCTCTCCACGGTTCACCTGCAATGAAACGCCATCGACCACCGTATGGCCCGCATAGGAAAACACCACGTCGCGAAACTCGATGAGCGGCGTGACCTCGGCGCCGGCAGCACCGCTCGCACCCATCGCGTTATTCGTATCGTTTGCCAAAACGTCGCCCTTCCCCACTCACATCAACGGTTCGACCGTCCGCGCTACAGCACCGCGCACAACACGACGAGCAACGCCACAACGGCCGCGTAAACCGCATCGCGCCAGCCAAAGCCGCTCCGTGCAGGCGCCGGATACACGCCGGCGAAGCCGCGACACAGCATGGCCTCGTCCATCGCGCGGCTGCATTCCATCGCCTTGATAAACGTCATGCCCATGATACCCGCCAGCGAATCGGTGCGCGAAAAACCCGCAGGCGCGGAACCGACGCTGCGCAGCATGACCGATTCGCACAGATCGTGCGCCGTGCGACCCAACACCTCGATATGCTTGAGTGCCATATCAAACGTAAAGATAACTCGTCGGGCAGGTGCAGCATTTTGAGCGCCGCCGACATGCGGCTCCAGGTGAGCGTCCACGAAACACCCAGCACCAGCGACACATTAATAAACGTCTTGAGCGCGATCTTGAGCATGGCGCCCGTGGCAGAAGCACCCAGCAGCAGGGCAGGCAGTGCCAGAACCACTGCAAGCCCCGTGGCGCCGAGCGCCGGTACAAAGGTCGTGCGCAACCCGCGCACCGGGCGCACTGCGACCAGCACCAGCGCGATAGCCGCCATCAGCATCAGGTACAGCGGGCTCTGCGTCAGACACACGCACAGGACGCAAACGAACATCCCCACCAGGCGCACCGGAGCCGAAACGCAAGAAAGGGCGCGGTCGACCATCGACCCGCCTCGTGCGCGCCTCCACCCAGGCGAACCCGCTCAAGCAGGCTCGCCAGGTGCAGGACATTCTGTTGCATTACGCGATGCCGAGCCCCCGCGGGCTCGTATCGCTCCTCGGCCGCAAGCAGCTAGGCAGCTCGACCATTTGCATGCGCTCAGCTTTCCTTAACCGTCAGCGAAATCAGGCGGAATGCGATGGTGAGCACCGCCACGCCAATCACACCGGAAAGGATATACATGGCAGCCTGGCCGGCAAAGCAAGGCCCTGTTCCTCGGAATAGGCCTGCAGGTAATCACCCGTGGGCAGCGCGTCGGCAAAGGTCGGAGTATCGAGGCCGACCGAAGCTGCAGGCTGTCGTCGCCAGCCTCCTGAACGGCAGTTGCGGCGCCCTCGGCGTCCCACTCACCCCAGGCGTCACCGGTGGCAAGCAATCCCAGCGGCGTGGCCACCACGAGCACGGCGACCAAAATGAGCGTGGGAACCAGCGAGGTCTTCTTGACAGCAGCGCCCTCGGCAGCAAGCTGGCCATCGATGGCCCCGGGCCCGACGATAATGCTCGGCGCCGTCTTCTTGATAAAGCCGTAGATGGCGGCCGTCGCCACGCCCTCGATCACGCCGGCAACCAGCATATGCGGGATCAACATGGCAGGAATAGCCACGGACAGCGGGAAGGGGCAGTACAGCGGAGCGCCCGAAGCATTCGTGAAGAGCATCGGCTGAATACCGAACTCGATTGCCGCGCACAGGGCCGCCAGGCACAGGCCGACCCAGCCGCTTACGATGGCAGAAACCGAGGTGCCCCAGCTCTTGTCGTGCAGACGGCTGTTGAGCGCACGAAACACGATAGCAGCGACAAACGGCAGCACAAAGGCCATGTTAAAGCAGTTGGCGCCAAACGACAGAACGCCGCCGTCGCCAAATAGCAGCGCCTGCAGCGCTAGCGCGACCGAGACGGCAATGGCAGCGGCCTCGGGGCCAAGCAGCAGCGCGATGAGCGCGCCGCCAACGGCGTGACCCGTGGTACCGCCGGGCAGCGGCACGTTGAACATCATGAGCAAGAAGGAGAATGCGGCGCAGATGCCCAGGAACGCCATATGCTCGCGATCGAGCGTGGCGCGCACCTTTTTGATGCAGTGAACCCATACGGCACCATCGCCACCGCCATGACGGCATCGGTCTGCGGGGACAGGTAGTTGTCTGGAATGTGCATATACGCCTCCCGGTTATCGCGCGCGGAATTGCAACGCCGCTAAAATCACCTTGTCAGTGTTACGTAATGTCAGATTCGTAACACGCCGCGGGCTATCATAGCAAAACGGCGCACTGCCGACAAAGCAGCACGCCGTTATGTAATGCGCGTGTCATATATGCAGGCTCAGCAGCGCCTTATATCGAGCATAGCAGTCACGTAGGACTCGGCGGCAGCCACCGCTGGCCTATACCCAGCGCAAATCCTAGCCGCGGACCTCGCCGTTTACGCCCTTGCACACCTTGGTGACGATCTTCTGGTGTGCCTTCTCGACTTCTTCGCTGGTGAGCGTGTGGTCGTCGGAGCGATACGTAAGCGCAAAGGCCATGGACTTCTTGCCCGCTCCGATGCGGATGGGATCGCGGTAGACGTCGAACAGGCGCACGCCCTCGAGCAGCTTGCCACCGGCGCTGGTAATGCGGCGCTCAAGATCCTCGCAGGTCACGGAGTTATCGACCACGATAGCCAGGTCGTGCTCAACAGCCGGATACTGCGAGAACTCGCGGTAGTTCTCCTGGTTGCGAGCGCCCTTGATCAGCTTGTCCAGATCGAGCTCAAAGGCAACAACGACCTCATCGATGCCCATCGCCTCGCGCGCCTCGGGGTGAATCTCGCCGACCCAGCCCAGCACGGTGCCGCCGGACAGGACCTCGGCGGCGCGACCCGGCTGCAGGAAGGCATAGCCCTCGCCCTCGACAGGACGGAAGCGAACCTTCTCAATGCGCAGCTGGGCGAGCAGCTCCTCGACGATGCCCTTGCCAAAGAAGAAACGCAGCTTACGGTACTTCATGGTCCAAGACTGCTCGCTCCACTGGCCCGAGAGCACACCCGCCACGGACTTGGTCTCCTTGGGCAGGCTGGCGTTCTCGCGGCCGTGGAACAGGCTGCCGACCTCGTACAGGTGCACGTTGGGCGTGCCGTGGGCCTCGTTATAGGCCACAGACTGCAGCAGGCCCGGCAGCAGCGAGCGGCGCATCTCGGTCTGCTCGGCCACCAGCGGGTTCATGAGCACCACGGGGCAGCCGCGGCCCTCGGTGGACATGCCGATCTTCTCCAGGTCGCCCGGGGCGCAAAGCCAAAGGTCGTGGTCTCGTTGAGGCCACAGGCGCGCAGGATCTCGCCGACCTTGCGGGTAAGCTTCTGCTCGCGCGTCAGACCGCCGATGTGGTTCTTGGCAGCCGGGATGGTCGCCGTCACACGGCCCATGCCCCACAGGCGCAGGACCTCCTCGATCAGGTCAATCTCGCGCGGCAGGTCGGGACGGAAGCTCGGCGGGGTGACCATAAAGTCCTCGCCGTCGCGCTCGACGGTGCAGCCCAGGCGGGTGAGTGAGCGCTCGATAAAGTCGGGCTCGATGTCGGCGCCGCAGATGGCGTGCACGCGGGCCAAGCGCAGCTTGATGCTATCGATGGTCTTGGGCGCGGGGAACACGTCGACATAGCCGGGAGCGACCTCGCCGCCGGCGATCTGTTCGATGAGAGCGCAGGTAACGTTGGCGACGTCCACGCAGCCGGTCTCGTCAACCTGGCGCTCAAAGCGAATGGAGGCGTCGGAGATCAGCGACAGGTCGCGGCTGGTGTGCGAGGTGCGACGGCGTTGAAGCAGGCGCTCTCGACCATCACATCGACGGTGTCGTCCTCGATCTCGGAATCCATACCGCCCATAACACCGGCCAGCGCCACGGGGCGCTCGCCGTCGGTGATGAGCCCATGCCGCGTCGAGCACGCGCTCCTCGCCGTCGAGGGTCGTAAACTTCTCGTCCTGTTGGGCGGCGCGAACCACCACGCGACGCCTGCCCTCGCGCTCGGCAAAGGTGTCCAGGTCAAAGGCGTGCAGCGGCTGACCGGTGAGCATCATCACGTAGTTGGTGATGTCGACGATGTTGTTGTGCGGGCGCACGCCCAGGGCGTTGAGGCGCTTGACCATCCAGTCGGGCGAGGGGCCGACCTTCACGTTGCGCACGATGCGGGCGACATAGCGATCGCACAGGCCCTCGTCGGCAATCTCGACCGAAAGCTCGTCGTCGGTCGCGCGGCCGGTCTCGGCCTTGATGGCGGGCAGCTCAACGTGGAAATCGCGGTCGAAAATGGCGCCGGTCTCGCGGGCCATGCCGATCATGGACAGGCAGTCGGGACGGTTGGGCGTGATCTCGCAGTCGAGCACGGTGTCGCTCGAGCCCACGTACTCGGCAAACGGCATGCCGCAGGGCGTATCCTCGGGCAGGATCATGATGCCGGAGTGGTCGCCGCCCAGGCCGAGCTCGCGCGCGGAGCAGTTCATGCCCATGGACACGACGCCGCGAAGCTTGCTCTTCTTGATCTTGACGTCGCCGGGAAGCACGGCGCCGATCATGGCCGTGACGATGTGGTCGCCGGCCTCGAAGTTCTGCGCGCCGCAGACGATCTGCAGCGGGGCGGGGTTGCCGTCGGCGTCGAGGTTCTTGTCGCCCACGTCGACCGAGCACACATACATGTGGTCGCTATCGGGGTGCGGGGTCTTGGTGAGCACCTTGCAGTCACCACGTGGTCGAAGGACTCGCCCACGGTGTCGATTGCCTCGACCTCGGTGCCGGTACGGATATATTCGTCCGAAAGGGTCTTGGGATCCTCCGGAATATCGATCATGGTCTTGAGCCAGTCGTAAGAAACGCGCATCTAACTGGTCTCCTTTCATAAATGCGGCTTTGAGCCAAAAAACTGCAACGGAGACGGGTTTTCCAAGTGCCGCAGATTGCCTTGAAAGAGGAGGGCCGCGTACTTAGGTACGCAACCGATGATTGAAAGGCAAGGTGCGGTGCTTGGGAAAGCCGCCGGGCCTAGAACTGATTTAAGAAGCGCATATCGCCCGTCATGAGCGTTCGCAGGTCCGGCAGGTCGTAGCGCAGGGCCGCGACGCGCTCGGCGCCAATGCCAAAGGCGAAGCCGGTGTACTTCTCGGGATCGATGCCGCAGTTGATCAGGACGTTGGGGTCGACCATGCCGCAGCCCAGAATCTCGATCCAGCCGCTGTGCTTGCAGAAGTTGCAGCCCTTGCCGCCGCACACGTGGCAGCTCACGTCCACCTCGCAGCTGGGCTCGGTGAAGGGGAAGAAGTGCGGGCGATAGCGCGTCTTGCGGTCCTTGCCAAACATGCACTTAACAAAGTAGTCGAGCGTGCCCTTAAGGTCGCCAAAGGTAATGCCCTCGTCGACGACCAGACCCTCGATCTGGTTGAACTGCGGAAGGTGGCAGGCATCGGCCGTGTCGGGACGGTAGACGGTGCCCGGGCAAATCATGTAGATGGGCGGCTTTTGCGACTCCATGGTGTGGATCTGCACGCCCGAGGTCTGGGTGCGCAGCAGCACGTCGGACTCGCCGTGGGCGTGGGCCTCGGGGTGCGCGACGCTGCCGGGGTTATTGTCGACCACGTAGAAGGTATCGCGGGCCGAGCGGCTCGGGTGATCCATGGGGGCGTTGAGCGCGGTGAAGTTGTAGTAGGAGGTGTCGACCATGGGACCGGACTCGACGGTGTAGCCGATGCCGCAGAAGATGTCCTCGGCCTCCTCGATGATCTGCTTGATCAGGTGCTGGTGGCCGATCTGCGGACGGATGCCCGGCAGCGTGATGTCGACGCGTCGTGCTCGAGTGCGCGCTTGAGGCGGCGGCCTTCATCTCGGTGTTGCGCTCGTCGAGCATGCCCTCGATCAGCTGGCGCATCTCGTTGGCGCGCTTGCCCATCACGGGACGATCCTCGGGGGCGAGCTTGCCCATCATGCGCATCAGCCGGTGATGCGGCCCTTGCGGCCGAGCAGCTCAACGCGCGCAGCCTCGAGCTTGGCTGCGTCGTCGGCGCTGCGACGAGCTCCTTGGCCTCTTCCTCGAGTTTGACCAGATCATCAATCAGACTCATGTCTTCCCTTTCGTCTCTCGCGCTCTCCGTTTGCCGAGGCGGCTGCCGCCGTCTGGCGTTGCGAAAACGCGGCCCGGTTCGGTAATAAAAAAACCGTCCTCGGGCATGTGCATTGCCCAAGGACGGTTGAATTCCGCGGTACCACCTTGTTTGACCCGGCGGATGTCTGGCCCGCCGTGCCCACTCTGCGCCCCTTATCGCGAGGCTCACGGCTTCCCTACTGGGGCTTCGCCGCCGCTGGCCGCGCGCCCGTTGAGGTCGCTGCTCGGGAGTGAACGCTTGGCCCTTGCCACCGCAGGAAGGCTTGCAGCCCATGGCCTTCCCTCTCTTGCCGGCGACGCGGCGGGCAAAACCCTCTCCGTCAACGCATTGGGCTACAGGATAACACATTCTGCGAGCATATCGCCGCGTTCCGTTTTGTTCGTGCTGGGTACAAGGCAGGTAGCTGTGCAAACTGGCCGCGCCGCCGCGTGCGACGGGCGACCTGCGAGATCAAGGATATGGTATGGGAAAGAACAAGGATAAGATGGCCAAGCCCGCAGCGGATAAGACGCCCAAAGGCATGAAGTCGATAAGGCCGTCAAAAAATTCCGCAAGCTCGAGGGCAAGCTGTGGACCCGCGAGTACCTGCTCAAGATTGCCGAGTTTGACGGCGCGACCATTGCCCCCGCCAACGGCGCCGCGGCCCGCGCCGATGCTATGGGCACCCTTGCTGGCGAGCATCACAAGCTGCTGACCAGCAAAAAGTCTGTCGAACTTGTGCGCTCGCTGGCACGAGAGACCGTCGCGGGCGGACATGTAGACGACCCGCAGCTGCTCGACGAGATCCGCGTGCTCGGCCGCGACCAGCGTGAGGCAAGCGTCATTCCCACCGAGGAGGCCGAGGCCTGGACCAGGCTCACCTGCGAGGCCGACGCCGTGTGGCACAAGGCCAAGACGGCCAATGACTGGGCGAGCTTTGAGCCTATGTAGATAGAATCGTCGCCCAACTTAAGCATCAGGCCGAGCTCATGGACCCCAAGCGCGACCCATACGATGTTTGGCTCGACCAGTACGAGCGTGGCCTTTCCGCCAAGAGCTTCGACGCGTTTTGCGACGAGGTCAAGGCACGGTCGTACCGCTCGTGCATGCCATTGGCGAGCGCGGCCAGCAGCCCGCTGCCGACTTTTTGCACGCCCGCGTGCCTGAGGCCGCCCAGCGCGCCATGAGCTTTGACCTTATGAAGCTCGTCGGCCTGGACCTGGACGACACCACGCTCGCCTTTACCGAGCATCCGTTTAGCGAGGGCTTCTCGGTGGGCGACGCGCGCATCGCAACGCACATCTACGAGGACGACTGCATCTCCAACGTCTACAGCATCATCCACGAGGCAGGACACGCCGCCTACGAGCTAGGCGTCAATCCCGCCTATGCGCGCACGTGCCTGGAGGGCGGCACCTCCATGGGCATCCACGAGAGCCAGAGCCGCTTCTTTGAGAACACCGTGGGCCGCAGTCGCGCCTTTATGGGACCGCTGCTGCAGGTGCTGCGCCGTCACGCGCCCGAGGCCTACGGCGACGTGGACGAGGACACGCTCTACCGCGCCGTGAACATTGCGCAGCCGTCGCTGATCCGCACCGAGGCCGACGAGCTCACCTACCCGCTGCATATTATGGTGCGCTACCAGATTGAGCGCATGCTGTTTGCCGGCGAGGCCACGGCCAAGGACATCCCCGCGCTTTGGAATCGCTTTATGGACGAGTACCTGGCATTCCCGTTCCCGACGACGCACGTGGCTGCCTGCAGGACACGCACTGGAGCGGCGGCTCGTTTGGTTACTTCCCCACGTACGCGCTGGGTAGCGCCTACGATGCCATGTTTGTGCCGGCCATGTGCCGCGACGGCGTCGACCTCAACGGTGCCTGTGCAAGCGGCGACCTGGCACCCGTCCGCACCTGGCTGGGCGAGCACATTTGGCAGTGGGGCCGCGCCAAGGACGCGCCGGAGCTCATCCAGGCGCATGCGGCATGGCGTTCGACGCCCGCTACTACTGCAGCTACCTGCAGGACAAGTTCACCACGCTGTACGAGCTGTAAGGATTGACCAGCACGCCATCGCCAACGCCAACCATGTTGACGCCAATGTCTTGGCAACGTCAGCGAAAACGACCCTAAGCGAGCAAGGTGACGTGAAATGAAAGGGCGCTGACCTTCTGGTCGCGCCCTTGAAATTGAACGTCAGATTGCCGCTTAGGGGCGTTTGCAGCGTCGAGCAGTTGCGGCGTTTGGTAAAACGCCGCAACGAACTACCGCGTAACTCCCCTAGTTCATCATTGCATTCATCATCTCGGTGGTTGCGGAATCGTCAGCAGACCACTCGCCATCGTCATTGGCGGTGTACTTGAAGGTAACCTTGGTGTCCTTGGTCTTAGCGGCCTTGGTCACGTCGACCATGACCTGGCCGGCCATCTTGTACAGGTCGTCCTCGGAAGGCATCGTATCGAGCGCCGCGATCTTCTCCTGATACTGGGTGGCGAAATCTTCAACGATATTGTTCATGGACTTGCAGGTAATGGTGACATCGGCAGTCGCGGTGCCCTTGTCCTCGTCGACCGTCACATCGCCGATCTTGTAGTCAAAACCCTCGAGATAGCTCTTGGCGTACTCCTTGGGATCGATGCCCAGCTGCTCGAACTCGTCGCCCGAGGCCTCTTCCAGGCCGGCGAGGAAGTCGTCGCCGCCGCTCTTGACCTCGTCAAACTGCGTCGTAAGATCCTCGGTGATGAGCTCCTCAACCGAAGGACCTCCGCAGCCGGAAAGCACAACCACGCACGCGACCAGAACAGCCATCAGGGGCGCAAGCAGCAGCTTCTTCTTCATGACATTCCTCCCAACAAGCGGCACCGCGCTTCCCGACGCGGTGCGCGTCGTAACAATAAGGCCATACTAGCGATAACGAACACCCCCGGCAAAGCAAAGGCGCAGTCGGCTCGATTTAACGTCCGAACGGTTTACCGGTCCGCCCAACGCGCAATAAAACGTTCCGCCGCATTGCAATCAAAACCACCCTAAAAGGGGTGGTTTGCTCTTAGGGTATAACCCTTGGATTTCCGGCACGCGTCTAAAGGCGCCGGCCTCACGGGGTTCGGGCCGCACTGCAGGTTGACCCGTGACGGGCCGGT
>ENA-OPZM01000575-OPZM01000575.1-human-gut-metagenome-genome-assembly--contig:-NODE-575-length-15569-cov-2.191167_pt1 | contig 15569 bp, 20 predicted proteins | sample MGYA00242478_ERZ504493 | MGnify/ENA primary metagenome ERZ504493 (study PRJEB26092, sample SAMD00036227) | human gut metagenome | host: Homo sapiens | study: EMG produced TPA metagenomics assembly of...
CCAGGTGGAGATCCCTTGAGTATTGCCGCTGCACCCGCCGACAAATTCTACATTTTTAACGATATTTCCATCCAATTCTACGTGGATCAGGCGGGAACAGACCCCGTGTGTATATATTCCATATCAATGATGCCTCCTCCTTCGAAATCTAAAGAGATTATAACAGAAAATATTGCAGTCTCAAGGGATTCTGCTAGAGTGAAAGGCAGAAGCCCCAGCAGTTGCAGGCTGCCGGAGCTTTATTTACTGGAGCGTTAGCAGAGTTTTCATAAAAATCACAGAAGGAGGACGAAGATGAGGACAGGAATCATTGGAGCAATGGAGGATGAGGTAGCGGCTCTGAAGGAAGCCATGGGCGTTCGTGCGGTGACGGAGATCGCATCCATGGAGTTTGTAGAAGGGACATTGGAAGGACAGGACGTGGTAGTAGTACGCAGCGGGATCGGAAAGGTCAATGCCGGGATCTGCGCCCAGATCCTGGCCCAGCATTTTCAGGTAGCCAGGCTGATCAACACAGGAATTGCAGGCTCCTTAGACGCCGGGATCGATATCGGGGACATGGTGATCTCCACAGATGCGGTACAGCATGATGTGGACGCAGAAACCTTCGGCTATCCGCTGGGACAGATTCCTCAGATGGATGTGCTGGCATTTCCGGCGGATCCGGAGCTTGTAAAGAAGGCGGAAGAGGCAAACCGGAGAGCCAATCCGGATATCCAGACCTTTACCGGACGCATTGCCAGCGGTGACCAGTTTATCGGCAGACAGGAGCAGAAAGACCGGATCCGGGACACATTTCACCCGCTCTGCGTGGAGATGGAGGGTGCGGCAATCGCCCAGGCGGCATATCTGAACAAAGTTTCGTGTGTCATCATTCGTGCGATTTCGGATAAAGCCGACAACAGCGCAGTCATGGATTATCCGGCCTTCGAAAAGCAGGCGATCGCCCACAGCGTGGCGCTGGTCAGAGAATTGATGAGATCACTGTAAAAATATTTTAAAAAGTTTTAGACAAAATATAATATAGTTTGACAGGATCCGCCGGGATCTGTGCGGAACTTGTAGAACGCTTTTTAGGCGCTCCTTTTGATTTTCCAGTATAATGCAAATCAAAAGGAGGGCTTTTTATATGTTAGAAGTGATATTGGAGGGGCGCATCTTATATGTGCTGATGGGGATCGTAGCGGCCGTGGGTATCTTAAGCAAGATTGCGGTCAACCTTTCGCTGAAACGGCTGGTGTGGGCGGCGGGTAATATGAATAAAAGCAATCACCCGCTGATGCGGCTGGTAAAAGCCAAGTTTGAACACGCCTGTATGGTAAGCGACACTGTGGAAAATGTGGGAGTATTTGTGGATAAGTACCTGTATGAGTATCGGGTTCTGGGAATGAAGCTTCATACCTTAAGGCGGCTGGAAAAAGCGTCTGCGGCAGGATGTCTTTTGCTGGGAGCAGCAGGGGCAGCAGGCTGGTATGCCCTGGAGGGCATGGGCGATGCGGTGCTTCGTGTGGGGGCGGCAGGAGCAGTTCTTGCGATAGCAGTGTACCTGTTCCATCTGACTACAGATGAGGGGTATCGTCTGAAAGCAGTGAAAAATTATATGGTAGACTATCTGGAAAATGTATGCCGCCGTAAGTATGAAAAGGCATACCAGAAAGAGATCCAGGTCATGGCGCCGGAGGCGCACGGGACAGAAAGCTTTCAGAAAGTGGACGAGCCGGAAGGAACCCCGGTCAGAGAAACCAGGGTCACAGAGGGACGGGATCAGGAGGCAATCGACGCGGCAATTGAAAAGGGAGCAGAAAGGATCCGGAATATAAAACAGGAGCCGGCGGTATTGGCGCAGGCAAAAGAAGAGCAGGCAGAAGTACAGGCTTCGGAGAAGCAGGAGAAAAAAGCCGTGGACAAGGACGTGCTGATCCGGCAGATCCTGGAGGAGTACATGGCCTGACATACGTTCTGGACGAATGCCTGACATACGTTCTGGACGAAGCGCTTGCGAAACGACCCTTGATTTGCTAATATAATAAATGTATGTATCGGCGTATGCGAAGCACAAATTGGATAAACGCAAAGGATTAGGAATGGAAGGAGTCACGATCATGAGTAAGGTTACGTTTGACTATTCAAAAGCAAAAACATTTATTGCAGACCATGAAATGGTATCTATGAAGAAGATTGCTGAAGCAGCAAAAGCAGAGCTTCTCGGAAGAGAAGGAGCGGGGAATGATTTCCTTGGATGGATCGATCTTCCGGTTAACTATGATAAGGAAGAGTTTGCGCGGATCAAACAGGCTGCGGCAAAGATCCAGAGTGATTCAGAGGTGCTTCTGGTAATCGGGATCGGAGGCTCTTACCTTGGCGCAAGAGCAGCAATCGAATTTTTGCGTCACAGCTTTTATAATATGGTATCAAAAGAGATCCGCAAGACTCCGGAGATCTATTATGTAGGAAACAGTATCAGCAGCACGTATCTGAAGCATCTGATCGATGTGATCGGGGACAGAGATTTCTCCGTGAACATTATTTCCAAATCCGGAACGACCACAGAGCCGGCCATCGCTTTCCGTATCTTTAAAGAAATGCTGGAAAAGAAATACGGCAAAGAGGAAGCGGCAAAGAGAATCTATGCAACGACTGATAAGGCAAGGGGAGCGTTAAAGAACCTGGCGACCGAAGAAGGATATGAGTCCTTTGTGGTACCGGATGATGTAGGCGGACGTTTCTCTGTACTGACGGCAGTAGGCTTCTTCCGATCGCGGTCAGCGGCGCGGATATCGACCAGCTGATGGCCGGAGCGGCAGCAGGAAGAGAGCGGGCGCTGAATGCGGACTTTGAGGAAAACGACGCGATGCAGTATGCGGCAGTCCGCAACATTTTGCTCCGGAAAGGAAAGACGGTAGAGATCCTGGCAAATTATGAGCCAAGCCTTCATTATGTATCTGAATGGTGGAAACAGCTCTACGGCGAGAGCGAAGGCAAGGATCAGAAGGGAATTTTCCCGGCATCTGTAGACCTGACCACAGACCTTCATTCCATGGGACAGTTCATCCAGGACGGCAACCGGATCCTGTACGAAACAGTCATGAATGTGGAAGAGTCAAAAGAAGAGATCATCATTCAGGAGGAGCCGGTAGATCTGGATGGATTAAACTATCTGGCAGGCAAAAATGTGGACTTTGTTAATAAGAGCGCGATGAACGGAACGGTGCTGGCGCATACAGATGGAAATGTGCCGAACCTGATGGTCAACATTCCGAGACAGGACGAGTTCTCCCTGGGAGAGTTGTTCTATTTCTTCGAGTTTGCCTGCGGAGTCAGCGGATATATTCTGGGTGTAAATCCATTTAACCAGCCAGGCGTGGAGAGCTATAAGAAAAACATGTTTGCGCTTCTTGGAAAGCCGGGCTATGAAAAGAAAGAGAAGAACTGCTGAAGAGACTGTAGAGACAAGATGAGTACATTGTTAGAAAAGCTGACGGCATATGGGGCCTCTGATTATTACGGGTTCCATATGCCGGGCCATAAACGGAAGCTGGACATGCTGGGGGGAGTTACACCCTGCCAGATTGATATCACAGAGATCGACGGGTTTGACGATCTGCATCACGCAGAGGGTATCCTGAAAGAGGCCCAGGAACGGGCGGCAGAGACGTACCATGCAGACGAGACCCACTTTCTGGTCAATGGAAGCACGGTCGGAATCCTAAGTGCCATTCTGGGAGTGACCAGGAGAGGCGATGAGATCCTGGTGGCAAGGAACTGCCACAAATCGGTGTATCATGCCCTGGAAATGCAGGGGCTTCATCCGGTGTATGTTTATCCGGGCTTCGATCCGGACACACAGCTGAATACAGAGATTTCCGCAGACGATATCCGGCGGGCGCTGGAAACGCATCCGAACATCCGGGCGGCAGTGATCGTATCGCCGACCTATGACGGGATAGTATCCGATGTGGAATCAATCGCAGAGGCGGTCCATGTGCATGACATTCCACTGATCGTGGATGAGGCACACGGGGCGCATTTTGGCTTTCACCCCTGTTTTCCGAAAAATGCCAATCAAAAAGGCGCGGATATCGTGATCCACAGTCTGCACAAGACGCTTCCATCTCTGACACAGACGGCGCTTTTGCATATCAACGGAGAAAGAGTGGACCGGCGCAGAGTACGAAAATATCTGCATATGCTGGAGTCCAGCAGTCCGTCCTATGTACTGATGGCAGGAATCGACGCCTGTATCCACATGCTGCGGGAGCGAAGGGAAGAGTTATTCGGGCCCTATGTGGAGATGCTGAAAAGGACGAGAAAAGAGCTGGGAGCTTTAAAGCGCCTGCGGCTTGTGAAGGAGGATAACATGGAGCCTTCCAAGCTGGTGATCTCCTGCGCCGGCAGCGGACTTTCCAGCCGTGAACTGTACCGGAAGCTCCTGGATGACTATCATCTGCAGCCCGAAATGCGGGCGGGCGGCTATGTGCTTCTGATGACATCCGTAGGTGATACGGAGGAAGGGATGGAGCGGCTTGTAAATGCTCTTTTTTCCATCGACAGAGAGGCAGAAGAGCGTCAAAAAGCCAAAGATGCCGTTTGGGAAGGTCAGATGGAGTGCCCGGGAGCCGGAGGTTTCCCGAGGCAGGAACTGATATATGCTCCGGGCGAGGCCGAGGATTTAAGAGAAAAAGATCCGGCCGGGATCCGAAAGGTTTCCTGGAAGGACTGTGTGGCTGAGGTGGCTATGGAGTATGCGTATCTCTATCCTCCGGGATGCCCGATGATCGTTCCGGGAGAAAGGGTGTCACAAGAGACGGCAGATATGTTACAATGGTATCAGGAACAGGGATTTGCCGTGGAAGGGCTTAAGGAAGATTCCTGGATCGAGGTATGGAAGCATGGGTAAGATATATTATATGATGGGGAAAAGCGCTTCCGGAAAGGACACTCTCTTTAAAGAGGTAAAGCAGGCTCTTCCGGATCTTAGGACCATCACACTGTACACGACCCGCCCTATCCGGGAAGGAGAAAGGGACGGCGTGGAGTATTTTTTCGTAGATGATGCCGCGCTGGATTGTTATGAAAAGCAGGGAAAGGTAGTAGAGCAGCGCGCCTACAATACGGTCTGCGGGCTGTGGCGCTACGCTACCGTGGATGACGGCCAGGTAGACCTTGACAGGGCAGATTACCTGGTAATCGGCACCCTGGAGTCTTACGAAAAGATGCGCGGGTTCTACGGTGAAGAGAATCTGGTGCCGCTCTACGTGGAAGTAGAGGACGGTGAAAGGCTTCAGCGGGCCCTTGCAAGAGAGCAGGAGCAGCGGGAGCCGAAATATGCGGAGATGTGCCGGCGATTCCTGGCGGATGAGAAGGACTTCTCTGAAGAGAATCTGGCAAGACTGGGGATCCGGAAACGGTTTCCAATCGAGATAAAGAAAAATGTTTAGATGAAATCATAGGGGAAATACGACATGGGAAGTTTTAAAGATGTAGTTGGTCACAAAGACATTATAAAGTACATTCAGAGTTCGGTGGAAAACGGACAGGTAGGGCATGCCTATATTCTGAACGGAGAGAGGGGTTCCGGAAAGAAGATGCTGGCAAGCCTGTTTGCCATGACGCTCCTGTGTGAAAAAGGAGGGCCGGAGCCCTGTAATGTGTGCCATTCCTGCAGACAGGCAGAGAGCGGCAACCATCCGGACATCCTCCGGGTGACCCATGAGAAACCGGGTACGATCAGTGTGGATGATATCCGGGAACAGGTCAATGATACGGTGATGGTCAAGCCATATCAGGGACCTTACAAGGTATATATCATCGACCACGCAGAGCTGATGACCCCGCAGGCGCAGAACGCATTGCTGAAAACACTGGAAGAGCCGCCGGAATATGTAGTATTTTTCCTGTTGACAGAAAATGCGGAGGCGCTGCTTCCGACCATCACGTCCAGGTGTGTGATGCTGAAGCTTCGAAATATCCGGAATACTCTGATCCGCAAATATCTGATGGAAGTGCTCGAAGTGCCGGATTATAAAGCAGACATGTGTACGGCGTTTGCCCAGGGCAATCTGGGAGGGCTATCATGCTGGCAAATTCGGAGCATTTTAATGAGATCCGGGAAGAGGCGATACAGCTCCTGAAATATATCCATGAGATGGAGCTTAGTGAGATTGTCCAGGCGGTAAACCGGATCACAGCCTATAAATTAGAAATCACGGATTATCTGGATATCATTATGATCTGGTATCGGGATGTCCTGTTATATAAAGCGACAAAAGATATGGACAAGGTTGTCTTCAAGGAGCAGATTTCCTACATCAAAGAGCAGGCGAAAAAAAGCTCCTACGAAGGGATCGAGACGATCCTGAAGCTCTGGACACGGCGAAATCCCGTCTCCGTGCCAATGTAAACTTTGATCTGGTAATGGAACTTTTGTTCTTGACGATAAAGGAGAATTAGTAATATGACACGAGTGATAGGAGTAAGATTCCGCAGGGCGGGAAAGGTGTATTTCTTTGCGCCCGGGAAATATAAGATCCGCACCGGGGACAAGGTGATCGTGGAAACGGCCCGGGGTGTGGAGTTTGGTTCCGTAGTTACGGGGCCAAAAGAGGTGGAGGATGACAAGATCCTGCAGCCTCTGAAACCGGTGATCCGGATTGCGACAGCAGATGATATCCGCAGGGAAGAGAAAAACCGGGAGAAGGAAAAGGAAGCCTTTGGCATCTGTCTGGAAAAGATCCGGAAACACGGGCTGGAAATGAAGCTGATCGATGCTGAATATACCTTTGACAACAATAAGGTGCTGTTTTATTTTACTGCGGACGGACGTATTGATTTCCGGGAGCTGGTAAAAGACCTGGCAAGTGTGTTCCGCACCAGGATCGAGCTTCGGCAGATCGGCGTGCGGGATGAAACGAAGATCCGCGGGGGCATCGGCATCTGCGGCAGGGAGCTTTGCTGCCATACCTATCTGTCGGAATTTGCACCGGTATCTATCAAGATGGCGAAGGAGCAGAATCTGTCTCTGAACCCGTCCAAGATTTCCGGAGTGTGCGGCAGGCTGATGTGCTGTCTGACCAATGAAGAGCAGACCTACGAAGAGCTGAACCGTCATCTGCCGGCAAACGGCGACCATGTGACGACTCCGGAAGGATTAAAGGGTGATGTGCAGGCAGTCAATGTGCTGCGGCAGCAGGTGAAGGTGGTTGTTACTCTGGATAATGATGAGAAAGAGATCCGGGAGTACAAGGCCTCAGAGCTTAAGTTCAAGCCCAGACGAAAGAAAAAGGATGTAAAGCTTTCGAAGGAAGAGATGGCGGAACTCAGGAATTTAGAAGAAAAGAATGGGGCGTCAAAGTTAGACGATGAATAGAACAGACCAGGAACAGTATTTAAAAGCCGGAGAACGGCTGGATGACCTTCAGCTTCGTGGCTATCAGATCATTCAGAACCCGGGGCGTTTCTGCTTTGGCATGGATGCGGTGCTGCTCAGTGCTTTTGCGAAGGTAAGAAGAGGTGAGAGAGCTCTGGATCTTGGCTGCGGAAACGGCATCCTGCCACTTTTGCTTGCGGCTAAGTATCCCGGCGAGCATTATGCGGGCCTGGAGATCCAGGAAGAAAGTGCGGGGATGGCCGTACGCAGTGTAAAGCTTAACGGACTGGAAGAAAAAATAGATATTGTGACAGGCGACATCAAAGAAGCGGCTTCGATCTTTGGAGCCGCTTCTTTTGAAGTTATTACGACCAATCCTCCGTACATGATCGGAAGCCACGGCCTGAAAAATGAAAACGAGGCATTGTACATTGCCCGCCATGAAGCCCTGTGTACGATTGACGACATTTGCGGGAAAGCGCAAAAGTCCTGAAGTCAAAAGGCAGGTTTTACATGGTACACCGTCCGTTCCGCCTCCCGGAGCTATTGGCAAAAATGTCGGCTGCAAAGCTGGAGCCCAAAAGGATGCGGCTGGTATATCCATATGTAGATAAGGAGCCCAATATGGTCCTGATCGAGGGACTGAAGGGCGGAAATCCCAGGATAGAAGTGGAACCGCCGCTGATCGTGTATGAGAAGGACGGAACGTATACGCAGGAGCTGAGGGCGATGTATGGAATGAAGGTGTTTTGATGGAAAATATCGGAATTGAGACAGAGCAAATTGAATACAAGAAAACGACTGGCGAACTTAAGGAAGCCATTACATCTATGGTTGCCATTCTAAATAAGCATGGCTCCGGGGAGTTGTATTTTGGCGTCAGAAATAATGGCGATGTTTTGGGACAAGAAATAAATGATGAGACTTTACGTAAAGTAAGTCAAGCGATAAAGAATCATATTACACCAGCTATTTTCCAGAGATCACTATTAAAACGTTTGCAGAGGGAAAGCAGACAATATATGTGAGGTTCTCCGGGGATCAGCAGCCCTACCTTGCCTATAATGTTGCACGCATCAGGCAGGCAGACGAGGATCTTGTTATGTCTCAGGAAATGTATTCGGAGATGCTGTTAGACAGAGGCGGGGAAAAATACAGTTGGGAGTATCGGCCGTCTGAATATACTATAGCGGATATTGATATGACGGCATTTAATTCATATTTGAAAAAGGCGAAAGCAGTTGGCAGAATAGAATTTGAATCGGATGATCCGGGAGTGGTATTAGAGAAGCTTGATCTTTTGCTAAAGATGGTGTGCATCTTCTGAATGCAGGAGCATCATTGTTCTGTTCATGTACGACCAATGATGTGCAAATGGCAAAATTTGCTACGGACGTAAAGGCTACCTTTACAGATATTCGGCGCGAGGATAAAGGCTCCATTATAGGATTAAGCAAGGTATGTGAACAGTATATTATTGATGCGATAGACTGGAAGGCAGATATTATAGGGCTTGAACGTGTGGAGACACCAGAGATACCGATAGAGGCTATACGGGAGGCGGTCATTAATTCTTATGGACATAGATTGTATAATAACAATCAGTGTAACGAAATCGATGTATTTAAAGACCGGATTGAAATCCACACGACAGGCGGATTCCCCAAGGGACACAGACCGGAGGAATTCCTAGACGGTAATAAGAAGGCGATCCGTAGAAATAAATTGATCACAGGTGTTCTTTATTATTCGAAAGATATGGAGACATTTGCGACTGGGCTCAAGCGTATTAAAGATTTATGCGATGAGGCCGGATGTAAAGTGGAGTTTAGAACGGAAAAAGACGATTTTGTGGTCGTGTTTTTTAGAAATCTTCGGGAAAAATGGAGTAAAGAGAAGAATACAGAAAATCCAAAACATCAAAAAGATGTTTTAGATGATGTTTTAAAAGATGTTTTGGAGAATCAAATAATCAAACTTTTGTCTGAGGATAACAAAATGAATCAAAAGCAAATAGCTGCAAAAACCGGTAGGTCTATAGCTTCAGTACAACGTGCAATGAAGAAACTTTCGGAGCAGGGAAAGATTATACGTGAGGGAGGGAAACGATTTGGGCATTGGAAAATCAAATAGACTCTCTCCTGACCAATTTAGATAAAATATAAAGGAAAGGGATGTACCATGGCAGGAACCTTGTATCTTTGTGCGACCCCTATCGGTAATCTGGAAGACATGACCTTCCGCGGGGTGCGCATTTTGCAGGAAGTGGATCTGATCGCGGCAGAGGATACCCGCAACAGTATCCGGCTTTTGAATCATTTTGAGATTAAAACGCCGATGACCAGCTACCACGAATACAATAAAATCGAAAAGGGGCGAAAGCTTCTGGAAAAGCTCCAGGCGGGGACCGATATTGCGCTGATCACAGATGCGGGTACGCCGGGAATTTCGGATCCGGGGGAGGAGCTGGTGAGGATGTGCCGGGAAGCCGGGATCCAGGTGACGGCTGTCCCGGGAGCGGCAGCCTGCATCACGGCCCTTACGATTTCGGGTCTTCCTACCAGGAGATTTGCTTTCGAGGCATTTCTTCCTGCGGACAAGAAAGAGCGGCAGCAGATCCTTGACGAGTTAAAGGAAGAGACCCGGACCATTGTAATATATGAGGCGCCCCACAGGCTCGTTAAGACTCTGCGTACTCTGGAAGAAACGCTGGGAGGAGACCGGCAGGTGCGGGTGTGCAGAGAGCTGACCAAAAAGCATGAAACGGTCTATGAGAATACCCTTTCCGGTGCGGCTGCGTATTATGAGGAGCAAGAGCCGAAAGGGGAGTGCGTGCTGGTGGTAGAAGGGAAAAGCCGCACAGAGATCAGGAAGGAGCAGCAGGCGAAGTGGGAGGAGATTCCGCTGGCGGAACATATGGAGAGGTATCTTTCGGAAGGAATGTCAAAAAAAGAGGCCATGAAGCAGGTGGCAAAGGACCGGGGGATCAGTAAAAGGGACGTGTATCAGGCGCTGCTTTCGGAAGAAGAATAAGCGAGACTTTCCTTTTGTTTTACACTTCGTGCAAAGACTGCTTATGAGGATGGCGGTTACGAGTTTCACTCTCACCAGACAAGAGCAGAAGGTCTTTTGCATGCGAGCATGGCAAGACCTTCTGCTCTTGTCTAGGTTCGCTGGGTACTGCAATGCGCTGTGTTCGTCAACTTGTATAGAATTGCCGGAAAAGATTGTTCAACTTTGGCATTTCGAAAATAAGAAATATTTACTATACTCTTTAACAGAACGGAAACGAAAGTCATTTTTAGGAGGAAAATACAATGGCAAGTTTATCACTGAAGCATATCAACAAAACTTATCCAAACGGATTCGAAGCTGTAAAAGATTTCAACCTTGAGATTGAAGATAAAGAATTTATCATCTTTGTAGGACCATCCGGATGTGGAAAATCTACAACGCTTCGTATGATCGCAGGTCTGGAAGACATTACTTCCGGAGAACTGAAGATCGGCGACAAAGTAGTAAACGATGTAGAGCCTAAGGACAGAGATATCGCGATGGTATTCCAGAACTACGCTCTGTATCCGCATATGACCGTATATGACAACATGGCATTCGGTCTGAAGCTGAGAAAGGTACCGAAGGACCAGATCGACAAAATGGTTCGTGAAGCAGCAAGAATCCTGGATCTGGAAGCTCTGCTGGATCGTAAGCCGAAAGCTCTTTCCGGTGGACAGAGACAGCGTGTTGCTATGGGACGTGCGATCGTACGTAACCCGAAGGTATTCCTGATGGACGAGCCTCTTTCCAACTTGGACGCAAAACTGCGTGGACAGATGCGTATTGAGATTTCCAAGCTGCATCAGAGACTGGCACAACAATCATTTATGTAACACATGACCAGACAGAGGCTATGACACTGGTACCAGAATCGTAGTTATGAACGCTGGTGTTGTTCAGCAGGTAGATACACCTCAGACACTGTATGATTATCCGTGCAACCTGTTCGTAGCAGGATTCATCGGATCTCCGCAGATGAACTTTGTAGATGCTACCTGTAAAGTACAGAATGGTAAGGTATACCTGGTAGCAGGACCTTCCGAGATCGAACTGCCTGCAGCAAAGGGACAGAAGCTGATCGACGGCGGATACGATGGAAAGACCGTTGTACTTGGTATCCGTCCGGAAGATGTGCATGATGAGCCTGCATTCCTTCAGGCTTCTCCGAACACCGTGATCGAAGCTAAGATCCGTGTATACGAGATGCTCGGTGCAGAAGTATTCCTGTACTTCGATTATGAAGGCGCAAGCATGACTGCAAGAGTGGATCCAAGAACAACAGCAAGAACAGGCGATACCGTAAAATTTGCATTGGATGCTGAGAAGATCCATGTATTTGATAAAGAAACAGAGCAGACAATCACAAACTAGTCTGGAAAATGAAATAAGAGGGATCCCGACTCCGGGATCCCTTTTTTCTTTCATCAGTCACCACAACATGCCGGGAGAATACAGAGACGGGAGAAAAGCCGGCGGACAGCCGCAGGGGGATTTCTCACTTGTACACTGGCGCGGTCCTGTGGTAAAATAAAATTCACATGTAGAGAACAGGAGGGGTTCCGATTGCTTTCGAATCAGCTATTGCACAAAGCCGTACAGGATATGAAAAGAATCAGCGGACTGGAGTGTGCCGTCTGGGATAAAAAAGGCGTCTGCCTGGTCATGACCAGTGAAAAGATGCCTGCCTGGGAAGAGAAAGCCGTTTCCTTTGGCGAGAGCGGAGAGGAAGAGCGGGTTGAAGAGGAGATCTGCTTATTCCTGATCCGGGATGAAGAGGATCCGGTATACATATTAGGGATGGAAGGCGGCAGCCATGAGGCTGTGACGGCGGGGAGATTTGGAGCCAGCCAGATTGCCAACCTGCTGTTTGCATATAAGGAAAAGATGGATAAGAACCGTTTTATCCAGAATCTGATCCTGGACAATATGCTGGTAGTAGATGTCTATAACCAGGCTAAGAAAATGAAGATACCCGTGGAACAGCGGCGGGTAGTAGTTTCTTATTGAGTCCAAGAACGAGGGGGAAACTCTGATTCTGGAGACTATGCGTGGTCTGTATGCCACCGGGATGAAAGACTTTGTAACGGCGGTAGACGAGCGACATGTGATCCTGGTAAAGGCTTTGGAAAATACCGATGATTATCAGACACTGAACCGGATCGCCCACGAAATCGTGGATACTCTGAATATGGAGGCCATGGTCGGGGTGCGGGTCGCATATGGGACGATTGTAGAAGAGTTAAAAGATGTATCCCGTTCTTATAAAGAAGCGGATCTTGCTCTTCAGGTAGGCAGGGTTTTCTATGTGGAAAAAAATATTCTGGCATATGACGAGCTGGGAATCGGACGGCTGATCCATCAGCTTCCGCCATGCTGTGCGAGATGTTCCTGAAGGAAGTATTTGAGAACGGGCCGGAAGAAAAATTCGAGGAAGAAGAATTGACCACGGTCTATACGTTTTTTGACAACAACCTGAATATCTCAGAGACGGCAAGACAGCTCTATGTACACCGAAATACACTGGTGTACCGTCTGGAAAAGATCCAGAAAAAGACTGGACTGGACGTCAGAGTCTTTGACGACGCCCTGACGTTTAAGATAGCCATGATGGTGGCAGATCATATGAAGGATATAAATGAGAAAAACTAGGACAGGAGGAAGACAAGATGATAAAATTGTACGACAGTGGTGTTTATCTTCTGCACGGAAGCGAGATCGTGGAAAATGCAGAAGAGGCGGGAGCCCGTACCGGACAGAAGGTATCCAGTGAGGATGCGGCGAAGAATACGATGGCTTACCGGATTCTGGAGGCGCATAATACTTCCGGGAACATGGAAAAGCTTCAGATCAAATTTGATAAGCTGACGTCTCACGATATTACCTTCGTAGGGATCATCCAGACGGCGAGGGCGTCCGGGCTTGAGAAATTCCCCATCCCCTATGTGCTGACCAACTGCCACAATTCTCTGTGTGCGGTAGGGGGAACGATCAACGAAGATGACCACATGTTTGGACTGACCTGTGCCAAGAAATATGGCGGCGTCTATGTACCGCCGCACCAGGCGGTTATTCACCAGTACGCCAGAGAAATGCTCTCAGGCGGCGGAAAGATGATCCTGGGATCCGACAGCCACACCCGCTATGGAGCTCTGGGTACCATGGCTATGGGAGAAGGCGGCCCGGAGCTGGTAAAACAGCTGTTGAACAAGACGTATGATATCAAAATGCCGCAGGTAGTAGGTATCTATCTGGATGGCGAGCCTGTGAAAGGCGTAGGTCCGCAGGACGTGGCGCTTGCCATTATCGGGGCGACCTTTGCAAACGGCTATGTGAATAATAAGGTCATGGAATTTGTGGGACCGGGCGTGGAGAAGCTGAGTGCGGACTTCCGGATCGGTATTGATGTAATGACCACAGAGACCACCTGTCTTTCCTCCATCTGGAAAACGGATGAGAAGATCAGGAATTTTATGAAATCCACGGAAGAGAAGAGGATTATCAGGAATTAAATCCGGGAGAAGTGGCCTACTATGACGGCATGGTATATGTCAACTTAAGTGAGATCAAGCCGATGATCGCAATGCCGTTCCATCCGTCCAATACATATACTATCGACGAGGTCAACGCAAATCTTAAGGACATCCTGCACGATGTAGAGAAGAAGGCGCTGGTAAGCCTGGACGGAGCTGTGGATTATTCTCTTCAGGATAAGATCGTAAACGGGAAATTATATGTAGACCAGGGAATCATCGCCGGATGTGCCGGCGGCGGTTTTGAAAATATCTGTGCGGCGGCGGACATCATCCGGGGACATTATATCGGAGCGGATGAATTTACCTTCAGCGTATATCCGGCCAGCACGCCGATCTATATGGAACTGGTGAAAAACGGAGCGGTGGCAGACCTGATGGAGGCCGGCACCATTGTGAAGACCGCCTTCTGCGGTCCCTGCTTCGGAGCTGGTGATACGCCGGCGAACAATGCATTTTCTATCCGCCATTCCACCAGAAACTTCCCGAACCGGGAAGGCTCCAAGCTGCAGAGCGGACAGATCGCATCGGTGGCGCTGATGGATGCCCGTTCCATTGCCGCAACAGCAGCCAATAAAGGTTTCCTGACCCCGGCAACAGATATGGATGTAGAATATAAAGGAAGAAAATATCATTTCGACCAGAAGATTTATGCAAACCGTGTCTTCGACAGCAAAGGCGTGGCAGATCCGTCTGTGGAGATCAAGTTCGGACCGAATATCAAGGACTGGCCGGAAATGCCTGCACTGCCGGATAACCTGCTCCTGAAAGTGGTATCTGAGATTCATGATCCGGTAACCACCACAGACGAGCTGATTCCGTCCGGAGAGACTTCTTCCTATCGCTCGAACCGCTGGGGCTGGCAGAGTTTGCCCTGTCCAGAAAGGATCCGGCTTATGTGGGACGTGCAAAAGAGGTCCAGAAGGCAGAGAAGGCTATCGAAGCCGGAAAATGCCCGTTGGAAGTCCTGGAAGAATTAAAGCCGGTGATGAAGACGGTACAGACGAAGTTCCCGGAAGCGGGAGAAGGCAACTTAGGCATCGGCAGCACCATCTTTGCAGTGAAGCCGGGAGACGGCTCCGCCAGAGAGCAGGCTGCGTCCTGCCAGAAGGTACTGGGCGGCTGGGCGAATATTGCCAATGAATATGCTACCAAGAGATACCGTTCTAACCTGATCAACTGGGGGATGCTTCCGTTTATCACCGAAGAAGATCATGAAAGCTTAAGCTTCCGGAACGGAGATTATATCTTTGTGCCGGACATCAAAAAGGCGGTTGCGAAAAAGCTTCGGAAATTACTGCATATGTGGTGAAAGAAGAGGAGCTTAAGGAAGTGACTTTCAAGCTTGGCGATATGACAGATGCAGAAAGAGAGATCATCACCAAGGGCTGCCTGATCAACTATTATCGTGGATAACAGACTTATGGTGTGAAGAACAGATAGGAATTATATAAAAGGATAAAATACAGAGCATTCCGGGCGCGGTATCATATGAAGCTGTACCCGGAATGCTTTTCTTAAATTGTAGCAAACAGAACAAATAAAACAAAATATTCTGTAAATTCAATAACAAAAACAAAATAAGTTATAAAATTAATTAAATAAAAAATAACAAA
>ENA-OPZM01000576-OPZM01000576.1-human-gut-metagenome-genome-assembly--contig:-NODE-576-length-15559-cov-2.003370_pt1 | contig 15559 bp, 19 predicted proteins | sample MGYA00242478_ERZ504493 | MGnify/ENA primary metagenome ERZ504493 (study PRJEB26092, sample SAMD00036227) | human gut metagenome | host: Homo sapiens | study: EMG produced TPA metagenomics assembly of...
CACATATTTCGTATTTTCCGCGCCCGCAGGACAGAAAAAATCCTCAAGTACGCAGTCTAAATTTATTATAGCACAACGCCATGAGGATTTTTCATTAACTTAGATGAATCTTTCTAAACTTTCTATAAACACAAGGTTCGTACGAACAACCGTGTTTTAAAGGTATTTTTTCAGGTCTTCTACCTTGTCCAGTTTCTCCCACGGCAGATCCAGATCGTTTCTTCCGAAGTGGCCGTAAGCGGAAGTCTGTTTGTAGATCGGACGGCGCAGATCCAGCATTTTGATGATTCCAGCCGGGCGAAGATCAAAGTTCTCGCGAACGATATCGGTCAGTTTGTTGTCGGACAGTTTTCCTGTGCCGTAGCTGTCGATCATGATAGAGGTCGGATGAGCGACACCGATTGCGTAGGAAGCTGAACCTCGCATTTATCAGCAAGACCTGCTGCTACGATGTTCTTTGCTACGTAACGTGCTGCATAAGCTGCAGAACGGTCTACTTTTGTGCAGTCTTTTCCAGAGAAAGCTCCGCCGCCGTGACGAGCGTATCCGCCGTAGGTGTCTACGATGATCTTACGGCCGGTCAGACCGGAATCTCCGTGAGGTCCGCCGATTACGAAACGGCCGGTCGGGTTGATGAAGAACTTGGTGTGCTCATCTACATGTCTGCCGGAATGATTTCGTCGAATACGTATTTTTTGATATCCTCATGAATCTGCTCCTGGGATACTTCCGGATCATGCTGAGTGGAAAGAACAACCGCATCAAGACGGAACGGTTTGCCGTTCTCATCGTACTCTACGGTTACCTGTGTTTTTCCATCCGGACGCAGGTATGTTAAAGTACCGTCTTTGCGGACTTTGGTCAGCTGGCGAGCCAGTTTGTGTGCCATGTAGATCGGGTATGGCATGTACTCTTCGGTCTCGTTGGTTGCGAATCCGAACATCATTCCCTGATCTCCTGCTCCAATGGCATCGATCTCCTCATCGCTCATATTGTTCTCTTTTGCTTCGAGCGCTTTGTCTACACCCATAGCGATATCGGTGGACTGTTTGTCAATTGCAGTTACAACAGCGCAGGTATCTGCGTCAAATCCGTATTTTGCACGGTCGTAGCCGATTTCGCGAACGGTATCACGTACAACCTGCTGGAAATCAATGTGTGCGTTGGATGTAATCTCACCCATTACCATAACGTATCCTGTTGTAGTACAGGTTTCGCAAGCTACGCGGCTCATCGGATCCTGCTCAAGCAGCGCATCCAGAATCGCATCAGAAATGGCATCACAGATTTTGTCCGGATGTCCTTCGGTTACAGACTCAGAAGTAAACAGTCTTTTTTCCATTCTTTTTCTCCTTTTTTTCTTCTCTTTCTCTTTTTGCTTTTTCGTTCGCTGGGCTTTGGCTTTCCCTGAACATTTTTTCGTAAAAAAAAAAGATCCGCAATTTTTAGCGGACCTGAATAGTAATGTTCAAATCCCCTTATTGTTCGAAAATTTCGCTCAGGCTGGCACCTTCCCGTACAGACCATTCTGTCTGGGGGTTGCCGTGGTTTCACAGATCCTATGTATCTCCACCACTCTGAATAAGAGAAAAGCAACTGAATTTTTGATTTTGTTTTTTGCTACTCTGATACACTATCGCAAAATACGCCATTCGTCAAGAGGAAATAAAAGGATTTGAGACATTTTCTTACTGTTGTCCCAAACATCCTTTCTTTTTTTCTGATTTTTCGGCTGTATCTTCTGTTATTTGTGAACAGATAAGAAACTCTCCAAAACAGAGAGTTTTCTTATCTGCTGTATCGTTTTTTCTACTCTTCTGCTTTCATCTCGCGGACAACCTTCCGCAGCTTCAGAATCATGGACGGAGCAACAGAAAGCTCATCCACTCCCATTCGTACAAACTGCTCCGTCAATGTCAGGTCTGCACCGAGCTCCCCGCAGATTCCTGCCCATTTTCCGCATTTGTGTGCATTTTCCACCACCATGCGAATCATCCGAAGAACTGCTTCATGGTGTGGGTTGTAAAAATCATCCAGCTGCTCATTCTGACGGTCAATCGCCAGGGTATACTGAGTCAGGTCATTCGTTCCGATGCTGAAGAAATCCACCATTTCCGCCAGACGGTCGCTGATCATCACGCAGCCGGTGTCTCGATCATAATGCCCTGCTCCGGAATTTTATACTGCACTTCCTGTTTTTTCAGCTCTTCCTCTACTTCTGCAACAATTGCGTAGATTTTTTCTACCTCTTCTGTTGATGTGATCATCGGATACATGACAGAAAGGTTTCCGTAAACGGCTGCGCGGAACAATGCGCGAAGCTGCGCTTTAAAAATTTCCGGCTGTTTCAGACAAATCCGGATTGCACGGTACCCAAGCGCCGGATTTTCTTCTTTTCCAAGATTAAAGTATTCTACCTGCTTATCTGCCCCGATATCCAGCGTACGGATAATCACTTTTTTGCCTGCCATGGTCTGCACGGCCTGTTTATATGCCTGAAACTGTTCTTCCTCCGTTGGGAAATCATTTCTTCCAAGATAGAGAAATTCACTTCGGAAAAGTCCGATTCCCGCCGGCATCATTTTCCATCACATAGCCAAGGTCACCAACACTGCCGATATTTGCATAGATGTTGATCTTACGCCATCCGGCGTAATATTTTCTTTTCCTTTCAGCTCCTCAAGAAGCTTCTGTTTTTCTGCTTCTTCCTGCATTCTTTTTTCGGTTTCCTTCCGCACATCCTCCTCCGGCTCAAAGATAACCTGACCTGAAAAACCGTCTACAACGGCCGTCATGCCTGTTTTCAGACCGTTTAAATCCATCGGGACGCCGATTAATGCCGGAATATTCATCATTCGCGCAAGAATCGCAGTATGAGATTGGTAGATCCATGCACAGTCACAAACGCAAGTATTTTTTCTTTGTCCATCTGTACAGTTTCACTCGGACTTAAATCGTCTGCCACTATAACAGATGGTTCCATAGAACTCAGGTCGTTATCTCCCTCACCGCTTAAATTGCGGACCAGACGTTCGGAAATATCTTTTACATCTGCGGAACGTGCCTTCATATATTCATCATCCATAGCTGCAAACATCTCTGCAAAATTATCGCCGGTTGCTGCTGCTGCATATTCTGCATTTACCAGCTCTGTCCGGATCATGTTCTCCATTGATTCCAGATAGTCCTCATCCTCCAGCATCATCTGATGGACTTCAAAGATCGCCGCACTTGCCTCTCCAACTTCCCGGACTGCCTTGTCATACAGTCTGCCAAGCTGTTTTTTCGAAACCTCCACGGCTTCTTCCACACGCTTCACTTCTGCTTCCGGATCTTCAATCCGGGCTCTTTTAACCTGGTAATCATTTTTCTTCAGAACCGCAACCGGTCCCATAACAATTCCTTTATATACGGATTTCCCCTGAAAACACTGCATTTTTTATCCTCCGAGCGTATTTTTTACAGATTTGCTTCAAAAAACGCTTTCAGCGTCTCAATCGCTGCATCTTCGTCCTCTCCGTTTGCTGCAACGGTTACGGTATCTCCCTGCTTTACGCCAAGTGACATTAGCATCATCAGCTGAGTCAGTTTTTTCGTTTTCCCATCTTTTGTGATGGTGCATTCCGATGCAAAATTTTTTGCCTCCTTTACCAGCATTCCTGCCGGTCTTGCGTGGATTCCCAGTTCATCTTTAATGGTATATTCAAATGATTTCATGCTTTTATTCTCCTTCTTCTCTGTCCATAATCCGTTCTATGTGCATAGCGAGATATCCAATTTCGATCTCCTCCATCGGAAGTTTCAGCCTCTTTTCCATCTCCTCACAGATTCGTTTCGCCGCCTGAAAGGCTTTCGGAAACTTTACGGACATGTAGTCATTCATATTTACTTTCAGTTTTTCCCCACTGACCGCTCTTGCAACATATAGCGGATATGGTTCATCATACGGTTATACGACAACGACATCACATCGATGGTATGCCCGGTGATATGCTCCACCAAAGAAATGCTCTCCCGGACTGCTCTTGCTACTTCCATGGCCTGTGAAACATTTTCCTCCACAATTGCCGAATGAACATGAAGTGCAAGATAGCCGATTTCATGTTCATCAATTTCGATCTGAAGCCGTTCTTTTAAAAGCTCCCTGATACAGGAAGCAACTTTATACTCTTTGTAAAACATCACACGGATATCGTCGGTGAGCGGATTGCTGATCTGCTCACGTTCTGAATCCGCCGGACAGCAAAATCCAGATGATCTGCCATTGGAAAGACGATGGAACGGTCAATTTTTCCAAATTCCTTTTCTGCCTCGTCAAGCACGGCACTCGCCAGCTCCAGGCTGAGCGGAGAAACGCCCTGTACAATGGTTCTGGCATTTCCTCGCTCCGTCATCTCTGTCAGGGAATAAATGCGGGCATCGTCTCCCGGCTGTACACGCTGTCCCGTTTTTTTCCCAAATGCAATTCCTTTCCCCATGACCAGATATTCCCGGTTATTTTCTTCTTCCACCCCAATAAATGAATTGTGGTTCAGTGTTTTTGCTATCCTGTACATTCTTCTCACCCGTTTTTAAGGCACAGCTTACGCGAGAATCTCAATCGCAAATAAAGGATCTCCTGCTTTTACCGGTCCGTCTGCCAAAAGACGGATTCTCTGGTTCTCCTCCAGCTCTGTGCAAAGAACCGGTGACGTAACCGACGGCGCATGTGTTTTCAGATATTCCAGATCCAGTTTCAGCATCGGATCACCTTTTTTCACGGTCTGACCGCTTTCTACCAGTGCCTCAAATCCCTCTCCGTTCAGTTTTACTGTATCAATTCCGACATGAATCAGAAGGCTGACCCCGGAATCGGTTACAAATCCAATCGCATGTTTTGTGTCAAAAACAAACGCGACTTCTCCGTCCTCCGGAGCACGCACATAAGGATCTTCCGGTGTCACAACAGCGCCGTCTCCCATCATCTTTTCTGCAAACGCTTCATCCGGCGCAGTAGAAAGGTCGGCTGCCAGTCCGCTTATCGGGCTGCAGACAGTAATCGTATCCACAACCTTCTGTTCTTTTGTTTCCTGCGTCGGTTCCGCCTCTTTTGGGGTTGGTGTATTTTCTGCTTCCGCATACGTATTCGGAGCTTTTCCAGATAATCCTCTAAATTTGATTTTATCACAGTTACATTGGTCCGTAAATAACCTGTACACCATTTCCTTTATGCACAACGCCAGATGCCCCTGTCGCCTTTAAAATACCATCGCTGACTCTCGCTGCATCATGAACAGTACAGCGCAGTCTTGTCGCACAGCAGTCCACATCCGAAATATTTTTCTTTCCGCCAAGACCTTTTGTGATCGCTTCACTCATGCATCTTCCGATGCCACCCCATCGTTTTGCGCCTCTTTTCTTGCATTTACATCTGCTTTCGTATAAAGCTTGGTTTCTACATCATCATCCTCACGGCCCGGTGTCTTAAAATCAAACTTTTTAATCATGAATTTGAAGATAAAATAATACAGGAAGAAATAAAGAATGCCGACCGGAATCACCCTCATCCAGCTTGTCTTTTCATTTCCCTGCAGAATACCGAACAGGAAGAAGTCCAGAAGTCCGCCGGAAAAGGTAAGACCTACCGCGATATTCAGGATGTGTGCGATCATATAAGCTGTTCCCGCAAGAATAACCTGCACGACAAACAACGCCGGTGCAACAAACAGGAAAGAGAATTCCAGCGGTTCTGTGATACCAGTTGCCATACACGCAAGTGCTGCGGAAAGAAGCAGGCCGCCTGCTGCTTTTTTCTTCTCCGGTTTCGCACAATGGTACATGGCAAGTGCCGCTCCCGGAAGTCCGAAAATCATAAAAATAAATTCTCCGGAGAAATATCTCGTTGCATCTGCACTGAAATGTGCGACATTCGCAGAATCCGCAAGCTGTGCGAAGAAAATATTCTGTCCGCCCTGCACCATCTGTCCTGCCACTTCCATGGTACCTCCGACTGCTGTCTGCCAGAACGGCATATAGAATACGTGATGCAGACCAAATGGAATCAGTGCTCGCTTAATCAGACCGAAAATCAGCGTTCCGACATAACCGGAGCCGGTTACCAGGCCACCCAGCGCATAAATGCCGTTCTGTACAACCGGCCATACAAAATACATTAAAATTCCCACAAACATATAGACGATCGTAGAAATAATTGGTACAAAACGAGTACCTCCAAAGAAAGAAAGTGCGTTCGGAAGCTGGATCCGGTAAAATCGATTATGAAGTGCTGCGACTCCAAGACCGACAATAATACCGCCAAACACACCCATCTGCAGCGACTGAATACCGCAGACAGAAGTGATGGTTCCTTCCAGAACAGATTCTGCAATTTCTCCGTTTTCCAGAATCTGACCCGTAATAGTCAGCATTGCGTTAATCGCTGTATTCATAACGAAATATGCAATAACGGCTGACAGGGCAGAAACCTCTTTTTCCTTCTTTGCCATACCAATTGCAACACCTACCGCAAAAATCAGAGGCAGGTTATCAAACACCGCACTTCCTACTTTGTTCATGATCACCAACAGCGCATGAAGAATTGTGCCGTTGCCGAGCAAACTTGTCAGCCCGTACGTTTCAATTGTGGTTGCATTGGTAAATGAGCTTCCGATTCCCAGTAAAAGTCCGGCTACCGGAAGAATTGCGATCGGGAGCATAAAGCTTCTTCCCACTCGCTGCAGAACACTAAAAATTTTGTCCTTCATTTTTTTACTCCTTGTGTAGTTTATACTTTTTACAAGAAGAGTTTCTGCGGTTTTGCATCTTTTTAGCCGGTTGTACTCTTTTTTCTAAAACAGAGCACAAAAAAGAGACACTAACCCACATAAACAATTCCTGTTATGTATAGTTAATGCCTCCAAAAATCGAGTTACACACTACAACTGTAGTTGAATATAGCACAGATAAATCTCTTTTGTCAAGTCAGTTCTTATTATTTGAAAGATAAAAATAATTCACAATAATAGTAGTAAAATTTAAGCCAATTTCTTCGCAATAAGGTAAAATAAAATAAAAGAACGGTACCTTTTATTGCACCGTCCTTTTTGTCAACATTTGTTTTATACTGTTTTCACGCTCTTAACCGGAATTTCTGGATATCCTTTGCATTATTCACGCGCTCAATTTCAGCGCCGAGTCCTCGGAGCTTTCCATCGAAATCCTCGTATCCGCGCAGAATATATACGATATCATCTACCACAGTAATTCCCTCTGCTGCAAGTCCTGCGATCACAAGTGCTGCACCTGCGCGAAGATCCGGTGCGGAACCTCTGCTCCGGTAAATTTTTCTACGCCGTCAATGATCGCCGTGTTGCCTTCCACTTTAATACAGGCGCCCATACGTGCCAGCTCATCCGCATACTTAAAGCGATTTTCAAAAATACTCTCTGTTACAATACTCGTACCGTTTGCCAGTGCCAGTGTAACCGCAATCTGCGGCTGCATATCGGTCGGGTAACCCGGATACGGCTGTGTCTTTACGTGTGTTCTGCCCAGACGTTTGCTTGCGCTCACACGGATGGAATCGTCAAACTCTTCTACGTCGCAGCCAATCTCCTCGAGCTTTGCGGTTGTTGCTTCCAGATGCTTTGGAATCACGTTTTTAATCAGCACATCGCCCTTTGTAGCTGCTGCTGCAAACATATACGTACCTGCCTCGATCATATCCGGTACGACCGCATAGCTGGTTCCGTGCAGGGTATCGACACCCTTGATCCGGATCACATCGGTTCCTGCTCCTTTGATGTTTGCTCCCATGCTGTTCAGGAAGTTCGCCACATCGACAACGTGCGGCTCTTTCGCTGCATTCTCAATCGTTGTATTTCCTCTTGCCATCGAAGCTGCCATCATGATGTTGATGGTGGCTCCAACGGAAACCATATCCAGGAAAATGTGGCTTCCATGCAGATCTGCCGCACTTGCCACGATTGCGCCATGACGGATGCTTACCTCAGCACCGAGTGCGCGGAATCCCTTTAAATGCTGGTCGATCGGACGGCTTCCAATGTTACATCCGCCCGGAAGCGGAACTTCCGCTCTTTTGTATTTTCCAAGCAGCGCGCCTAAAAGATAATAAGACGCACGAATTTTTTGATATATTCATAGTCAACACTCAGATCACCGATAGTCGATGCATTGATCCGCACGGTATGACGGTCGATGCGGTCCACAGTAGCTCCGATCTCTGCAATTGCTTCCAGAAGTACATTAATATCGCTGACATCCGGCAGATTTTCGATCAGAACCGTCTCATCGGTCATCGTTGCTGCCGTAAGAATTGCAAGCGCCGCGTTTTTTGCTCCCCCAATTTCCACTTCGCCCACAAGAGGATTTCCACCTCTGATGACATACTGTTCCATATATTCACCTCAAATTTTCTTTTTCATAACTTAACGAGTGTGTTTTATCCGAAATAACGATTCAAAGTCTGTTCTGCTGTTTTTTTACACACTCCGGACTCACTGAAACGCACTGCTCCCCGCAGTAATTTTTCAGTCTCCCCTTATCTTAACTCAAATCTAATATTTTGTAAATCAATTTTAATATATTCCGTACTATTTCCGTTTTTTTCCACCGTTTCCGGTTAGGAATATTCAGAGAAACGTTATATGTAATTTCTAACTGTCAGAACATTTTCCTTATTATTACGTAATATTATGTTTTTGAAATTCTCCGAATATTCCACCGTTCCTTCTTACATGCCAATCTGCTCGCGAAGTGCCAGAATCGTGCCCTGGATATCCTTTCCGCTCTCATCGACCGTAATCTCGGCATACTGTTCATACAGTTTACTTCTCTCATCGTAAAGATCTTTGAGCGTCTGGCCCTCTTTCAGCACGACGCCGCGTCCCTTCAGGTTTCCGAGACGTTTCGCCAGATCCTCATACGACAGCTTCAGGTAAACGATGGTTCCAATTTCTTTAAAATGCTCCATCGCCTCTCTTCCGTAAATGGCACTGCCGCCCGGCGCGATGACGCTTTTGTCGGCTTCCAATGTCGCATTGACTTCATTCTCAATCGCAAGAAAGCTTCATTTCCTTCATCCGCAATGATCTCGCGCAGAAGACGCTTCTCCCGATGCTGGATCACAAGATCCGTATCAATAAACTCATATCCCAACACCTTTGCAAGAATAACACCAACGCTGCTTTTGCCGGCTCCCGGCATTCCTATTAAGATAATATTCCGTTTATTCAAGATTTATTCCTCCTGCTGTCTCGTAAATTTTTCTCTATCCTATCTCTGCAGATTCGTTCCGCCCTGCTTCATGATCTGCTCGATCTCTGTTTCGCTCGCCACATTGGCATCGTGCTGGATCATCAGCTTTAAAACACTTGCGGAAATCGCAAAGTCGATGGCTTTCTGCGGCTCAAAATCATGAAGCATCGCATGGATCAGTCCCGCGCCAAATGCATCACCGGCTCCGACTGCCTCAAAGCTGTGTACTTTACGAACCGGGCTCTCGTAGAATTTTCCGTCTTTCAGGTAAATTCCCATCCAGTCGCCGTCCTCCACGGTGTAGAGATTGCGCAGCACACTCGCAACCGCTTTGCAGTTCGGGAACTGCTTCTGGATTTCCAGCATGCCCTCTTTGTAAGACTCGATCTGCTCAATGCCGCGCGACATATCTCCGTCGTACGCCGGAATGCCAAGTGATGATTCAAAATCCTCATCGTTTGCAATGCAGACATCCACATACGCCATCAGACGGCGCATAACGCGCTGTGCGTCCTTCGTGGACCACATTTTTCCGCGGTAGTTCAGATCACATACCACCTGGATTTTTTTCTCTCTGCAGAGCGCCAGAGCGTTCTCCAGCGCTTTTTCAATCTCTGTGCTGATGGCAGGCGTGATACCGGAAAAATAAAAGAGATCTACGCCATCAAGCAGTTTTTCCCAGTCAAATTCCTCTGCCTTTGCCATTGCAATTGCGCTGTAAGCGCGGTCATAAACCACGCTCGTCGGGCGGATATTCGTTCCCTTTTCAAAATAGTAAATACCAACGCGTCCGCCGCCCCGCAGCACACGGGATGTATCGACGCCGAACCGGCGGATCTCATTGACGGCTGCCTGTCCCACCTGGTGCTCCGGCACTTTTGTCACGTACGAAACATCGTCCCCGAGTGTCGCCAGGGAAACCGCAACATTCGCCTCCGCGCCGCCGTAATTGGCTTCAAATGTATCTGCCTGTAAAATTTTCAGATGCTCCGGTGTTTTCAGACGCAGCATCACTTCTCCAAAAGTAAGTACCTTCATACTAAAATTCCTTCCAAAAGCAATTTGCTCTTTTGTCTCAATACCTCTTTATCTTACGCTGTTTTCTCCACGGACGCAAGAAAAACCTGCGGAAACCACCCCCGTTTTCCATCGCAGAAAAGCACAAAAAAAGCGGCTTTCTGTTTCGCTTCAGAAAGCCTCTTTTCGTGTATTTCATTATTCTTTTACTGCTCCCAGTGTAATACCGGTTACAAAGTATTTCTGCAGGAACGGATATACAATCAGCATAGGAACAAGGGCGATGAATACCTTTGCTGCCTCCAGAGATTTGTTGGAGTTCTGTGCTAACTGCTGATACTGCTCTGCAGTCAGGGTTACGCCTACCGGGATCTGAACGGAGATCTGACGGATGTAGGTCTGTAACGGATAGTTCGTCTCTTTGTTCATTAATACCAGGCCCTGGAAATACTCGTTCCAGTAACCAACGGATGTAAACAGGACGATGGTTGCGATAACCGGTTTGGAACACGGAACTACAATCTGCCACAGGATACGCCACGGGCCGGCGCCGTCTACACGGGCTGCCTCCTCGAGGTCTCCCGGGATGCCGCGGAAGAAGTTCATCATCAGGAGTACGTTGAATACCGGAACAGAACCAGCCAGAACCAGTGCTGCCATCGTATCGATCATACCATAATTTTTAACGGTGATGAACCACGGAATGGTACCACCATTGAACAGCATACAGAATACCAGGATCCACATCAGGACATTTCTCGGTTTGTACTCTGTTTTGCTCTTTGCCAGCGGATAGGACATCATAATCAGGACAACCATGGTCCATATGGTTCCAATCACAACTCGCTTGATGGAAATCCAGAAGGAATTCCAGAATGCGGAATCACCCATAATCAGGCTGTAGGATTTTACGTTTGATCCGATCGGGTAAATCGTTACAAGACCACCCTCAGCGGCTGCTTTTGAAGAAATAGATACGCAGAACGTATACCATAACGGATAAAAACAGCTGAATGCCAGGAGAATCAGGATGATAGCATTTATGACTTTAAACGCTTTGCTGCCAAAACTCTTGCTTTCTATCATAATTTCTGCCCTCCTTAGAAAATCTTGTAATCAGCAAACTTGTAAGCACAAACATAAGAAGTAACAACCAGCACGAAGCTGACAACAGATTTAAAGAGACCTGCTGCAGTAGCCAGCGAGAACTGCATGTTTGTAATACCAATACGGTATACGTATGTATCGATGATATCACCAGTTTCAATAACCAGCTGGTTGTACATGTTGAATACCTGGTCGAAACCTGCATTCAGAACGTTGCCCATTGCCAGTGTGGTCAGAAGAACGATGGTCGGAACCAGTCCCGGATGGTGATGTGCCATACACGTTTCCAGCGGCTTGCGCCGTCGATTGCGGCTGCCTCGTAAAGGCTCGGCTGATGCCGGTCAGCGCTGCAAGATAAATAACTGCGTTGTAACCGAACTCTTTCCATACATCGGTTCCGATCAGTAACTGACGGAAGATGCCAGGCATGGTCATCGGAAGAACGGTATCCGTTGCACCCATTGCGCTGCGGACCGTGTTGAAAATTCCGTTTGCGCCAAGGATATTGGTGATGATGTTTGCAAGGATAACCCAGGATACGAAGTGCGGCAGATATACGATCGTCTGAACCGTCTTTTTGAACTTCATATTCTTTACCTCATTCAGCAGCAGTGCGAACACCAGCGGAATGATGATATTCAGAATAACCTTTGCGATTGCAATAATCAGAGTATTGACAAGTGCCCGTTTTGCATCCGGGATAACGGTCAGGTATTTAAACCATTTCAAACCTACCCACGGAGAGCCGAACCATCCTTTGCTCGGATTGTAATCCTGGAATGCCATTACAATACCAACCATCGGAACGATAGAAAACATAAACAGCCAGATATAACCCGGCAGAACCATTAACGTATAGTGAAAGGAATTTGACAGCCCGAGACGGCCTTTTTTCTTCTTCACGGCAAGCTCCTCCTTTGATGTCATTCTTTTAAAGTAGTGGGGTACAGGTTTTCCTGTACCCCACCCTCCACATCATACATTTACATTAGTTACTCAGCCAGGTAATCTTTTACCAGCTCAAGGATCTGATCACCACCCTGTACATGCCAGTCGGTGCAGAACTGATCCCACTCGTCAAGGCTCTTCGCACCAGTGATGAACTGAAGGATACTCTTGTCTTCCAGGTCAGAAATCTGGGTCCAGTAGGTATCCATTCCGTCGATGGTGTAGTACAGTTCAGAATAGATCTTGTGATCCGGCTCAAGTGTTGCGTATGGACGATCACCAATCAGCAGTGCATAGAATCTGTTGAACTGTCCGTTGTTGGTGTTGACATCCATATCGGTTACTGCCAGATCTCTGGATCCGTCATAGTCCTCAGAGATAACGTCTTTCAGAGTTGCGGCATCGTTTGCCAGGTTCTTGTACAGACCGTTGAATTTGCTTCCGCCCTGCTGATAATCATCTGCGCTTGCTTCGCCTTTGATGATTCCCATCAGTGCATCATACTCATACTCGCACTCATCGGTAGCTGCCATACAGTTACGCAGCGGATACCAGCCGATTGCTACAGAAGTATCGAAGGTAGACTCATCACGAACGAGTACGTTGTTCATGATAACAATGGCTTTCTTCACATCATCCGATGCGTTTTTGTTTACCATAGTATAAGTGGTTCCAACGTCTTTCATATGAATATTCCACTCACCGTCTTTGGTGTACAGCGGATATGCCTGCCAGTTTGCATTGTTATCGTTACGGAAGGAATCCGGGTTTCCGTATCCAAGGCTCCACCATGGTCCCATGAAGATACCGCAGGTTCCGTTCTTAACATTGTTTGCATTGTCGCCGTTGGTTGTGGTTCCAACCTCCGGGTTGATGAGCCTTTTTCATACCAGTCATGTAAGGTGGTAAGGGCTTCTTTCATTTCATCTGTTGTAGTTCCCCAGTACAGTTCGCCGGAATCATCTTTCAGAAAATATCCCGGTGTTGCATTGAATGCCTGATATACAGCATCGAAACCGTATCCGTTGTTGGAGGAGTTCAGGAAGTTGGAGTAGGTTCTTCCGCCGTTATCAATACCTGCGATTGCATAATCCGGGCTGAGACCTGCGTCTTTAAATTTCTGAGCTACTTCGCCGAGTTCATCTACGGTCTTCGGAACTTCCAGTCCTAACTGATCCAGCCAGTCCTGACGGATAAAGTACAGGTAAACACCATCGGTATCTACCGATATGTTTGGCAGTGCACAGAAGGTTCCGTCTACGGTTGCATTGTTGATCGCACGTCCTTCGGTAGTCTCGATGATTTCTTTTACCTGTTTGGATGCGTACTGGTTGAACTCCGGCCAGAGGTCTGCAAGAAGATCTGCTCTTGCTGCCTGTACCAGGTAGTTACGGGTTGGTGCAACGACTGCATCCGGAAGGGAAGCAGATGCGATTGCCAGAGATACTTTCTGCTGGAAGTCAGATGCATTACCTGCAGTCCAGTCGCAGACAACTTTGATGTTGTAGTTATCCAGAAGGTATCTGGTGTACTGGTTGTTATCTACGGAATCGCCGTCCGGAAGTGTGGTATCCTTCGGGTCGATCTGATATCCATAATGTACTTCTACGACATGATCAAATTTTGCAAACGCACGATCGTCATTTTCACCCGGTACTGCATCGTCTGCTTCATCAGCTGCTGCAACCCAGTCACCAGAACCTGCTGCATCGCCGGAGCCGCTGTCCGATGAGGTATCCTTTGCTTCATCGCCGCCTGCCGTACTTGATGCTGTTGTGCCGCTGCTCTTGCTGTTTGTGTCAGAACTGTCTCCTCCAGTGCTGCCACATGCTACCAGGCTTACGATCATGGTGCTTGCCAGTAATGCAGAAATTACTTTCTTTTTCATTTGGTGTCCTCCTTGTGATTTACGTTCTTTTTGCGTGCTCCGTTGTTGCTTTTGTCCAGGCTTACGAAGAATCCATTGTTTTTAATCATACGTTTTGCCTAAAACTTTCACATTTTCGTCACACTTTTTATGCAATGATTATACCTCTCTTCCACCCGTTTTGACAAGCATTTTTTTATGTATTTTTCACACCGGTTTTCAAAGGATTTTCTTTTTCCGGAGCTGAGAACCGGGATCTCATCTACATACTCCACTGTAATTTCTGCTTCTTCACCAAAGTAAGGACTGATAAAATCCAGGATTGCTTTCTCATCAATTACCTGTCTGTCGCCATTCAGCCATAAAGTATATTTTGTTACATCCTCCTGGATAAAAACGGTACTGGTTGATTCCCTTTGCCATAGAAAGACCGTTCAGAAGTACAAACGGAGACACAATTCTTCCCTTGCAGTCATATATCATATCTCCCCGTCTTCCATACAGTTCTTTCAGGTACAGACGGAATCTGCCGTTCTTTTCCTTTCGTTCTTCCACTGCCAGATCCCCATTGTCATAACGGATCAGGGGAATGGCATAATTATAAAGATCTGTGATCACAATTCGTCCAAGCTCTCCCGGTTCTGCCGGTTCATCACAATCCATCTTAAGGATCTCCGGATAATAATTAAACATATCAATAGAATATTCCGGATCTTCGCCAAGCTGAACTGCAATAAAACCATTCTCGTTATTTCCATAAGTACGTACCGGAGTAAAACCAAACAGCTCTTTTGACAGATCATATGTCTCCTGCGGAAGTGCTTCTCCCATTGTATAAATCATCTCGACCTGCCAGTGACTGATATCTCTTCCTGTTCTTTTCAGATACTGCGTCAGTGCAGTCAGCGCACTGGAATACGGAACCAGCACCTGAATCTTCTTTTTCTTCAATATCGCGGCAGATTTTTTCCAGAGACTCATCACTCATATTGGAGATGTCCACCATGATCAGATTATTTTTGAAAGATTTCCACTTGCTGATCGTATTTTTTCCTTTTATCCACGCACGGAATTCGCCACGCTTCATTCCCATACGAAAGCCGTTCAGTTCCATACAGGAAATAAAGTTCATATTGATGCGGCTCATTTTGTCACCGATCACACAATACTGTAAACGGTGTACCCGTAGAACCACTTGTACTCAGGCGGTAAAGTTTGCCCTGTTCCTGATAGTGATCCACAAGAACCTCGTCATAATGTTCAATAAAGTCACCCTTGTCATAACCGGGAATCTTTGAGTTCTTCCATTCCGGATGTTTGCGGTAAACGCTAATTTTTCTTTACATAGCAAGCAGAGTATTCAGG
>ENA-OPZM01000577-OPZM01000577.1-human-gut-metagenome-genome-assembly--contig:-NODE-577-length-15541-cov-3.568639_pt1 | contig 15541 bp, 19 predicted proteins | sample MGYA00242478_ERZ504493 | MGnify/ENA primary metagenome ERZ504493 (study PRJEB26092, sample SAMD00036227) | human gut metagenome | host: Homo sapiens | study: EMG produced TPA metagenomics assembly of...
TAGAATAAATATATCTACAAAAGATATAGAAATTATCTTACTTTTGATTAGAACTAAGGAGAGTGACTTTTGTGTTTTTATTTGAAAAATAAAAAAAAGAATGTTAGCTTTATGCTTAAGTGCAGCACTTAGTGTAGGCTCTTTAACTGTTTATGCGGCAACAGAACAATGGAATGATGCTTCTTTAACACCAGCTTTTACTACTAAAACAGCTGTATCAGAACATACAGATTGGGCAGATTGGAAAGCTAACTGGGATAAAATTAAAACAAATTATGAACAAGTTGCTTTAATTCCAGGCTCCGATTTTTCTAAATTAAATTTTGGTTGGTATTCTAAAGAAAAAGCAAATGAAGCTGTAGTGCGTATTGCTGATAATAAAGATATGAAAAACGCTAAAGAATTTAAAGGTACTTGTACAGAAGGTACTGTAATCAATGGTGTGCAGTATTATAGCAATAAAGTAACAGCTGATGGCTTTGAACCAAATACTACATATTATTATCAGGTAAAATTAAATGGTAAATGGCAACAAGCTCATGAATATAAAACAGGCGATCCACATAATTTCTCATTTATGTATGTAGGTGACCCACAGATTGGTGCTTCTAAAGGTCAAGTTCCAAATGAAAGTGCTGTAGAACAAAGTGAAGATGTTGCAGCTAGAAATGATGCTTATAACTGGAATAAAACATTAAATAGTGCTTTAGCACAACATCCAGAAATTAACTTCTTAGTATCTCCTGGTGACCAAATTAATGAACCAGCTGGTAATAACGCTGAAAAACATTTATTACAGGAATATGAATACTCCGGATATTTATCTGCAACAGCTTTCCGCAATTTACCACAAGCAGTAGCTATTGGTAACCATGATTGCTTGACTACTAGCTATCAAAATCACTTCAATGTGCCAAATCCATTTACAGCAGAAACTAATTCTACAGTTGCAGGTCATGGATATTATTATACTTATGGCAGTGCTTTATTCATTGTCATCAATGCTAATAACTATAATGCAGCTGACCATAAAGCTTTAGTAGAAAAAGCAGTAAAAGAAAATCCAAATGCAAAATGGCGTATTGTTGTAATGCACCAAGATATCTACGGTTCAGGTTTAGACCACTCTGACTCTGATGGTATTATTTTACGTAACCAATTAACACCTATTTTTGATGCAAATGATATCGACGTAGTATTACAAGGTCATGACCATACTTATGCTCGTACTTATCAGCTTACAAGTGATGGTAAACAATATGATGATTTTGCAGAATATAAAGTAGGTCAACATGGACAAGACCATAAAGTACTTGATAATAAATTAAAATCTGACAGTGCATTCAAAGAATACTATACTTCTCAAAATCGTTGCTACACTATTGCTGATATGAAACAAGGCACTTTAGTAAATCCAGAAGGTGTATTCTACATGACTTCTAACTCTGCAACTGGTTCTAAATTCTATAATTTAATTGAACAGCAACAAGATTATGTAGCTGCTCGTAGCCAGACTTGGAGACCAACATATTCTGTAATCAATATTACTGATGATAAATTTACTATTAACACATATGATGCTCAAACAGGCACACCAATCGATGAAGCTTATAGCATTATTAAGAGATAATAAGTAAGATTTAATTTTTCTCTAACTGCGGTAAAGTATATGCTTTACCGCAGTTTTTACATTAAAAAAACTAATATAATGATAATAAGAGAGGAATTTTTTATGAATTTGTTAAAAAATATTTGGGTTCGTGGGATTATAATTATTTGTATATTAATAGGTGGTTTTTTCTTTTTACAATCGTATAATCAAGTAGAAAAACCAACTTTGGTAAATACACAAGGGCGCGCTTTTGAAAAAGCAACAGTAGTGGAAGTTTTAAAAGATAATATACAAGAAGATGGTTCTCGTGTGGGCGACCAAGTTGTATTATTACAGATGGAAACTGGACCACAAAAAGGCAGATTTTGGAGGCAAATAGTCCTAATGGATTATTGTTTGGAACAGCATGTAAGCCAGGTTTAGAAGTAATCACTATTTCTAGTGTAGTGGGGCAATTACATGTTACTACTGTATATAATGTAGACCGTTCTATGCCAATATATATTTTTATAGCTATTTTCTTGATTTCACTTTGCATTATTGGTGGAAAAAAAGGCGTAAAATCGGCTATTGCACTTATTTTTAGTTTCATTTGTTTTGTATTTGTATTTTTCCCTATGATAATGAAGGGAACTTCTCCATCTTTAGCTGCTATTTTTACAGCGACAATTGTTACAGCGATGACCATTTGCTTGATTAATGGTTTTACAATAAAAGCTTTATCTGCTATTTTGGCAACTTTTTTTGGCTTATTAATTGCAGGTTTGACAGCAGATATTTTTGGCTATTTCACATCACTTTCAGGTTATAATGTATCCAATATTGAAGCATTATTATTTATTGGACAAAATACTTTAATTGATGTAGGTCAATTACTTTTTGCTGGTGTTTTATTTGCAAGTTTAGGTGCTGTAATGGATATAGCGATGGATGTATCTTCAGCAGTGCAAGAATTGCATGTTAAAAATCCAGCATTAACACCTAAAGAATTATTTAAAAGCGGTATGAATGTTGGACGAGATATTATGGGTACAATGTCAACAACACTTATTTTAGCTTTCTTTGGTGGCTCTCTTGGTGTATGGGTATTAGATTATGTATATGATTTACCATATTTGCAATTAATAAATTCAAATTCTATTGGTATAGAAATCATGCAAGGGATATCTGGTAGCTTTGGCGTTATTTTAACAGTGCCAATAGTAGCATTATTTTCTGCATGGCTTCCTCATTATTTAGAAAACAAAAAATAATAATTTATATTGTTTTGAGAATAAAAAAGAGATTATGGTTTGGATAATAAACCATAATCTCTTTTAGTTTTTAGAATTATTTTATTCAAGGACTTTATAAATAGCACAACAATCTTCTGCACCATAACCTTGTTCAGAAGCTTTTTGATAAAGTTCACGGGATTTTTGACTAAATATAGGAGTATAATTAAAATCTTTAGCCATATTACAACCAAGAGTTAAATCTTTTAAAGTTAAATCAACAGCAAAGCGATTGCTAAAATCATTGTTAGCTATGGCTGGACCTCTGCGACTTAATTGATTAGAATCTCCTCCTGTTTGTGCTAATAATGTTAAAAATTGTTCAATATCTATATTAGCTTTTTGTGCTAGATGAATACCTTCAGCAAGTATTGCAAGATTAGTCATACCAATCATGTTACTGATTATTTTGAAAGCATAAGCCTGAACTACACCACCTAAGTAATGAACAGGAGAACCAATTAAGTTTAAAATAGGCATTATTTTTGTAAATATTTCTTTATTGCCACCAACAAATAATGGTTCAGAAGCTGTTTCAGCTTGTGCAGGACCTAATCCTAAAGTACAAGCTATATAATGGACATTATGATGAATAGCATATTGTTCTATTTCTGTAGCAGTACTAGGTCGATAGTACTAGTATCAATATAGATAGAGCCAGGTTTTAATTGACTGAGTAAGCCATTATTTTCTATCATGATTGATTTTACTGTTTGTGGAAGTGGCAAACATGTAAAAATAATATCGCAAATAGCTAAATCGTTAATATTTTTTACAGCTTTTCCTGTAGTGCCAGCACTTAATACTTTATTTATATGTTGTTGATTTCTGCCATAAATATAAACTTCTTTGCCGGCACGAATAAGATTTCTAGCTAAAGGACCACCCATTAAACCAATACCAATAAAACCTATTTTCATGAAAAAACCTCTCTTTTGCCTTATAAGTAATATATGATAAAATATATCTAATATATTCAACATATATTAGATTATATATAAAGTCAATATTGAGAAATAGGATGAATATTAGGAGGTTTTTACATGAACAGTCATGAGTTTCATGAACTTACACATTATGTAATGGATTCACCTGCGAGTCCACCTGCTAGTTTATTTGCTGGCGGTTTTGATGATTGGAGAAGTAGAGCACGTTTAGCTCATTTTTTGGCAATGCCAGAATTGAAAAAACATGATGAAGCAATAGAGTTGTTTCGTTCTGTTGTTGAAGTAGAAATAGATGAAGAAAATCCTGAACAGGTAGAAGAAAAAGTTTATGCTTTGCAAAGATTATCTTCTTGCCTTCGTGAAGATAAAAAATATGATGATGCTCTTCACTATATAAATTTAGCTGTGCAATTAGTAGAGTCTACAGATTATTTATATAAATATATTCTACGTGGAGAAGTTTGGGCTGACCGTTGGAATTTATTATATAATAAGCAAGATATTGAAACAGCTGAAAACGAAATCGATGAAAAAATTCGCGTATTTGAGAATTTAGACGTGAAACATAATAGTTATTTATATTATGGTTATCGTTTTAAAGCTCAATTAATGGCTACTGGTCTGATGAAAGAGGAAGCTTTAAATTATATGAGAAAGGCTTTATCTTTTATGGATATTCCTGAAAAATATAAGCCTGCTATAGAAAAAGCTTTTAGTGCTACTCATAATAATGTCGCATGGATTTTAAATACGATTGACCATGCTTGCCCTTCACCAGAAAAAATTCATTGGGATATTTAAGTTTGCAAAAAATACATATATGACATTAAGTATTAGTTATATATGTATTTTTGTACATATATATATTTGGACAAAGATAGTATAGATAATAAGAGGAGGATTTTTATGGCGAAGGAAAAACATGTAGAAGGAGAAGCAGACCATTATATTAAGACTTTGATAGGTGCTGTATTAGGATATGCAGCTGATGGTCTGGATATGTTTTTATTATCATTTATTTTAGTTTTTATTATTAAAGATTTTGGACTTACTACAGCAGAAGCTGGGAATTTAACTTTAGCAACAACGATTGGTATGTGGATTGGTTCATATATTTTTGGATTGTTAGCAGATAAATATGGACGTACAAAGATATTATCTTTTTCGATAATTTTATTTGCGGTAGCCACATTCTTGATGTATTTTGTTGATAATTATACAGTGTTACTTGTTTTACGCTTTATCATTGGTCTTGGTATCGGTGGTGAATTCGGTATTGGTATGGCAATTGTTACTGAAACATGGGCACCTGATATGCGAGCAAGAGCTACTTCATGGGTAGCGCTTGGTTGGCAAGGCGGTGTATTATTAGCAGCAGTTATACCAGCTATAATTGTGCCAATGTTTGGTTGGCGTGCAGTATTTCTTGTAGGTTTAGTACCTGCACTTATCGCAATTTATGTACGTATGCATCTTAAAGAACCGATTTTATGGCAACGTAAAAAACAGCGTCAGCAAGAATTGATTGCTAAAAAAGAAAATGGAACTATCACTGAAAAAGAACAAAAAGAATATTATTATTTGGCAGGTATGCCACTTAAAAAGTTATTCACTACAAAGAGAATAACAGCGACAACAATAGGGCTTACAGTGATGTGTTTAGTGCAAAACTTTGGTTATTATGCGATATTTAGCTGGATGCCAACAATTTTGTCTCAAAAATATGGCTATAGTTTAGCGCAGACAAGTGGTTGGATGGTAATATCTATTGCTGGTATGGTTTTAGGTATAATCTTATTTGGTATTTTGGCAGATAAAATTGGACGTAAAAAGACTTTTGCACTTTGGTATATTGGTGGAACAATTTACTGTGTAATTTATTTCTTTTTCCTTTACAAGTCAAGCAAGTTTATTATGGGGGAAGTTTCTTATTAGGCTTCACTGTAAATGGTATGATGGGTGGTTATGGTGCGGTTATTGCTGAAAATTATCCATCTGAAGCACGTTCTACTGCAGAAAATATAATTTTTGGTACAGGTCGTGGTCTATCTGGTTTTGGCCCTGCTATAATTGGTTATTTGGCAACAGGTGGAAGCTTGATAGGAGCAATGAGTCTTGTATTTGTTATTTATCCGATAGCACTTATTTTTATGTGGTTCACTGTTCCAGAAACAAAAGGTATAGAAATCGATTAATAAAAAAAGGTTATGCTTTTGCATAACCTTTTTGTTTATAATTCATCAATAGAGGATAGAAGCTCTGTATAATTGTGGAGATAAAAATCAGCTTGTGCTTTTATTGCCTCTGTATCAGTATCAGAATATTTGTCATAAATAGCAATGGTTTCAATACCAGCTTTTTTAGCAGCTTCAATACCGATTAATGAATCTTCAAAAACGATACACTCTTCTGGTTTGGCATTAAATTTTTGCATAGCTTTTTGATAAACTTCAGGATCTGGTTTGATTTTGCTGACATCTTCACGTGTGTAGATTAAATCAAAATATTCATCAAGTGGAGCTTTGGCGTTGATATTTTTATTTAAAGTGCGATATATATCCATATTTGTGCGCTTTGTAGTTGTTGTTATAGCAAGTGTAAAATTCTTTGCTTTTAATTTTTTGATGACTAAATCGGCTTGTGGTTTATAATCGATTATATTTTGGAGAAAATCTTGAGCTATTTCATAACGCAATTTGATGATTTCTTCAGCTGAAATTTGAGCTGAATATTTATCCTTGAGATATTGGCAATAACATAAATAAGGATTTGGTTGTGCATTGAATTTTTTTAATTGTGTATCACGGTCGTTTTGCACAGTTGTTTCATCAATTGTTTTATTGGCTAATTTTTCAATGAGTTTTTGGTCAATTTGGTTCCAGATGCCAACAGAGTCAATTAAAGTGCCGTCCATATCAAAAAAAGCAAATTTTTTATTTTTTAGCATGACAAAATTCCTTTCTGACAATAAAATGGTTTAGGTATATTGTAACAATTATCTAAAAAAGTTGAAATATATATTTATCCTTAAAATAAAAGCATTAATCTTTTTCTTTACAGTGATATTTATTTATGATATATTAATTTTTGTATGCAAAAGACATTCCCATTCTAGGGTAAGCGAAACTCCAACGCTGTCGTGGATTCGGGAGAAATAAAATTTAGGAGGATATTTTAATGTTAACTCAAGAACAAAAATTACAAATCATTCAAGATAACGCTACTCATGAAGGTGACACTGGATCTCCAGAAGTACAGGTTGCTTTATTAACTGCACGTATCGCATATCTTACTGAACATCTTAAAAACAATAAAAAAGACCATCATTCCCGTCGTGGCTTATTAAAAATGGTTGGTCATCGTAGAAGACTTTTAAGCTATTTATATGATATCGATGTAGAACGTTATCGTGCTCTTATTGCAAAATTAAATTTACGTAAATAATTAATTGAAAAAGCGGGAGCCTTTCCCGCTTTTTCTTTTAGTTTGCTTGATTTTAAGTTAAAATAGATATAGACACAAAGATTAAAATATTGATAAATACATAAATAGGAGGTAAGTTATGTATACTTTTGAAACAACACTTGGCGGTCGCAGTTTTGTTGTAGAAACAGGCAAAATGGCGAAACAAGCAAATGGCGCTGTATTAGTTAGATATGGTGAAACTGTAGTTTTAGTAACAGCAACAGCTTCTGCTGAGCCACGTGAGGGAGTAGATTTTTTCCCTTTAACAGTTGATTATGAAGAAAAAAATGTACGCTGTTGGTAAAATACCTGGCGGTTTTATAAAAAGAGAAGGTCGTCCTGCTGAATCTGCTATCTTAAATAGCCGTTTAATCGACAGACCTATTCGCCCATTATTCCCAGAAGGTTATAGAATGATGTTCAGATTGTAGCTACAGTTTTATCTGTAGAACAAGATAATGCTCCAGAAATCGCTGGTATGATTGGTGCATCTTGTGCACTTTCTATTTCTGATATTCCATTTTTAGGGCCAATCGCTGGTGTTCGTGTTGGTCGCATTGATGGCGAATTTGTTATCAATCCAACAGTTAAACAGCGTGAAAAATCTGATTTAAACTTGACTGTAGCAGGTTCTTATGATGCTGTAATGATGGTTGAAGCTGGTGCAAATGAATTATCCGAAGAAGTAGTTCTTGATGCTATTTTATTTGGTCATGAAGAAATCAAACGCTTAGTAAAATTCCAGCAAGAAATGATGGAAAAATGCGGTAAAGAAAAACATCAGCCAAAATTATTTACTGTTCCAGAAGAACTTGTAAATGCTATTCATGAATACACTTATGATAAATTTGATGCTGCTGTTCGTGATGCTGATAAACTTCGCCGTGATGAACATGTAGCAGAAGTAAAAGCTGAAGCGAAAGAACATTTCTTAGAACTTTACCCAGAAATGGATATGGAAATAGATTATGTGCTCTACAAAACTTTAAAAGGTATTGTACGTCATATGATCACTCATGAAAAAATTCGTCCAGATGGTCGTGGCTTAGAAGAAGTTCGTCCTATTAGCTGTGAAGTAGGTATTTTACCTCGTACACATGGTAGTGCACTTTTCACTCGTGGACAGACTCAGATTTTAAATGTTACTACACTTGGCGCTTTAGGTGATGAACAAGTAATTGATGGTATCGGTGATGATACATCTAAACGTTATATCCATCATTATAATTTCCCAGGTTATTCCGTTGGTGAAGCTCGTCCAATGCGTAGCCAGGTCGTCGTGAAATCGGTCATGGTGCGCTTGCAGAACGTGCATTAGTGCCAGTTATTCCTTCTGTAGAAGAATTCCCTTATACACTTCGCCTTGTATCTGAAGTTTTAGAATCCAATGGTTCTAGTTCCATGGGTAGTGTATGCGGTAGTACACTTTCCTTAATGCACGCTGGTGTGCCTATTAAAAAACCAGTATCTGGTTGTGCAATGGGCTTAGTAAAAGATGGCGATGCTTACACAATTTTAACAGATATTCAAGGTATGGAAGATGCTCTTGGTGATATGGACTTCAAAGTAGCAGGTACTCCAGATGGTATCACAGCTATTCAAATGGATATCAAAGTAGATGGTCTTAGCAGAGAAATTTTAGCAGATGCTCTTGCTCAAGCAAAACGTGGCCGTGAATTTATCTTAAGCAAAATGCTTGAATGTATCAGTGAACCAAATAAAGAATTATCTCCATACGCTCCACGCGTAAATAGCATGAAAATCCCTACTGATAAAATTCGCGATGTAATTGGACCAGGCGGAAAAACAATTAAAAAAATAATTGATGAAACTGGTGTACAAATCGATATTCATGATGATGGTAATGTATTTATCACAGCAGTAGGTGCTGAATCTGCACAGAAAGCTCAAGATATGATCAATGCTTTAACTGCTGAAGTTGAAGTTGGTGCAGTTTATAAAGGTAAAGTTACACGCATTATGAATTTCGGTGCATTTGTAGAAATCTTACCAGGTAAAGAAGGCTTGTGCCATATTTCTCAATTAGCAAAAGAACGCGTAGGAAAAGTAGAAGATGTTTTAAATATTGGCGATGAATTAGAAGTAAAAGTTACAGAAATTGACCGTCAAGGTAGAGTAAATCTTTCTCATAAAGTGCTTCTTTAATAAGGCTGGTGAAAATAAGTGCATATTGTTTTGATTGAACCTGAAATTCCAGCAAATACTGGTAATATTGCACGTCTTTGTGCAAATACAGGTATTGAACTTCATTTAGTAAAACCACTTGGTTTTTCTACTGATGATAAATATTTAAAAAGAGCAGGTCTTGATTATTGGCATTTAGTAAAAGTGCATTATCATGAAAACTTTGATGAAGTTTTAGAAAAATATAAAGGTCATAAATTTCATTATGCTACAACAAAAGCCAATCATGTACACAGTGATGTAACTTATGGCATGGATGATATGCTTGTTTTTGGTAAAGAAACAGCAGGTATTCCTGAAAGCATTTTAAAAGAACATTGGGACGATTGTATTCGTATACCGATGATAAGTGAATCACGTTCTTTAAATTTATCTAATTCTGTGGCTGTAATTGCCTATGAGGCTATGCGACAACTTGATTATGCAAATTTAAAACAAGTTGGTTTTGATCATTTAGATTGATGGGAGCATAAATAATGCAAAACTTAAATGAATGTATAGCTAAATTAAAACAAATTTTGCCAGAAGATAGTGTGTTAATAGATGAGCCAATGTCTAAACATACTACATTTCAAATCGGCGGTCCAGCTGATTGCTTTGTAATGCCTTCAACAGTTGAAGAGCTATCGCTGTTATAAAAATTGTAAAAGAATATGATGTACCACTAACAATGCTTGGTAATGGCTCTAATTTATTAGTCATGGATAAAGGCATTCGTGGTATTGTTGTAAATTTAAATGAACGTTTTGCTAAAATTACAAGAGATGGTAACTTTATTAAAGCTCAATGTGGTGCTTTAATGGTTGATGTTTCTAAATTTGCAGGTGAAGCTTCACTTACAGGTCTTGAATTTGCAGTGGGTATTCCAGGTAGTATCGGTGGTTGTATCTTTATGAATGCTGGTGCTTATGATGGTGAAATAAAAAATGTAGTTCATCGTGTTAGTGCTATTGATAAAGAAGGAAACCTCGTATACTATACAAATGAAGAAGCTCAATTTTCTTATCGTCATAGTATTTTCCAAGATAATGATAATTTGATTTTAGAAGTTGAATTAGAATTACAAGAAGGAAATCAAGATGAGATTTTAGCTAAAATGGCAGATTTGACTAATCGTAGAGAAACAAAACAACCACTTGAATATCCAAGTGCAGGTAGTACTTTTAAACGCCCACCTGGATATTTTGCAGGGACTTTAATTGACCAAACAGGTTTAAAAGGTCTCACTGTTGGTGGTGCGCAAGTTTCTAAAAAACATGCTGGTTTTGTAGTTAATATCGGCGGAGCAACAGCTCAAGATGTACTTGATTTAATCAAAGAAGTACAAGATAGAGTTTATAAAGCTCATGGCGTGAAACTTTATCCAGAAGTAAAAATGATTGGTGAACAATAAAATATAACATAAAAGCTATAGCAAAGAATTTATTTTGCTATAGCTTTTTATTTAAATTGAAAATAAATTATTAAGTATTAAGGATATAAAAATGATATATTTTATGCAGGGCTTATTATTTGGATTGGCTTATGTTATGCCTATTGGCATACAAAATATGTATGTTATTAATTCTGCTATGCAAAGAAATGTAAAAATAATTTGTCTGACTACGATATTTGTAATTATATTTGATATTTCGTTGGCTATTAGTTGTTATTTAGGTATTGGAATTTTATTAGATAAATATCAATTTTTACGTGATTTCGTGATGTTTATTGGAGCTATGGTTATTTTCTATATTGCTTTTGATTTATGGAGAACGAATAGCAAATTAGAAATAAAATCAACTCATGATTATAGATTGTCAAAAATAATTATTTCGGCTTTTTCTGTAGCATGGTTAAATCCTCAAGCTATTATTGATGGTTCGTTGATTTTAGGTAGCTTTAGAACATCTTTAGAGGGAGATAGTTCTATATATTTTATCATAGGAGTTTGTATCGCTTCTTGTTTATGGTTTTCTATATTAGCTTTTATAGCACATAAATTTATAAATAAATTATATAGATTTGTTAAATATATTAATCTTATTTGTGCTATCATTTTGTTTTTATATGGATTAAATTTATTGTATATGTTTTGTTTAGATTTATTATGAATTATACATATAATTAAATTTTGGAATTATCTTGATTTAAGACCCTAAGAGTTTTTAATACTTTTAGGGTTTTGTTGTATAATAAAATAAATATATACTTATTTGGAGGTGTTAATATGATTGGTGATTGTGCGAATTGTAAAAGTCATATTTGTGCAGGCAGAGGTATTAGTTGTAAAAAAATAAATCAAGATGAAGTAATTGATTTATATACAGATGAAGAGAAAAAAATAATGAAAGCGGCAGCTTTTGTGGAAGCCACATATTATAGTGAGCTTACACGTTTAGAAGAAACTGTAGAATTTGCCAAACAAATGGGCTATAAAAAATTAGGTCTAGCTTTTTGTATCGGTTTAAATAAAGAAGCTTATTTGATTAATAAATTTTTAGCACGTGAATTTGAAGTAGTATCTATTTGCTGCAAAAATTGTGCGATAGCAAAAGATAAATTAGGTTTGAAAAAAATAAATCCCCAAAGTACAACAGAAAGTATGTGTAATCCTAAATATCAAGCTGAATTTTTAAATCAAGCAGGTTGTGATTTATTTATTTCTTGTGGTTTGTGTGTAGGTCATGATGCGATATTTAACAAAAATTGTAATGGCCCTGTAACTACATTAGTTGCAAAAGATAGAGTACTTGCTCATAATCCATTAGGTGTAGTTTATTCACGTTATTGGCGAAAAAAAACTAAAATTAATGGAAAGAAAATGAAATATAAATAAAAAGGAACAATATTTGATATATAATCAAAATATTGTCCCTTTTTTTTCTAAGTGTTTATCACTATAATTTTATAATGCGGAAAAACAAGATTACCGAATATTATTATTTGAGTAGATTATAAAATGATTGATGATGAATATAATTTATTGTTGATTTTAATAATAACAAATATTTTCCGCATTTTAGCATCTTTTTATGGTAGCCGTAGGCTATTGGTAAAGAGAAAATTGTGGCTACGGTTTTAGTTTACCTGTTTGAGCGTAGCGAGTTTAAACGTTGTAGACATGATTTTCTCTTTGCCAAAATAAAAAGTGTGGTAGCGGAAGGGGTTTTCTTTTTTGGTTCGTTTTTCTTTATACCGGTAAAGAAAAATGAACAAGAACGATTTATTCTCTAAATCTATCAACGATAGTTGCACAAGCAGCATCGCCTGTGATATTTACAGCAGTACGAAGCATATCGAAAATACGGTCAACACCGAATAAAATTGGAAGTGCTTCGATTGGAATATTAGCAGACATGAGAACGGCTACTACTAAAAGTGTAGGGCCAGGAACACCGGCTTGACCTACAGCACCAACTGTAGAAGTAAAGATAATGGCTATATATTGTGTAATAGTGAGTTCGATACCAAACATTTGAGCAAAGAAGATAGCAGCCATAGCATAATAAGCAGCATTACCATTCATATTGATAGTGGCACCAAGAGGAAGTGCAAAAGAAGTAGTTTCTTTAGAAACATGCAATTCTTCAATAGTTGTTTTCATATTAAGTGGTAATGTAGCCATGGAAGACGCAGTAGTGAATGCGAATAATTGAACTTTGTACATGGATTTAAAGAATTGTTTAAATGTAGTACATTTAGAAAACATAGCAACACTACCGCCAATAATACCATAATTAACGATGAGGAGAACGATAATATATAATACTACAAGATAAGCTAGTTTTACTAAAATTTCTGAGCCAAATTTACCAATAGAACCTGCCATTAAACCGAATACACCAAGAGGTGCAATACACATAATAGCAGTCATGATATTTACAGTAACTTCAGTCATATAATTGAAGAATTTAAGTAAGAATTCTTTTTTTTCACCGCTTAAGTTAGCGATAGCAAAACCGATAAATAAGCTAAATACAATGATTTGTAAAATATTACCAGAAACGAGAGCTTCAAAAGGATTTGCAGGAACAAAACCGATTAAAGTTTCCCAAAATCCAGGAATACCGCCCTTATCAGCATATTCACTAGAAGCTTGAACTCCTAAACTAGCTAAACTAATTCCTTCACCTGGTTTAAATACTACACTGAAAATAAGACCTATAACAGTAGCAATGATAGTAGTAATTGTATAATAAATAAATGTTAAAAGACCGATTTTCCCAGCAGAACTAGAATTTCCTAGTGAAGCCGCACCACCAATTAATGAGAATAAAACCATAGGTACTACGACCATTTTGATTAATTGCATAAATAAGTCGCCGATTGGAGCAAAGATTTGTGCTGTTTCACCTAAAGCCAAACCAACAGCAATGCCTAAAATCATGGCAATGAGAATAAGCGTACCGAGCTTATTAATGATCATTTTTGCTGTCATTATAAAAGACCTCCTAAAGATATATTTGTATATTATATAAAAATAACATAACGAAATTATACTCTTTTTGGAGTGAATTTACAACTATACTGTAGCTTTTAGAAAAAATACGCACAAAATATCTTTTAAAATGTTTATTTGTTTTTTGTATACGTACAAATTTTATTTTAAAATAATACCTGAAAGCACTAAATTTAATTTATAGCGAATGTTTTCTTGATATTTGAGTGGTAGGCTACTAAAAGAAGCAGATTGAAATAGAGAATGAAACATTTCTGTAATAATTTCAGCTGGAATATCACTGCGAAATTCCCCATTATCTTGACCAGTTTTGATGATTTCATCAAAAATATCTTTGAATGGAAGTGGCTTTTTTATCGAAACATGTGGCTGTATAGTTAATGCACTTCTATCTACAGCGCGCATAAATAATGGCAAAATAAAACGATTTTGGTCTAGTAGATTAGCAGTATATAAAACGAGTCCTTCTAATACTTGAGCTTGAGTTTTTTCTTTATTTATAGATTCAAGATAATGTTGACGAATATCCATAGCTAATTGAATGAGCAGACTACGGAGTAAATCATCTTTAGATTGAAAATAATTATAAAATGTGCCAATACCTAAATTAGCTTTTTGCATGATATCAGCAATAGAAGTATCTTTCAAACCTTTTTGAGCAAATAATACGATAGCGGATTGAATGATGGTTTTTTTTGATTTTATTTTTTTTGCTTCACGTTTACTAAGTGTATGTTCCAAAATAATCACCTGTTTATTTATATTTTATAAAAATGAATGCGGTTCGTTTTCTTTAAAATATATTATAATGGCATTTATCTTTTTTCTCAAACCGTAATAGTTTTTCAATAGTATGCTATAAATTAATGTTATTTTTTGATATAATTGCAATTAGATTTAAGGAAAAAATATAAAGGATTTCAATTTTATGAAAAAAGATGAAATACTATCAGCTATTGGTATTTTTTTCGGCATTGGTATTGTAGCTTTAGTATCTAAATCTATTGATAATAATTTATTATTAGCACCATTTGGAGCGACAAGTATAATCGCTTTTTTACTATATGACAGTGAATATGCTCAGCCGAGAAATATTATTTTAGGTTATATTATTACAAGTATCGTAGGTATTTTAATGGCTTATATTTTAGGGCATAATTGGATTGTTTATGCTTTAGGAGTAGCTATAGCTATGTTAGTGAAATCGTGGTTTAAAGCAATTCACCCACCATCTGCTGCTATGCCGATTATATTATTAAAAGCGAATGAACAAGGTATTATCAATTATTTTTTATTTGATGTAATACCAGGAATTTGTTTATTAGTTTTTATTGCTATAGTCTATAATAGATTTATTTTACATAGAGATTATCCTTTATGGCATAGATAATAATTTTAAGGAGAATTTTTGTGAAGTGGGCTAATCATAAATTAGTAACGACTGTAGTTGTATTTGCAGGAACAGGAAATTTTTTATATGCAGCATATAGTTTTTTTGGCAGTTGTATTGCCAGATAGATTGGAAGGTAAACCACCAAAAGAAAGTAAAGCTTATTGGAAATGGCGTTCAAGCATACGCCAAAATTGACCAAATACA
>ENA-OPZM01000578-OPZM01000578.1-human-gut-metagenome-genome-assembly--contig:-NODE-578-length-15533-cov-3.697261_pt1 | contig 15533 bp, 17 predicted proteins | sample MGYA00242478_ERZ504493 | MGnify/ENA primary metagenome ERZ504493 (study PRJEB26092, sample SAMD00036227) | human gut metagenome | host: Homo sapiens | study: EMG produced TPA metagenomics assembly of...
TTCTTTTGAATGAATAAAAAATTTTTTCATAAAGAAAACGAACATATTATTTTTTAAGGAGGTATTTTTTTAGTGAATAATTTTTTTATTAGGTCTACAATTTTTAACACGTATCACTATCAAGAAAAATCTTGATTGGTCTGAAAAAGCTTGTGGTGGCAGTGTTAAATTTTTTCCTTTAATTGGTGCAATTTTAGGTATAATATATGTTCTAGTAGGTTATGTGATATATTATTTATTGCCTAGTTTTAATATTTATCTATCAGCACATCTCATAGGTTTTATCCTTCTATTTTGCAATATCTTTTTGACAGGAGCGCTCCATTGCGATGGCTTCACTGATACTATGGACGGTATTTTATCAGGAAGAAAACGCGAACGTATCTTAGAAATCATGAAGGATAGTCGCGTAGGTGCTCATGGTGTTACTTGTTTAATTCTAGTCTTAATTGGCAAATATAGTATGTTTACTGATTTAATGGTAAATCAAAATATTTATATTACTCATGCTCAATTTTTCAACAGCTTATTTGCTTTATTCTTAATGCCGATTATCGCTCGTTGTTGCATGAGTATCGCTGTAGTCTTATTCCCTTATGCTCGCAAAGAAGGTCTTGGCAAAGCTTTTCATGAATATTCTTCTAAAAAAAAGTATGGCTTTTGCTCTTCTTTTCACTTTTATCATTTCATTACTTCTAGGCACTATTGGCGTTATTGCTCTTATCTTTACTATAATCGTTATGTATTTGTTCAATCGCTATGTTGCAAATCTAATCGGAGGTTTAACAGGCGATGTATATGGTGCTACTGCAGAAATAGGTGAATTAGTAGTCCTATTTGTTTTTGTCTTAGCACAATCTTTTATATGATTTAATTTTCAAGTTAAAAATTAAGGAGGATTTTCTTTGACTAAACTTATTTTAATCCGTCATGGTAGAACACTTTGGAATAGTTCTGGAAAATTTCAGGGACAATCTGATATCGAATTATCTCAGGAAGGAGTTTCACAAGCTGAAAAACTGGCTGAAAATTTTCCTGTTACTCATATAGATAGAGTATATAGCAGTAATCTAAAACGAGCTTATATCACTGGAGAAATAATCGCAAAAAAATTTAATGTGCCAATTATCAAAGATAAACGCCTTTGTGAAGTTTCTTTCGGCTCTTGGGAAGGTTTAACTTATGATGAAATTCATGAAAAATGGCCTAATGAAATCGAAACTATGTTTTCTACTCCAGATGTTTTGACTATGCCTGAAGGAGAATCTTTCGCTCAAGTGCAAAAACGTGGCGTTGAAGCTCTATTAGATATTGTAAACAAACACCCTGATGAAACTATTGCCATTACAGCTCATGGTGGAATTTTACGCACTTTACTTGCTTATGCTTTGCATATGCCACTTCGCTATATTTGGACTTTAAGACAAGATAACACAGCTGTGAATATCGTTGCTTTTTACGGCGATAAAATTAATGTTGAATTATTAAATAGCACAGCACATCTTAGCCTTACACAATTGCCAAAATTAGGTCGTTTTTCTTAATTAACGAGGTTTATTATGACAAAAAAATATCTTATTTTACCTCAAAATGGTGGCGATAAATTTCGTCAGCTTCTTGCTTCTATGCCCGGAACAACTCAAGAACAAAAAATCATGCAAGAAGCTACTATTAAACATGTAGAAATTGATGTAAATAACAATTCATGGGAAATCCTCATGCAAACTTACAATGGTATACCTGATGAATTATTAGCTAAAGCTTCATCATATATCTCGCAAAAATGCAATATTTCCACTGTAATTTTTTATCAAGATATTGTGGACTTGCCACAAGAAGTAGCCCGCCATTGGTCTATCATTGTTCAAAATGCAGCAAATGGTAACCCTACTTTATTTTCCATTTTAAACCAAGCTAGTCATAGTGTTGATGGCAATAAAATCATGATAGATTTTAAAGGCGACCATATTGAAGATATTTTACGCTCTCATAATATTGAAGAAACTATATCTCAAGCTGTTCAAGCTATGGTACATTGCCCTTGTCATGTTATTTGTCGCATTGATAGTCAACAACAACCTGCAATAAATAATACTTTAGCTGATTTTGATCCTGAATCTTATCTTCGTCAACTTCAACAACAAGCTAAAACACAAAACCATACAGTCAGCAAAAATAATACACCGCCACCACCTGCTAATAATGCAGATAATTCTGCACCAAAATTCCGTCGCAAAAGTGAACGCAAATTAATGATTGATAATATTCCTGAAGAACATATTGAAATCACTAGCATTGATGGTGAAATGAAAAATATCGTTTTACGCGGTCGTATTTTCAATATCAATAATCGTGAATTCAATACAGGAACTAATCTTTTAACTTTTGACCTAGCAGATGAATCTGACGGTATTTCTTGTAAAGTATTCTTAAAAAATAAAGATGACTTTGAAGAAGTAATGTCCGCTCTAAAAAAAGCTGATATTGTCAAAATAAAAGGCTCTATTCGTTTTGACTCTTATCTCAATGATTATGTAATGATGCCACTTAATATCTGTTTGTCTGAATTACCAAAAAGAGAAGATAGAGCTATCGAAAAACGTGTAGAACTACACGCACATACACATATGAGCAATATGGACGCTGTTGTATCTGCAAAAGAATTGATATCCACTGCCGCTCGTTGGGGCTGGCCTGCTATCGCTATCACTGACCATGGTGTCGTTCAAGCCTTCCCAGAAGCGATGAAAGCTGCCAAAGATAATAAAATAAAAGTAATTTATGGTATTGAAGGATATCTGACAGGCGATGATTATCAACAGCGCAGAGCTAATCACATCATCATGTTAGCCAAAAATTCTATTGGTCTTAGAAATATTTATCGAATGGTCTCCTTATCTCATTTAAAATATCTCTATAAATCACGACCTAGATTACCGAAAAAATCATCTCTGAATTGCGTGAAGGTGTAATCATCGGTTCGGCTTGTGAAGCAGGTGAATTAATCAGAGCTATTGTAAATAATGAAAGCGATGAAAAATTATTAGAAATAGCTAGTTTTTATGATTATCTTGAAATTCAACCAATCGGCAATAATGCCTTTTTAATCCGCAACGAAAATTTCCCTGATGTACAAACTGATGAAGACTTAATAAAAATCAATTTAAAAAGTTGCTGAGCTTGCTAAAAAATTAAATAAAATGCTCATAGCGACTTGTGATGTTCATTTCTTAAATGCCAAAGATAGTATTTATCGTGCTATTTTAATGAAAGGCAAAGGTTTTGAAGATGCGGAAAAACAACCACCATTATATCTTCGCACAACTGATGAAATGCTCAAAGAATTTAGCTATTTAGGCGAAGAATTAGCCTATGAAGCAGTCGTTACCAACCCACGCAAAATAGCAGATATGGTAGAAGTCTTCAAGCCTATTCCTGATGAATTATATTCACCTATGATACCAGGAGCTGACCAAGAAATTCACGATATGTCATATGCCAAAGCTCGTGAATTATACGGTGAAAATCTGCCTAAAGTAGTACAAGACCGCTTAGAATTAGAATTAAATTCCATCATTGGTCATGGTTTTGCCGTACTTTATTTAATCGCTCATAAACTCGTAAAAAAATCACTTGATGATGGCTATCTTGTTGGCTCTAGGGGTTCAGTTGGCTCTTCTTTTGTCGCTACTATGACAAATATAACAGAAGTAAATCCGCTACCACCACATTGGCGCTGTCCTCATTGTCGCCACAGCGAATTTATTGAAGATGGTACTTATGGTTGTGGTTTTGATATGCCAGATAAAGATTGCCCTCATTGCGGAACTAAAATGATTAAAGATGGTCATGATATTCCATTTGCTGTATTCATGGGATTTGACGGCGATAAAGTTCCTGATATTGACTTGAATTTCTCTGGTGATTATCAACCAGTAGCTCATAAATACACTGAAGAATTATTCGGTAAAGATAATGTTTTCCGTGCAGGAACTATCGCCACTGTAGCCGATAAAACTGCTTATGGTTATGTAAAAAAAATTCTTTGACGAAAAAGGCATTAAAAAGCGTGATGCTTATATCAACAGTCTTGTAAATGGTTGCACTGGTGTAAAACGCACTACAGGGCAACACCCTGGCGGTATCATGGTTATTCCTCGTAATATGGACGTACATCATTTCACACCAATTCAAAGACCTGCTGACGATACTACGACAAATACGATAACTACACATTTTGATTACCACTCTATCAGTAGTCGTCTAGTAAAATTAGATATACTTGGGCACGATGATCCTACAGTAATAAAAATGCTCGAAAATATAACTCATCGCGACCCTAGAACTATTCCTTTTGATGACCCAGCTACTATGAGTATATTCTCTTCTACAGAAGCACTCGGTGTAACACCAGAAGAACTCGGTGCTACTTCTGGCACATTTGGTATTCCTGAATTTAGAACACCATTTACACGTCAAATGCTTGATGACACTAAACCTAAAAAATTCAGTGATTTAGTGCGTATCAGTGGATTTTCTCATGGTACTAATGTGTGGCTTGAAAATGCTCAAGATTTAATTACCTCAGGAACTTGTACTGTTTCCGATGCGATTTCTTGTCGTGATGACATCATGATGCATTTAATTCACAGTGGTATTGATCCACTATTTTCCTTTAAAACTATGGAAAAAGTGCGTAAAGGTAAAGGCTTAGTGAAGATGATATTAAAGTCATGAAAGATGGCGGTATCCCTCAATGGTATATTGACTCTTGTCTAAAAATAAAATATCTCTTCCCACGTGCCCATGCCACAGCTTATGTTATGATGGCATATCGCATAGCCTTTTGCAAAGTTCACTATCCACTTGCCTTTTATGCTGCTTATTTCTCCATTCGTGCTGCTGAATTTGATGCAGATATTATTTCTAAAGGTAAATTAGCTGTTCGTGATAAACTAGACGAAATTATTGAACTTGAAAAACAGAAAAAATTATCTGTAAAAGATAAAGGCTTCCAAGTCGTTTTAGAACTTGCTTGGGAAATGTATCTTCGTGGTTTTTCTGTAGAAAAAGTAGACCTTTATAAATCAAATGCGGATAAATTCATCTTACATGAAAAATCTCTATTACCGCCATTTACTGCCCTTACTGGTATCAGTACTATGGCTGCAAATAATATCGTTCAAGCTCGCCTTGAAGGGGAATTCACTTCTATTGATGACCTCAAAAAGCGTGCTAGTTTATCTACACCAATCGTTGAACGCTTGCGTGAACATGGTTGCTTAGATGGTCTACAAGAAAGTGACCAAATTTCCTTATTCAGTTAAAATCAAAAATTAAATAAAAACTCATCAGAAAGGATTTATCATGAAACGAACACTTTCACTTTCCCAAAATATTTTAGTTGGGTCTATGCTATTTGGTATGTTCTTTGGTGCAGGAAATTTAATATTTCCTGTACATCTAGGACAAGAAGCCGGCAGTAATATTTTTCTAGCTAATATCGGCTTTATGCTCACTGCTATCGGTCTTCCATTTTTAGGTATTGTCGCTATGGGTATTTCTCGTAGTGAAGGTCTTTTTGATTTAGCTAGTCGCATTAATAAACCTTATGCTCATTTTGTTACTGTACTTTTATATCTCACAATTGGACCTGCTTTTGCAATTCCACGTACAGCAGCAGTTTCTTATGAAATAGGTTTATCTAGCCATGTTGATGCTTCCATGCAAACAATTTATTTAGCAATTTTTTCACTTATTTTCTTTGTTTTAGCATTAGCATTTGCTTTAAAACCAGGTAAAATTCTCACATGGATTGGTAAAATCTTAAATCCACTCTTTTTAGTATTTATTGCAATTTTAATGGTAACTGCTTTAATCAATCCAATGGGTTCACCTGATGCTATGCCTGTACAGGAAGCGTATCAACAAGAAGCTTTCTTCAAAGGTTTCACTGAAGGCTACAACACTATGGACGCTTTAGCTTCTCTTGCTTTTGGTATCATCGTCATTCAAACATTACACAATCTTGGATTAAAAAATCCAAAAGATGTAGCTTATGGTACATTAAAAGCAGGTATAGTTGTCTTAATTCTCATGGGCATTATTTACAGTTTCTTAGCTTATATTGGTGCTTGCAGTCTAGGACAATTTGCTTTATCAGCCAATGGCGGTATTGCTCTTGCTCAAATCTCCACTTATTATTTTGGTTCATTTGGTCATATTCTCTTAGCTCTTACTGTTACTATAGCTTGCTTAAAAACTTCCATTGGTCTTATCACTGCTTGTTCCACTACATTTAGTGAATTATATCCTAACTCTTTTAGCTACAGAACATATGCTTTTATCTTCACTATTGTTTCTTTCTTAATCGCTAACGTTGGTTTAACTAGTATCATTTTCTTAGCTATTCCAATTCTCATGTTATTATATCCATTAGCTATAACACTTATCATCTTAGCGTTTATCAGTGCAATTTTTGGCTATCACCGTTATGTATATTCTGTAACTACACTTTTCACTTTATTTGCAGCTATCGGTGATATGTTAAATGCCCTACCTTTTGGACTAAATAACACAGCTACTATCAGCACTATTATTGAAGTATATAAAAATACTTTGCCATTTTTTGATATGGGTATGGGCTGGATTGTTCCTTCCATTATCGGTCTTATCATTGGCGTTATTATTTCTCTTATCAAAAAAGATTAAAAAAATGCGGTAACACTTATTTGTGTTACCGCTTTTCTTATTTTTTAGGATAAACGCCTATTGTCAATTCATTTAATTTTGGATATTTCGTATTACCAAGCTTTCTAAATATTATAGCTACAATTAAAGTAAACAATACTACTAATACATAAAAAATCATAGAATTAACAGCTGTCATAACTATATTAAATTTTGCCATAAATAAAGCTAAATAGGTGATTGCCACAGGATGAGCCAAATATACAAAATATGAATGTCTACCTAATAGAGAAAATAAACCCGTTCCAATCTTAGCTAAAAATCCATATTGAAATTCTGCAAATAAATATAAGCTAGCACCTAAAGTATAAACAAGACCAGCTGGAGATAATTGATGAGCTGTATTTATCGCTCCTTCTGGAGAATAGCCATTATAGTAAATACAATAATAATAATATGCTAATAATCCTATTAAGCTTATAAAACCAAAAGCTCTTAATTTCTGCAAATTATCTCTCATAAAAATTTTAAATTCATCATAATGTACAGATACATATCCACCTAATAAAAAGATAAATACATAATGTATTACCCAATAATTTAAACGATACATAAAAATGGCTTTAACAAATTCATTTTGAATACCATATGGGTTCATCAAAAAACTTGAATAATAATCTACTGCCATTTGAAAAATGAATAAAGCTACTAATAATACAATATTTAATCTTTTTACAATAAAAATCCACAGTGGCATTAAAGCATAAAACCAAATTAATAGTATCATAAAATACAATTGATAACATGCTAAGCCAAAAAATAAAATGCCAATCAAATTCAGTGGATGAAGTAAATACAATGTTTGATTTGTCACTGTATAATGCAAAATATAAAAAACAGACCAAACAAGATAAGGAATTAACACTGTTTTAAATCTTCGCTTCATAAAATTTTTATAATTAAATTTTTCCTGTAAATCTAAATTATAAAAATAAGCCAAAAGCAGAGATAAAAGAAAAAAAATCGGTACTGAAAATCTCGTTACAATTTCATACAAAGCCAATAATTGTAAATTAGGAGTGGGATTATTCATCAAGTATTGTGACCCCACATGTATACCAACTACGCCTAGCATGGATATTCCACGCATATATTCAATAGCTGGCACTCTCTCTTTTTTATACTCACATGAATACCTCTTTTATTATTTATTTTTATTCATCATAGCAAATCCATCTTCAAAAATACAATAACTACTACATACTACACTAATAAAGCAGGATATTTAACCATACGTATTGAATAGTATAGATAAAGATCCCTAAAATGTAAATACGAAAAAATTTTAAATAAATAAAAAAATAAAGCAGGATTTTTATAATTCTGTGTAGAATGTATTTACGTTATGGCAAAAATCATCTATAATTAAATAGTTTTATTGAAAGGTGAGTTTATATGCGTACACAAAACTTGCACGATGATTTTGTTGAACAAGTGCGTTCTTCTTCAGATATCTTATCTGTCATCTCAAGTTACGTTCATCTCAAAAAACGAGGTAATCGCTATTGGGGTTGTTGCCCCTTTCACAATGAAAAAACACCTTCATTTTCCGTAGTTCCCCAACAGGGATTTTTTTATTGCTTTGGTTGTCATGCTGGTGGTAATCTATTTAAATTTATATCTCTTATAGAGAATATTTCTTATTATGAAGCCATAAAACTACAAGCCCAAAGATTGAATATCCCTATACCAACTACGAAAAAAAAGTGCTGACGAACTCAAACAAGAACAACAAAAAGATTCATTGTTTAAAATACATGAACTGGCGGGTTCTTTTTTTCATAATTGTTTAACTCGTACCTCTCTTGGAGAAGCTGGTAGAGCTTACTTTTCTTCTCGCCAAATAAATTCAGATATAATTACGAAATTTAAACTTGGCTTTGCTCCTAACCTTTGGGATAAACTATTTACCTCTTTTACTAAACGAGGCATTACTAAAGAGTTACTTGCTAAAGCAGGTCTAATCACTATAAAAGATTCTGGTAAAGTCTATGACCGTTTTCGCAATCGCATAATCATTCCTATCATGAATGAACATGGTCAAATCTGTGGCTTTGGTGGCAGAATTATCAATCCAAATGATTCTCCCAAATATTTAAATTCACCAGAAACACTTATTTTCAATAAAAGACATTTGCTATTTGGTTTAGATCATGCACAAAAATCAATAAAAGAAAATAACTTCAGTATTGTTGTTGAAGGTTATATGGATGCTATCGCATTACATAGTCATAATATTACTAATGCTGTAGCGTCATTGGGTACTGCATTTACTGCTCAACAATGTAGAAAAATTCTTCGCTATTCACCAAATATCTTATTTTTGCTATGATAGTGACAATGCTGGGCAAGCTGCTACTATGCGTGCTTTAGCTATCGCTAGCAGTAATGGTGCTAATGTCAAAGTAATCACCATTCCTGATGGCAAAGACCCAGATGAATTTTTACGCCATCATGGTAGCAAAGAATTTTATGCATTAATTGATAAAGCTCTTCCGCTAATGGAATATCAATTGCAATATGTATTAAAATCAACAGACCGCAATACTTTAGAAGGAAAGCTTTTAGCAGTAAACCAATTAATGCCACTTTTAGCTAATATTACAAACACTGTCGAACGCAATGAATATATTATTCGTATATCAAATGTTTTGGGTATAGATGAAGGCGTTATTCGCAGTGATTTGCAACGACAAAATTCGCAAAGAAATTTTAATGCATATGATGTCTCTACAGATAATCTTCCTGGAATAAATTCACGCAAAGCCTTCTCTGAAAAAAAAGATGCTTTGACCATGGCAGGAAGATGTATCATCAAAAAAATTTGGCATGAAGCTAGTATTTTAGATTATGTTCTAAATCTTATACCAGCTGAAGAATTTCCCAATAAAATCCATGGAGAAATTCTAAAATATTTAGCAAATACACTTGCTAATAATCAGCCTTTTACAGATATTGATGCTGCTGAGAAACTAAGTGATACCGCTTATAGTGAACTTTCACATTGTTTAGTTGAAGAATTTACAACTGATGATGACATTCAACTCACTGAAGATTGTCTAAAACTTTTACGTCGTTATTATCTAAATAGTAATTATGAAAAACATCGCCTTTTAGCAGATGAATTACAACGAAATGGCGACAGTAGATTTTTAGAAGAATTAAAAATTAGTCAACAAATACGAATGGAAATGGATAATTTATCCTCGTAGAGCTCCTATAAATCTGGAGACATAAGCCCTATACCTATAATAATAAATTAAGAGGAGGCATGTAATAATGGCTCAATCCAAAAAAAAATGTAAAAGCCGTTAAAGATACTAATGCAGCAGCAGCTGCTGCCAGCTTAGACGCAATCAGTAAGTTATTAGATAAAGGTAAAAAAACTGGCGTTTTAACTTACAATGAAATTATGGAATCCCTTCAATCAGTTGACATGTCACCAGATGAAATAGACGAATTATACGATACATTCACCAAACGTGGCATTGACATCATTGATAATGGTAATGATATAGGACCAGATGATGATTCTAATCTCAAAGATGATGAAGATGATATTGATATTGACCTTAGCATACCTGAAGGTATAAATATCGATGACCCTGTTAGAATGTATCTTAAAGAAATTGGTCGTGTTCCATTATTATCTGCTGATGAAGAAATAAAATTAGCAAAACGCATGGAAGATGGAGATCTTGAAGCTCAAAAACGCCTAGCAGAAGCAAACTTACGTCTTGTTGTAAGTATCGCTAAACGTTATGTTGGTCGTGGCATGCTCTTTTTGGACTTAATCCAAGAAGGTAACTTAGGCTTAATAAAAGCTGTTGAAAAATTCGATTACAATAAAGGCTACAAATTTAGTACTTATGCTACATGGTGGATTCGTCAAGCCATTACTCGTGCTATTGCCGACCAAGCTCGTACTATTCGTATTCCTGTCCACATGGTTGAAACCATCAATAAATTAATTCGCGTATCTCGTCAACTTCTCCAATCCTTAGGACGTGAACCAAGCCCTGAAGAAATAGCAAAAGAAATGGACGTAAGTGTAGATCGTGTACGTGAAATCATGAAAATAGCTCAAGAACCAGTATCTTTGGAAACACCTATCGGCGAAGAAGAAGATTCTCATCTTGGAGATTTCATCGAAGACCATGATGCACCAGCTCCTGCTGAAGCAGCATCTTTTGTACTTTTAAAAGAACAATTAGAAGATGTTCTTGATACTTTAACTGAACGTGAAGAAAAAGTTCTTCGCCTTCGCTTTGGTTTAGATGATGGTCGTGCTCGTACTTTAGAAGAAGTAGGTCAAAATTTTGGTGTAACACGTGAACGTATTCGCCAAATTGAAGCAAAAGCACTTCGCAAACTTCGTCATCCTAGCCGTAGTAAAAAATTAAAAGATTTCTTAGAATAAGCTTTGTTTAAAGCCTATTTATTGCTTATATAAATAGGCTTTATAAATTTTTTAAAAAAGTTTATAAAAAAATATAAAAAAAAGTGTTGACAATATAGTTAATAATGTATTATAATAATTTCCGTTGGTGATGAGACATTCCTCGATAGCTCAGTTGGTAGAGCAATCGGCTGTTAACCGATCGGTCGTAGGTTCGAGTCCTACTCAAGGAGCCATTTTTATTTGGGCCTATAGCTCAGCGGTAGAGCCCCCGGCTCATAACCGGTTGGTCCCTGGTTCGAATCCAGTGGCCCACCACTTAATAAAGATGATAAGCTTCCATAGAAATATGGAAGTTTTTTTGTTGCCTTTTTTGATAAAAATTCAATAATGTAAACAAAAGATAGATAAAAATTTTTTCGTTTTTATCTATCTTTTTTTATTTACTTAAACTATTTTAAAATTAATATTTATACCTAATCTTTGATTTTACATAAATATGATTTTGTTTAAATTAAATCTTTGCTATAATTTAATTATCTTAAATTATTTTTAGAAACCCAGGTGATTTTATGCAGTCTTGTATGATTTTTGTTCCTTTTATTGGTTGGCTTGTAGCAGTTATCATAAAATTTATAACTAATTACATTTACTATTCTACTTTGGATTTGAAATTATCTTTCAGTAACGGTGGTTTTCCTAGTGTACATACGGCTACTATAATTACCACTACAACTTATATCGGCTTTTATGATAATTTTAATTCTCCATTATTCATCTTAGCTGTAACTATTGCTTTTATCATTATGATTGATGCAACTCATCTACGTCGCTCTATTGGTAAACATGCCTCTATTTTAAATCACTTAACAGGAAGGCAGACCTCCATGAAAAAGAAGGTCATACTTATTTCCAAGTCATCAGTGGCGCTATTATTGGTATCCTTACAGGATACATTCTCTATAATTTTTTCTGAAGTTGTAATATTGACGTGAAATAAAATTTATAGTATATTATGGGCAAGTAAAAGTTTGTTTTTATATACTATAATTCTTTTATTGAGAAAATTCGAACTTTTATGCTAAAATTTTATAGGAGGAGATACTATTATGTCCAGTTGGTTTTCCAAACTTCAAGCTGTAGGTAAAGCGTTAATGCTTCCTGTTGCCGTTCTTCCTGCTGCCGCTCTTTTACTTCGTTTAGGAGCACCTGATGTCTTCGACATTCCATTTATTACTCAAGCAGGTGGTGCTGTTTTCAATAACTTAGCACTTATTTTTGCCGTTGGTATCGCTGTTGGCTTAGCTAAAGATAACAATGGTGCGGCAGGTCTTGCTGGGGTTATTGGCTATTTAGTATTAACAGAAGCACTCAAAGCTATCGATAAAGATTTAAATATGGGTGTTCTCGCTGGGGTTATTGTTGGTATTATTTCTGGTATACTTTACAATAAATTCTACAATATTAAATTACCAGAATTCTTAGGTTTCTTTTCAGGCAGACGTTTCGTTCCGATCGTTACTGCTGCAACATTCGTTGTTTTAGCTCTTATTTTTGGTATTATTTGGGGTCCTATTCAAAACTTTATTCATAGCATCGGTGAATGGATTGTTGGTGCTGGTGCTGCTGGTGCCTTTGTCTATGGTGTATTAAACCGTTTACTTATTCCTGTTGGTCTTCATCACATTCTCAACTCCCTTGTTTGGTTCGTATTTGGTTCTTACACTAATCCAGAAACAGGCGTTACTGCAACAGGCGATTTAAATCGTTTCTTCGCTGGTGACCCAACTGCTGGTGTATTCATGGCTGGTTTCTACTTTATCTTTATGTTCGGTGTTCCTGCTATCGCACTTGCAATGTACAGTGCTGCAAAACCAGAAAATAAATCAAAAGTTGCTGGTATGATGTTCTCCATCGCTTTCACAGCTTTCTTAACTGGTATCACTGAACCTGTAGAATTCACTTTCATGTTCTTAGCTCCTGTTCTTTATGCATTCCATGCTGTTATGACAGGTATTGCTCTTGCAGTTGCTAATATGTTTGGTATTTTACATGGCTTTGGTTTCTCTGCTGGTCTTATCGACTATGTATTAAACTATGGTCTTGCAACTAAACCTATCTTAATCATTCCAATCGGTTTAGTATTTGGTATCATTTACTTCATCGTTTTCAGATGGGCAATCGTTCACTTCGACCTTCCAACTCCTGGTCGTTTTGAAAATGAATCTGACAACGAAGCTATTGAAAATGCTAACCCAGATGAATTAGCTCAATCCTTTATCGATAAATTAGGTGGTGCTGATAACTTAACTACTATCAGCTCTTGCATCACTCGTTTACGTTTAAATGTTAAAGATATTGATAAAATCGATGAAGCTGGTCTTAAAGCTCTAGGTGCTGCTGGTGTTATCAAAAAAGGAAATAGCGTTCAAGTAATTGTTGGTACAAAAGCTGAAGCTGTTGCTGACGATATGAAAAAAATCGCTAAAAAATAATTAAATATTAATAAAAAGCTGGTTCAATATAGAACCAGCTTTTTTTGTATCTATTATCATGATATCATATATTTAATCAATTTATTTTAAGGAGATGATTTTTTTGTCTTTAGGTGCTAGATTACAAACAGTAACAAAGTTCGTACCTCATGGTAGTATCATTGCTGATATTGGCACTGACCATGGTTATTTACCTATAGAATTAGTAAAAACTGGAAGATGTTGTAAAGCAATCGCTGGTGATGTAAACGAAGGCCCTTATTTAGCAGCCAAACGTTCTGTACGCAATGCTTCATTGATGAATAAAATCGATATTCGTTTAGGTAGTGGTTTAGAAATTCTTCAACCTAACGAAGTAGATATTGCTATATTTTGTGGTATGGGCGGAAATCTAATGGTTCAATTATTACAAGATTGCCCTGAAATTGTAAATTCTTTAAAAGGTTTAATTTTACAACCACAACAAGGATTTACTGCTCTTAGAAAATATCTTTACAGCATAGATTGGCATATCGAAAATGAAGCTATAGCAAAAGAAGATGGTCGCATTTATCAAATAATTTATGCTAAACCTGGCAAACAAACTTTACCAACTGAACTTGAGCTTGAAATAGGTCCTGTATTAAATCGTACTAGACCTACTTTATTTAAAGAAATGATTGATGAATTTATTGCCAAAGCCAATCGCAGTTTAAACGGCATGGCAAAATCTGAGACTGCTAAAAATACTGCACATTATCATCAATTACAAACTTATGTAAAAGCTTTGGAGGAATTATTATGATTAAATGTCAAGTTGTAGTTGAAGCTATGGATAGACTTGCCCCACGTTACCTCGCTGAAAATTGGGATAATGTAGGTCTTTTGATCGGTAATCCTGCTCAAGAAATCACTAAAATTTTGACTTGCTTAGATGTTACAGAAAAAGTAATTGATAAAGCTATCTGTGAAAATTATAATATGATAATTTCTCACCACCCATTTTTATTCAAAGGTATAAAAAAAAAATTGCTACTGATAAGCCTCTTGGCAGAATGCTCCAAAAAATTCTCAGTAACAATATTGCTATCTTTGCTGCTCATACAAATTTAGATACTACCTATGGTGGTGTAAATGATGTTTTAGCTCAAAAACTTCAACTCACAGAAGTAAAACCACTTACTATTTCTTACCGTGAAGAAATTTTAAAATTAGGAGTCAATGTTCCTAGCGATTATGCTGATGCTGTTCGTGAAGCTTTAGCTAAAGCGGGAGCAGGTGCTATCGATAATTATAGTGATTGCTCCTTCACTTATAATGGCACAGGATATTTTAAACCTCTTGAAAATTCCAATCCTTTTATCGGTCAACAAAATAAATTATCCAATGTGCAAGAAGTTCGCATAGAAACCATTTTACCTAGTAAAATAAAAAATCGTGTGATTAAAGCTATGTTAAAAGCTCATCCTTATGAAGTTCCTGCTTGGGATATCATTCCTACAGAAAATGTTTATCACGAAAATGGACTTGGTCGCATTGGTAAACTCACTAATTCTATCACACTTGATGAATTTGCTCAACGCATAAAACAAAGTCTTCCTGGTGATACTTTCCGCTATGTAAAAGGAAATGACAAATTAGTAAAAAAAGTAGCCCTTTGCTCTGGTGCTGGTGTTGAATTTTTAGATAAAGCTGCTATGCAAGGTGCTGACACTTATATAACTGGTGATGTTAAATATCATGAAGCACAACATGCTCAAGAATTAGGTATAAATATCATTGATGCAGGTCATTTTGGCACAGAATTACCTATAGTTGAAACTTTAGCTCAATATTTACAAGAAGAAAATATTAAACAAAAAATGGCAAATAACAATCACTGCTGATAATGACGCAACAGATGTTTTCAC
>ENA-OPZM01000579-OPZM01000579.1-human-gut-metagenome-genome-assembly--contig:-NODE-579-length-15518-cov-1.978494_pt1 | contig 15518 bp, 27 predicted proteins | sample MGYA00242478_ERZ504493 | MGnify/ENA primary metagenome ERZ504493 (study PRJEB26092, sample SAMD00036227) | human gut metagenome | host: Homo sapiens | study: EMG produced TPA metagenomics assembly of...
CGCTCAAAGGACCAGGGCTCCGGATAAAGGAAGGCAGAGAGGGTGTCGCCCTCTGTCCGCAAATAATAGCGCATGCCATGATGGGAACCGGAAAAAGGTTCCTTTTTTAATGCTTTTATATTCAGGCCAATCGTAGAAATCATAGAAACTCCTTAAAAAATATGATAATACTAATTTAGCACGGATAATTAAGGTTTGGAAGGGGAAAAGAGAAATAGACTATTCTTTTTAGGATTTTTTGGGGGGAGTTTGCGCAAAAATATTTTGCATGGATTCCAAAGCGATTTGCTGGTAATTGGTCCGCGCTTCTGCTATGCTGGAAAAAACATCAAAGGAGGGGCAGGCGAAAAATGGAAAGACAAAAGGAAGATATAAAGAGCGGCACACTGGGAGAACGGCTGGCGTTGCTCAGAAAAAGATACGGATACAGCCAGCAGGAAATCGCAGATCTTCTGGATGTCACCAGACAGACGATTTCCAACTGGGAGTGCGGGCAGGGGGCGCCGACTCTTGATAAAGCGGCAGAGCTTGCCGGAATATATCGGATCAGTCTGGATGAACTGGCAGGAAACTTCAAGGAAGCCATGAGACAGCAAAAGAGAGAAAGGATCTGCATATATTGAAAAAGCTGACGGGAAAGAAGTGTCGTTTGGAGTATCTGGATCAAACGGAGGCTGCCATTGATGATCTGTTTGGGAATACACAGGTGAGAATACTGGATGTTAATGAGTGTTGGATGAGGATCGAATATGAGCGCCGCAGGAAGGTACATTCCGGCAGAAAGAGACTGTGGTAAAGCTGGTGGAACTTTCTAAAATCACAGGGGCGGTGCTAACAGTGGAAACGGAGGTGGAGAACGGATGATGACAGGCTCATGGGGGTTATAACATTCGGTGTGATCGCCGGGATCGGTCTGCTGACTTATCTGGCAGTGGAATATACGGAGCGAAAGGAGAAAGAAAAGCGAAGAGAAGCCACAGAATCTGACTGGAAAAAAATTCTGGCGGAATACCTGGGCAAATCCTGTGAGGTAACGATAAAAGAACCTATGGTAAATATAGATGTCATATACAGTACAAGAGGAATCTTAAGAGATATGGACGACGAATGGCTGGAACTGGAATGTGAGGAGAAGAAGGGAACGGTTGTAAAGATCATTCGCCTTGACCAGGTGAAAGGAGCAAAAGAGATAAGGTAAAAAAGAATCCTAAAGAAGGTTGACAAAGACGGGATAATGTTATATATTTATAACATAATAAGTTATAAATATATAACATTGAGAGGTGAGAAATATGAAGAAAAATCCGGTATCATATTTTGGGTGGCTGGGACTGATAGGGATTATTGGGATTAATACAGGAGATTTTCTGCTGCAGACATTTCTGGTCTATCTGCTGTTCTTTCTTTATCGGAATATACCTATGGACGAGCTGTTTTTGCTGGATGTCCGGAAGGCTGGTTTCCGTGCGTTTCTGGTAAATCTTTTACTGAACAGCTTCATGGTTGTCTGGCTTGCGGTTATAGAAAGGGGTGCCGGGACCGCAAGGACGCCGGTAATGGTAGTCCGGATGTTTGCGCTGGTCTATGTGGTTACATTTCTTGTCTTCCTTTTTACATTGTTCTATTATCAAAAACGAGAAAAAAGGAGTCTGGAATAGATGCTGAAGACACAGATAAAAAAATACCGGCAAATGCGGAACATGAACCAGGCGGAACTTGCGGCCCTTGTGGGAGTGCGCCGGGAGACGATCGGACATCTGGAAAAAGGACAATATAATCCGTCTCTGAAGCTTGCAATGGATATAGCAGGAGTCTTTGGAGTAAAAGTGGAGGACTTGTTTGAATTTACCGACGAATAGGATCTTCATTTTTAAAAGACCTGAAATTGCCGATGAATAAGATTTGCATTTTTAAAGGATTTGTATTATAATATTTTCTGTGATTATTCAATATGCAGATGTAGTTCATCGGTAGAACACCAGCTTCCCAAGCTGGGGAGGCGGGTTCGACTCCCGTCATCTGCTTGAAAAGAGCCGAGAGCATTGAAAGATTAGTGCTTTCGGCTTTTTGTCTGCCGTTTCAGTCGGCAAAATCTATTTTTCAATATTAAGAAAATCTTTCGGAATTTCCAACATAAGTATTAGGTTTTTTTACGCTATGCTGGTGAGCATAGGAGGAGACCGTATGGAAAACGTAATAGAGGTAAGGAATCTATACAAGCTGTACCGGTAGGTGACGAGGTTGTGCATGCCCTTGACGGCGTTAGTTTTGAGATCCCCAGAGGAGAGTTCTGTGCGATTGTGGGTACATCCGGATCAGGGAAATCCACACTTTTGAATATGCTGGCCGGTCTGGAAAAGCCAACGAAGGGGAAAATACGGATTGCAGGCCATCAGATCGAGGGGTTTAGCGAAGACCGGCTGGTGCTTTTCGCCGGGAGCATGTGGGATTTATTTTTCAGGCCTTTCATTTGCTCGGGACAATGAATGCACTGGAAAATGTGGCGCTTCCCTTGAGCTTTCGGGGTGTTCCGGTCAGGAAACGGCTGGAGGTGGCAGACCGGATGCTGGATCTTGTGAAACTGTCAGGGCATAAAAAGCATCTGCCGAGTCAGATGTCCGGAGGACAGCAGCAGCGGGTGGGCGTAGCCAGAGCTCTTGCGGTGGATCCGGAGATTATTTTTGCCGATGAGCCTACGGGAATCTGGATTCGCATACGTCCCGGGAAGTGATGGAGCTGATGCGGCAGGTGGTGTATGAACAGAAGAAAACACTGGTAATGGTGACCCATGATAATGGGCTTGCGTCCTATGCGGACAGGGTATTTCATATCAGTGACGGAAAGATCGTGAAAATTGAAGGGGGGAAATGAAGTATGAAGAAAGTGGTGGGAAAAAGAAGAGGCGAGATCCTGATAAAATGCGCTCGTGCGCTGCGGTCGGGCTTTTGCTGATCATGCTGGTGCAGTCCTTCCTGGAAAATCCGGCAGAAGTAAATGCGGCAGAACCAGAGATCACATTGTATTCCAAAGATAATAAGGTGCCGGTGTATCAGGCGGGGAAAGAAGAAACGTGGATCCTGGAAGTCACGAATCATACGGAGCAGGATATTCTGGGGGCACGAATTTTCCCGGAAATGGGAAACAGCAGCGAAGAATGGCCCTTTGTAACGGATTATCAGGATTACGGACAGACATAGACCTGCCGGCGGGGCAGACGGTAGAGACAGCTACTTTTCTTACACAGAGAGGATGTTAAGACAGGCAGGTATACGATTGCATTTTCTGTCAATGCAGAAGGCGAGACGCTGGCTCATCAGAAATTTTATGTCAACACGACTGCAAAGGAAGAATCCAGGCCAGCAGATGTGCCAGCAGAACAGAGAACCGCCCCTACATACACGGATGCAGGAGGATTCAGCAACGGGGATGCCATATACAGTGGCGGGGCTGGTTCAGGGGGAGCCGGAGCAGAGAGCGGCAGTTCAATCCCGCGGGTTATCGTAACAGGGTTTGATACGAATCCGGCAGAGGTTCGGGCAGGAGAGGATTTTACTCTGACGATCCATCTGAAAAATACATCCTCCAGGACAAGAGTTTCCAATATGCTCTTTGACCTGCAGGCTCCTTCAGAAGGATCGGAAGAAACGCAGGCTCCGGCCTTTCTTCCGGTATCAGGCTCCAGCTCGGTTTTCCTTGACGGAATCGGGGCGGGGCAGACCGCAGATATTTCACTGCAGCTGAATACCAGGCGGATCTCTTGCAGAAGCCTACAGCATGAATCTGACGATGAAATACGAGGATGGAAACGCACAGCAGATTGAAGCAGAGTCTCTGATCTCCGTTCCGGTCAGACAGGACGCCAGGTTTGAATTCAGTGAATTTGAACTGAGTCCGGAGAGCATTGCGGTAGGCGACGAGGCCAATGTAATGACCAATCTTTATAATCTGGGACGGACCAGGCTGTATAATGTAAAAGCAGTATTCGAAGGCCCGGCGGTTGAAACAGAAGAAGTATTTGTGGGCAACGTGGAGTCTGGAGCATCGGCAGCCATTGATGCGATGCTGGAGGGAAAACGAGCCACGAAAGGTCCGGAAAAAGTAACCATGAAGCTGATGTATGAGGATGAATCGGGAAATGTTTCTGAAACCACCAAGGAGCTGAAGCTGGAAGTGACAGAAGCAGAAGAGGATTTGGCGGCAGCGGTTCCAACGGAAGAAGAGACCGGTGCAGGGTTTCCAGTGATACCAGTTCTGATAGCAGCCGTAATTCTGGCGGGGGTGGTCACCGGGATCCTTTTGATCCGCAGGAAAAAGAGCCATACAATGGATGAAGAGGAGGCGTTGCTGGATGAACTGGAAAGATCTTCTGAGGATGAGCCTTAGTAATTTAAAGAGACGCAGGCTCCGGACTTTTCTGACAGTTCTTGGCGTGCTGATTGGAACGGCCTCCATTGTGGTCATGATCTCTCTTGGACTTGGCCTTCAGCAGTCGCTGTACCGGGAAGTGGAGCAGTCCGGCGGCCTGACTATGATTCGCGTGAGCGGTGCAGATGCCGGAAGCTCTATGATGTATTCCGAAGCCTCTGAGGAGGTGGAAAAATATATAGACGATGAAGCGGTAGAATCCCTTGCGGATCTGGAGCATGTAGAACGGGCAGCGCCGGTCTATGAAATGACGGTGGTATTGCTGAAGGGCGGCTATGAGGGGCAGGTGCAGCTGCAGGCAATGCCGGCGGACAGTCTGGAAGCACTGAATATCCCGCTGGCCGGAGGAACCCTGCCTGCCAGTGGAAAGAATCAGATTGAACTTTTGTATGGAAATGGAATCCCGACGATGTTTTATGAACGAGGCAGCGGAGATGGGTATTATGATACGGGGATGCTGCCGGAGATCGATTTTATGAAAGATTCTCTGTTCCTGATACTGGATACAGAGTCTTATTTTCAGCAGCAGGAAGAAAACAGCAGCGGAAGCAGCCGGGAAGGCGGCGGGGAAAATGGAGAACAGGAAGAAAATTCGGAAGTCCAGTCCCCTGTCCGATCTGTGCAGAAGCATGTGGTGAGGGCAAGCGGAATGGTGGAAGGAAGCCCGGATGAGTACAATTCCTACTATTATTATGTATACTGCGATCTGGATACATTAAAAACAGACATTAAAAAAAGAATTCTCCGGCCGTGTGATTCCGGGGCAGCCGACAACCAAATCCGGAAAGCCGTATCCGAAATTCTGCTATTCATATGCACAGGTGAAGGTGGAGGACATAGAGTATGTGGATGAGGTGGCAAACGTGATCCGGAATATGGGATATAATGTAGAGACCAATGCCGAATATCTGGACAGTATGAAGGGGCAGTTCGCCATCGTCCAGGCGGTATTGGGCGGCATCGGCGCCGTGTCTTTACTGGTAGCGGCCATCGGCATTGCCAACACCATGATGATGTCTATCTATGAGCGCACGAAAGAGATTGGTATTATCAAAGTGCTGGGCTGCAGCCTGAAGAATATCCGGCAGATGTTCCTGCTGGAAGCGGCGGCTATCGGCCTGATCGGAGGCGTGGCAGGGAATGTGCTGAGCCTTCTTTTGTCGGCGGCGATCAACTTTCTCACCGGTCACGGGGCCGCTATGGGATTTGATGGGAATATTTCGTATATTCCAGGCTGGCTGATGCTGGCATCCATGGGATTTGCCATGCTGGTAGGCGTGGCGGCAGGTTATTTTCCGGCTTTGCGTGCGATGCGGTTAAGCCCGCTGGCAGCGATACGCGGCGAGTAGTCAAAAGGGGACGTACACTTTTGCAAAGGTGTACGTCCCCTTTTGACAAATCCCCTGTCCCTTTTTGTATTTCTCCCTGTCCCCAATCATTCTTCAATGACCTGGATTTCCAGATAATCGAAATCAATAGAATCTACAAAGTGATCCTGTGTGAATCTTGTTTTCGAATGACGCTGAAACTCCTGTATGGTGGAATCCAGCCAAATGGGTTTGCTCAGATCGAATTCGTAGCAGATTGCTTCCAGGGCATGAAAAATCTTGTGGGTCCGGGTATCGTCAGAATCGTCGCAGATCACGGTGTCCCGGATCATCCGATTGTCTTTGAATTCTTTTCCCCATAAACGGAACATATGGGCTCCCTCCTTTGCAAATGGGTTGTCTATTGCTAGTATAAAAAGTCTGGGATGTGATGTAAAGTCCTAAAAAAAATTCTTTACTTATTCTGGCTCTTGTGCTAAACTTTTTCAGGTGACAAGACACGTGTAATGACTAATGAGAATGTATGTGTAAAGAGTAAACATGAAGCGTACAGTTGGTAAGGAGAAATGAGATGGAGAGAGTAAAAAAAGCATTGGACAAGTTTTTTATCGATGGATTAAGCGCCATGGCTCACGGGTTATTTGCAACCTTGATCATCGGAACGATCATTCAGCAGATCGGGACGCTGATCGGCGGCGGGGCAGGAGATATGATCTTTGTGCTTGGCAAGGTGGCGGCCTCCCTGACAGGAGCCGGCATTGGTACGGCAGTGGCTTATAAATCAAAGAAGCACCCCTGGTAGTTGTATCTGCAGCTACAGCCGGGATGATCGGAGCCTTTGCCAGCAATCTGCTGGCGGGAACGGTGCTGACAGAGGGAAATATGGTCTATGCGGGGCCGGGAGAACCACTTGGGGCGTTTCTGGCAGCCTATGTGGGAATCTTTTTTGGACATCTGGTTTCCGGGAAAACAAAAGTAGATATCCTGGTGACACCGCTTGTAGCCATCGGTACTGGCGGCGCTGCGGGGCTGATTCTTGGACCGCCGATTTCCGGATTCATGTCATGGCTTGGCTCTCTCATTAACTGGGGAACAGAGCAGCAGCCATTTCTGATGGGCGTGGTAGTGTCGGTACTGATGGGAATGATCCTGACACTGCCGATCAGCTCGGCGGCGCTTGGGATTATCCTGAACCTGTCGGGACTTGCGGCCGGGGCAGCAACGGTCGGCTGCTGCTGCAACATGGTGGGATTTGCGGTGGCCAGCTACCGGGAAAATAAAGTGGGAGGCCTGCTGGCTCAGGGGATAGGGACCTCTATGCTGCAGGTGCCAAACATTGTAAGAAGACCGGTAATCTGGCTCCCGGCCATTATTTCCAGTGCAATTCTGGGGCCGGTGGGCACTATGGTCTTTCATATGACCAGCAATGCAACGGGCTCCGGTATGGGAACGGCAGGGCTGGTAGGGCAGATTATGACCTGGCAGGTCATGACTCAGAGTGAATCGGCGGTGATGGTGCTGGTAAAAATCCTGCTTTTGCACTTTGTACTGCCGGCAGGGATCAGCCTTGGGGTTTCTGAGTTTATGAGGAAGAAAAACTGGATCCGTTTTGGTGATATGAAGCTGGAATTTTAAAACATGCTATACATTTTCCGCTTATCTGATTATAATAGACTACAGGATACGAAAGAAAGCGGGGAAATAAAATGACAGGCACAGGAAAGATCCATATTTATTACGGCGACGGCAAGGGCAAGACGACTGCGGCTGTCGCAGGTAGTCCGGGCGGCGGGAGCCGGGCTTCGGGTGCTTGTATTTCAGTTCCTGAAGGATAATGGATCTAATGAGCGGAAAATCCTGGAACAGCTCCCGAATGTGACCTGTCTGCCGGGGCGGGAGCCGGTAAAATTTGTCAGCCGCATGAATGGGCCGGAAAAAGCAGAGCTTACTCATTATAATAACAAGGCGCTGGATGAGATTGTAAAATTCTGTTCACCTTTCGATGTTTTGCTATTGGACGAAGCGCTTTGTGCGGTAAATCTGAATGTATTGAGCGAGGAAAAGCTGGCAAGCTTCCTCGAGCATAAGCCAAGAGGGCTGGAGGTAATCCTGACAGGTCATGAGGCGTCAGACCGTCTGGTGACTATGGCGGATTATGTAACACTGATGACCAAAATTCATCATCCATACGAGGATGGGGTCTCGGCAAGGGAGGGCATTGAATTCTAATTTCTTAAATATATGTAAAATCCATGACACAGTTTTCCCGGATATGTTATACTATGTAACATATGGAGTATGCTCTTCGAGAAAGAGAGGAGAGAGGACCTTGAGTATGGAGAACGCCATCAAGAATTACGAAGATGTTGACAGCTGGAAGACGATCATGTTTCTGTATACTTCTGCTTTAAAAGAGGTTGGAACAAAGCTGGAGATCCTCAATGATGAGTTTCAGCATGTACACCAGTATAATCCCATAGAGCATATTAAAACCCGGGTGAAAACACCGGAAAGTATCGTGAAGAAACTCAGAAAATACGGATATGAGATTTCCATTGAAAACATGGTAAAATATGTCAATGATATTGCCGGCGTCCGGCTGATCTGTTCCTTTACATCGGATATTTACCAACTGGCTGAGATGATCGGAAATCAGAGTGACTTGAAGGTTTTGTCAATCAAGGATTATATCAAGAATCCAAAAGAAAGCGGATACAAGAGCTATCATATGCTAGTGTCCGTCCCGATTTATCTGTCAGACAGTGTGGTGGATACAAAAGTAGAGATTCAGATCAGGACAATTGCGATGGATTTCTGGGCCAGCCTGGAACACAAGATTTACTATAAGTTTGAAGGAAATGCACCGGATTATATCAGCAGGGACTTAAGAGAGTGTGCAGAAATGGTATCTTCTCTGGATGAAAAAATGCTGTCCCTGAATGAAGCGATCCAGAAATGTCTGGAAGATCAGGAGGCAGAGAAGAAAAAGGCAAGAAAAAAGCATATTAGTCACGGTGAGCGACAAGCAGCAGGCGCCTGAGCGATAAGCCAGGCGCTTTTTTTGCAGATGTGCAGATGGGGACGTACACTTTTTGCAAAAGTGTACGTCCCCATCTGCAATATCGGGTGTCCCTAATCGTCAATCAGGGTGTCCCCGGATAAGGATATTTCAGATTAATATTGTAAAATTTGCTGTCAAATGCTAGAATGAGTGCGACTTGTAAAATATTTGACTATAAGCCCGAAGAGTACGGTGTATTTATAGAATATATGAGGAAAAGAGAAAGGGAAGGGATTTGACATGTGGAAAAAATTGGATGCGAAGCAGAAGGCCGGATTGACGCAGGCGGTCTATTCAGTGGTGGGAAGCCTTCTTTTTGCGCTGGGGGTTAATCTGATTATCGTGCCGATGAGCCTGTACAACGGGGGATTTATGGGTATTGCGCAGTTGATACGTACGTTTATCGTTGACTTTCTGCATGTACCGGTGCCGGCTGGCATGGACCTGGCAGGTATGATTTATTTTGTGATGAATATTCCTTTGTTTTACCTGGGATATCGTGTACTGGGAAGAGCATTTGCAGTGAAAACCCTGGTAACGGTAGCAATTCAGAGTATGTTTATGATGATAGTGCCGATACCGGCAGAGCCGATCATTGAGGATTATTTGACGGCCTGCATCATTGGAGGTATTGTAGCGGGAACAGGTACCGGACTTATCCTTCGAGGAAGAAGCTCCGGCGGCGGCCAGGATATCATCGGCCTTTGCTGTACCAAGAGATTTCCGAACTTCAGTGTTGGCAGGATTAATATCCTGATGAACTTTTTCGTCTATGCTATTTGTCTGTTCCTCTTTAATATTGAAATAGTCATCTATTCTCTGATCTATGCCACGGTGCTTTCAATAGCCATTGCCGGGTGCATATTCAGAACATCAATACCAGCGTGATGATTTTTACAAAAAAGCTGGGGATTTCAAAGGCGATCATGGAACAGATGGGACGCGGCGTTACGAATTGGGACGGAGAAGGAGCGTATACGAATAAAACATCTTACATTTTATTTGTATTGATATCTAAATATGAAGTGGGGCAGATCAAGCAGATTGTACATAGTATCGATCCGCATGCATTTATGATTTTTACAGAGGCTGTTCGGTAGACGGCAACTTTGAGAAGCGGCTATAGCGCCCGGGACAGGGGCAAGTTCCAAAAGGGACAGGGGCAAATTAAAATGGGGACACCCTGAAACGCAAATGGGGACGTACACTTTACGCAAAAGTGTAGTCCCCATTTGTGATTTTACATAGATTTAACATTCGCCCTGTTTCAGATTTAACATTCCATCAGTATAGTATCCCTTGTGAAGAAGCTAACAAAAAAATTCTGAAACAAAGGAGATTAAGCATTATGAAATTGAAAAAGTTTATTGCAGTTATGGCAACAGTAGGAATGGTTGCAAGTCTTGCAGTAGGATGTGGCGGATCTTCCGAAGACACATCTGCTGAGGGAGGAGATGCAGCAGCAGAAGGAAGTAGCGACTGGGATTCTTCCATGGACATCACCATCGTGATCCCGTGAGGACGGATCCGGAACCAGAGGAGCTTTCATTGAGCTGTTCGGAATTGAAGAAGAAGTAGACGGCGAGAAGGTTGATATGACCACAGAAGAAGCACAGATTACAAACAGCACTTCTGTAATGCTTACTACAGTAGCTGGTGATGATTACGCAATCGGATATGTATCTCTTGGATCTCTGGATGACAGCGTAAAAGCTCTGAAGATTGACGGGGCAGAAGCTACAGCAGAGAATATCAAGAGCGGAGATTACAAAGTATCCCGTCCGTTCAACATCGCAACAAAAACAGATATGAACAACCCGACAGCAGAAGACTTTATCTCATTCATCATGAGCCAGGAAGGCCAGGATGTAGTAGCTGAAGAAGGTTATATTCCGCTTGATGGGGCAGAAGCATATGCAGGAGATGCTCCGGCAGGCAAGGTTGTAGTCGGCGGATCCTCTTCCGTATCTCCTGTTATGGAAAAGCTGATCGAGGCATATGCTGAGGTAAATCCGGATGCAGAGATCGAACTTCAGACAACAGACTCTACCACAGGTATGGAATCTGCAATCAGCGGTGCATATGACATCGGTATGGCTTCCAGAGAAGTAAAAGAAGATGAGCTTTCTGCAGGTCTTGAGGCACAGGTTATCGCAACTGATGGTATTGCAGTAGTCGTAAACAACAACAACCCGACAGATGAACTGACAAGCGATCAGGTAAAATCTATCTATACGGGCGAAGCTCTTACATGGGATGAGGTAGTAGAGTAATATGAAATCAAAAGCATGGACTGAAAAATTCATGCGGGGAGTGTTCTTCATTGCCGCCTGCGCTTCGGTGCTGGCGGTAGCTCTCATTTGTGTGTTCTTATTTGCAAATGGTATCCCCGCAATGTCAGAAATCGGATTCTTAGACTTCCTGACGGGAAAAATGTGGAAACCTAACAATGACATTTACGGAATTTTCCCGATGATCGTTGGAAGCCTTTATGTAACAGCCGGAGCAATCATTGTCGGTGTTCCGATCGGAATCCTGACTGCGGTATTCATGGCTTTTTATTGTCCGAAACAGATCTATAAACCATTAAAAACAGCGACAGAACTTCTTGCGGGAATCCCGTCAGTTGTATACGGTTTCTTCGGCCTGGTAGTGCTGGTGCCTATTATCCGTCAGCTGGGAAGAGACCTGGGATTCGGCGGAAACGGAAGCAGTATGCTGACAGCTTCTTTGCTTCTGGGTATGATGATCCTGCCAACCATTATCGGTCTTACAGAATCATCTCTCCGCGCAGTGCCGACCCAGTATTATGAAGGAGCCGTGGCATTGGGAGCAACTCACGAAAGAGCTATTTTCCGTGTAGTTCTTCCGGCGGCAAAATCCGGAACTATTGCGGCGATCGTTCTGGGTGTGGGACGTGCCATCGGAGAGACCATGGCGGTAATCATGGTAGCCGGAAACCAGGCAAGAATGCCGCAGGGTATTTTCCGCGGAATCCGTACATTAACAGCAAATATCGTTATTGAGATGGGATATGCGACAGACCTTCACAGGGAAGCTCTGATTGCCACCGGCGTGGTATTGTTTGTGTTTATCCTGATCATCAATTTCTGCGTAGCATTATTAAACAGGAGGGACAGCCGTGAGTAGTAAAAGCAGTAGCACACAAGCGAAAGGCGTCAATGAAGTGACCCTTGGGCAGAAGTTAAAAAGTTATACAAGAACTCCGGGATCCATGGTCGTCATGCTCCTGGTTATGCTGGCCGCAGTTATTACTTTTGCGGTGTTGATCTTTTTGATCGCATATATCCTGGTCAATGGTGTACCGTACCTTCAGCCGTCTTTGTTTTCGCTGGAATACTCCTCTGAGAATGCATCTTTGATGCCGGCATTGATTAATACGGTCATCATGACAGCACTGTCGCTTTTGATCGCGGTTCCGTTTGGAATCTTTTCCGCCATCTTTCTGGTGGAATATGCAAAACGCGGCAACAAATTCGTAGAAGTGATTCGTCTTACAACGGAGACACTGCAGGGAATTCCGTCCATCGTATACGGTCTGTTCGGAATGTTGTTCTTCGTTACCACCTGCGGGTGGGGCTTTTCCATCCTGGCAGGTGCGTTTACCCTGTCCATCATGGTGCTGCCGCTGATCATGCGGAGTACAGAGGAAGCATTAAAGGCCGTGCCGGATTCCTACCGGGAAGGAAGCTTTGGCCTGGGAGCAGGAAAGCTCCGTACGGTATTCCGTATTGTACTGCCGTCAGCGGTTCCTGGTATCCTGGCCGGCGTCATCCTGGCTATCGGGCGTATCGTCGGCGAGACAGCAGCGCTGATCTACACCGCCGGAACGGTTGCCGATATACCAAGCAGCGTCATGAGTTCCGGACGTACCCTTGCGGTACATATGTATAACCTTGCAAGTGAAGGTCTGTACATGGATCAGGCATATGCAACCGCGGTCATCCTGCTGGTACTGGTGGTTGGCATTAATACGCTGTCCGGCGTAGTAGCGAAGAGATTAACGAAAGCGTAGAGAGGGATAACAATGTCAAAATTAAGCATTAAGAATCTGGATCTTTACTACAGCGATTTTAAAGCGCTCAAAGATGTAAATCTGGAGATCGAAGAACATAAAATCACAGCATTTATCGGGCCTTCCGGATGTGGAAAGTCCACACTGTTAAAATCCATCAACCGTATGAACGACCTGGTGGAAGGCTGCCGCATTGAGGGCGAGATCCTCCTTGACGGAAAGAATATTTTCAAAGATATTGATGTAAACGTATTAAGAAAAAGAGTGGGAATGGTGTTCCAGAAACCAAATCCGTTCCCGATGAGCATTTACGATAACATCGCATATGGTCCCAGGACCCATGGGATCCATTCCAAGGCGAAGCTGGATGATATCGTGGAAAAATCTCTGCGCGATGCGGCGATCTGGGATGAATGTAAAGACCGCCTGAAAAAAAGCGCTCTTGGCATGTCCGGCGGACAGCAGCAGAGACTGTGTATCGCCAGAGCCCTTGCAGTACAGCCGGAGGTTCTTCTGATGGATGAGCCCACCAGCGCCCTGGATCCGATTTCCACCTCTAAGATCGAAGACCTTGCGATGGAACTGAAAAAGGACTATACTATTGTCATGGTAACACATAACATGCAGCAGGCAGTCCGTGTTTCTGACAATACCGCATTTTTCCTGCTGGGTGAAGTCGTAGAGTACAATGATACGGAAAAACTATTCTCAATACCGTCAGACAAGAGAACAGAAGACTATATCACAGGGAGGTTCGGTTAAATTATGCGTAATAAATTTGATATGCAGCTTGGCATGCTGAATGAACAGCTGATCCATATGGGAGAATTGTGCGAACTGGCCATCAACCGTGCGACGAAGGCACTGCAGAACGGCAGCATTGAGGAAGCAAAAAATGTGATCGACGCAGATCAGGAAGTCGATCAGATGGAAAAGGATATTGAGCGTCTGTGCCTGAAACTGCTCCTGCAGCAGCAGCCGGTAGCAAGAGATCTAAGACAGATTTCCGCTGCTCTTAAGATGATCACGGATATGGAACGTATCGGTGACCAGGCCAGCGATATTGCAGAGATCATCATTTCCGAAAAGAAGTCTCAGGTAACGGATCTTAAGAAGATCGGAAGTATGTCAGAAGCGGCGGCAAAAATGGTCCGCGACAGTGTTACTTCCTATGTAAATAAGGATCTGGAGCTGTGCAGACGTGTGATGGAAGCAGATGATGCTGTAGACATCATGTTTGAAGAGACGAAAAAGGAACTGATCGATGCGATTGCAGACAACAAAGGTGATCAGGGAAAAGAAGCGATCGATCTGATCATGGTTGCCAAATATCTGGAGCGTATCGGAGACCATGCCACCAATATTGCAGAGTGGGTAGAGTTTTCGATCACTGGCATCCATAAAGACAGCCAGATTTAAATAATTAAGGAGATACAGCATGATATTTTGTGTAGAAGATGACAGCAACATCCGGGAACTCGTCGTATACACGCTTGAAACCACGGGCTTTAAAGCGCGTGGTTTTGAAGATGGAAGAGAATTCCTGGAAGTGCTGGCACTGGAAACCCCGGAGCTGGTGCTGATGGACATCATGCTTCCGGGTGATGACGGGCTGGAACTTTTGAAAAAATTAAAGGCGTCTCCCAGACCCGGGAAATACCGGTGATCATGGTTACGGCCAAGGCGCGGAATACGATAAAGTCAAAGGACTGGACCTGGGGGCGGATGATTATGTGACGAAGCCCTTTGGAATGATGGAGCTGGTCTCAAGGATCAAGGCGGTGCTCAGGCGTACCAGGAGAGATGCCCAGGAGCCTCAGGATATCATTGCAGTCGGCGAGATTGAGATCAACACAAAAAAACACGAGGTAACAGCGGCAGGAGAAGTGGTGAATCTGACATTGAAGGAATATGAACTTCTGAAGCGGCTGATGAAAAATCCGAATATTGTCATGACCAGAGACTGTCTCCTGGAAGATATCTGGGGTTATGACTTCGACGGAGAGACCCGTACCGTGGATGTACATGTCCGGACCTTAAGGCAGAAGCTTGGGCCTGCGGCGAAAAGATTGAAACAGTCCGCGGCGTCGGATACAGGATGAGTGAGTAGGAGCACTGTGGATGAGGCTGAAAACAACGATTCAGAAAAATATGATCTTGATCATTGCAGCAACGCTGGTGATCGCCTATGCAATGACGACCTTTGTGGTATACCGGCAGACGGTGAGAGTCATGGAGGACGAGGTGCGCCAGGAAGCGGACTACATCTGTACAGCGATTGAGATATCCGGTCCTTCCTATCTGGAAGAAATGGATGCAGTCCGTGAAAACACCAGGGTTACCTGGATCACGGAGGACGGCGAGGTTCTGTATGACTCCGGACAGGATGAAGAGACGGAGATGGAGAATCACGCGGACCGCCCGGAAGTGAAGGAAGCGCTGGAAAACGGGCAGGGAAGTAATGTCAGGCGGTCGGATACCCTGAATGAGGAAATGTTTTACTATGCGGTCCGGCTCTCGGACGGAACGATCCTCCGGGTATCAAAGACCATGGATACGGCTTTCCGGACGGCGCTTAACGTTCTGCCCGGAATGGGTGTGATCGCCGTAGTGATGCTTCTGCTGGCGACGGCCCTGTCCCGGAACCAGGTGGCAAAGATGATACGAC
>ENA-OPZM01000580-OPZM01000580.1-human-gut-metagenome-genome-assembly--contig:-NODE-580-length-15514-cov-3.051862_pt1 | contig 15514 bp, 21 predicted proteins | sample MGYA00242478_ERZ504493 | MGnify/ENA primary metagenome ERZ504493 (study PRJEB26092, sample SAMD00036227) | human gut metagenome | host: Homo sapiens | study: EMG produced TPA metagenomics assembly of...
GCGAGGGGCTTTTGCCCCCGAAGCACGATGCGGGTACCGCAACCCGACATTATCGAGCATTTTGGCAACGCAGATGCCGTGCCGCAGCTGCCGGAGCGGTGCTTAAGCCGCAAGGCGGGAATTGTGCAGTGTTGCTTTAGTGAAAATAATTAAAGTTTTTCGCCAGCTTTTTTCAAAAGGCCGAAAAGACTCCCCGTAACTGCCTTAATAGAACCCGTAACTCGGCAAAATCTTGGTGCTCTGCGCCCACAGGGTCGGCACGGGCAAGCCGGACAGAACGGGATAGAACCAAGCAAAGCACACCAGCGCCGCAATGCACAGCCCCGCGCCAATCTTTTTGGCGCGGTCCTGCCGCTTCATCTGCGTTAAAACCAGCACAATGGCCGTCAACGCAAAGACCGAGCTGGGGAAGTAATGGTACATGAAAGTGCAGCGCGATACCAGCATCCAGGAAAGCAGCTGGCTGGCGTACAAGATCAGAACGCCCGCTCCCTTTGCCGTGCCGCGAGCCGAAACCTGGCGCCACAGCAGCAGCAAAATGCAGAACAGCCCCGCCCAGCAAATGACCGGGTTATAAAAACCCGCAATGCTGCCCTGAAGCCCAGCTTCCAGGTAAGAATTTTTGTAATACCACACTGGGCGCAGGTCCAGCAGCCAGGTGTACCAGCGGCTTTCAAACGGGTGGGTTGCTTTCAGGGTGGAATGGTACCAGTACATGTAGGTTTGGCAATCCCACCAATCCCGCAAACCAAAGGTAGGGTCTTTCCACCAATAAGGCAGGTAGGATGCAAGATAGATCAGGAACGGCACAACGATGTAAAACGCCACACCGCCCACAGCAGCCATCCGGAATTCTTTCCAGAAGCCCGGCTGTTTTTGCTTCCAGCGGGCATACAGCACACCCAGGTACAATACCGCAAGCCCTGCCCCGGCATAAATTCCGGTCCACTTGGATGCACACCCAAGCCCAAATGCCACGCCGCCCAGCGCCATGGGCAGCAGCGAGCCGTCTACGCCGTTTTGCAGCACGCTCTGGCAATACCATACCATAAAATATGCGCCTAACAGGATAAAGAACGTACCGTAAATATCGATTGTGGCAATGCGGCTTTGGGAAAATCGCATGAACCCAGCGGCAATCAGCGCACCTGCCATGGCCCCGGCCCAGCGTTTGTGGGTCAGACGGCGGGCAAAGCACCACATCAGCGGCACCAGCATCACGCCGAATAGCGTTCCGGCACAGCGCCAGCCAAAGGCTGTCATTCCAAAAATAGCAATGCCCAGCATGATAAAATCTTTGCCCAGCGGCGGGTGGGTGGTTTCGTATGCCGTCATGCGGTGCAGCATTTCGTACCCAGTACGGCCATGATAGATTTCATCGAAATACATGCTGTTCAGCTGGCTGATGGTATCTGGCACTTCGCTCTGCTCATCAAACAGAGCATCGCCGCCCGCTACCGGCACCAGCGCACCGGTGGCATCCCACAGGGCCAGTTCAAACATCTGCGCATTTTCAATCGTTGCGGTCAGGGTCTGCCCTGCCGGAGCCGTGATGGCCGTTTTGGTCCAGCAGAACGGCGTTGCATAGCTCAGTTCCTTCTGGTACAGCTCATTGCCCGCTGCATCCGTGATGCGCAGGCTGCCGCCGGTGGAAATGCCGGGGTACACCCAGATTTCCACCGCGTCCTGCTGCGGGGTAAAGTCGCTGGTTGCCGTGCTGTCCGTAGCATCCACAGGGTTTTGCGGTGCTTTCATGCTGCCAAGGTAGGCAAAGCTCACCACAGCAACGATCAACGTCAGCGTTGCCAAGGCTTTCTTCTCTTTAGCCGTCCAGGCAGGCTGCGGATCAATGCGCAGGGTGCACCGTTCCAGCTTTTTCTGCACTGTTTTTGTTTTATCTTTTTCGATGGTTTCCACTTTTGCCAGTGGAGAAATCGCTCCATGGCGGCAGATGGCCCACGCGGTGAAAGCCAGCAGCACAAAGGCTGCCGTTTCGGCAAAGCCGACTGCCATGGCAAACTCGCGGCTGGTATCGCTGCTGAGCCACTCGTCATCGCTGCCTACCAGGGTATACACAGTTTCCAGGTTCAAGAAGCCCGTTATCGACAGACCAAACCCGGCGCCATACAGACGGATGTCATTCCAGCGCGCCGCGGCAAGCAGTACCAGCAGCATGCCCAGCACCAGGTAACGCTCGTGCATGCAATGGGCAAAGGTAAAAATCCCCACCGTGTAAAACGCTGCCAGCAGCAGCGGGGAAAACTGCCCCGCCCGCCAGCTGATGACCGCCAGCACCACAAGCAGCACCGTGATAACAGCGATGTTGAAAATGCCCAGCACTTTCCAGCTCAGGTTAAACACCGGGCAAGCATCCAGCGCCTGCCAGTTGCCGCCCAGCGCTGCAAACCAGTTGAACGCATTGATGGTGGCATACTGGTAGCCAGACGCCGTGGTGATGTACTTATCGATCAAGGACGGCACCAGATTTTTTGCCCCGTAAAACGGCAGGCCCGCCAGCAGCGGCGGCAGCAAAGCCAGCGCAGCACCGCCAAAATATGGCCGACCGATTTCAGCGGGCTTTTGCCATCCCGCACGGCATCCGCAATAGCCACCAAAAAGCAGACGGCCAGCACCGGCCCAGCCAACAGTGCCTGCGGCTTGATGGCCAGCGCCACGCCGTACAGCACCGCAGCGAGCAGGTAGCGGCGCTCTTCCAGCAGCCAGAAGCAGAGCAGCAGCGGCAGCGCAAAAGCCCCATCGATCTGCTTCCAGATGCCGGTATCAAACAAGGTCAGCGGGCAGAACGCCGCAAACAGCACCAGGCAGCGCTGTGCCCTGCCCTGCCCCATATACCGGCGGCTGATATGGTCCAGCAGCACCACGGCGGCACAATCACAGATTGCGGGGATCAGTGCCAGCAAAAAATAGGTCCAGCGGGATTCATAGCTCAGTTGGAGCGCCTTGCGCACCAGGCTGACCAGCCCCAGCACAAGGATGTAGCCGGGCGGGTAGTCCGCAAAATAATCGGCGCTGTAAAAGGCCGCGGGACCTTCGCTGGCCAGCTTATCCCCCCAGGCTACAAAGCAGCTCATATCATAGGTGTAGCCTTCAGTAACAAGGGCCAGCAGCAGCGCGCGGCAAGCGCTGCGGCCAATATAATATACAGCGTTCGCTCTTCCTGTTTGGTTCTGGTATTTGTCATTCTGAACTCTCCAGATAATGCAGCGTATTTGCCGCTGCAATAAAATAAGGAACTGGAAGCAGAGGCAGATGCTTCCCTGTTTCCAATTCCTTTGTTTTGCCGTGATTGTGCAGTAATAATTATAGCTTGGTCAGCTGCGGGCCCTTGGCGGTGTCCATCACATTCCAGCCCAGCTCAGTGATTTTGGCGCGCAGAGCATCGGCGCGGGCAAAGTCCTTGGCCTTTTTGGCTGCGGCGCGCTCTTCCACCAGCTGCTTCACTTCGTCGGGGGCTTCCTCGGCCTTGCGGTTGTACATCAGGCCCAGCACACCGGTCAGCTCGTCAAACGTGGCGGCGGCCTTTTCCAACGTAGCCTTATCGGCAGCATCGGACATGGTGTTGATGTCCTTGACGAACTCAAAAATGGCGGCCAGAGCATCGGGGGTGTTCAGGTCGTCATCCATGGCGGTCTTGAACTTTTTGCGTGCTTCTTCGCACTTTTCAGTCAGGGCAGTGTCAGTGCCATGGGCATTGCGGATGGCAAAATCCAGGTTATCGCGGCAGGTGTACAGGCGCTCCAAGCTGTTCTTGCAGCTCTCGATCAGGTCCACCGTATAGTTCAGCGGCATGCGGTAACCAGCGGTGAGCATAAAATAACGGATCGGCTCATAGCCGTACTTATCGGCAATTTCACGCACGGTAAAGAAGTTGTTGGCGCTCTTGGACATCTTCTGGTTGTTGATGTTCAAAAAGCGTTGTGCATCCAGTAATGGCTGAAGGTGCAGCCGTTGGCGCACTCCGACTGTGCAATCTCGTTTTCGTGATGGGGGAAGATCAGGTCCTGGCCGCCTGCATGCAGGTCGATGGTCTTGCCAGGTGCTTACGGGCCATGGCGCTGCACTCAATGTGCCAGCCCGGACGGCCCTGGCCCCAGGGGCTGTTCCAGGAAGGCTCGCCCGGCTTGGCGGCCTTCCAGACAGCAAAATCTGCGGGGTCTTCTTTCAGGTCGTCATCCATCTGGCTGCGCAGTTCGCGGTTGCCGCTTTCCAGGTCGTCCAGGTTCAGGTGCTCAGCTTGCCGTAACCGGGATCAGACTTAACGCGGAAGTAGACATCGCCGTTGTGGGCAACGTAAGCATGTCCGGATTCGACCAGGTCCTTGACGATCTTGATGATCTCACCGATATGCTCGGTTGCGCGGGGGCGCACGGTGGGGGTCTTAACGTTCAGGCCCTCGGAATCTTTGATGTACTCGGCCTCGAACTTGCGGGCAACCTCCTGCATGGTGGTGCCATTCTCCTGGCCTTTTTTGATCAGTTTATCGTCAATATCGGTGATATTGGAGACATACAGCACCTTGTTGCCAAGGTACTCCAGATAGCGGCGCAGCGTGTCAAACACGATCATGGGGCGCGCATTGCCGATATGGATATAGTTATACACCGTAGGGCCGCAGACGTAAATGCGATAAACGCCCGGCTCCTGCGGGATAAAATCTTCCTTTTTGCGGGTCATGGTATTAAAAATCTGCATGGACAGGAACTTCCTTTCCCAACTTTGCTGGTACGGCGCGGCTAAACCTGCAAACCGTTCAGATTTATTATAGCCGCCCTGATAAGCGGTTGCAAGGGGGCAGCATCATTTTGCCTGCATAAAGCAGGAACGATTCTGCCACAGGTAGATGCAGCCGGAAAGTGCGGTAACGGCAGCAACGGCCCAGCACAGCACCTGGGTGGTAAAGCTGATAACCCCAATGCCGTCCGCCGGGGCGAGCGCCATGGCAAAGTAATAGAAGATGATGGTGACCATCTGCAGCACGGTTTTGACCTTGCCCCACATGTTTGCGGCAATGACGGTACCGGACTCTGCCGCAATCATGCGCACACCGGCCACAGCAAACTCGCGGAACATGATGATGGCCAGCACCACGGGGGAGCAGACACCGTCCACCACCATATAAATAATGGCGGCGGTGGTGAGCATTTTATCAGCCAGCGGGTCCATAAACTTGCCAAAGTCCGTTACCAGGTGGTTCTTGCGGGCCAGGTAGCCATCCAGGAAATCCGTAAAGCTGGCCACAGCAAACAGAATACCCGCTATCAAGCATACGTTGCGTTGAACCGGAGCGTGCCCATATGGCTCATGGCAGCAAATACCATAAAGAACGGCACCATGATGACACGCATCATCGTTAATTTGTTAGGCAGATTCATGGTTTATTCCTCCACTTTGCTTTCCGCATAACCATAAAGATCATAAGTATCGGCATCGGTGATGGTAACGTTATAGAACGCGCCGGCTTCCAGCGGGGTATCTGCCGGGGTCATGATGCTGCCATCAATTTCCGGGCAGTCTGCTGCGGAGCGCAGCAGGTACATGCCGGTTTCATCGTCCACACCATCGCAGATGCACTCATAGGTCTTGCCGACCTTTTCTGCTTCCTTTTCCGCGCTGATCTCGGCCTGCAGCTCCATAATGTGGTCTGCGCGGCGCTGCTTGACTTCCTCATCAATCTGGTTGTCCATCTTGGCGGCCACGGTGTTTTCCTCGGCGGAATAGGCAAAGCAGCCCAGGCGTCAAACTTGACGGTTTTGACAAAGTCGCACAGCTCGCTGTACTGTTCCTCGGTCTCACCCGGGAAACCTGCAATCAGGGTGGTGCGCAGCGTGATGTTGGGGATGGCCGCGCGCAGGCGGCGGATGGCATCCTCAATTTCTTTGCGGCCGCCGCGGCGGTTCATGTTTTTCAGCACCTCGTCATCGCAGTGCTGGATGGGCAGATCGAGATACGGCACAACCTTATTGTTGCGCACAAGGGCTGCGATGAATTCATCGGAGATACGCTCCGGGTAGGCGTACAGCACACGGATCCAGCGGATGCCCTCAATGGTGTTCAGCTTATCCAACAGTTCGCAAACTGCGCCGGGTTTGCCCCAGTCCTCGCCGTAAGCGTGGGGTCCTGCGCCACCAGGATCAGCTCTTTCACGCCCTCCCCGGCCAGCCAGCGAGCTTCGGCAACACAGTCGTCAATGGGGCGGCTGCGCAGCGGGCCGCGGATGAGCGGGATGGCGCAGTAATGGCAGCGGTTGTTGCAGCCTTCGGCAATTTTCAGGTAAGCATAGTGGCGCGGCGTGCTGATAACACGGGCACCGCCCAGCTCCATATTGCATTTGGGGCCATAGCTTTCCACCTGGCCCGCGCCGTTGGCGGTCAGGCGCTCCACAATGGCGGGCAGAGCGGCGTTGGAGCCAATGCCCACAACGGCGTCCACTTCCGGCATTTCGCTCACAATCTGGGTTTTATAGCGCTCAGCCAGGCAGCCGGTCACGATCACCTTCAGGTTGGGGTTCTGCTGCTTATACTGGCAGGCCATCAAAATGTTTTCAATGGCTTCCTCTTTAGCGGACTGGATAAAGCCGCAGGTGTTGACAATAATAATGTCCGCCTGTTCGGGGTCAGCAACCGTCTGGTGGCCCGCCTTGATCAGCGCGTGGCAGAATACATCAGCATCGACCTGGTTTTTGGGGCATCCAAGGGAAATAATTGCAATATTCATGTATGGTTGTTCCTGTCTCTCTTTTCAGTATGTTATGTTGGGCTCTGCCGCTTGCTTGGGCAAAATTCAGGCAAAGCTATCCGTTCGGTGCATTGATACCACAATGCCGCAGGAGCATTTTTTTGCCCCTGCGGTGTGTGCTTTTTTTGTGTTACGCTTCGGTTTCTTCTGTCTCGGCATCTGCCAATGCCTGGCGGATCACGCTGTGGGAGAACCCGCGCCGTGCCAAAGCGGCAGCTACCTGCTGCCATTTGCCCTGTGCCAGCTTTGCGGCATAGTGGCGTTCCACCAGTGCGCGGGCATTGGCCAGCTCCGGGTTTTCCTCCTCGTCCTCCTCGCTTTGGGCAAACAGATCTTCCACCGCTTCGGCGGCCGCGCCGCGGTCAATGCCTTTGGCGTGCAGATCATCCAGAATTGCACGGCGGCTCTTGCGCTTGCGCAGCAGCTCCGCCGCACGGCGGCGGGCAAAACCGGCGTCATCCAGCAGGTTCAGCTCCTGCATTTTTGCCACGGCGGCGGCAGCGCTGTGGGGGTCAAAGCTGCGGCAGAGCTTTTGATAAAGCTCCCCGGCTGCATGGTCCCGCAGGGCCAGCAGGTCCATGGCTTTATCCACAGCCTTGCGGGTGTCGCTTTTGGTCTGCAGGTCATGGATCTGCCATTCTTCCAGCTCATCCCCGGTATGCAGCCCCGCCATGGCAAAGGTGTCCTCGTCCAGCGAAAAGGCAAACTCGCCGTCAAAGAACAGCGCATAGCGGCCTCTTTTTGTTTCTTTTACCTGTGTCAGCTTCGGCATCGCTTATTCGTCAACCATGATGTCGAGGTCCATCTCGCTGCCGGTGGTCTTGGGTGCATCCGCCATGGGAGCGGCAGGGGCATCTTCAGCAGCAACGGGGGTAACAGCCGGCTTCTCCAGCGGCTTCACGGTTCCCTTTTTGCCGGCCGCCAGCAGACGGTCCGCATTTTCGCGCACCTGCTTTTCAATCTCAGCAGCCACATCAGGGTGTTCTTTCAGGTAGAGCTTGGCGTTATCGCGGCCCTGGCCCAGGCGGATATCGCCATAGTTGAACCATGCGCCGCTCTTTTGCACAATGCCCAGCTTAGCACCCAGATCGATCATTTCGCCCAGTTTGGAGATTCCCTCGCCGAACATGATGTCAAACTCGGCCTCACGGAACGGGGGTGCCACTTTGTTCTTGACGATCTTGGCGCGGGTACGGTTGCCGATAAAGGAACCGCTGGCGTCCTTCAGGCCCTCAATGCGGCGCACATCAATCCGTACAGAGGAATAATATTTCAGGGCGCGGCCGCCGGTGGTCACTTCAGGGTTGCCGTACATCACACCGACTTTTTCGCGCAGCTGGTTAATAAAGATGCAGACGGTGTTTGTTTTGCCGATGATGCCGGTCAGCTTACGCAGAGCCTGGCTCATCAGGCGGGCCTGCAGGCAACGTGGGAATCGCCCATTTCGCCTTCAATTTCGGCTTTGGGCACCATGGCAGCAACAGAGTCCACAACAATAGCGTCAATCGCGCCGGAGCGTACCAGAGCTTCGCAGATTTCCATGGCCTGCTCGCCGGTATCCGGCTGGCTGACCAGCAGGCTGTCAATGTCAACGCCAAGGCGCGGGCATAGGTGGGATCCAGGGCGTGCTCAACGTCGATAAAGGCAACCTCGCCGCCCAGCTTCTGGGCTTCAGCCAGAACATGCAGGGCCAGGGTGGTTTTACCGGAAGATTCCGGCCCATATACCTCAATGATGCGTCCGCGTGGCAGGCCGCCGATGCCCAGCGCCAGGTCCAGCCCCAGGCTGCCGGTGGAAATGGCATCCACCTGCATGGCAACGTTGGTCCCAAGCTTCATCACGGCGCCTTTGCCAAACTGCTTTTCGATCTGGGCCAGTGCCGTCTCCAGCGCTGCCTTTTTATCCCCTGCCGGCCGGTGGGGAGCTGCTTGGATGAACTTTCCTTTTTTGCTGCCATAAGTTTATATCTCCTTATCTGAGCGATCGTGCGTTGTATCCCATATGCACCACAGGCAACTGCGGTGCTGTTTTTATTTTGTACGGCAGGTGCGCCGCTATCCAAATGGTCGTCCTGCGTTTATCAGGTATTATTATAACCAATCGCGGCACGAATTACAACCATTTGTTGTCATCTTTTCAAAATTTTCTTCGCATTTTCCACATTTCAGCTGCAAAACGTTGAAAATCAGATTTATTTCACCCGTTGGGCGTACACCACACGGTCGTTGCCGCCGTAATCCTTCCTTGCCTGCACTTGCTGCCAGCCGTTTTGGCGGCATATCTCCATCACATCCGCCCGCTGGGCACAGCCAATCTCAAACACCAGCCACCCACCGGGGCAGACAATATCACGGTAGTGGGCGGCAATGGCGCGGTAAAAATCCAACCCATCCGTTCCGCCGTCCAGCGCCATAGCTGGCTCGTGGGCGGTCTCCGGCATCAGGGCCTGCATCTCTGCCCCGGTCAGATACGGCGGGTTGGAGATGATCAGCTGCACGCTTTGGGGCATAAGCTCTCGCCAGTATTGCAGCACATCCGCTGCCTTTGCCTGCACACCGGTGCCATTTACGTTGGCTTGCAGGTATTGCAGCGCCTGCGGACTTTTTTCCACGCAGGTCACGCTGGCACTTGGCACAAAATGGCGGATGCCAATGCCCAGGCAGCCAGTTCCGGCGCACAGGTCCAGCACCCGGGGCTCAGGTTTTCCCATCTGCTGCAACAGCTCAATGGCAGTTTCGCACACCACCTCGCTGTCTGCGCGGGGGCAGAGCACACCGGGGCCGACTTTGAAGGTCAACCCCAGAAAGTCCCACTCCCCTGCCAGGTATTGCAGCGGCACCCGCTGCATGCGCTGAGCCGCCAGTTCCGCCAGGCACTCAGCCTGCGGCCGGGTAAGCGGGTCAAACAGCAAGCGCGGATCTTTTCCAGCGGCAATGCGCAGCAGTTCGCGGGCGTCATAATCAGCATCGGGGCAGCCTGCGGCCTGCAGAGCATCCTGCACCATGCGCACAGCCTGGCGCGGCAGAATGCCCGCCAGCTGCTGTGGGGCAAGCGGCGTTACCATTGGCCGTCCTCCGGCTTTTTGGGCAGTACGGGGGTAACGGCGGCGATGGCCACTTCAATCATGTCATCTTCCGGCTCAAAGGTCGTCAGGTGCTGCAGCCAAAGCCCCGGCACCGAAACAGCCCGTGCCAGCAGCGAGTTGGAACGCCCTGCCCACTTCAAAATCTCATAACAGATGCCCACCAGCAGCGGCAGCATGGCCAGCTTGTACAGCACGCGCAGCATGGTACCGCTCCACGGCAGCACCGCATACAGCACAATGCTGACCAGAATGACCAGAATCAAAAAACTGGTGCCGCAGCGGGGGTGGAACCGCGTATGTCTGCGGATGTTAGCAACCGTCAATTCCTCACCTGCCTCATAGCAGGCAATCGTTTTGTGCTCAGCCCCGTGGTACTGGAACATGCGGTGGATTTCCTTCATGCGGGTGCAGAGGAACATGTAACCCAAAAAGATTGCCAGCTTGAGCACTGCTTCCAAGATGACCCGCGGCCAGCGCCCCATGGGGATCACTTTTTCCACCAGCCCCGTCAGGAACGTAGGCAGAAAGGTAAACAGAAAAATTGCCAGCACTACACCTGCGCAGGCGGAAAGGGTCATCAGCACACTTTGTACCTTGGGGCCGGCGTGTTCGTCCAGCCAGCGGTCCAGCTTGCTCTCGTTCTGCTTTTCTTCCTCTTTTTCCTCTTCCGTCATGGCAATATCGGCGGAGTGCATCAGGTATTTGTACCCGTTCATCAGGTTTTCCACCATATTGCACACTCCGCGCACCAGGGGAACTTTATTGTACCAGTGGGTGGTCACATCGGAATAGCTCAGATCAATCGTGCCGTCCGGGCGGCGTACCGCGCAGCAGATTTTTTCAGGGCCGCGCATCATAATGCCCTCCATCAGGGCCTGGCCGCCCACAGAGGTACGGAATTTTTCAGTTGGACGTTGTTCTTGCGGCATGGGTTCTCCTTTATTTTTGCGGTCAAATCGGCTCGTGCAGATGTTCCTGCCCAGCGTGTAGATGGGCAGGGTGATGGTAACGGTGGTACCCTGCCCCAACGTTGAGGTGATATCCGCCGTACCGCCCAGTGCTTTGGTGATCTCATCCACCACCGCCAGGCCGATGCCGGAACCACGCACGGCGTTTTTGGCTTTGAAGAATTTCATCTTTACGTTTTGCAGGTCATCCGGCGCAATGCCGCGGCCCTGGTCCCGGATGCTGGCCGTTACGGTGGTGGCGGTGCGGGTCAGAGTAAAGAAAATGGTTCCTTCCGGCGGCGAATATTTGATGGCGTTATCAAATACGTTGACAAACACCTGGCGCAGGCGGGCGGGGTCAGCCCAAACGGGATACGCTCCGGCGGTTCGTCATACACAAGGTGCAGCCCCTCCTGCCGGATGCGGGCTTCCACAAACAGGGCAGCGTCGGTGGCTTCGGCCACAAAATCCAACACCTCGCAGTTCAGCTTGATGCCGTTTTGCAGGCGGGAAAAATCCAGCAGTTCCTCCACCATATTATACAGGCGGTCGGTCTCACTGCGGATAATGGTAATACCCTTGCGGTAGTTTTCGTCATCGGGGTCACGGATGTTGGCGATGGTTTCCACCCAGCCTTTGATGCTGGTCAGCGGAGTGCGCAGTTCGTGGCTGACAGAGGAGATGAACTCGTTTTTCATCCGTTCCGTTTTTGTCAGGTCCTCGGCCATCTGGTTGATGGCTTTGCACAGGCGGCCGATCTCATCGTCATACGGGGCATCCGGCAGGCGGGTGGTCAAATCGCCGTGGGCAATGCGATTGGCGGTGGCTTCCACCTGGCCCAGCGGCCGCACAATGGTGCGGATAAAAAACAGGCCGCTGAACACCGCAAACCCCAGCACCACCGCCGCCACGCCGAACGAAACCATCAGCGTGCTGTACCACTGGCGGTCCACCAGCGTCAGGCTGGTAACAAGGCGCATGGCCGTCACATTGCCCGCCGCATAAGGCACCAGACTGGTAACAGCCATCACGTGTTCGCCGTCCGCTGTGCGGAAAGTGACCATGCCGCTGCCGGTGGAGCCGGTGACAGCCTGATAAAAATCCCTGCCCTCGCTCAGCAGATTCTTGTTCATGGTGCCGCTGGAGGTTGCCAGCACCACGCCGGAGGAATCCAACAGCATGAACTCGAACTTATCTTTTTCATCAAACTGTTCCACCGTGCGGCGCAGGGACTGGCTGCGGCTTTCAGACGTTGCCTGGCTGCTGCCGGCGGTGCCGGTTGCCTGCAAACGTCCCTCCACGGTGGAAAACCGCGCCTGCATGGCACGCTGCACCCCGCCGTACAAATTCTGGTGGCTGTAATACAAAAACAGCCCCAGCGCCGCAGCCAGGATGCAAATGGTAATCAGCAGGCTGCCGCGCAGCCAGCGGCGGGTAATGCTCTGCACAGGCGGCAGCCCCCTTTCCATAAAAATGCGGTAATTATGCGTTCCAGCGGTAGCCATAGCCCCAGACGGTCAAAATGTGCTGGGGGCTGCTGGGTTCATCTTCCACTTTCATGCGCAGGCGGCGGATGTTGACATCCACGATCTTGACATCGCCGAAATACCCCTTGCCCCAAACGCCTTCCAGGATCTTTTCGCGCACCAGGCAGTGCCGGGGTTGCGGAAAAACAGCTCCATGATCTGAAATTCCACCTGGGTCAGGTCAATGGGCTTGCCGGATTTGTACAGCACGCGGCTTTTTTCATCCAGCACAAAGGGGCCGCTGACCAGCTGATCCGGCTCGGAGCCTGCCTGTTCATCGTCCGCAGTGGCGCTGCGGCGCACTCGGCGGGCCAGCGCTTCCACGCGGGCCATCAGCTCCGACACCGAGAACGGCTTGGTAATGTAATCATCCGCGCCGATGGAAAGGCCGCGGATCTTATCGCTCTCCTGCCCTTTGGCGGACGCCATAATAATACCGATGTACGGGTCGCCGTGGCGGATGGTTTCGCATAGCGAAAACCCATCCATGCCCGGCAGCATGATATCCAGCAGCGCTACATCGCAGGGGGGATTTTTCTGGATCAACTCCAGCGCACGTTCCGCGCTGGGGGCTTCCAATACTTCCCAGCCTGTCATTTTCAGGTTCAGTGCCACAAGTTCGCGGATGCTGGCTTCGTCTTCTACGACCAGAATACGTTTCATTGTTTTTCCTTTCCCGGTCGGGATTCTGTTTCCCGCCGCCTGATTGTTATGGCGCACCGCCCGCAGATAGACATGCGCGTTTTACCGTATATTTTTAGTTTTTTTTAACGGAACACGGTTGTTCCGTGGATGATATCGTCAATACTCAGGCCATAATACGGGGTCACCACGCGGGCCTGCAGCTGCTGGCTGCCAATGTTGGCAATGCGGCGGTACTCCCCGGCTTCGGTCTGTTCCCCGTCGATGTCCGGGGTTTGGGTTTCTTTGGCGGGGTCGGTCAGGCGCAGTTCGCAATAAACTGTGGTACCCTCGCGGTTGCACACCATCCAGCCGCTGCATCCCGGTTGGTGCGCAGCAGCACCGAGCCGTGCATGGATTCCGGCAGCTCCAGAAAGAAGCTGTACTCGCTGTCATACACGCCAAAGTGACTGCCGGTCTCATCCGCCGCGGCAAAATCCCGCCACAGGATAAAGCGCAGCCGCTTGTCCATTCCGGTGGAAATTTCGCCGCCGTCATCGATCATCGTGGGAATCTCGATCGTTCCGTTGCCGTCCAGATCGGTGCTGACCAGTGCGGCGTCATACCGCAGGGTCGCTTTAGTCAGGTTGGCCACGCCCGCCGGGCGGTAGGTCTGCAAAAATCGGGTTTTCGGGTCATACACTACAATAGAACTTGCCAGGCTGGTGCCGGAAGTACCGGTCCAGCCATCCACCACCAGATAGTTGCCATCGTCCGCACCAATGCCCGCGTGCAGGGCCGCACAGCCGCTGTAATCACCAATCGCAAGGGTCTGGGCGGAGCGGAAGCCATCCTCGGTATTGGTCAGCAGCTGCAGGTTCAAGCCGCCGCCCTCCTGCTCAGCAGGCAGGGCCAATACCAAATCCTGGGTGCCCTCTCCGCCCGTCAGGTTGGCAAGGATCATTTCGGTGTATGCCTGCTTGATGATGATCTGCAGGCCATCCTCGGTGTACAGATACACCACCATATAACGGTCGCCCTGGGCGCTGGCATAGCGACAAGGATCTGCAAGGAATTTTCATCCCGCAGATGGGCGGTGTTCACGCTTTCCACCTCGCTGGAAAGCCCTTCTGCCGTCTGCGTCACCCGCCAGCCGTTTTCCTCGGTCGGTTCCAGAATAGCCAGGTACACATTGCCCGCAGAGGCATCCAGCGTGTACAGCACAGCGGCTTCATCCTGGCCGTCACCATCCCAATCGCCAAACAAAAAAGGGGAAAGAAAATCGCCGCTGGCAGGGTATTTCAGGGTCGCGGTTACACCAAGGGCGCTGTTGAGCGCCTTTTGTACGGCGCTCGTCTCGCCGGAAGCCTGCGGCGCGCGCAGCAGGGATTCCACATCGCTGCCGGTTACGGCAGAACAGCCGGAAAGCAGCAGCGCGGCTGCCAGTGCGCACGCGGCGCAGCTGCGGCGGTATGGCATGGATATTTTCCCTCCCCTGCATGGTTTCCAGGCACTATTTGCACCCCAGACAAATACAGGTTATAGTATACCACAATCAAGCCAACGCTGCAATGCCAAGAATCATCATCAGCACCCCCACGCAAAAGCCTGTCACCCCCATTTTGCGCCACGCCGGTTCAAACGCCGCGGGCAGCAGCTGGGCAGCCGCCACCCACAGCATAATGCCCGCCACCACAGCCACAATGCCGTTCAAAAGTCCCGGCGTCAACAGTGGGGCCAGCACCAGTGCTGCCAAAACGGCCCCCGCCGGTTCCGCAAGGCCGGATACCAGCGCAGCCACGGCACCCTTGGCCCGGCTGCCGGTGGCGCAGGCAAAAGGCACCGCAACAGCCAATCTCCGGGATATTGTGCAGGGCAATCGCCAGTGCCGTGCGCGCCCCCAGCTGCGGGTCCGAGACGTTGGTCAGCAGGGTCAGGATGCCCTCCGGCAGGTTATGCAACAGCAGGGCTGCCCCCGTTACCAGCGCAGCCCGCATGGCAGAGCCTGGGTGCGGGAGCCAAAACGGTCGGCCAGTGTATCCTCGTCCGGCAGAGCACAGGCCAACAGCCAGGCTGCCAGCATCCCCCCCAGCAGCAGTGCCGCAGCCGCAGCCCCACAGCCAAAGGGTGAAAGCAGCGCCCCGTAAAAATCCAGCAGCGCCGGAGCCAGGTCCGCCAAACTGACGGTCAGCATGACCGCCCCGGCAAAGCCGCCGCAGAACGCCATCAGCCTTGGCGTTGGCCGGAACAGCGGCCGCAATCAGCCCGCCCAGACCAGTGGACAGACCGGCGATGGTTGTCATGAGGAGAGGAAGAAGCATAGTGAACACCCCAGTTTTAGTTAGGAGTTAGGAGGGAGGAGTTCGGCGTTGGGCGCAAGCAATTAGAAATTAGCAATGAGGAATTAGGGCAACACCGCATAATTCTAAGTGCCGATACGGTGAGCGAGGTGCGGCAGCTGCTAAGCCAAAAGCGCAGATAATACTGGATGTCTTATCGAGCATTTTGGCAACGCAGATGCCGTGCCGCAGCCGCCGGAGCGGTGCTTAAGCCGTCAGGCGGGAATTGTGCGGTGTTGC
>ENA-OPZM01000582-OPZM01000582.1-human-gut-metagenome-genome-assembly--contig:-NODE-582-length-15504-cov-2.710542_pt1 | contig 15504 bp, 26 predicted proteins | sample MGYA00242478_ERZ504493 | MGnify/ENA primary metagenome ERZ504493 (study PRJEB26092, sample SAMD00036227) | human gut metagenome | host: Homo sapiens | study: EMG produced TPA metagenomics assembly of...
ACGTATGTCTCGAGGAGCCTCAGCGTACGTAGCCTGTACATGATCATGTCAGACGTACGTAGTGTACATCGATCGATGCTCAGACGTACGTAGCTGTACATCGATCGATGCTCAGACGTACGTAGCTGTACATCGTCGATGCTCAGACGTACGTAGCTGTACATCGATCGATGCTCAGACGTACGTAGCTGTACATCGCACAAAGCTATAGGAACAACAGGGAGAATAAGTAAAATTGTAAAAAATGGCTTTTGGTATAGCAGGGGAAACAGACGAGCAAGGAAATCCTGCACCACCAACAGACAATGGTTCACTTAATAATGTTGTTTTAACTAAAAATATTAAAGAAGTTACTTATCCTGTTGAAACTTCTGTTTGTTTTGAAGCAGAAATTGAAGCTGGTGAGTATACTGGTGCAATAAATGAAGTAGCTTTGATAGATGAAGAAGAACAAACTGCTGCTAAAATGCGACTCTTAACAAGTAAAGGTGTAGATGCAGAAAGTGGAGCAATATTTAAATGGACTGTAGAGTTTTGAGGTGGTTAGGTGAATAGTGAAGAATTAAAAAAAGAATTTGGGTTATTAATGCCAAGTGAGATAAATGGGTTTAAAAGACCAGATGAATCAATACCTAGTAGTAATGATTTCTTTTTAGAAATTCCACAACTTATTTCAAAGGACCCAGTGCTTTATTCTACAATGAATTTGATTTTTAGTGTAATTTTATCTAATGATAAATTATTAAAGCAATGGCTTGATACATTGCAAAACGTAGTAGATGCTCAAGATTGGCGAGAGGTTACAGATAGTTTGAAAGGTTACATGACCCCAGAACTAAAGAAAAAATTAGATGGTATTGCAATGGGAGCTAATAACTATGTACATCCAAGCTCACATCCTGCCACCATGATTACTCAAGACGCGACACACCGCTTCGTATCTGATACTGAAAAAAACACATGGAACGCAAAAGCAAGCACGGCTGTTGTATCCACTACGGCAAACGGATTAATGCCGAAAAGAAACGGCAATGCAAGTTATATTTTTACAGGAGATGGCGTTTGGAAAAGCCTTGCATGGGATTTAATCACAGGAAAACCATCAACATTTGCGCCGTCTGCTCACAATCATGATAGTAGTTATTTAAAACGTAATCAAACTACTCAAAACGACATGAATGCTTGTACCACTGAAGGAATCTATCGTTTCAGTGGGAAATTAACTGGAGGTTGGACTGCTGAAAGTTGGGGGACTTTATTAGTTTTTAATAATAAATATAATGGTGGCAGTGGAGCAAGTGGAACTTATTTAGTTCAAATGGCATTCCCTACAGATAATAGAATATGGATGAGACAGAGAGTTAATACTGGAGCTTGGAGTGGTTGGGTTAAAGTAGCAATTACTTCAGATACTGTTGCTGGAGCAACTAAAGCAACGCAAGATAGTGCAGGACAAACAATTAATACAACATATGTAAAAGGAGTTACGGGAAGCAATGCAACATTAACAGTTACAAAAGGAAATGGAAGTACAAGCAGTGTAACTGTAAATAACGTTGCTAATGCTACAAATGCTAATAATTTAGTAATAAGCGGAACATCTGCACATATAAAATATGGTGGTGCAGATGTAGATGAGAATACTGCTATAAGTCAAAATAAAGTTAACCTTTTGATTGGTAGTTGGTATTCTACAGGATTTAGAGATTTATGTTCTAGCGGAACACCAATAAAGGTAGCAATAAACCATAGAAATGGTAATATAAAAACTTTAGGTAGCGTTACAGCCAGCGGTGGTTTTAAAGGCAATGCTGACACTGCAAGCAAACTCGGAACGGCAAGCGTGGGCAGTGGTGTAAAACCTATTTATTTAAATGCAGGTGCACCCGCGGCAAGCGGAAGCACTGTCGGCAGTGCGAACAGACCGATTTACATGAACGGTGGCACATTGTCTCAGTGCAGTATAGACCTGTCTACATTAGCACCAAAAGTAAGCCCTGCACTTACAGGAAGCCCAACCGCACCAACGCAAGGCACTTCGGATAACAGCACTAAAATCGCTACGACCGCATTTGTCCGAAACCTCATTAATCAATTTAAAACGGACGGCACACTCGGCGGTATTGTTGGTGGTAGCTTAACACAAAATGGTTGGGTTAAATTTAGTAATGGTCTAATTCTACAATGGGGAAATAATAATGGACAAGGGAGTTTTTCTCGTAAAGTATATTCATTCCCTGTAGCATATTCTTCTGCTGTTTATATGATGTCGGCTAATCCTAAAGGGAATGTAGGTACAGGAGCAACAAAAAATGCTCATTCAGCAAATGTGGAAAGTCTAACCCAATTCTCTATTTCTGTTGGCGAACATAGTAGTATGTTTTGGTTTTCTATAGGTAAATAATTTATTTTCCTATTGCTAAATAACGCATATTTAAATTTACTAAATGATTTGTTCCATTTGTACAAATAAATCCTGTTTTACTAATAGAAGTTGCATCATATCCTGGTGTTTTTCCATCACTGTCATTTGCACGTGTTGCTACACCTATTATATTTAAACAGATATTAGAAAATGATATTGGAAATGTAACTGAAACAGATTGGCTATTCATATTATAAGTTCCCCATTGTTTATTTACCTATTGCAACATAATTTACTGGAACTGTACCATCATTGGAATAAATTTGAACTTGTTTTGCATTCCAATTACAAGCTCCCGCTGAGTTTCCATCTACTGCTCCCCAACCATTATCTTTGCGGTTTGTAACCACTTGATAACATATATTAGAAAAAGCAATAGGGAAATTATACCATGGAGGGTTAGAACCGTCTGTTCCATTGGCACTTCCCCATTGTTTAATTAAATACCTACAGTAATAAACCAAAAATTAGAACCCTCTTTAGCCCAAATATTTAATTGAGATAGCGAAACTTTATAAGCTGTAACAGCTGAATTTTCTGGTTGCCAATTTATATTATTACCATATGCAACAACAGGAATATACCATTTTGTATAAACTATTGGCAAAGTTTTTGTTCCCTTACCACCACTTCCCCATTGTTTAAAGGAGTTGAAAAAATGAGTTTATAAATATATCTGATGTAAAAAATGAAGATTTATAGAAGAAAGGCTGATTTTATGTATTTAATGAAATTTGATGAAGAGGGCCAAAAGATTTCCGCCGTTCCGCAGGCATTAGCTAACGACTGGGGCGGCGAAGAAAAGTTGAAATCCGAAGGCTATATTGAAATATCCGATGAAGATTGGAACTATTACACCGGCAATATGGGTGACGGCGACAACGGCACTGGATATATTCGCGACAGCGAGACCGGTAAGCCGATTTCTGCGCCTGCTAGGGTAATTACATTAGAGGAGAGAGCAAATGTGCTTAAATCGGAGTATGAAGCCAACGTTAAAGCGATTGATGAAGCAATTCAGATTGCAAAAAATAACGGCGATACTGAGTATGTTACTGAACTACAGCAGGAACGACAAAATATATTAGATGAATATGCAAAAAAATTGGAGGAATTGACAAATGCTTAAATTTTGTACATTTTGCGGAAGAAAACTTGATACAGAAGGCTTTTGTACTAATTCAAAGTGTCCAGATTACAAACGAAAAGAACTTATAGAAACAGAAAAGAAAGAGTTAGCAGAAAAAGCAAAAAGCACCCAAGAAGCTAGTAAAAATAAGGCTTAGAGGGTGCTTTTATTATGCAAAAATTATATTACCGTATTTGTGCCGTGTTCCACCTTAGAAAATAAAGGAACATAGCAATTTATATAGATTAATATTAACGCCGTATTAGTGCAAATTTTAATATTTAAACACTATTAAATCCATTGCTTTTTTTAGTTGGTGCAGGTCCTTATGTGTATAGTGTTTTTCTGTTATATTACTGCTGGCGTGTCCTAGTATTCTTTTTATTGCGGTTGGATTAGCGTCTGCGTTATTTAATAAGCTCGCAAGTGTGTGTCTGCATTCATGTGGTGTATGGCGCTTTATTTTTAACTCTATAAGGGTTTTATCGAAGCGAGTACGAAAACGGCTATAATTGAGATGTATGCCGTTATTATCTGTAGCAATATATTTATTGTTTTCTGCTAAAAATTCTATCCAAAAAGGTAATGTTTGTTTATGCAATGGAATAATTCTATTTCTGCCAGCTTCTGTCTTACTTTCTCTTATTATTAGGTAACGTTGTCTAAGCTTTACATCAGTTTTTTCTATTGCTAAAAATTCACTAGGACGAGTACCTAACATCATGTGCATTAGTATCATTTTGGCATATCGGTGTTCATCGGTGGCTCGGAAAAGTTTATAAATCTGTCGGGTATTGAATATGGTTTTTTTATAGACTTTTTTATCTTTGTCTATATCAATATACCGACTAATATCTTTTTCTGGTGGAATTATCTCATACTTCACTGCGTAGGTATACATGTGATGTAGAACTTGTCTAGCTTTCTTTTGTGTACTATATCCAGCACCATTATCATGTATATCACTATTGCAGATTGTAAATCACCAATACGAATTTTAGCAAACTGTTTTATCATATAAACGATTTAGATGTTTATATGCACAATTATAGCTAGATTGTGTACGTTCTTTAATACGTGGATATAAATAAGCTTTTACCAAGCAGAATAGTTCATCAAAAGTAATTTCAGATGGAGAAAAAAGTAAGGGATTTTTATTATATTCACATAAAAAAGCTAACGCACTTTCATAGGTTGTTTCATAACCTATAACTTTTTGACGTCCATCAATGAATTTTCTTATTTCATAGGGACGTCTACGTCGACCACTTTTTTGGTAATACTACCAAAACCATTAGGTAATTTTAATCTTTTATTATTCAAATAAATCACTCCTTAATAGGAGTTTATCAAAATATGTTTTAAAGTAGGTGAAAAAGTGAATAATTTTACAATTGATATATTAAATTTTTTTAAAACATTAATTCCTGTTAAAACTGAGATAGAATTAGGAGCGTGTTTCGCTACAGTGGGAACTATATGTAATCATTTGTTTGGCAGTTGGTCAAACTTGTGGGAAGCTATTTTGCTACTAATGGTATTAGATTATATAACAGGTCTTTTATCCGCATGGATAAATCCAAGCAAAAAATTAGATAGCAGAAAAGGTTGGCGAGGATTAGCTAAAAAGGCTGTTATCGTAATTATAATTATGGTAGCACATATGGCAGATATTGTTTTCAATCAGGGAACGATAACACGAGATATCGCTATAATGTTTTACATCGCTAACGAGGGTCTAAGTATATTAGAGAATGCTACAAATTGTGGTATTCCAGTTCCAGCTAAATTGAAAAAATAATTTAGCTCAATATACTAAAGAGAAAACAACCATCAGATCCTATAATAAAGAAAAATAAATTAACTTACTTTAAAATAATTCATAATAATTTATAGAACAAGGAGATAAGAAAATGACAAACAATTTAAATGATTTTTTAAACAAAATTTTATTAGGAGATAGCTTAGAGTATCTTAGACAATTACCATCTAATTCTATAGATGCAGTTATTACAGATCCGCCTTATTGTAGTGGTGGTAGAACAGCTTCTGAAAAAGCTTTACCACCAAGTAAAAAATATGAACAGAGTTCAAATACTATGGTGCATAGACCAGATTTTGTAGGAGATAGTAAAGATACACGTTCTTGGCTTCATTGGTGTAATCTATGGATTAGTGAATGTCATAGAGTTTTAAAAGATGGAGGTTATTTTTTAATGTTTACAGACTGGAGACAGCTTCCATCTACTACAGATGCTGTTCAAATTGGTGAATTAATTTGGAGAGGTATTATAGCATGGGATAAAGGAAGATGTGCAAGAGCACCACATAAAGGATATTTTCGTCATCAGTGCGAATATGTAGTTTGGGCAACTAAGGGAAAATGTAAAAGAAATCTACATGCAGGTCCTTTTGATGGTTGTTATCAATATACAGTAAAACAAACCGATAAATTTCATCTCACTGGAAAACCAACTCCATTAATGGAGGATTTAATAAAAATTGTTCCTGAAGGTGCTATAATTTTGGACCATTTATGGGAAGTGGTACAACTGCTGTAGCAGCTAAAATGCATAATAGAAATTTTGTGGGGTTCGAAAAAACTAAAGTATATCATGATATAGCTTTAGAGAGATTAGAAAAATTAAATATGTCAAAATAAGCCATTTTTGTAATTACCGTTTTATTGATTTTACAAAAATGGCTATTTTTATAATAAAAGATAGATTTTTAATATGCAGAGGTTATTTCCTAAATTTATACTTAAAATAAAAAGATATGAGGTGAGTTGACGTTGTCTAAAAACAAAACTTTAAAAAAAAGTAATTGCTTTTTCTAGTGCATTAGTTATTAGTTCATCTTTATTAACAGGGTGTGGAGCAGACCCGCCACAAGAGCAATATCGTGATAGTGATAAAGAAGATATTACTATTGTAAATCATGATAGTGGTAGTTTTAGTGATTTCTTAGCAGGTACTATTGTTGGAACTTGGTTGAATAGTGGGACCTATAATAATAGAAACTACAATGAAGGCAATGGTAGCTATAATAGTAGAAGTTACAGTAGAGATAGTAATTTAAATGGTAGTACAAATAAAGATAGTAAGCCAATAGAAGATAAGGCTTCATCTTCTATTAGTAACAAAAGTGCTAAAAATATTACAACACCAAATAAAAATGTATCTAATATAGGTACTAAATCAAGTATATCTACAGGAAAAACAGGTATAGGAAGTGCAGGAGGAAGAAGTAGTGCAAGTTAGTTGTTGGATAGATAATATTGATAGAAACAAAATACCTTATATTAAAGAAGATGATTGGCGATATAGTTATCCTAGTTTAACCCCATTAAATATTACAAAAGAAGAAAAAGAAAATTTATTTGATATATCAAATGTTTTATTTTGGGCTATGCATAAAACTGTTAAATCAGTACGTCATGTAAATGATTTGTTTGGAAACTTGTCTTTTATTGGCTCTAAATTTGATTGTATTAGCAATTTATCTAGAATGGATTTTGTAAAAGATATGAATGGTGATTTTCGATTAATAGAAATTAATTCAGATACACCATGTGCTATACCAGAAACTTTTTATGGGAATTTTAGATTTAAGTCGAAAGAAATATCATTAAAAGAAAAAGAAATTAATAAACAATTAGCAGAAATTTTTATTAATCTTTGTTCCAATGATGATGTAATAGCATTTGCATCTGACCCAAATTATAAAGAAGACTGGTATAACACAAAATATCTGTATGATAATTTTATGGAACATAAGCCACAAAATGTATATGCAATATTAATTCCGTTATCTGAGTTAGAAGTATTTGATGACGGTGTGTATGTAAAAAATACTGACCAAAAAATAAATATTCTATATAGATTATATCCAACTGAATTATTAATAAAAGATAAATCTAACGATGGATATCCTATAGGAATGAAAATGATTGAACTTCATAATGAAGGGAAAATTTATTTAGTTAATCCACCAGAAGCCTTAATTATGCAGGATAAACGAATTCCTGCAATGTTGCATTATTTAAATGATAAATATTGTTTTTACTCAAAACGAGAATCTAATTATATAAAAAAATATGTTCCATTTAGTGGTCTAAGTTTTGAAGGCATACTCAATGTTAGTTCGGCAGATAAGATTATAAAAAAACCTATATATGGTCGTGAAGGCAGTGGAATAACTATTTATGACCGCAATAAAAATATTATTGAACAATCTACTGTATTTAACGAAAATAACGAAAATGTTCAATATATTTATGAGGAATATATTGAACAAACTAAGAGTTCAATAATGACTGCAGAAAATATTAAATTAAATGGTTATATAACATACAGTGTTTTTCTGTTAAATGGTGAAGCTGTGGGGTTATATGGAAGGTTTGATGTCAATAAAATTTGTGGTGTTGAAGCATTATGGTTACCTATATGTATGACAGATACAAAAGGAACTATTACTTCAATAAAAAATGAATTTAATTTTAAATAGAGGTATATATTATGTTAATTATTGTATTATTACTTGTTATGATTATTTTATTTCAAAATATTAAAAATAATGCTCTTAAAATGTGGATGGCAGAACATTATTGCATTGTTCCTACCAATGAGGATGAAGCAAAATATATGTCAAAATATTTTAGTAATAGTATAGCTAAAATAAAAAATTGGTGGAAAAATTTATAAATTAAAACTCATCGAATTCAATGGGTTTTCATAGTGTCAATTTTGACGCGGTTAATCTATTTTAAATACAGATTAACGTTATCCTATAAAAAACTGGTCGAATTCGACCAGTTAAAAAAGAAGGTGTTTTATGATGAAAGTAATTGATATTTCTGCTTGGCAAGAATGGATCGATTGGCAGGCAGTAAAAGACGCTGGAATTGAAGGAGTTATTCTAAAAATAGGAGAACATTATAAACTTGATGAAAAGTTTATAGAACATGTAAATAACGCTGTAGCGTATGGATTACGCTATGGCATATATTATTATGCTCATGCTTCAACAATTGATGAAGCTATAGCAGAAGCTAATTGGGTAGATAAACAAATCAAAACATATCTCAATGGACAAAATCCTCCACTTGGCATCTGGTATGATGCTGAAGATAAAGATATGTTAGACGGATACTTAAACGTAGTTTATCCTATTGCTAATTTTATCAGCACATTATTGGATAAAGGGTATAACTATGTAGCTTATATAGTTCTTATAATTGGCTCACAAATATTATAGACTTAAAAGCACTGCCAGATTATGTACCTATTTGGTCAGCTCAATATTATCATCAAAATAGCTTTGCTATGGAAAATCCCCATCGCATTTGTCGAATGTGGCAATATACTGATTGTGAACGAATTGGGGATATGAGGCTTGACTGTAATGTCTACTATGAATGATTACGAGGTAACAAATTTACTCTTAACTACAAACCACGTAGGTATAATACAACAACCTCAAATAAATCAAATTACAGAAAGCGGAGATATTCTCACGCTAGATGTATTAAAAAATAAAATCAATGAGATAATTCAATTATTAAATAATGCAGAAATCACAAAATGAAGGAGTGTTTATCATGATTAAAACCATTAAACTTGTAAGTAAAGAACCAATTGAAGGTATTACAAAAGCAAAGATTAAAGATATTTTTGAAACATCTAAAAATCCTAACCAGGTATTATTGGATAATGTACCTGAATTTTGCTTTATGCAGGGCGATGTACTTTATTTTACAGGGCTTAGAGCATTAAATCCTTGTATTGAAGAAATGAAAGTGAACACACTTGAATGATGTGCTTAGTAAGATTAAAAAATATAAATATATTATTATTGGCGGTATTATTATTGTGGTCTTGTATGTGTGCAGTCTGTGGAGCGACAGAAAAGACTTATACGATAACGGAGAGTCAGTTAACAACATTAGAAACGAACTTGACCGAGCTGAAAAATCAAAACAAGATATTGAAGGAACAGCTTCAGATATCAAAGGAACAAGTACAAAACTTGAAAGCTCAATCGGAACAGCTACAGATGCAAGTGAACGATTTGACCAGCTCATTAACGAATGCCAATCAATTATTGACAAAATACGAAAACAACCAGCAGAAAAATAAAAGTTATACAATCGGTGTGGGAGGTGGTTCCAATGGTTTAGGTTTATATGCATCCAAAGATAAAACATGGATGTATTTAGATAAGGATACAGCCACAATTGGGTGGCAGATTAATTTTTAAAAAAGGAGTTATATCCTAGTATAATTAAATAACGTTTTCTTTTATTGCTAAAAATAAGCCCCTATTACCTAGAATTTTCTAAGTGATAGGGGCTTTTATTTATTTTTAATTATTAAAGGTATTTATATAAGTACATAGAATATTATTTATTATGGAGTGATAATATATGTTAAATATTTTTAATTATAGTACAGATAAATTTCCTGTAAATTATCCAGAAACAATTATTGAAAAAAAGTGATGGAATAACTGATGCAGAAAAATACTTAAATGAATTGAGTGAAAAAACATTTTTATCTTTATGGAGTTATCCTAATTTATATACTGATCAAAATAAAAAAAATGAAACATCTGTTGGTAAAGAATTATGTGATTTGTTGGTTATTTTTGAAAATCATATAATTATTTTTTCAGATAAAAATTGTAATTTTAACGATATACCAAGTGGAAAATTATCTGATAAAGAGTTAGATATAAAATGGAAACGTTGGTATAAAAAATCAATAGAAAAATCTGCTGGGCAAATATATAAGGCAGAAGATTGGATACGTAACCATTCAGATAGAATATTTTTAGATGATAAATGCAAAAAAAGATTTCCATTTGATATTGCAAACAAAAAAGATGTAATTATTCATAGAATTGTTGTAACTCATTCAATAGCTGATATATGTAAAAAATATACTGGTAATAAGTACGGAAGTTTTTTTCATTGATTCAAACATAATTGGTAGTGAACAAGAATTTAGTATAGGTTATATTAATGAATATAAAAAATTTGTTCATATATTGAATGATTTTAGTTTAAATTTATTAATGAAAGAATTAGATACAGCACCAGATTTTATTAATTATTTAACTAGAAAGGAAGATTTATTTCAAAATGTGGATATTATTGCATTGGGTGAAGAAGATATGTTAGCTCAATATCTATCTACAACAGATGATAAGGGAATTCATGATTTTTTTAATAAAGATTTTTTTAATAAAGATGATAGAAAACATAATTTAATTATATTTGAGAGTGGTGCATGGGAAAATATAAATAATAATCCACAATATTTAAATAAAAAAAAGGCTGATAAAATAAGTTATGCATGGGACTATTTGTTAGAAAAATCAATTAAACATTATATGTCTGGCACACAATTATATAAAAATGAATTAACAAATATGAATGAAGATATGCAAATGTTTACTATATTATCTAGTTTTAATAGATTTGAGCGAAGATATATTGCTAAATCTATAATTACTTTTGTTAAGACGATAGGAAAAGGCGAGCGAGGAACTAGACAAATTTTATTAAATAATAATATCATTTTATTAATAGCAATTATTCCTAGAGATATAATAAGAGATATAACAGATGAAAAAGTTTTTAGAGAAAAACGTAGAAACTTGTTAGAAAAGTATGTAATTGCCTCTAAAATAGAACATATGTCTATAAATAAATTTATAGGATTAGCGATTGAAAGTATAGATTCACCTAATGAGAGTGAGGATTTTATGTATTTAGATACATCTGATTGGAATGATGATGATATAAAAAAAGCAAAGGAAATTAAAAATTCTTTGATACAAGCTAATCTTTTAAAAGAACGAAATGTTAAAATGGTTCAGGTAGAAGAATATCCAACAATAAATTTCGATGTTAAAATGAATGGAAAAAATAGAAATAAACCATGTCCTTGTGGTAGTGGGAAAAAATTCAAAAATTGTTGTGGAAAATATTGAGACTTTATTATTTGTATAAAAAAGAGAGTAGATTAACTACTCTCTTTTTTTATTCAATAATTTTTTTTCGGCTGGAATAATGATTTCTTCATAACGATCTACTTTTTTATTTAAGCGTTCAATAACTAAATTCATAGTATCAATTTGTTTCTGGAGACGGTCACGTTGTTCTACTAAAATAGCTTTGCGAGCTTCTGCTGTACCTTCTTGATAAAATAAATGAACATAATCAATCAATGCTTCAATTTGAACTCCAGCATCACGAAGGCAACGGACAAATTCAATCCAATTACATGATTCTTGGTCAAAATCACGAATACCATTTGGTTTACGTGGTACAGGTGGAATTAAACCAATACGTTCATAGTAACGAATAGTATCAGCAGAAATATTATATTTTTCACTAACTTCTTTGATTGTCATAATAAAAAAACTCCTTTGTTATTAAATGTTTTTAAATTAGTTGTATGCCAGCAGAACGCATACATTTTATAAATTCAATCCAATTACATGATTCTTGGTCAAAATCACGAATGCCATTTGGTTTGCGTGGCACAGGTGGAATTAAACCAATACGTTCATAATAACGAATAGTATCGGGGCTGAGATCATATTTTTGACTTACTTCTTTAATAGTCATATTATCACGTCCTTGTTAAGTTTTATACTTAAGAATATAATAGCATTTGAAGTAAACTCTAAGTCAATGATTTTTAATTTAAAGAAATAATAATTATATAGTTTAGTGGAATAATAAAAGAATTAAGCCTCCAATTGTCGGCATAGCGACAATGGCAAATTTTAAGATTGGTTTTGGTGCTAGATGTGTAAATTTTGAACCAATAAAAGCACCTATCATTAATCCAGATATTGTTTGTAGAAAAATGGTGAAATCTAAATTTCCAGAAGTGAGATAACCCAAACCACCAGAAGCAGAAATAGGAAGAATAATCAACATACATGTTCCAATAGATTTTAAAAGTGGAACACCGAATATAATTAATAAACTAATTTGAATAAAAGCAGCAGCTCCTATGCCAAAAGCACCAGATAAAAAGCCATTGATACAACCGACTAGTATACCATAGATATAAAATTTTTTTGCCAGCTAATGATGTAGTTGGAACTTTTAAATATTTATTTAATAAATCATTATGATATACTTTTATATACAAAATTAGAGCTGATAGAATAATCATTAAAGCAGTAAAAATACTTAAAATATTTTCGGGTATGATTGTGGAAAATTTAGCACCAACGAAAGCACCAATTACACCACCTAAACCAATGATTAGACCAGTTTTTAATTCTACTTCATTTTCACGTAGATGGCTTATAACACCAGATATCATAGTAAAAACCATAGAAGATAAGGCAACACCTAATGCTATATGAATAGGAATGTTAAAACCAACTGTAAGTAATGTAATAGTAACACCAGCGCCACCTGCTCCAACAAAACCAATTAATGTACCTAGGAATAACATAGATAAAAATATCATAAAAAATTCACCTCGAATTTTAATTTTTTATTATAGATTTTATTATAAAAAATAATAGTGATAGTGTAAAAGAAAAAGCCTAGTGAAAATTCACTAGGCTTAATTTGTTTATTTAATTTTGTTTGATATGAGATGTTAAATTACATCATACCAGGCATTCCGCCGCCCATGCCAGCACCAGCCATAGCAGCAGGATCAGCTTTTTCAGGTTTATCAGCAACGATTGTTTCAGTTGTGAGAACCATAGCAGCGATACTTGCAGCATTTTGTAATGCACTACGAGTAACTTTTGCAGGATCAACGATACCAGCAGCAATCATATCCATGTATTCGCCAACTAAAGCATTGTAACCAACGCCTACACCAGCGGATTTTACATGTTCAACAACTACAGAACCTTCAAGACCAGCATTGTTTGCGATCTGACGAACTGGTTCTTCAATAGCACGTTTTACGATTTCAACACCAGTTTTTACATCGCCTTCAGCTTCAATGTTTTCAAGAGCAGGTTGAATATCGATGAAAGTAGTACCACCACCAGCAACGATACCTTCTTCAACAGCAGCACGAGTAGCATTTAAAGCATCTTCGATACGGAGTTTTTTATCTTTCATTTCAACTTCTGTAGCAGCACCGATTTCAATTACAGCTACGCCACCAGATAATTTAGCAAGACGTTCTTGTAATTTTTCTTTATCGAAATCGGAAGAAGTTTCAGCGATTTGTTTTTTGATGATTTCAGCACGAGCTGCGATTTCAGCTTTGTCGCCAAAACCGTCAACAATTGTAGTTTCTTCTTTGGAAGCACGTACTTGACGAGCACGACCGAGGTCTTCAAGTTCTACGCTATCAAGTTTACGGCCAAGTTCTTCACTGATTACATTACCACCAGTTAAGATAGCGATATCTTCGAGCATAGCTTTACGACGATCACCAAAACCAGGAGCTTTAACAGCAAGAGCTTTGAATGTACCACGAAGTTTGTTAACTACGATAGTAGCAAGAGCTTCACCGTCGATATCTTCAGCGATGATAACGAGTTCTTTACCTTGTTTTACAACTTTTTCAAGGATTGGGAGAATGTCTGCGATTGCAGAGATTTTGCGGTCAGTGATAAGAATGAAAGGATCATCCATAACAGCTTCCATTTTATCTGTATCAGTAACCATGTATGGAGAAATGTATCCACGGTCGAATTGCATACCTTCTACAACAGAAAGGTTAGTTTGCATACCTTTGGATTCTTCAACAGTGATAACACCGTCTTTTCCAACTTTTTTCCATAGCGTCAGCAATTAATGCACCAGTTTCTTCATCAGCGGAAGATACGGAAGCAACTTGAGCGATAGCTTCTTTACCTTCAACTTTTTTGAGCTTTTGCTTTGATTTCTTCAACTAATGCAGCAACAGCTTTTTCAATACCTTTTTTGAGAACCATTGGGTTTGCACCAGCAGCTACGTTTCTCATACCTTCACGAATCATAGCCTGAGCAAGTAATGTAGCAGTAGTTGTACCGTCACCAGCGATATCGTTAGTTTTTGTAGCAACTTCTTTTACAAGCTGAGCGCCCATGTTTTCGAATGGATCTTCAAGTTCAATGTCACGAGCGATAGTAACACCATCGTTAGTGATAGTTGGAGCACCGAATTTTTTTATCTAAAACAACGTTTCTGCCTTTTGGGCCAAGTGTAACTTTAACAGCGTTAGCGAGTGCATCAACGCCTCTACCAAGAGCTTGACGAGCTTCTTCGCCAAATAATACTTGTTTAGCCATTTATAAAGAACCTCCTAGGATTATACATTAAAATTGTAATTAATTAGTTTCTGTTAATTATTCAACAACAGCTAAGATATCGCTATCTCTAACGATTAAATAATCAGTACCATCGAATTTTACATCAGTACCAGCATATTTAGAGAAGATTACTTTGTCGCCTACTTTTACGTCAAGAGCAACTTTTTTGCCTTCTACATATTTGCCGTCGCTTACTGCAACAACAGTACCTTCTTGTGGTTTTTCTTTTGCTGTATCTGGTAAAACGATACCACTTGCAGTTTTAATATCGCCTTCAGAAACTTTAATAACAACTCTGTCGCCTAATGGCTTAATCATTGTATATTCCTCCTATGCGTAAATAGATTTTATAACTAAGTTAATTTATAGTTGTTAGCACTCTTTATAAGTGAGTGCTAACTCACAATTCCTATAATAAACAATTTTACAGAAAAAATCAATAGTTTTTTAAGAAAAAATTTGATTTTTTTGTCTTTATTAAGGAAAAATCATTTAAATCTTAAATTAAATTAAGCTTAAAATTAAAAATATTTATTTTAAAAAATTTTTGAACATTAGTTTTAAAGTTAATTTGAATTTTAAAAAAAAGTAAATTTAAACAAAATCAAAAAACCGAATCCAGCCCCAAAATGGCCCGGAGGCTTGCCGAATAGT
>ENA-OPZM01000583-OPZM01000583.1-human-gut-metagenome-genome-assembly--contig:-NODE-583-length-15458-cov-1.452678_pt1 | contig 15458 bp, 26 predicted proteins | sample MGYA00242478_ERZ504493 | MGnify/ENA primary metagenome ERZ504493 (study PRJEB26092, sample SAMD00036227) | human gut metagenome | host: Homo sapiens | study: EMG produced TPA metagenomics assembly of...
CGACGCATGGCGGCAATCATCAAGGAATACGGCTCAGTAGGGCGCAAACCGTACACTACAACCTGCCCGGCACACAACAGGAAGCCGTAGAAAACATACTCTTGAACGGCGGTTATCCCTCTTACGCCATCTTCGACAAGGCGGGGCGGCTCGTCACCAAGAATGCTCCTCGTCCCAACGAAAAAGACAAACTGATACAAGCATTAAAAGAGCACCTCTCCCAAAAAGAATAAACCCAATACAATTAACCACTAAAAATAAGAAAAATGAAAAAGAGGAATTTTCAAACAGTTTTCATGTTGCTGCTCATCCTATTATGTGGAACAAACATAGCATGTGGCAATCAAAAGACATCGCAGGACACTCCTGAAGAGAAAACAGACGAATATGGACAACTACTCATCCAAATAATGGAATACAGTGGAAGTATGGATAAGTTTAATGATTACCAATTGGCTTTCATTCCAATGCTCAAGAGAAAATACAAGAATCGGACAAATCAGAGTTCAAAAAAATGAGCGAGGAAGAAAAAGAGCAAGCAGCCCGGGAAATGACGCAGAAGTACTTTAAAGGCGCATTCAAAAAAAGACCTCGCTGATTTACTCTCACCCTATTTCCGAAAAGAAGTGTCATTGGAACAGTTGAAAGATTATGCCGCAAGGCTGAAAGACGAAAAGGTACGCATAGCCATGCAACATGTATTGACAGCTTCATCTTCATCCGTTATAGAAGAAAGTATAAGCCAAGGGATGGAAGTCATCTTAACCGGAGAAAAACCAGAAACCGTATCCCCCAAAGCATGTACTGATACTTACAGGAAATGGTTTGAAGAATATTATACGATTTCGGACGCACAAGCCACCATAGACAATGTCCTCTCCCAACTGAACAACATGATTCCGCAGAACGGGGACAGTCCGGAAATACCGAATGCCGACCTCATAGAAAAGATGATCACTACGTCAAAGAGAATATGAAGACCTGCATGTTGAACGCTTATACAGACCACGTAAGCGAGGACGACCTGCGTACACTGTGCGAAATGCAGAAACAGCCCTCTGCCAAGCAGCCTTAAAAGCCAGTCAAAATATGGCTCACAACATCATGTCGGTAGGGATGGAAATCATAGCCAAATACAATACATGGTTAGATTCACAGCTATAGACCGGCATCACATGGACTAACCCGCCTCACCGCCTCGCGGGCACGCTCCAGAATGGCGAAAAGCTCGTCCACCGTTTCGGCACGCAACATGGCGATACGCGTCTCACGGAAATTGGGGATTCCCTTGAACACGGGCGAAGCGGCCAGATGGCGGCGGCTGTGCAGGATGCCCCGGTATTCGTCGATGCGGCGCACGCTAGTGAGCACCTGCTCCTTGAGCACGTCTATTTTCCAATCCGCACTCTCACCGGATAGCCGCTCTTCACGCTTCGTGCGCGGCCGACGCGCTTCCCCGGGTTCAAGACATCCGTGATTTCCTTGAAAATCCACGGGCGGCCGAAAGTGGCACGCCCCACCATGACGGCATCCACCCCGTAACGGTCGAAACACTCACGGGCGCGTTCGGGCGAGGTTATGTCGCCGTTCCCGATGATGGGAATCGTCATGCGCGGGTTGTTTTTCACCTCCCCGATGAGCGTCCAGTCCGCCTCGCCGGTGTACATCTGCGCCCGGGTACGGCCGTGTATGGTCAAAGCCGGATGCCGCAATCTTGAAGGCGTTCGGCCAAATCCACAATCACCTTACTGCTTTCGTCCCATCCCAGACGGGTTTTCACCGTGACAGGAATGTCCACGGCATCCACCACGGCCTGCGTGATTTCCAACATCTTGGGAATGTTCTGCAACATGCCGGCCCCGGCTCCCTTACCCGCCACGCGCTTCACGGGGCAACCGAAATTCAAGTCGAGCACGTCGGGACGGGCACGTTCCACCACGATACGGGCCGCATCGGCCACCGGGCCCGGTTCCTTGCCGTAAATCTGGATGGCCACGGGACGCTCGTCGTCGCACACCGCCAGTTTCTCCAAACTACGGTTCACCATGCGCACCAAGGCATCTGCCGCCACAAACTCGGAATATACCATCGCCGCGCCAAAACGCTTGCATAAGAGACGGAAACCGATGTCCGTCACATCTTCCATCGGGGCCAGAAACACGGGATAAGCCCGAACTCCACATTTCCTATTTTCATGGGTGCAAAGGTAGTGAAAGGCGAGAGCAGAGGCAAATGAAAACGGAGTTTTCTTATTTGGCTTTGCCGAACCGAATCCGACCTTCGCGGGAAGCAAAGGTCGGCAACCTTTTTAAGGAAACGGCAAAGAAAGCCCAAAGAGAGCGTAAAAAAGCAAAAAACACTACCGAGTCTCCGGTATATCGGGAAAAGGGCGTATCTTTGCAAACAAAACCCCACACCATGACGAGAAAAGATTTTGAAATCATGGCACCGGTAGGCTCGTGCGAATCATTGGCCGCAGCCATCAAAGCCGGAGCCGACTCCATATACTTCGGCATCGAAAACCTGAACATGCGGGCGCATTCGGCCAGTACGTTCACCATCGACGACCTGAAGGAAATGGCACAAACTTGTGCCGCACATGGCATCAAGAGCTATCTGACGGTAAACACCATCATCTATGGCGAGGACCTTCCGCTGATGCGTACCATCATAGATGCGGCCAAGGAAGCCGGCATCTCCGCTGTCATTGCTTCGGACGTAGCCGCCATGATGTACTGCCGGCAGATAGGGCAGGAGGTACACCTGTCCACCCAGTTGAACATCAGCAACATCGAAGCCTTAAAATTCTATGCCCAATTTGCCGATGTCGTGGTGTTGGCCCGCGAACTGAATATGACGCAGGTCGCCGACATACACCGGCAAATAGAGGAACAACGCATTTGCGGTCCGGGCGGAGAGCTGATACGCATCGAGATGTTCTGTCACGGCGCACTCTGCATGGCCATCAGCGGGAAATGTTACCTCAGTCTGGACAACACGGGCCGGTCAGCCAACCGCGGAGCCTGCATGCAAATCTGCCGCCGGGGCTACATCGTGAAAGACCGCGAAACGGGTACGGAACTGGAAATCGACAACAAATACATCATGAGCCCGAAGGACTTGAAGACCGTACGTTTCATCGACCGGATGATGGAAGCAGGCGTACGCGTGTTCAAAATAGAGGGACGTGCTCGGGGGCCGGAATACGTGGCCACTGTCGTGGGCTGCTATCAGGAAGCCATACAAAGCGTGTTGGACGGGACGTTCACCGAAGAGAAAAAAGACGGATGGGACGAGCGGTTGGCCCGTGTATTCAACCGTGGTTTCTGGGACGGGTATTACCAAGGGCAGACTTTAGGTGAATGGACGACGAACTACGGCTCGGCCGCCACGGAAAAAAAAGGTCTACGTGGGCAAAGCATCAAATACTTTTCCAAACTTGGCGTGGGAGAGTTCCAAATCGAAGCGGCGGACATGAGCGTGGGCGACCGCCTGCTCGTCACCGGCCCCACGACAGGGGCGTTGTTTATGGATTTGGAAGAAGTGCGTTACGACCTGAAACCGGTGGAAACCGTAGGGAAAGGCATGCGCGTGTCGTTCAAAGTGCCGGAGAAAATAAGGCCGAACGACAAGCTATACAAACTGGTGAAAAGCGTGAAAGAAGCATGACGCGCCGCAATATAGGGGCAAAGCATACGCCCATGACAAATAATCAGGCTTTTTTTTGGGAAGGAAGCCTGATTTTTTTATCTTTGCACGGAGAATATCACACATTTTAAAATTTAATGAGTCTGTTGAATTTCACTCACCTTTTGGCGCAAACCGTCACGGAATTATCCGAAGACTCGTCCCTGAAAGGTTTGTTTCATGAACATCAAGACGGAGATCCCCTCCCTTCGGGAAAAGTCCTGCACGAAATTATCGAATTGTGCCGTGCCATCCTTTTCCCGGGATTTTACGGGAAATCCACGGTCAACCATCATACCATCACTTATCATATCGGAGTCAACATCGAGCGGATGTACAACCTGCTGACCGAACAGATACATGCCGGACTGTGCTTCGATGCCAAGGAAACAGGCGACTGTGCATGCGACACCAAACGCGAAAAGGCCATCGACCTGGCCGGACAGTTCATCAGCCGCCTGCCGGCCTTGCGCGAAGTGTTGGCTACCGATGTGGAAGCGGCCTACAACGGCGACCCGGCAGCCGAATCTTACGGTGAAATTATCAGTTGCTACCCTATCATCAAGCGTTGAGCAATTACCGCATCGCCCATGAACTGCTTTTGTTGGGCGTGCCCTTGATTCCGCGTATCATCACGGAAATGGCACATTCCGAGACAGGTATCGACATCCATCCCGCCGCCCGAATCGGCCACCATTCACAATCGACCACGGCACGGGTGTCGTGATAGGGCGACTTGCATCATCGGCAACACGTGAAGCTCTATCAGGGAGTCACGCTCGGAGCCAAAAGCTTCCCGCTCGATGACGACGGACACCCCATCAAAGGTATTCCGCGCCACCCGATTTTGGAAGATGACGTGATTGTCTACTCCAACGCCACCATTCTGGGGCGCATCACGGTGGGCCGGGGCGCGACAGTAGGCGGTAATATCTGGGTGACGGAGGACGTGCCCGCCGGCGCCCGACTCGTACAAAAGAAATATAAATAAACCAATAGCAAACAAGCATCCATCGAAAATCGCGAGTAAGCGAGCGCAGACCGAGCTTGCTCGAGTCTGCCGAGCATGAGCGATTTATCCAACAAAACTTACACAATGGAAACTGAATTTGAACTCATCGCCAAAACCTTCCAGGGATTAGAGAATGTTTTGGCCAAAGAGCTGACCGGCTTAGGAGCAAACAACATCCAGACCGGACGCCGGATGGTGTCTTTCACCGGTGACAAGGAACTCATGTACCGCGCCAACTTCGCCCTGCGCACGGCCATCCGTATCCTTAAACCTATCAAACATTTCAAGCGGAATCCGCCGACCAGGTTTATGATGCCGTCAAGGCCATCGACTGGAACCAATATCTGAACAATGAAACCAGTTTTGCCGTAGACTCCGTGGTCTTCTCACAAGAGTTCCGCCACAGCAAGTTCGTAGCCTATAAGGTAAAGGATGCTATCGTGGACTACTTCCGTGAAAAAACCGGTTCGCGCCCCAACATCAGCGTGACCAACCCGGACTTGCGCCTGAACATACACATCGCAGAAAACGACTGCACGCTGTCATTGGACAGTTCCGGTGAATCATTGCACCGGCGCGGCTACAGGCAGGAAGCTGTGGAAGCCCCGGTTGAACGAGGTATTGGCCGCCGGCATGATCTGATGACGGGTTGGGACGGCGAATGCGACTGATAGACCCGATGTGCGGTTCGGGAACAATAACCATCGAAGCGGCACTCATCGCCCGCGGCATCGCACCGGGCGTGTTCCGCAAAGAGTATGCTTTCGAGAAATGGCCGGACTTCGACAAAGAGATGTTCGACCGGATTTACAACGACGAGTCGCAAGAACGTGAATTCACACATAAGATTTACGGTTACGACATCAACCGCAACGCCGTAGACATCGCCACACGGAATGTCAAAGCTGCCGGACTGAGCAAAGAGATCGAAATAGCCCAACAAGATTTCCACAAGTTTACGCAACCGGCCGAGAAAAGTATCATCATCACCAACCCGCCGTATGGCGAACGCATCTCCACACCCGACTTACTGGGATTGTACCGGACCATAGGCGAACGGCTGAAACACCAGTTCCTGGACAACGATGCCTGGGTCCTGAGCTACCGCGAAGAATGCTTTGACGAAATAGGGCTGAAACCGTCCATCAAAATACCTTTGTACAACGGTTCGTTGGAATGCGAGTTCCGCAAATACCAAATATTCAGTGGAAAATACAAGGAATTACGCGCCGAAGGCAAGGAAATCAAGACCGATGAGGAACGTCGGCAAATGGCAGAAAAACGACGTTTCAAAATGCACCGCGAGTTTAAAAGGGCCATTGATGACGACGAAGAAGACTTCCCCCCAGAAGAAGGGATTATGACGACCGCGACAGTCGGTCACGCGGAAACCGTCCTTTCGACCGCCGTCCGCGAGAAGAACGCGAGGACAGAGGAGCGTCATACGAAAAACGTCCGTTTAAACGCGAAGGAAAAACTTTCGAACGCAAAGAACGCTCGTTCGACCGCAAGAACAAGTCGTTCGACCGCGACCGGAAACCATTCGGGAAAAACCGTAAATTCGACCGCTATGATGAAGAAGATTAATCTTTTCATAGTGATTTCATTACTGTCAATCCTCGCCATGGCACAAGGAAAAAAGAGTTTCACGGTTGGATGATTTGCTTCCGGGAGGAAGTACATACCATCAATTACAGCCCCAAAACCTGTACACGGCTTGGTGGGGCGACCGGTTGGTGGATACGGACTTGGACGGCTGCCATGAGATAAACCCCAAGGACGGAAGCAAGAAGGTGCTGTTCACCTTATCGCAACTGAACCAATGGCTAGGAGCCGGGGAAGACTCATCGGTCGTGCATAGCTGCTACAATGTGGAGTTCCCCGATGGCGGACAACCATGGGTAGCCACCGTCGTTTCCGGAAAAGGAAAAAACGGGGGTAAACCGACCTCCATATACACTGTAGTAGACTTCAAATCGGGAAAGAAGGTATGGGAACAGGAATATCCGGCGGATGCCACGGCATTGGACCGCTCTCCGTCTTCCAATAGCCTGGCTTTCGTACGGCAACACAACCTATATGTCACGACGAAAGAGGGACAAACGATGGCCGTGTCTTCCGACGGCAGCAACGACTTGGTGTATGGTGAAGCCGTACATCGTAACGAGTTCGGCATCACCAAAGGAACATTCTGGAGCCCGGACGGGAAACAGCTCGCTTTCTATCGGATGGACCAAAGCATGGTGCCCGACTATCCGCAAGTGGATATCACGACACGCATAGCCACCACTTATCCCTGCAAATATCCGATGGCAGGAGAAAAGATGCACAAAGTGACGGTGGGCATCTTTCTCCTGCCACAGGCCAGACAGTATGGCTGCAAGCCGGAGACCCCACCGACCGTTATTTCACGAACATTTCTTGGAGCCCGGACAACCGGAAAATATACATGATCGAACTGAACCGCGACCAAAACCACGCAGAATTGGTTTGTTACGATGCAGCTACGGGTAAAAAGGAAGGCGTGATATACGAAGAGGAGCATCCCAAATACGTGGAACCGATGCACGGCCTACAGTTCCTGCCGTGGGACAGTTCCAAGTTTATTTATCAAAGTCAACGGGACGGTTACAACCATCTCTATTTGTTCGACCTGTCCAAGCCACAGGCTTCACAACGACATAAGACATTCCAAGGCGGCTCATGCGAAGAACATGTCAAGGTCACCCCGTTGACCTCCGGCGAATGGGTGGTGAAAGAAGTCTTGGGTTTTGACCAGAAAGAAAAGAGCCTGCTTTTTTGCAGCAACGAAATCCATCCGTTGCAGTCCAATATATATAAGGTACGCGTAAAGGATGGCAAACGTACCTTCTGGACAACGGTGAGGGTGTACACTACGGTAGCGTGAATGCAAACGGCACTTACGTAGAAGACCGTTACTCTTCCCCCACCGTGGCGCGCGGCATCAGCCTGACAGACACCCGGAACGGGAAAGAGCGTAACTTGCTGACTGCCGAAAACCCATGGAAAGACTATAACGTGCCGGAAATTACATGCGGGAGCATCAAGCCGCCGACGACACCACCGACCTCTACTATCGGATGGTGAAACCCGTGGATTTCGACCCGGATAAGAAATATCCTACCGTAATCTACGTGTACGGCGGGCCGCACGCCCACAACGTGGAGGCGAGCCGGAATTATATGGCACGCGGTTGGGAAATCTACATGGCACAGAAAGGCTACCTGCTCTTCATCCTCGACAACCGAGCTCGGAACATCGGGGGTTGGCCTTCGAGAACGCTACCTTCCGGCATCTGGGCGTAGAAGAAATGAAAGACCAGATGGAAGGCGTAAAGTTCCTGAAATCACTGTCTTACGTCGACGCCGACCGGATAGGTGTGCACGGTTGGTCGTTCGGTGGTTTCATGACCACCAACCTCATGCTCACTTATCCCGACGTATTCAAAGTAGGTGTGGCCGGAGGACCTGTCATCGATGGCAATACTACGAAGTGATGTACGGCGAGCGTTATATGGACCGTCCGCAGGACAATCCCGAAGGCTACAAAGGCAGTAACCTGAAACTCAAGGCCGGTAACCTAAAAGGCAAACTCCAAGTCATCATCGGTTACAACGACCCGGTATGCGTCCCGCAACACTCCCTGTCGTTCCTGCGTGCCTGTATCGACGCAGGCACCCAACCGGATTTCTTCACTTATCCGGGCGACGAACATAACATGATGGGAAAGGACCGCATACACCTGCACGAACGCATCACGCAATATTTTGAAGACTATTTGAAATAAAAACAATCGGATATGAAGATATTACTGTTAGGCAGCGGAGGGCGCGAACACGCTCTGGCCTGGAAAATCGCCCAAAGCAAGAAAGTGGACCAACTGTACGTCGCACCCGGAAATGCGGGTACGGGCAGTGTGGGGGAAAACGTACCGCTCAAAGCCGATGATTTTGAAGGCATCAGGCAATTTGTCCTCAGCAAAGGCGTGGACATGGTAGTAGTCGGTCCGGAAGATCCCTTGGTCAAAGGTGTATATGATTTCTTCAAGAACGACGGCCAACTGAAAGACATCCCGGTCATCGGGCCGTCCAAACAAGGTGCCGTACTGGAGGGCAGCAAAGATTTTGCCAAGGCATTCATGCAACGCCACGGCATACCGACAGCCGCCTACCGCACGTTCACGGGGGAGACGTTGGAAGAAGGCCTGAAATTCTTGGAAACCCTGAAAGCCCCTTACGTACTGAAAGCCGACGGACTTTGTGCAGGGAAAGGCGTACTCATCCTGCCCACCTGGAAGAAGCCCGCAAAGAACTGAAAGAAATGTTGGGCGGCATGTTCGGCACAGCCTCTTCATCGGTTGTCATAGAGGAATTCCTTAGCGGAATCGAATGTTCCGTATTCGTACTGACTGACGGGCGGAACTACAAAATCCTGCCGGAAGCCAAGGATTACAAACGAATCGGAGAACATGACACCGGCCTGAACACCGGAGGCATGGGAAGCGTATCTCCTGTCCCGTTCGCTACCCCGGAATGGATGCAGAAAGTCGAAGACGCATCATCCGCCCCACGGTAGAAGGATTGGCCGAAGAAGGAATCGACTACAAAGGATTTATCTTCTTCGGACTGATTAACGTGGAAGGCGAACCGATGGTCATCGAATACAACGTACGCATGGGCGACCCGGAAACAGAAAGTGTCATGCTCCGTGTGAAGAGCGACCTGGTGGACCTTCTGGAAGGCGTGGCACAAGGCGACCTCGACCGACGGACACTGGAAATCGACGAACGCAGTGCCGTATGTGTCATGTTGGTATCCGGCGGGTATCCCGAAGCCTACGAAAAAGGATTCCCCATCACGGGTATCGAAGACGTACAGGACAGCATCGTCTTCCATGCCGGCACGGCTTTGAAGGACGGACAGGTGGTTACAGCCGGTGGGCGGGTCATCGCCGTCAGCTCTTACGGACAGGATAAGGAAGAAGCCTTGAAGCAATCTTTCAGCCAGGCACAGAAAATCCGGTTCGAGAAGAAGTATTTCCGCTCCGACATCGGTCAAGACCTATAACGAAATGAGGAGTAACAGGTTCCAGAACAAGGTGGCTACGAGCAATTTCACACTGCCCGTAGCCGCTTTTCTCACCACACTGCTGTGGTGTGCGGAAGGAATCTATACGCTCGACCGCCTGTTGGGATGGGGCGTTTGCGGCCTGACAGCCTACTTCTGGGTGGAAACCAACAACGCCCATTCACTCATCCGTATCCGCAGCCGGCTGACACCGTCCATTTACCTGTGGATGACGGGGTGTATATTCTGCCTGCATCCCCTGCAAGACGGCTTAATCGTTTCTTGCCTCGTGTTGGCATCCTATTACCTGCTGTTCAAATCCTATCAGCAAACGGAAGCCGTAAGCCCGATTTTCCATTCATTTCTCTGTCTCGGCATAGGCAGCTTGTTTTTCCCGCAACTGCTTTTCTTCGCCCCGTTCTATCTTTGGTACACCGCCGTCTACCTCGTTCGCTGACGTGGCGTACGTTTTGGGCGGCCATGACGGGTTTGATTCTCCCTTACTGGTTCATGGCCGGATACTTCCTTTATATGGAAGACTTCGGCCGGTTCACCGGACATTTCCGGGAACTTATCCTTTTCCAACCGATATATTATGAGAACTATCGGAATTTCGACTTTTTACAAATCAGCACCATAGGACTGGTCATAGCTTTCACCATCATTGCCGCCCTGCATGGCATACGCACTAGCTTTAACGACAAGATACGCACGAGAATGTTCTATATCTCATCCTCACACAAGAACTTCTTATCGTACTGCTCATGGCCTTGCAACCGGTACATTTCCAAGTTCTTTTTGGGATTATTAGTCATGAACTCCGCTCCCATCCTGTCCCACTACTTTGCCTTGACAAGCAAAAGGTTTACCGATGCGGTATTCATCTTGTTCCTATTCATGTTTGCAGCTTTATCTTTCCTGAATATATGGAAGCAATGGTTGACTTTCTGATACAATACGGCTATTGGGGCATGTTTCTGGCGGCATTTCTGGCAGCAGCGTATTCCCGTTCAGTTCCGAAGCTGTCATGGTTCGGCCTGCAACTGGCCGGACTTGATCCACTCTTACTGCTTGTATGGGGCACCATAGGAAACGTAGGCGGCAGCATGTTCAATTACAGCATCGGACGTCTCGGCCGTATGGAATGGGTAGAAAAATACCTTCGTGTGAAACGGGAAAGCGTGGAGAAAGCACAGCATTGGATGGAACGGAAAGGCGCATGGGTGGGCGGCATCTTGTGTGTGGTTCCCGTCATCGGCGATGCCATTTCCGTGGCATTGGGTTTCATGCGTGCCAACTGGCTGATATGCCTGATTTCCATTACGATTGGAAAACTGGTACGTTACGCTATTTTAGTTTATACCGTCACTTTATTTTAATGCAAATGAGATTACTTCCCTTCCTGTTTTACCTCGTGGCATGTCTTTGCTTTTTCACCGGATGCAAACCGTCCGGCCGTACAGACAACAAAGGCACACAGCGACCGGTTATTACCGTATCTATCGAACCGTTGCGTTACATTACAGAACGCATTGCAGGCGACGGATCCACGTGGAAACATTTGTACCGAAAGGCAGCAGCCCCGAGACTTACGAGCCGACTCCCGAACAGATGATGAAACTCAGGCAAAGTCTGGTCTATTTCACAATCGGCGATTTAGGCTTTGAACGTACTTGGACAGACCGGTTCCGGCAAACGTCACCCGAAGTCCCGTTCGTCCGGACTTCGGAAGGCATCAAGCTCATAGAGGGGCATCATCACGGCACGCCCGACAAACCGGAAAACGAAACCGACCCGCACGTATGGACTTCGCCGGCTCGCATGAAGGCCATTGCACAAAACATCTGTGCCGCGCTCTGCAAACTTGATACCGCACACGCCCGGCAATTCCGCCGGAACCTGCAACAGACACTGGCCGACCTGCAAGCCACGGAAGACAGCATACACACGCTCGTAGACAGCCTGCACCCCAAAGCATTCCTTATATACCACCCCACGCTCACCTATTTTGCACAGGACTACGGACTCACGCAAATCGCCATAGAAACCGACGGTAAGGAACCGTCCCCGGCACAACTCGTCCGGCTCATCCGGCTTTGCAAAGAAAAACAAGTCCGCACCATTTTCGTCCAACAGGAATTCGACCGGAGAAACGCGGAACTCATAGCCAAAGAAACCGGCACGCACCTCGTAGACATCAACCCGCTCTCTTACGAGTGGAAAGAAGAAATGCTGAAAATAGCCCGTACACTGCACGCACAATGAAAATAACCCCACTTATACAATTAAACCGGATTCAGGTAGGATATGACGGCAAACAAGTCTTACGGGACATCGACCTGACGGTATACACCCATGACTTTTTGGGTGTCATCGGCCCGAACGGCGGTGGAAAGACCACTTTAATCAAAACGATTCTCGGATTGAAAAAACCGATGTCCGGAACAGTCACCTTCTTCCGTGAAGGCCGCCCCGTCCCCTCCATCCGCATGGGTTATCTGCCCCAATACAACAAAATAGACAAAGAACTTCCCCATCTCGGTCTACGAGGTCGTGCTGTCGGGACTGCGGAAAAGCTTCTGGAAGCGTTATTCCAAGGCACAGCACCAAGCCACGCGGGACATGCTCTGCCGCATGGGGTTGGACACATTGGCCGACCGCCCAATAGGCCGTCTCAGCGGCGGCCAGTTGCAACGCGCCCTGCTCGGCCGGGCCATCATATCACAACCGGATGTGGTCATATTGGATGAACCCAATACTTATATTGACAAGCGGTTCGAAACACAACTCTACCAACAACTGGAAGAAATCAACCGCGAAAGTGCCATTATACTTGTCAGTCACGACTTAGGCTCCGTATTGCAAAATGTGAAGAGTATCGCCTGCGTAAACGAAACCCTCGACTACCATCCAGATACGGAATTGCCGGAAGGTTGGCTCGAAGACAAATTCAACTGCCCCATAGATTTGGTAGGACACGGCAACTATCCCCACCGTGTACTAAAATGTCACAAACATAGTTAAAACGGCCGACAAACCTTTTAAAATTCAGGAAAGAGCCGTACAAAAAGGAAAAAGTTACTAATTTTGCAACTTGACCGATAAAAACAAAATCAAATAACAGCAAAACAATGAAACAGTTCAAACTTGTAAACACTCTTTTGGGATGGATTACATTTGCTATTGCCGCGTGGGTTACTGTTCCACCATTGAACCGACCGCAAGTTTCTGGGACTGTCCGGAGTTTATCACTACCGGCTACAAACTGGAAGTGGGACACCCGCCGGTGCGCCTTTCTTCATGCTTACGGCCAACTTGTTCTCGCAATTTACCAACGACCCTTCGCAAGTAGCTGATGGTCAACACGATGTCGGCGTTGATGAGTGCCGGTTGTATCCTGTTCCTTTTCTGGAGCATCACGCACCTGACACGCAAGTTGGTATGCAGTGACTACAGCCAGATGACAACAGCCAAATTGATTACCATCGAAGGTAGCGGTTTGTAGGCGCGTTGGTCTATACTTTTAGCGACACATTCTGGTTCAGTGCCGTAGAAGGTGAGGTTTACGCTTATTCATCCTTGTTTACGGCATTGGTGTTCTGGCTCATCCTGAAATGGGAAGAACATGCCGACGAGCCTCACAGCGACCGTTGGCTCGTACTGATTGCCTACCTGACAGGGCTTTCCATCGGTGTGCATTTGCTGAACTTGCTTTGTTTGCCGGCCATCGTGCTCATTTGGTATTACAAGAAAAATCCCGATGCCAACCTGAAAGGTTCACTTTGGGCTTTGGTGGCTTCCTTTATCCTGGTAGCCGCCGTATTGTACGGCATCGTACCGGGCATCGTGAAAGTAGGCGGATGGTTCGAGCTGTTCTTCGTCAACACTTTGGGACTTCCGTTCAACACCGGTCTTATTTTCTATATTTTCTGCCTGATAGCCACCGTACTTTGGGCTATCCGTGAAACGCTTGTCCAGAAAAGCCGTCGCCGCATGAATATCGCCTATCTGGTAGCCGTAGGCATGTTGGGTATTCCTTTCTACGGATACGGATGGAGCAGCTTCGTCATCGGAGTCATCGTTTTGGGCATTCTGGCTTTCATCCTCAGCCGCAAGGTACAGGGAAAACCGCTCATCAGCCCCCGCGTCATGAACACCTCATTGCTTTGCATGCTGATGATCATGATCGGGTATTCCACATACGCCGTCATCGTCATCCGTTCCACGGCAAATCCACCGATGGACCAAAATTCACCTGAGGACATCTTCACGTTGGGACAATACCTGAACCGTGAACAATACGGCAGCCGCCCCTTGTTCTACGGGCAGGCCTACACTTCAAAGGTGCAGTTAGAGACCAAAGACGGCTACTGCATGCCGGAATATAAAGAAGGGGCACCGATTTACCAACGTGTGGAGAAACATTCCGCCGATGAGAAAGATGCTTACCGTATCGTGTACTACGACAGGGAACCAATCTATGCCCAGAACATGGTGTTCCCCGCGCATGTATTCCGACCGCCCCGAGCACGTCAGGGCTTACGAAGACTGGATGGGCGGCGTGGAAGGCAAGCAAGTGCCTTACGACCAATGCGGACAAATGGTAATGGTAAAGGTACCGACGCAAGGCGAAAACCTGCGTTTCTTCTTCAGTTACCAGATTAACTTCATGTACTGGCGTTATTTCATGTGGAACTTTGCCGGACGGCAGAACGACATACAGGGTAATGGCGAACTGGAACACGGTAACTGGCTGACCGGAATTCCGTTCATCGACAATGCCCGTCTGGGCGACCAAAGCAAACTGCCCACCGAACTGAAAGAGAACAAGGGACATAATGTATTCTACTGCCTGCCCCTGTTGTTGGGACTCATCGACTTCTTCTGGCAGGCTTACAAGAACCAGGAAGGCGTACGCCAGTTCTGGGTGGTCTTCTTCCTGTTCTTCATGACCGGTCTGGCCATCGTGCTTTATTTGAACCAGACCCCGATGCAGCCCCGCGAACGTGACTATGCATACGCAGGTTCGTTCTATGCATTTGCCATCTGGATAGGCATGGGTGTGGCGGGTATTGCCCAATGGCTGCAAGGCAAACTGGGTGAGAAACCGGCTTCCGTCATTGCAACTGTAGTTTGTCTGTTCGTACCCATCCAAATGGTGAGCCAGACGTGGGACGACCACGACCGCAGCAACCGTTATGTGGCACGCGACTTCGGACAAAACTACCTGAGCACCGTACAGGAAGAAGGTAACCCGATTATCTTTACCAATGGTGACAACGATACTTTCCCCTTGTGTACAACCAGGAAACGGAAGGTTCCGTACCGATGTACGTGTATGTAACCTGAGTTACCTGCAAACAGACTGGTACATCGACCAAATGAAGCGTCAGGCATACGACTCCCCGGCAGTGCCTATCGAATGGAGCCGTCTGGAATATGTACAGGGCATAATGAAGGAGTGGCTGTACGTCCGGAAGTGATGGAAAGCATCAATAACTTCTACAAGCAGAACCCGGAAGAAGCCGCCAAGGAATTCGGAGACAACCCGTATGAATTGAAAAATATTCTGAAATACTGGGTACGCTCACCCAAAGAAGGTTTACAGCTGATACCGACGGACAGCATCGTCATCAAGCTGGACAAGGAGGCAGTGAAACGCTCGGGCATGAT
>ENA-OPZM01000584-OPZM01000584.1-human-gut-metagenome-genome-assembly--contig:-NODE-584-length-15423-cov-1.964697_pt1 | contig 15423 bp, 21 predicted proteins | sample MGYA00242478_ERZ504493 | MGnify/ENA primary metagenome ERZ504493 (study PRJEB26092, sample SAMD00036227) | human gut metagenome | host: Homo sapiens | study: EMG produced TPA metagenomics assembly of...
CTCATAATGTAAACTCCACTTGGAGCATATTTCTTTGGCTCCTTCAGTACCTTCCGGAGCATATCCGGCGTCGTCACATTTACATAGAGGTAAAACGCTGGATATTCGGATTCTCCGGATTGTAGAACAATGGATTCATGATCTTATCCCGGAACTCCAGTCCTTTTCCTTCAAATGTCTCAGACCGGAAATAATTCGGGTTGATCCCGAAGTGGGACGCATATCCGCCGTTCATCTTTTCATAGGGAAGCTTCATTCCGGACAGCACCCGGAATCCAAGACCTGAGTGCGCCTCTCCATACAGCGGGTCCACGCCGTAGCCCAGCATATCTCTTGACTTTCTTCCGTCTGGTGTGGCTCCTACCAGTAGCCGTAAAGCAGGTGCGTGGACGGTGTGGAGAAATCACTCCGGAAAGGATTGCCCAGATAATTTTCTTGGAAGCCACGATATCCGCCACTTTATTTGCAACCTCCTGAGCTTCCCGGTCTACCTCCGCCTCGTTATTTCCAAACTTCTTGCAGTTCATAAGATACTCATGCATCTGGGGATCATTTTCAAAGTTGGTCCGAAGGGCTTCCACCAGCCTGTCTGCATCCTGCGGACGCTCCTTCAGCAGCGTGTCGATGGCAATGAAGGAATCCGCTACTACAGACAATCCGTGGATCAGGCAGCCGCTTCCGTTGTATTTGGTTCCCTGTCTCTTCGTGTCTCTGGTATCGATCCCGGATTCTACTCCGCCCATCATCGTGGACAGGAAGGGTACCTGCAGAAGTCCGATCGCCTCTGACGCCGCATTGGCAGCTTTTGTCATTCTGTCAGCATATTCGTCTACATTCTGATAGAAGATCCTGCGGATATTCTGAAGCACCTCCAGTTTATTCTTACAGCCGTTCTCTTCGTCCGTCTTTCCAAGCTTCTTTCCGGTGATCGTGGAAACACCTCCGCTGATGCAAAGCTCCAGGATCTTTCCTAAGTTCAGCCAGCTGTTGGTAGTGTTGCCATTGTCTTTTCCCATGATCAGAGGCTCCTGGCAGCCTGCCACGGAATAATCCTGGAGGTCCTCGTGATCTACGCCGTGAGCTTCAAGGATCGGGAAGAGACTGTCGTCATTAAATAATGACGGGGTCAGGCATCCCGGTGTAAAGAAGAACCGCCCCAGGCTCTCATACAGCTCCTTGGGCGTATTTTTATGTAACTTCACAGACAGGATCGGCTGTGGAAGGTTCATGTCATAATATGCATCCAGAAGTGCATAGGATGTCGGGTTCGTCAGATCCTCGCCTTCGTTTGATTTTCCCCCGATGATCAGATTCTGAGAGATTGCCCAGCTTCTGTCTGCCACATTGAAGAACACCAGCAGGTGCTTAAACAAAGACGCCGCCACTTCCCTGCTCATATTGGTCTTTGCACGGTAAGGCTCAAAGATCCGGTCTGCATTTCCCACAGAAAAAGCAAACGGATTCGGCGTCTGCTCCAGACACATGGTCTGCCAGATCAGGATGAAGGACTGGATCGCCTCAAACAGATCATCCGCCCCGTGGCGAGGCACTTTCTTTAAGGTATCCTTCATCAGATGGTATCGCTCCTTTGCTTCCCCCGATGCAGCCGCTTCCTTTTCTTCCGCCAGGGCCGCATACCGGTCCGCCAGCACCTCCAGGGCATCCAGGGAAATCTTCATCGCCTCGAAATAATCTTTCCTGTCACCCCCGCAGGCCGCCTGGTTCTTCTCGATCTGCGCGCGGATGCTTTCCGTTCCGCCCGCCAGCATCGGACGCACATCCGGAATCAGATGTCCGGTCACCTGCTCGATAAAGTAGATCGCCTCGCTGGTGTCGTCTCCCGCCAGATCATAGGAATGGCGCAGTGCGTCTGCAAATCTGGTGTGATTGTTATATTCCTTCAGGTCGTCGATCCGCTCCTGTGTGATATCTCCGATGGGATCAATATCTCCGAATACTGCCACCGGGTCGCAGTAGCCACTGAAGGAATCTACGGTAAACGCCGGATTGATCAGTGCATATGAACGGGCAAAGGAGTCATCCTGGGTCCCTGCAAATACATGATAGTCTCCAAGGGAAAGCGGGATTCTTTTCATTACCTCTACCTGTGTCTTTGCGATCCGGATGCAGTCCGGGTCATCTTTAAACTTTTCGTCACATTCCCGCTGGATCTCTTTTGCCAGGAACCACCCTTCCAGATGATTCAGGCTCCGCTCTTCTTTGAAGCGTTCCTTGGCAAGCTCTGTGATCTTCTGTGCATTCAATACTGCCTTGATTTCCATACTCCTTACTCTCCTTTCATATCTATGTTTCCGATATGTATTTAGCTTTTTCTATACTGAAGCCCTCGCTTTTCGATCTTCTCTTTAAAATCTTTGATCTGTTCCACCGTCACATGGGCTTTTTCTGTCATCTCGTAGTCCCATCCGCATTCTTCCCACTTCTTCTTCCCGACTCATGGTATTTCAGAAGTTCAAAAGTCACATTAGGCCCCTTCAATTCTTCAAAAAGGTTAAGGAAATGCTCCACATCCTCCGGGCTGTCATTCACACCCCCGATCAGCGGTGTACGGATATCCAGCCTTGGATGCTCCCTGGCCGCCTTTTTCAGATTTTCATACACCAGGGAAAAAGGGACGCTGTATATTGCAGATGCTTTCCTTCATCCCAGTGCTTACAGTCCATGATCAGCTGATCCACATAGGGGAACAGCTCCTCAAGCCTTGCGTGCGTCCCGTTGGTCTCGATCGCCGTATGGATCCCGGCCTCCTTAAGCCTCTTTAAAAGCTCCTTTAGCGCCTCGAACTGCATGGATCGCCTCGCCGCCGCTGAAGGTTACCCCTCCGCCGTCAAAAATCATCGGCTTGCAGCTTAAGATTTCCTCATAGACTTCATCGACAGGATGCTCTTCATAAGAAAGTCTGGGAGACTTATCCTTCTCTCTGATCATAGCTCCTCCGGCAGGCATCCCTTCCGGATTGGCACACCATCTGCACTTCATATTGCACCCCTGAAGATGATAGACCAGGCGGTTTCCCTGGCCGTCCTGAGAATAATTAAAGCCTTTTTGAAAGATCTTCAATACCATAAAATCTCCCCCACTTTTCTATCTTTAATGGTATTATACCATATAACCATTTCTTGTCAACCACTTTTATTGACTTTTTCCAAAATCTGTGATATAACACAGAAAATCCACGACTTCTAAAAGGGGGTAACTATATGAATCCATCTGAACTTTTTCCCTATATTGACCATACGCAGCTGAAGGCCTATTGTACCTGGGAAGATATTGCGGCACTCTGCCAGGAGCTCTTGCCTTCCACACCGCTTCCGTATGCATCCCGCCTTCCTATGTGGCAAAGGCTCACAATACCTTTGGCCCTTCCCTGAACATCTGTACAGTCATCGGTTTTCCTCTGGGATACAGCACGACCGAGAGCAAGCTTAGGGAAGCCGAAAGCGCTATCAACGACGGAGCATCGGAGCTTGACATGGTGATCAATATCGGAGACGTCAAAAACGGTGATTTTAAAAGAGTATACGAAGAGATTCTTGCCATCCGCAAAATTTCAGCCGAACAGATCTTAAAGGTTATCATCGAAACCTGCTATCTTACAGAGGCAGAAAAATCCGGCTCTGTGAAATCGTCACAAAAGCCGGAGCAGACTATATCAAAACTTCCACCGGTTTTGGCACCGGAGGCGCGTGATGGAAGATATTTTATTGTTTAAAGAGCACATCGGCCCTTCTGTAAAAATCAAGGCCGCCGGAGGCATCCGTACACTCGAAGACCTGGAAGCCTTTGTAGAAGCCGGCTGCAGCCGCATCGGCACCAGCTCCGCAGTAAAGCTACTGTGTTCTTCTGCGGTAGAGGAATAAAATCCCGCCAAGCAATCCGACGATAATTCCTGCATAGATGGCGGCACACATCAGCTTTGTAATGCAAAGCGCTGCCGGAGTGCCTGTGATCAGGCAGAACAAAAGCCCCGCGGCAAGTGTGCCTGCCGTCCAGCAGATAATGTTAATTGTAAGAAACGCCGCAGCCGCCGATTCACTGTCAAAATGCTTATTTACTATCTCCCATAATGTTCTCATACACTTTCCCTCCCTGAAATCATACAGGTTCTTTATTTTCGTTCCTGAGATTATTATGCCCTAAAATTGTTAAGCAAACCCGACGCTTCCTTTTAAAATTATGTTAAATATCTTTACAGGCTATCTGACGATCACCGCCGGATATCCTGCACGTTTGATCTTTTGTTCCATAGCCGCGGCCTCATCCAGATTCGTGTATTCCCCCACCTGCACCAGATAAAACGGAACCGGAATCATCAATATAGGCCGGAATATCCAGGTCCATTAACTCCTCCATCAGCCGCTGGGCATAAGTCCGGTTGCGGTAAGCCCCTGCCTGTACCCGGTACTTTCCGCCCTCTTCTCCCGCATTGTCTGTTTCCCCTTCATATTCCAGCGTATCGAGGATTCCTCCCGCAATCGCCTGTGCGATATCGTCAAAGTTTTCATCAAAGAGCTGATTATCCACATCTGAATTGATAAATCCTGCTTCTACCAGCACTGCCGGCATATCCGTCCGCCGAAGCACTGCCAGGTCCGGTCTCGCGTGTACGCCAAGGTTTACAAACCCCACCGCCTCCAGCTGCTCATTGATGTCCTGAGCCATCTCGTATTTGATGCCGGACAGGTCATAGACCAGGCTTTCCACTCCAGATGCCTTATTGCTTTCCGGCGTTGAATTCCGGTGGATCGACACAAAATAATCCACGCCAGCTTCATTTGCCTCTCTTGCCTTCTGCACCGGCGTTTCATAGATATCTGTGGTCCGGGTATACTCTACATCCAGCCCACGGTCCTCAAGGATCTGTCCCACAGCCAGAGTTAATTTCAGCGTATCATCCTTTTCCTGCCGTCCATTGTATACCGCACCAGGATCTCTTCCTCCGTGTCCGGCGTCCAGCATAATTGAATATGGCATAAAAATACCCCTTTCACAACACATTCTATCCTAATGTATGCGTGAAAGGGGTATTTTGCTTCATCTATCCGATTTTTTCTATCCTGATCTGAGGATACAGCCGTTCCATATCTTCTTTCACAAAGAATCCCGTCTCTTCCCTCAGAGCCGCGGCCGCAGAAATAGCGCTTGCTTTTCGCAATGTCTCTTCAATGGACAGCCCCTCTTCAAACCCCAGCGCAAACCCTGCGATCATAGAGTCCCCGCAGCCCACCGTATTTACCGCGTCAATCTTTGGCACAACGGCCCGGAACACTCCCTCGTCACTGACTACCAGCGAACCGTCAGCGCCCAGGGACACGGCCACAACCTCCACGCCTTTTTCGTGGACAGCCTTTGCCGCCTCAATGATGTCTTCTATATGGTCACAGTGTTTCCCTGTCAGCATGCGGATCTCATCAATATTGGGCTTTACCATAGTAGGGCAAGCCTCAATCCCCATTTCCAGAAGTCGTCCGCTGGTGTCCAGGATCACCTTTTTCCCGGCGTCCTTCACAATCTTTACCAGCTTCTGGTAAGCAGTCCCGTCAAGTCCTTTCGGTACGCTGCCGGACATCGCTACCACGTCCGCTTTCTCCACAAGCCCTCTGAACTTTTCCACAAAGCTTCAAACTCTTCTTCCGCACTGTGAATCCAGCTCCAGAAACTCGGTCTGTTTCTGTTTTTTCTCATCCCAGATATTGATGCAGGACCGGCTTTCCGCCTTTAAATGATAGAAATCGCCCTTAACATGATAGTCGGCCAGAGATTCTTCAATATAGTTGCCCGCATGGCCGCCCACAAATCCGGTGGCCACCACAGAAGCGCCTGCTACCGCCGCCGGCTTGGATACATTTAATCCTTTGCCCCCCGGCACATAGGCACATTCTTTTACCCGGTTTACTTCTCCCTCTTTAAATTCCTCTACCACATAGCGTTTATCGATCGCAGCATTCAATGTTACTGTCAGTATCATAACGGCCTCCTAATCTTCATTCATCAGCAGGATCTTGCCCTGGACCAGTCCCGGAGTCTTGTACATCTGAAATGCCTCCTGCGCCTGGCTCATCGGCATCTTCTTATAGATAAATCCCGGATCAAATTTCAGCTGCCCTGTCGCAAAATAGTGTGCTGTCAGCTTCCATTCCTTTCCCGGAAACGGCGCGCTGTAAGACATCCAGGATCCGGTCAGATAAAACTCCTTACGATTCATCTTCTCCCACAATGCAGGCGTAAAGGTGATCTCTGCGTGAGGCGTTCCGATGCAGCACACATGCGCCTTATTTGCCGCCACGTCAAAGGCCATTTTAAGGGTCGGCACCTGTCCCGCAGTTTCAAATACATAATCATAGCCTTTATTTTCCGTAATTGCCATCGCTTTTTCCAGATAGTCTTCCTGGGTGGTATTGATCACCTCATCTGCCCCCAGTCTTTTCGCCAGTTCCAGACGCTCGTCGCTGATATCAAAAACCACCACTTTCCTGGATCCGAAGATCTTGGTCCATTGCATCGTAAACATGCCAATGGTACCGCCTCCCAGGATCGCCACATAGCCGCCGCCCTGATACTGGTTCTGGTATACGCCGTGGAGCGCAACGTGGATGGCTCAAACATAGCCGCCTGCTCATATGGAATACACGGATCGTAGACAACGGCATTCTGCTCCGGGATCACCACATAATCCGCATTGCTGCCCTGCTGTCTGGAGCCGATAAAGCTATAATGTTTGCAGAGAGAAAAATTTCCCTTCTGGCAGTCGTCGCATTTCATGCAGGGAACCAGAGGCGCACCGGACACACGGTCCCCGACCTTTACGCTGGTCACGCCCTCGCCTACTTCTACACATCACCGGAAAACTCGTGTCCCAGTACGATAGGGTAGAAATGCACACCATTCTGAAGCACTCTTGGGATGTCGGATCCGCAGATTCCGGAGGCTTTTACTTTTACCTTCACAGTTCCCGGAGTCACCTGCGGCTCCTCATAATCCATATAACGCACGTCTTCATTTGCACATACAACTGCTGCTTTCATCTTTTTATCTGCTCCTTTCTGCCATGATATCTTTCAGATGATCATATAGTTTTAAATAGGTTTCATAATTTCTGTCGTAAACTTCCCGGTTCTTCGGATCCGCTCGTGGGTTCTCTTGATCTCCGCCGTCTTTTCCACTGCTTCCTCAAAACTCTTATACATACCGATGCCTACGCCGGCCAGGATCACAGCCCCCAGCGTCGTAGCCGTATCTGAGGATGGAACGATGATCTTTTTGCCGGTCACGTCTGCTTTAATCTGGGTCCAGAGGAGTGAATTCGCCGATCCTCCCATAGCCCTTAAAACGCTTACCTCCGCTCCGGCTTCTTTTGCCACATCCAGATTATGCTTCAGTGACAGCGCCACACCTTCCATGGCTGCCCGGATGAAATGTCCTTTCGTCTTGCTGAAGTCCAGTCCGTAGAACACACCTTTTGCATTCGGATCCCAGATCGGGGAGCGCTCACCGGACATATACGGCAAAAATACCATTCCGTCGCTGCCGGGAGCCACCTTTTCTGCGATCTCATTAAACTGTATAAGAGAGCTCTTGCCCAGCTCTTCTTTTCGGCTTCTTTCATAATCTCCAAACTGCTGCTCCATCCAGCGCATCACACCGCCGCCGCCCACGGTGCCGCCCTGCAGGATCCACTGGCCTGCCGCCGCGTGATAGCTTAAGATCAGTCTCGGATCTGCTTTGTACTCATCAATACAGATGCTCATGCCTCCGGCCTGTCCCCCCCTGCTCCTGGGTCTCTCCCCGGATGAACCACGCCGGCTCCCAGGGTTCCGCAGGCCGCGTCCAGTGCTCCTGCCGCCACCGGTGTTCCGGGAAGAAGGCACATTCCCTTGCAGCCTTTTCAGTCACGCCGCCTACAATGGCATGGCTTGGGTAGATGTCCGGAAGCAGATCCTCCCGGATGCCAAGCTCCCGGCACATATCAAGATCCCACACACCTTTTCGCATATCGAAGCAGTGCAGCCCGTATCCCTGGCTTAATTCCTGGGTCATTTCCCCGGTCAGTTTGTATGCGATATAGCTGTTGGACTGCAGAATTTTATATGTATGCTCATAGACTTCCGGCAAATTTCTCTGGTACCAGAGGATCTTTGGTGTGGTATAGGTGGCTTTAAAGGGATTGCCGCATACCTGGAAGATCCGGTCCTCTCCGACTTTACGGCCCACTTCTTCACAGATATCGGCCGCTCTGGTGTCCATCCAGATGGGTGTGTTCGCCAGCACTTCCCCGTTTTTGTCTACCGGTATGGCTGACCAGCTCTGTCCGTCAATACCGATTCCCGCGATATCTTCCGCCCTGATCCCACTCTTTTCCAGCATGGCTTTGATAGCGCCGCACACGGCCGCCCACCATTCCTCCGGGTTCTGCTCCGCCCAGCCCTGCCGCGGATAATAGACCGGATAATCGCCGCTTCCCGTGGCCAGCACATGGCCGTCTTCATCAAAGACTGCCGTCTTACAGGCGCTGGTTCCGATATCGATTCCCAACAAATACTGTTTCATAGGTCCTCCCACTCTTTCTGACTTGCTTGTTATCCAGCTTTCTATCTTGCTTTTCCTTCACATCCCAGAACTTTCATCCGGCCTTTTACCAGTTCTTTGACCGCCTCCATGCCGACTACGCCAAACTTCTTCGGATCAAAGGTCTCCGGCTTTTCCGCCAAGAGCTTCTTGCCTGCATCAGTATAAGCCGCACGCAGCTCTGTAGCAAAGTTTACCTTGCACATCCCTCTCTGCACACATTCCCTTACATCATCATCACTCAGTCCGGATGCGCCGTGAAGCACCAGCGGCACAGAAACCACTTTCTTGATCTCGGATACTCTTTCTTTATCCAGGACCGGTGTGGATGCATAGAAGCCGTGGGCTGTTCCGATCGCAACCGCAAGAGATGTCACTCCGGTACGCTCTACAAATTCTCTTGCTTCCTCCGGATCGGTGTTGGTGTCTGCCTCTGCTTCCAGGTCATCTTCCTTTCCACCTACTTTACCAAGCTCAGCCTCTACCGGGATACCCATGCATTTGCCATATCCGCCACTTTCTTGGTGACTGCCACATTGCCTTCAAAATCTTCGTGAGAGCCGTCGATCATAACGGAGGTATATCCTGCTCTTAAAGCCTGTGCCGCCAGCTCCAAAGCTGCTGCCGTGATCCAGGTGCAGGCACACCGGAACGCTCGCCTTCTTTGCCTCTGCCGCTACGATCGCATAGTAGGTCTCCAGGGTTCCGTATTTTACTGTTGACGGCGTCGTCTGGAGCATAACAGGTGCGTTCATTTCCTCTGCCGCCGCAATAACAGCCTTTACCATTTCCATGTTCTCCACGTTAAATGCACCTACTGCATATCCGCCCTTCTGCGCATCCTCCAGCATCTGTTTTGAAGTTTACTAATGCCTATTTTTTTCGTCCTCCTATTTTATTATTTATTTTTGTTGATAAGCTTTACTTTTTCTGGCCTGCTTTTCCTTTGCCCGGATATACACATTCAATCCGGAGTCTTTCAAACTCTCTTTGCCACTCTCTGGATGGCTCCTGGTCTGTCACTACTTTGGTAAGCTCCGTCCATTCAGCCACCTTCGCAAATGCCATCTTGTCAAATTTGCTATTATCCGCCACCAGGATCCTTTCTTTTGCCGCGCCAAGCATCAGACGTTTGCTGCAGGCGTCCTGCTCGTCGGAATCCATCATTCCCGTGGCCATGTTTACGGCTTTGCAGGAGATGATGGCCTTGTCTACGTGATAGGAACTGATCATCCGGTTCGTGTTGGGCCCCACCAGCGCGAAAGAACGCTCTCTTGAAAGCCCTCCGGTAGATATTACATTCCATTCCGGAACATCAAACAATTCCACAATGATCTCTACGGAATTGGTGATCACCGTCAGCTTTTTCTTTTCCTTCAGCTTCCTTGCCACATACACTGCCGTCGAACTGGCGTCCAGCATTACCGCTTCGCCGTCCCGCACCATATCCGCAATGATTGCCGCCATCTGCTGCTTCTCTACCACCATCTGATTCTTCCGAATATTGAATGGCAGATCAAAAATACTGTGTTCATTCAAAACCGCACCACCGTAACTTTTAATGACCAACCCGTCATTTTCCAGCTTCTCCAGGTCACGGCGGATCGTTTCCTCCGACACCTGATACAGTCTGCTCAGTTCGCTCACCACAACACGCTTCTCCTGCTGAAGCTTCTCCAGTATTTGATTACGCCTTTCTATGGCAAGCATTTCCACACCTCCCGTCCGATTGAATCCACAAAAATTGTGTTGTTTCTGTTTAGATATTAGCACGAATACCAAACAAAATCAATAGTTATTTATTGTTTTTGTGTTGATTGTTGTGAAGGGGGGACGTACACCTTTGCACAAGGTGTACGTCCCCCTTCACAGTTTTTTCACAATTAGCCATATATCTCAATCTCAAAGGATTCCCGGATGCATGCTCTTGCCGCATCCAGATCCGGAAATATGCCGTCACTTAGCATCTGCACGGTCACATTGCCGATAGCGGTGGCTTCCGTCGGACCCGCGGATACGCGCCGCCCTGTATATTTTGCAGTAAGCTCATTTAAGTACCGGCTTTTGAGCCTCCGCCCACTACATAGACAGTATCGTAATATTTACCGGTCATGCGCTCCAGCTGCGCCAGGGTATCCGCATAACATTTCGCCAGGCTGTTATAAATCACCGCTGCGATCTCTCCGGTAGTCTCCGGCACCTGCTGGCCTGTGCGCCTGCAGTAGTCCTGCACCGCCAAAATCATGCTTTTCGGCGCCATAAAACTCTCGTCATTACAATCTACAATAGAGCTGATCGACTCCTCAGCCGCCAATGCACAGATTTTCCCAAAGCTCAGATCTTCGGTCAGTTCCTTTTTTACCGACTGGATCATCCACAGCCCCATGATGTTTCTAAGATAACGGTAGCGGTGATCGTATCCGCCCTCGTTTGTAAAGTCTGCCTTCATACTGTCCAGTGAACAGTCGGGCTCCTTTCTCTCTACCCCCATCAAAGACCATGTACCAGAGCTTATGTATACTACATCTTCTCCCTTTGCCGGCACTGCCAGTACCGCCGATCCAGTATCGTGGGATGCAGGAAGGACGACTTTACAGTCAAATCCTACCTCTTTTTGCACTGCTTCGGTGAGATGTCCGGCCACTGTTCCCGGCATTGATACTGGCCGGAAGATTTCTTTTGGAAATCCCAGCATGGAAAGAAGCTCCCAGTCCCAGTCTCCCGTTTCCGCATTCAAAAGCTGGCTGGTGGATGCGATGGTGTATTCCATCTTCTTCTCTCCGCTCAACAGGAAATGAAAATAATCCGGCGTCATCAGGATTGACCGTGCTGCTTAAGATACCCGGGATGTGTTTCTTTGATTGCCTGCAGCTGATAGATCGTGTTGTACATCTGCCAGTGGATGCCGGTTCTCTGGTATAGATCCTCCTGGGAAATCACCTCTCCAACCTTGTCTTCCATGCCGTGCGTCCGGCTGTCCCGGTACCCCACCGTATCACCCAGGATCTGGTCATTCTCGTCCAGCAGCACAAAATCCACGCCCCAGGTATCGACAGAAACAGATACCGGAATCTTTCCGATCTCCTTACATTTCTTCATCCCGTTTTTAATCTCGCAAACAAATGCGGAATGTCCCAACACAGCGATCCATTTTTTTCCTGCATGCCATTCTGAAAACGATATACTTCCTCCAGCGTCATTTTCCCATGATCTACTTCAGCCAGAATGTGGCGGCCGCTGGACGCTCCTATATCCACTGCCAAATAATAACTGCCCATCTGTCTGTCACCTGCCTTCTACTTTACAGCCGGATGTCTGCCCACAACATTCATTCTCCGGCGGGTCTCATAAAGCTCTTCCACTTTCTCCGGCGGAATGATCTTGCTCCGCCCAGCATCTGTGCCTGATACATCAGGCGGGCATAAAACTCAACAGATTCCATCTTGTAATAGGCATTGAGAAGAGAATCCGAGTAAGTCAGCGCCCCATGGTTTTCCAAAAGTACCGCATCATAGTCATCCAAAAATCCCTCGATCGAATCCGGAACCTCCATCGTTCCTGGCGTTCCGTACTTTGCAAGTGGCACACCGCCCAGGGAAATCACCGCCTCCGGCATGATCGGATCCATTAATGGTTTTCCTGCGATCGCAAAAGAAGTGGCATACATGGGATGAGCATGAACACTGCTTTTACATCCGGACGCTTCTCATATATCCTCATATGCATCTTCACTTCTGAAGAAGGGCGAAAGCCTCGTTGGCTTCCAGAACCTCTCCTTTTGCATTGACCTTACAGATAAACTCCGGGGTCATGAATCCCTTGCTGACCCCCGTCGGTGTACACAGGAACTCATCATCACTGAGTTTTACAGAAAAATTGCCGTCGTTGGCAGCCACCATCCCGCGATTGTAGACACGTCTGCCGATTTCACACATCTCCTGCTTGATTTCCAGTTCACTTTTCATAACAACTTTGTCCTTTCTTTTTTCCATGTTGGTTTACGTTTTCTATAATTTCATAGTAACACAGAACCCAACATAATTCAACTTAAATTATGTTGGGTTTGTTTGTTTTTATTGTTCTATTTGGTATTTATTCACAATTCCACATCAAATGGGGACGTACCCCTTTGCAAAAGGTGTACGTCCCCATTTGATTACCGGATCTTTGTCAGATCTTTCATATCTTCTTTCAGATGATTATAAATGCTCTTGTAGAGTCTGAAGTACTCGTTGTACTTTTTATGGTTTTCTTCGTTTGGCATGATCTTCTCGTCCAGTACCTGCCATTTCTTGACTTCTTCGTAGGTCAGAAGGCCGGTTCCGATTCCTGCCAGCATTACGTCACCCATGTTCGCCTCTACGTCATAGATCGGGCAAACTACCGGGTATCCGGTCACATCTGCGAAGATCTGGCGCCATACTTTGGACTTGGTTACGCCGCCGGCGATCAGGATATATTCGCCCAGGTCATCTCCCGTGGCCTCCATAGCATTGCGCAGGCAGTAGGCAACTGCTTCCAGAAATGCGCGGTAAATATGGCCTTTTGTATGTGTAAGGGAAAGTCCCACGATGGTTCCTTTTGCATCCGAGTCCCATACCGGGCTTCTCTCGCCCATGAAGTAAGGAAGTACTACCAGCCCCTCGCTTCCGGCCGGAATCTTCTCAGCCTGTCCGTTCAGCACATCATACATGCTTGGGCCGCCGTTCTTCTGCTGCTCTACCTCCCACTGGCACAGTGTGTTGCGGAACCATTTCACGATCGCTCCCGCCGTATTTCCGCCTGCAAAGTAGTAAGAAAGATTCTTTGCGTCGTAAAGATACGGCCACACGATCAGCCGTTTCCTTTCACCGGCTTATCTGAGATCAGCGCCGCACACATGGATGTTCCGATAGCCGCCGCATAAATTCCGGATTCAAATACGCCAAGACCGATGTTTGCCGCTCCGCAGTCGATACCACTGGCAATTACCGGGAAGCCTTCCCACAGTCCCAGATCTTCAGCTGCTTCCTTTGTCATGCCTCCCACAATATCCGTAGACTCTACGATCCGCTGCGGCATCATGGACACCGGGATTCCCATGGCGTCCATCAGCTCCTCGGACCACTCTCTTTTATTCATATCAAAGATACCGCCGATATTTCCGGCAGAAGAATAATCAATCGCGATCTCACCCGTCAGCTTATAGATCACATAGTCATTCGGAGGCAGGAACAATTTGGTCTTCGCCCAGTTTTCTGGCTCATGGTTCTTCATCCACAGGATTTTGGTGTATCCGTAATAAGGATCCGCACCATTAAAGGTAATCTCCTGGAGCTTCTCCTCTCCGATATTCTCCAGCACCCATTTTGTCTCCTCGTCCGCTCTTCTGTCCATCCAGATCATACAGGGACGAACCGGCTCCATATTTTCATCCAGCGGGATCCCGGAACCTCCGTACAATCCGCTGATCGCAATACCTTTGATGTCTTCGCTCTTAATGCCTGCCTCTTTTGCCTTTGCCACCGTATTGCGGATAGAATCCTTCGTCGCCTCATACCACACATCCGGCCACTGCTCCGCCCACAGAGGCGCCGGCGTCAGCACATCATACTCCTGCAGATCCTGTGCAACCAGCTTTCCTTCCGTATCCATCAGGATTGTTTTTGTTCCTGATGTTCCAATGTCCGTACCCAGTAAATAGTTCATAATTTTCCTCCTTTTTATTATTTAAACCGCTTTTATAAAACCTATTTAAATAATACTTCCACAAAGGGAATCTGTCAACTAAATATCCGACAAAAATTCGTCGACAAAGAAGATTGCCGCTCCTGCCGCAGATGCCTCTTTTTTATAGCGGCAGGCAAAGATATAATCTTCCGCCTTATCTTCAAAGGGGTTCTTTTCGTCCACGCGCTGATAAAGGTCTTCCAGATAATCACCTATATAGGCCCCTACATATCCTCCCAGGATGACTTTACAGTCAAACAGGATACGGAATATTGTAGATTGCCGATGCAAGATGATCCAGATAAACATCCCACAAAGCAGCCGCCCTCTCATCACCAGCTCCCAGCCTGTGAAAAAACTCCTCCAGATTTCCAATTTGTGTATTCATCCAGCTTTCCAGCCCGGCAAACAGTATCAAAACAGCCATATTTTCCGCAGTAGCAGAGCTCGCCATTTTCAGGCACCACTGCCATATGTCCGATTTCCCCGCCTTTTTGTGTGTCACCCGCATATATTTCATGATCGACGATAAAGGAGCCGCCCACACTATTGCTCAGGCTGATATAAAACGCATTCCGCACATCCTGATCCTTCCACGTCTCAATATAGCCGGCAGCATAGGAATCATGCACCAGCCTGCAGGGGTAGGGAATATATTTGCAGATCTCTTCTTTTGACCTTCCTGTAAAATTTAAGGTCCGCCCGTAGATCACTGTTTCCCCATCGTCAGAGATCAGCCCCGGTACAGAGATTCCAACGCCCAGCAATTCCTTTTCTCCGATGCCTGCTTCTTCCTTAATCTTTTCCACCAGCTCTCCCAGCTCCCGCAGATAAGAATCACTGTTCAGATCAAATACAGCCTGCTTTTTGATGACCAGCTCCACATCCCCCGACAGATCCACCGCAACACCATTCATATGATGCGCTGTGATATAAATGCCAATAGCCATTTTCGCCTTTTTCAGATAGGTAAATGCCGTGGCATTGCGCCCTCCTGTATTCGTAATCTTTTTCGACGAATCGATCAAGGATGTCCTCTTCAGATATTCAAGGTTCTGGGTAACCGTCGGCCAGGCTCAGCTCCAGCGCCCAATAACCCAAGATCCTGTTTTGATACCGACTCAATCC
>ENA-OPZM01000585-OPZM01000585.1-human-gut-metagenome-genome-assembly--contig:-NODE-585-length-15400-cov-2.589864_pt1 | contig 15400 bp, 26 predicted proteins | sample MGYA00242478_ERZ504493 | MGnify/ENA primary metagenome ERZ504493 (study PRJEB26092, sample SAMD00036227) | human gut metagenome | host: Homo sapiens | study: EMG produced TPA metagenomics assembly of...
AATTCTTTTCTTTATTTGTTCACACTCATACGTTCAATACCTCGTCCAGGTCATACACGGTGTTGATCTTGCCGGAAAGTACGCTGACCAGCATCGGTTCGGTGTTCATCACGCGCACCACGGTGGGGCGGGAATCATCTATTTCGCTGGCTTTCAAAATCGGCTTCATGCTGAACAGGCTGCCCTGATAAGCAAAGCCGTACTCTTCTTTCAGGTATTTGCGGGCCAGCTGGCTCATGTAGGGCCAGGCGCTCTGTGGCTTAGCCGGGCATTCGTTGCAGTTATACAGGCTGCCCGGCCTGCATTTGCCCTCGCTCTGCTGCTGGCAGGGGAAGGTTGCTACCGCATCATAGCTGGTTTCGTGGGGAGTAAAGGTCACACTGGTCAGGCTGTGCAGGCCGGTCTGGCCAAAGGGCATCAGGCTGAAAAACGGGCCGTCCATCACGGTAATGCCGGTATTTTTCAGCCGCTCATCCACCGTGCACAGGATGATCTCGCACTTTTCGTATTTGATTTTGAACGGCGGCAGGCCCAGCATGGCGTGGATATCGTTCACACCCGCATAGGTTGCGTTCAGGATGAACGGTGCTTCCACCGTGGTATCCCCTGCCGTTACCCGCCACACGCTGCCGGCTTTTTCAATTTTGTCCGGCTTATGGCTGTACAGAACCTGCACATTGGGCAGCTTTGCCAGCTGTTCCAGGAACCAGTTTTTCAGCACCTGGGCATCATAAGTATACTCGGTGGTCAAAAATGCGCCATCGCACATACCGTTATTAAAGTAGCGCTCCGGGGCAACATCATCACAGCGGATCTTGGCCGCGGCGCAGAAGCGGCGGAATTCGGCCGCATTGGTCCAGCTGAAATGTGCGCTGGTGGCATAGATCTGGTCAAAGCTTGTGTGCAGGCAGAAATCATAATCCCGGCAGAAGCGCTGGAAGTAATGTGCGCTCTTGATGGCCGTGGAGTAGCTGCGCGGGTAATGGTAGCCCATGTGTACGCGGGCCTGATTGATATAAGTCGCGCGCATGAACGGGGCGGGGTCCCGCTCCAGCACCAGTACCCGCTGGCCTGCCGCGCCGCACTTTTGGGCTGCGTACAGGCCATACAGGCCAGCACCAATAATGATTTTATCCACTGTCATGCACAGGACCTCCGATAATCTATTACTATGCCGGGCACCCTGCCCGATTACGGGTTATACTTGCCCGTTGCGGCAGCAAACAGCACCTGCAGCAGATTGCTGTTGCCCTTAAAGCCGCTGATCTTGGTCGGCGTTTTGCCGGATGCCGGGTATGCGCGGGTCACGGGGACCTCGCAGGCGCGCAGCCCCAGCTGAGTGGCACGAATGCTGAGGTAGGCCAGCAGCTCGTACCCCATAAACACATCCCGCAGCGGCTGCACATCGGGGTGGGTCAGGTATTCGCGGCTGTAGGCGCGGTAAGCGTTGGTGGTATCGGTAAACCACTGGTGGGCTGCCGCGCTGATGATTGGCGCATGGATCAGCCGTACCGCCGCATAGCGCGTTTTGGGCGTATTGATGGCATGACCGCCGGGGATAAACCGGCTGCCCTGCACAAGGTCATAGCCTTCTTTCAGCTTGGCAACAAATTCTGGAACATCCTCGATGGATCCTTATTGTTGCCGTCAATGGTCAGCACGCCCTTATAGCCAAAGGTCAGGGCAAAATGCAGGCCCATGCGCAGCTGGGCACCTGTTTGCCGGGGCCGGTTTTGACCAGCAGGGTGTTCACCCCGTACAGCTCCAGCGTATCGGGGTTCATGCTGCCATCGATGGAGCCGCCGTCGCAGATGACAATATCCACCAAACGGTCCACCCCGGCTTTCTGGGCGCGGCCCAACTCGGTCAAAATGCGGGAGCCCTCATTGATGAGGGGATCAGCAGGCAGTAATCGCTGCTTTTGGGCAAAAAGGCGGTGCAGGTATAATCCGGCACGCCGGGAACATTCTGGATCGGCACTGGCTGCAGGCTCATGCAAACACCTCCGCAATATAGGCAAGGGTCTTGCGGACGGTTTCCACATCCGTCCGCTTCATCTCAATGGAAACATCGCCGCTGTAGCCAACGGCTTTCAGCAGCATGGCAAGTTCTTTGTGTTCCTGGCGCGGAACAATGGGTTCCAGCCCCGCTCGCTGATATGAACATGGCTGACGTATTTGATATCATCCACAAAATCCCGCAGGCGCTCGCCGTTGGAGATCATGGTGGAAAGGTCCAGATTAACCGCAAGGCCGGGGCTTTGCAGCCGTTTGACCATGGCAAAAGCATCGGCTGTATTGTTCAGGTAGTTGGTGTATACTGGGGGGTTGGCCTCAATGGCAAGCACCACATCATAGTGGGACGCCAGCGCACCGGCCTTGGCAAAAAAGGCATCGCCTCCGCCGCGGTGTGCGGCGGGTCCAGGCGGCGGTTTTTGGGGCAGCCGAACACCAGACTGGGGCAGTTGATGGTGTGGGCAAACTGGAACGCCTCGGCGGTATAATCCAGCAATTCTTCGGCTTGCACGGGGTCAAAAATATTGGCGGTCTGGCCGTACCAGATGCTTTGCATGCTGGGTACATGGAACCCCCAGCGGTTGAGCAGGTAGCCGCCGAACAGAGCGGCTCCGGTCAGGTTTTCATACGGATATTCCGGGAAAATACGGGTGGGGGCAATTTCCAGCCCGGTAAAGCCGTTCTGCTGCATGGCAGCGTAAACAGCTTCGTCATCCGCTTTATCCCACGCAATATTGGAAATTGCAAGTTTCAGTTCGGACATCCTCAGTTCCTCCATGCGCGCATAAAGGCGCAGATCTCATCCAGCTCCTGCTGTTTTGTACACAGGTATCCGTCCGCCCCGCCCAGCAGCGCAGCATGCTGGCTGCGCAGGTCATAATCAAACGGGGGCTTGGGCAGCTCGTTCTGCCAGTCGCTTTGCCGGTCACTGTGGTGTAAACCTCCGCCGCCGTAACGGGCGGGGTGGTCAGGTTGAGGGTGGTCAGGCCGTTTTGCAGCGCGGTCTGCACATCCTGCCACAGGCGGGCCAGGTGATAGAACTGGTAACGGCTGCGGGAATCCGTGAAGGCAAGGGCATTAAAATCATTGCCCGCAAAAAATTCCCGCAGGGCCGCGGCATCCACCGCACCGTTGAGCTTATAAAAGCCGTTATCTGCCAGGGTATAGCCATCCCGTACCAGGGGGGATTTTTGTGCAAGTTCGGTATATTTTTCCGGCTTGAGCATAGCCGGGGTGATGGTGTGCAGGTCAAACAAAAAGTTCTTTTTCAGCCCAATGCCGTATAGGGCAGGCAGCCGCACAATCAGCGCATTGGGGTAATCCTCCCGCACCCATCGTTCCAGCTGCAGGCGGTTGCGGCCATAGGCGGGCAGGCCGTCCGGTGTCATGGGGCTCTGCTCATCCTTTCCCCTGCTGTCGGCATAGACAGCGATGGAGGAGATCAGCACCAGCTGTTTGGGGGCGATCTGGCGCAGGTTTTCCCGCGCGGCGGCCATCACGCAAGGTCGGCATCCGGGTCTGCATTCGCCAAAAACATGGCGGCGGGCACCCCGGCGTACACGCACAGATCCGGCTTGACACCGAACTGCGCGGCAATATCGGTGGAATGGCATACCGCGGCAAACGCATGTTTTGCCGCCAGGTTGCCCCCCACAAAACCGGTGGAACCGACCAGAAGATCCTTTGCCATATGCCCTGCCCCTTTTGCTGTTGATTTTTGCCGCAAAGCAGCGCCCTGCTTTGCAGATTGATACAGAATAGATTATACCATACCCCGGCGGTAAAAGCAATTAAAGCAATTTCAGACAGCAAATAAAAAATCCCATCATGCCAAAGCGGCACAATGGGAATAAAAAACAGACAGTATCAATACCGGGTGCGCGGGATCTCCACACGGTTGGCCACAGCGGCTTCCAACTGGGCAACAATGGTTTTCATGCTCTCTTCAAACTCTTCATTGGAAGAATTGTGGAAGATCAGCAGCGAATCGGGCTGGTTTTCCAGCTTTAAGCTGAGCGGCGGGTTAAAGTTGACACCCAGGATATATTCGTCCCAGTGGTTCAGCTTCCACATGTCACGGTCGCTGGCGCGGTCGATCATGCGCTGGTGGCACACTTTGGGTTCGTATCTACCCAAATCACAACCAGCTCCGCCTGCTTCTTTTTCAGCTCGGCACGCAGGGTGGTAATATAGTCAAGGTCACGGATCTCCTGCGTAAAGGGGGCGTTAATCAGCACAATATCATCGTACTCCAGCGCTTCCATAGCAAGGTCCAGAACCACACGATATTCCAGGTCACGGATATATTTTTCAAAAAAGATGCTGCTGCGGTCATACGGCTGGTGCGCCACCGCAAAGATTTGCTTGGACAAAGGGATCAAGGTATCCTTATCCAGATAGACAACGTGGTTCAGCGCTTTTGCCAGCTGCTTGGAAATAAAGGTTTTTCCGCAGGCCGGCGGGCTTGTGACCAATATCAGCTTTTTCATGCACAGACACCTCTCCAGAAAGATTGTCATTTAATTAACCAAGTTACAGGTATTATTATACACCAAACTTTTGTCCTTGGGAATAGATAAATGACCATTTTTCGGACTTTTATGGACTTTTGGTGCCATTTTTGCAGGCAAATTTGCACCAAATTGTACAACTCCGCCCAAAATTCACCCATCAGTTTAGCAAAACCAACAACAAAAAGGGGGAACGCTCACGCAGAACGTTCCCCGGCATTGGATTATCTTACGTTTGAAAATCCGTTTTATTTCCCTGTTATTCTGCCTGGGCGCACAGGTCCAGGTAGGCTTTGATGATGCCAAGCCCCACCGGGCCGGATTTTTCCGGGTGGAACTGAGTGCCGATCACGCAGCCCTTTTGGGCAGCGGCGCACACCTTGCGGCCGCCATACACGGTATCGGCCAGGCGGTATTCCTCCGCTGTGGGCTTTGCTTCATAAGAGTGGATAAAATAGCATTCCTGTCCCGGCTGCACATTCTGCAAGGCGGTACCGGAAAAATCCGTGCGGCCACCCGCCGGGTACAGTGGGTTCCAGCTGATGTGCGGCACCCGCTGGGGGCTGCCGTCCGCGTCCACATCCGGGATGCGCACCACGCGGCCGGGAATCAGGCCAAGGCCCTTGTGCAGGCCGAATTCTTCGGATTCGTCAAACAGCATCTGCATCCCAAGGCAGATACCCAGCAACAGGGTACCCTGGGCCGTCTTTTGCTTGATGGGCTCGATCAGCCCCAGCTGTTCCAGCCCCTGCATGCCGTCCTGGAAAGCGCCCACGCCGGGCAGCACCAGGCATCGGCTGCCAGAACATCTGCCGGGCTGCTGGTCACCTGTACTTCTGCCCCAAAATGAGCGAACGCATGCTGCACGCTGAGCAGGTTGGACAGACCGTAATCGATCACTGTTACTTTCATACCCGGCGCACCTCCACCCCGCCTGCGCGGATTTCATCTTTCAGTTCCTGCACGGTTTCTTTTTTATAGTGCAGCACTGCGGCGCAGGCCACAGCATCGGCACCGGCTTTGGCACCGTCCACAATGTCATCCCCGCAGCCAACACCGCCGCCGCAGATGACCGGCACATTGACCGCCTTGGTCACAGCCTCGATCAGTTCCAGGTCCATGCCGCGCTGCAGGCCCTCGTTGTCCACGCTCATCAGCAGGATCTCCCCTGCCCCAAGCGCCACGCCGCGTTTGGCCCATTCCACTACATCATAACCAGAATGGGCGCGGCCGTTGTCATAATAAGCTTCCCACTTGCCGGGCCAGGTGCGGTTGCGCTTGGCCTGGATGGAAAGCACCATGCACTGGCTGCCAAAGGCGTTGGCAACCTCGGTGATCAGCTCCGGGCGTTGATGGCCGCCGTGTTGATGGCAACCTTATCCGCCCCCATGGAAAGAATGTGGCGCACATCCTCGACGCTGCGCAGACCGCCGCCCACGCAGACCGGGATATACACATCATCCACGGTTTTGCGCACAATATCCGAAAGGTTGTTACGGTTATACAGGCTGGCCACAATATCAATGTACAGCAGCTCGTCAATGCCCTGCTCATAATATTCCCGTGCAAACAGGTTGGGATCCCCCAGCTTGCGCAGGCCCTCCAACTGGATGCCTTTGACGAGGTTGGTATCCTTGACATCCAACCGTGCAATCAGGCGGATTTTTTTTCTTAGCCATAAAAAATTCCTCAGTTCCAGAGCTCTTGGGCAACACCGCACAATTCCCGCCTTGCGGCTTAAGCACCGCTCCGGCAGCTGCGGCACGGCATCTGCGTTGCCAAAATACTCGATAATACACAAAGTATTATCTGCGCTTTTGGCTTAGCAGCTGCCGCACCTCGCTCGCCGTATCGGCACTTAGAATTATGCGGTATTGCCCTTGGCTTATATTTCGTGGTGGGTGCCCTTCGGGTCGCCCCAAAGCACTTCGCTGTCGCCCTCGTAGGGGGTGTGACGCAGTTTCCACATGTTGTCCTCCCATTTCCAAAGGTGGGGACTGCGGAAACGGTCGGCCAGGTGCATAAAGTATTCGCGGTCCATTTTGGGCTGCTCAAACAGCTGGCTGGCCCACGGGAAGTGCTGGCGGTCCAGGGACAGATACTGGAAGATCTCTTTTTCAAAGCGGTCGGGATACTCGCCGTCAAACTTTTTGCACAGCGCCTTGCCCTCTTCCAGGGTGATTTCCTCGTTGCGGATCTCCTGTGCAGCGTCATAGGTGGTGCGGCCGATGCCGTACTTGATGTAGGTGGTGTAATAGAAGAAGTCGTCGATCTTATCATCGATGGAGTTATACTTGGAATAGGTGCCCTGGGTGCGCTCCGGTGCGGGGCGGAAGCCGCCGTGTTCTACACTGTAATAGTAGGCGCCCTGCGGATGCCATTTTTCGTAATAGCCAAGGTAGCGCACCTGAACATGGTTTTTCTCCAGGTTGGAAGTTTCGGACGGCAGGTAGATGGCCAAGTCGGCTTTATCCACCTTATAATCCTCTTCCAGCTGGCGCAGGCTGACACCGCCAGGTAGATATGGTCGTAATCATTGACGGCAAAAAAAGTGCTCGTCACGCAGGCAGAGTTGTTATCCGCAATGGGGTTGCCGAACTCGGCCTCGTTCTCGCCATAGAACACCAGGGGAATGCCGAACTTGGCGGCCATCTTGGGGGCCAGCTGCTTTTGGCCCAAAATGAACGGCTGGAACGGGTGGAACAGGTTCTCGGTCGCCAAACGGGTCAGCAGACGGTGGGTCATGCCGTTGGGGGTACACAGGTAGTTATCAAACCCGGCGTGGATCCAGGCCTGCATGTTATCCCAGCCCCAGGGGGTGTAGATATGCGGTGCCCAAGTCACCGTCAGGGGGTGCATGCCGTATTTGTATTTCAGGATGTGAGCGGCATAAAAGCTGTCCTTGCCGCCGGAGCCGGGCACCAGGCAGTCATAGCTGCCGTCATTTTTGCGATATTCATCGCACAGCTCACGCAGCTCTTTTTCGCGCAGGGCCCAGTCGATATGGCCGTTAGCCTTATTGTGGCAGGCATGGCAGGCATCGCAGGTGCCGTCGTCCTGAATGACCATCGTCTTTTTAATGGACTTGATCGTATGTTCAAATTCATAGCAGGAGTTCGGCTTCTGGTTGCTCATCACGCATTCATTACAGAACTGTACATGTTTGGGCAGGCCGTAATAAGCTTCCAGCTGATCCTCCGGGATATCGGGCGCGTATTTGGCGTAATCGATTTCGACATAACGAGGATTCTTTTCCATATTTCTCACTCTCATTCCATCCGTGGTAATTCCTATTGAACCAAAAAAGGCGCTGTCCGTATAGCAATGCTATCGGACAGCGCCTTTGCTGTTCTGTGGATATTATAGCACAGCACCCTGCTGTTTGCAAGATGCCAGCCTATTTTTTACATCGGTGCAGTGCTTTTTATTTCTGGCTGACCACTGCGCCGTTGATCAGAACAGCTTTCACGTTGGTCATAACCTCAAACGGGCAGCCATCGGTCAGCACCAGGTCTGCATCCTTGCCGACCTCGATGGAGCCAACACGGTCAGCAATGCCGATGTGCTTGGCCGGGTTGATGGTGATGGCCTGCAGCGCGGCAAACGGATCCATGCCGGCTTTGACCGCCATACCGGCGCACAGCGGCAGGTACTGCTGCGGAATGACTGAGTTATCGGTGATGATGGAAACATGGCAGCCCGCTTTTGCCAAAACGCCCGGCGTTCCCAGGATTTGTTCTGCAGTTCAAACTTGCTGGCAAAGGTCAGGCTGGGGCCGACGGCCATGGGGATATTGCTTTCCTTGGCCAGTTCGTCCACGATCAGGTGGCCTCGGTCACATGTTCCAGCGTCAGGCCCACATCGAACTCTTTGGCAATGCGGATGGCGGTAAAGATATCGTTGGCCTGGTGTGCATGGGCTTTCAGGGGAATGGTGTGGTCCAGCACCGGCAGCAAGGCTTCCAGCTTCTGGTTATAAGCGGGCATTTTGGTCACATCGCCGTTGGCGGCAGCCTTGCGGGCACCGTAATCCCTGGCGGAAGCCAGCGCCCCGCGCAGGAACGCAGCGGTGGACATGCGGGTAGAATCGCACTTATCCTTATAGCAGCGTTTGGGGTTTTCACCAAAGGCGCATTTCATGGCAACGGCTTCCTTGACGATCATGTTGTCCACACGCTCGCCCACCGTCTTGATGGCGGTAAAGGTACCGCCCAGCACATTAGCGCTGCCTGGCCCGGTGCACACGCAGGTAATGCCTGCTTCCCGTGCATGGGCAAAGGAGGGATCGCGAGGGTTGATGCCGTCAATGGCGCGCAGCTGCGGGGTCCAGATGTCATTCATCTCGTTGTAGTCGTAGCCTTCGTACCCGATGCCATAACCATCCAGGCCGATATGGGTGTGCGCATCCACAAAGCCGGGGAAAATATCCAGCCCGGCAGCATCCAGCACGGCGATATCGGCGGGCACGTTCAGTTCATGCCCCATGGCAACAATGCGGCCGTTTTCCAGCAGCAGGTCGATCTGCTGTGGTTCCGGGTGAACGGCGTCATGAACCCGGCCGCCGCGCACCAGCAGCGGCGCGGCGGTATGTTCTGTATTCTGCATCATTGATTGATCCTTTTTTCAGCCCTGTTATACTTCAAAATCCAGGCAGGTGCGCACGGCGGTATAGGGGCGCACTTTGCCATCAGCCACAGCCACATGGGCCGGGTGAACGGCATAGCCTTTCAGGGCGGCTTCATCCACAAAGGTGGTATCCAGCATCAGGTCCGCATTGGCGGAGCTGGGCAGGGCCTTGGTGTAAACATGGATCTCCGTCAAACCGGGGATCTGCCCGGCCAGACCTTCCAGCCCGGCTTTGATATCCGCCTTGACGGTTTCCTGTTCAGCAGCGGGCATCTCTTTCAGTTTCCACAAAATAACATGACGTACCATTATTTATTTTCCTCCCAGATGGGGTGTTTCAGCACCCACTCGCCGCAGTCGTTCTTTTCAAACAGGTCACGGTTATAGAACTTATCCATGATCTTCCAGAACTCGCTCTCGGTGTAGCCGCAGAAATCGCAGAAATCACGCACGCACAGCGGGTCCAGTTTGCCATGCGGGCCTTGATGATGGGAATGGCTTCCTCGCGGGTCATCATGCCATAGCGGATATAGCGGGCGGTATAGTCGGTTGCAGCGGCATGGCCGAACTTGGGGTACTTGAGCCAGGAGTGCACCAGGTAGGCGCGGGAATCGATCTGGTCAAAGTTTTCGGCATGGTGGGTGCGGTCCCATTCATGGGTCAGGTCATGGAAGCCGTGCTCCTTGGCGATTTGGTAGTTCTTGTAGCTGTTCCAGGGCACAAAGTAGCTCATATAGAACGGGTCCAGCTTCGCGCGTCTTCGGCAGAGGGAGCCAGCGTCAGGGACAGGTCGTTTTCGGTCACGCCGTCGCCCACCAGCTCTTCCATCGGGAAGCCGACCGCCACGCCATTTTCGATCTGATCCATGGCGGAATAAGTCTCCTTATCGGAGCAGCCGCCGTATTCAAAGCTGACGTTCTCGCCATAGCACAGCATGGGGGTGTTGAACTTGGCTGCCATGTGCAGCGGGAATGTATAGATCAGGCGGTCCACATACCAGGTGGGCTTGCCGTATTTTTCAAAGAACTTGCGCATCAGCACTTTCTGGGCGCGGATGTTGGGCTTGCAGCTGATGATGGTGCAGCCGAATTCCTCGCTGATGTTTTTCAGGTTATGGATGCCGGCCTGCGTCATGGGGAAGTTATCCTCCACGCTGAACAGGATGGGGTTCATGTGCATGACTTCTTTCAGCATCCAAACCTGGAAGTGGCTGTCCTTGCCGCCGGAAACAGCAACAGCGCAGTCATAACCGCCGGGGCCGTTCATGCCGCGGTACTTGTTGCAGTAGGCTTCAAACTCCTTAAAGCGGGCGTCCCAGTCCACATTTTTGCGGTTTTCGTAATGGCGGCAGGCGCTGCAAACGCCCTCAGAGTCAAAGGTGATACCGGGGCGGGTGTCCGGCATGGTACATTTTTTGCAATAACGCATAACAGGTTCTCCTTTGCTGTTTCTTATCCAATCTGCCGGGTGTCCGGCAGAATATTTCTACTTATTGTTATCATACCCGATTTTGCCTGCATTGGCAAGTAGCGCGCAGCGCAAGACACGTCAGAATGCACGTTTTTCTTTTGGGCTGCACCGAACCTTCCCTGTCCTGCAAATTTAAGCGTCGATGGGGGCATCGACACGCAGAATTATGCGGTATTGCTTTCAAATTTTACATATGTAACCATTCCCAAGGCTATGCGGTTGTGGTATGATGATAGTTAATGATGTTCACTTTGAAGGAGGAATAAATTTTGAAAGGGACCCTAAAACTGCGCACAGCCAGCCTGGCTGCGGCAGCTGTTATGGCAGCAGGGCTGTTTGCGGCGCTGCCTGCGGCGGCCGAAACCAGCACGCCGGAAACCGCACAGGAAGATTCCGGCGTACCGTATGATGTGGCAAACGGGCTGGAAAACAGCTTCCGCTACAAAGATGGCGTGCCGATCTATGATGATTCCGTGCCTGCCATCGAGTGGGAGGATATTGTCCAACAGGACGCTGCCACCTACAGTTCCAACGGCATTGCCACCTGCAGCGTTACTTATAACGGCTTTGATGTCAGCTACCATCAGGGCACCGTTGACTGGGACGCCGTTAAAAATTCCGGCATTGATTTTGTCATGATTCGCTGCGGCATTGGCAGCGAATACGACGGCGTGGGCGAAAACAAACAGGATGACGCCCAGTGGTACCGCAACGTAAGCGAGTGTGAACGGCTTGGCATCCCCTATGGCGTGTACCTTTACTCTTACGCTGAAAATACCGATATGGCCGCCAGTGAGGCCCGCCATACCCTGAGCCTTTTGAGCGGGCACAACCCCACCCTGCCGGTATTTCTGGACATTGAACATACCCGTGACGGCAAGCCCATCGCCAGCAACTCTACTTACGGCGATATTGCCCAGACCTGGTGCAACATGGTTTCCAACGCCGGCTACCGCGTGGGCATTTACTCTTACTATTATTTCTTCCAGAATTACCTGACGGACTCGCGGTTCAGCAATTCCGGATGGTACAAGTGGATGGCCGACTACCGTTCCGGCGTAAGCTATGACGGCAGCAGCTGCAACATGTGGCAGTACAGCAACAAAGGTACGGTTCCCGGTGTGGATGCCAATGTTGACCTGAACTACTGGTTTGGCGAGTATCCCGGCAATAACGGCGGCAATAACAACAACTACACCGGCTGGCGCAGCGAGAACGGCCGCGATTACTGGTATGAGAACGGCGTAAAGCAGGGCACCACAGGCCGCGGCAAGGAAATTTATGATTCCGGCAGCAACGCCTGGTACTGGCTGGATGCCAACCAGGCGGTGCCAAGGCCGTGAATAAAGACGTTTATCAGGAATCCAACGGTGGCAAATGGGTGCGCTATGATGCCAACGGCACATGGTAAAAAGGTGAGGACTGCCAGAACGGCAAGTGGTACTATTTTGAGCCGGTCACCGGTGCCATGATCAAAGGCCCCTGGACCCTGCCGGATGGCCGCAAGGTGTACTATGACCCCAAGACCGGTATTATGCAGTATGGTTCCGTTGCGGTAAACAACCAGCTGTACTACTTCGACCCCGTTTACGGCAAAATGACCAGCGGCACGCCGGGCAACTTCTGGTACACGATTGATGGCAAGAGCTACTGGTACGAAAACTGGGTGCGCCAGGCTGGCAGCCCAGCAACGCCAACTACCGCGGCAAAGAGATCTATGACCCCGCCAGCGGTGCCTGGTACTGGCTGGACAGCGTGCAGCAGGGTGCCAAAGCCGTAAGCAAGGAAGTATACCAGGATTCCAACGGCGGCAAGTGGGTGCGGTATGACGCCAACGGCGCTATGATCAAAGGCTGGTACGCCCAGGATGGCAAGCGCTGGTATTACGACCTGAACACCGGTGCCATGTACAAGGGCTGGAGCACCATTGATGGTCAAACCTACCACTTTGATGAGACCACCGGCGTACTGATCCAGTGATATACACAGGCAAAACCAACATAAAAGAAAAAATCAGCGCCCCGTACCGGATCCTTACAGTCCGGTGCGGGCGCTGCTGCATATCAGGATTATTATGGCAATACCGCATAATTCTAAGTGCCGCAGCCGCCGGAGCGGTGCTTAAGCCGTAAGGCGGGAATTGTGCGGTGTTGCCTTATTTCTTCATTCTTCGTCTGTCCGCTTTTCGCGGCCCACTTTTGTGGCAACGCCGTGGCGCAGGCGGCTGAGAGTGACCGGGGTAATGCCCAAAAACGATGCAATATAGCGGTTATTGACCATATCTACCATGCCGGGATACTCCTTGCAGAACCATTCGAACCGCTCGGTCGCGTCCCCCTGGCTCAGGCTCACGGCGCGGGACTGATAGATCATGCCCCACTTGACGATCTGCTCCTGATAGACGCGGATCACCTCCGGCTCATCTTTCATGTTCTGCAACACATAATCAATGGGCAGCAAAATCAGGGTTGATGGAACCATTGCCTGGTCCGTGCTGATATGGCAGCCGGTCAGGTCCATGTTGGAAAGCACCACATCGCCGCGGCTCATGGTAAAGCCCACGGTTTTCTCTTTGCCCTCACGATCCAAGGTAACACAGCGCATCATGCCTTCGATCAAAAACGGCAGCATGGTCTGGCGTTCCCCTTTTTTATTCAGGATCTCCCCTTTTTGCAGCGTTACCGCCTGGGATACCGCCTCCAGCTTATCCAACAGTTCTTCGGAATGGACCCCAAGATCTTCCCGGTAGAACTGCCGGATATCAACATTCCGTGCTTTCTCCATGTGTGTTTCTCCCCTTCAGGCATATCTTTTTTTGTCTCTTCGCATCCGGGGCACACAGCCAGCCCGCAACTTGCTGGCAGTGTTACCCCCCCCCATAAATAATATGCGCTCCTGTTTTCTTCGTTTTTGTTCATAGCCAACATATTCGGTATTATAACACATATGACTTCCGCATTTCATTATCATATGTTAACATTGAATTTTTTTCTTCATTATTTCCATTTTGCACAAAAAAAGAGGCCCAAAAACTGTCTTTTCGACAGTTCCGGGCCTCTTTTACTTTATTTGAGTGCTTAGTCAACGATCAAGCTCTTACCGGTCATCTCCGAGGGTACCGGCAGGCCGATATAAGGCAGCATGGTGGGGGCAATATCTGCCAGGCAGCCGCCCTCGCGCAGCTTCACATCGCCGCAGCCGATGGCCACAAACGGCACCGTTGGTGGTGTGGGCGGTAAACGGGGTGCCGTCCGGGTTCTTCATCTTTTCGGCGTTGCGTGGTCAGCGGTCAGGAACACGCAGCACCGGCGTTCAGCACAGCGGTCACAACCTCGTTCACAGCGGCATCAACAGCTTCCACAGCCTTGACAGCGGAATCAAACACGCCGGTATGGCCGACCATATCACAGTTGGCAAAGTTCAGGATGATCACATCGTACTTGCCGCTCTCAATGCGGGCCTTGCACTCGTCAGCAACCTCCGGGGCGCTCATCTGGGGTTTCAGGTCATAGGTGGGCACATCCTTCGGCTGGGGATCACCTTGCGGTCCTCGCCCTCATAGGGGCTTCCACACCGCCGTTGAAGAAGAAGGTCACATGGGCGTACTTCTCGGTCTCGGCAATGCGCAGCTGGGTCTTACCGTTCTTGGAAAGATACTCGCCCAGAACGTTGCTCAGCTCAACCGGCGGGTAGGCAACTTCGCAGTTGGGCATGGTAGCATCATACTCAGCCATGCAGACATAGTGAACCTGCTTGCGGCCGCCGCGGCGCTCAAAGCCGGTAAAGGCATCATCGCAGAAAATGCGGGTCATCTGGCGGGCACGGTCGGGGCGGAAGTTCATGAAGATGATGGTATCGCCATCCTCCACGCGGCCACCCTCACAGGTAACGGCGGGGATCACGAATTCATCCGTCTTGCCGTCCGCATAAGAAGCCTCAATGGCCTCCTGTGCATTGGCGGCATGGTTGCCCTCGCCGTAAACAAAAGCGGCATAAGCCTTTTCTTCACGGTCCCAGTTGTTGTCACGATCCATAGCATAGTAACGGCCGCTGACACTGGCGATGGTGCCAATACCCAGCTCGTCCAGCTTGGCCTGCAGGTCAGCCAGGAATCCCTTACCGGAATGGGGGTCGGTATCACGGCCGTCCATGATGCAGTGCAGATAAACCTTGGTTGCGCCATATGCTTGGCCATTTCCAGCACGCCGAACCAGTGATCGGCATGGCTGTGAACGCCGCCGGTACCAACCAGGCCCATCAGGTGGATGGCCTTGCCGGCATCAATGGCAGCTTTCATGTTCTTGACCAGCACGGGGTTCTTGAACATTTCGCCGTCCTTGATGGACTTGGTGATCAGGGTGAGCTGCTGGTACACGATGCGGCCAGCACCCATGTTGGTATGGCCAACTTCAGAGTTGCCCATCTGACCATCTGGCAGGCCGACAGCCATGCCAGATGCGTCGATGGTGGTCATAGGGTAATTTTTCATCAGTGCATCCAGATGCGGCTTGTTGGCAGCAACAACGGCGTTGCCATAGGTTTCGTCCGGGGTCCAGCCGAAGCCGTCCATGATGCAGAGCATTACAGGTTTCTTTGCCATTGATTGGTTCTCCCTTAGTTTTAGTTAGGGCAACACCGCACAATTCCCGCCTTACGGCTTAAGCACCGCTCCGGCGGCTGCGGCACGGCATCTGCGTTGCCAAAATGCTCGATAATGTCGGGTTGCGGTACCCGCATCGTGCTTCGGGGGCAAAAGCCCCTCGCACTCTGCGACCGCTGC
>ENA-OPZM01000586-OPZM01000586.1-human-gut-metagenome-genome-assembly--contig:-NODE-586-length-15396-cov-19.112516_pt1 | contig 15396 bp, 16 predicted proteins | sample MGYA00242478_ERZ504493 | MGnify/ENA primary metagenome ERZ504493 (study PRJEB26092, sample SAMD00036227) | human gut metagenome | host: Homo sapiens | study: EMG produced TPA metagenomics assembly of...
TGTTGCTTCTTGTCAAGCAATAACCAGAAAGGAAACAATCATGGATATCGTTACCCTCGCTGAGGTTGCCGGCAACCTGAACGTCGTTGGCTACGGCCTCGCCGCCATCGGCCCTGGCATCGGTCTGGGCATCCTGATCGGCAAGACCATCGAAGGCACCGCTCGCCAGCCTGAGCTCGGCAGCCGTCTGCAGACCCTCATGTTCCTGGGCCTGGCATTCGTCGAGGTGCTGGCACTGCTCGGCTTCGTGCTCGCCTTCATCAAGTAAGACTTGATCCCCAAGGTAAACACCGAAGACGCAAACGAACGTGAAAGGAGGAAGACACTATGGTGACCGCAGCTAGCGAGATGGAACTGTTCCTTCCGAAAAGCTACGACATTTTCTGGTCGTTGGTCATTCTGATCATCGTCGCCGTGTTCTTCTACAAGTTCTTCCTGCCGAAGTTCCAGGCCGTGTTCGATGAGCGCGCAGCCAAGATCGAAGGCGGCATCGCCAAGGCCGAACAGGCCCAGAAGGATGCCGACGAAGCCAAGGCGAAGTACGATGCCCAGCTGAGCAACGCACGCGTCGAGGCTTCCAAGATCCGCGACGACGCTCGCGCGGAGGCATCGCACATCATCGCCGACGCACGTACCGTGCCGAGGCTGATGCGGCGCAGATCACCGCCACCGCCCAGCGTTCCATCGAATCCCAGCAGCAGCAGGCTCTGGTGAGCCTGAAGGGTGAGGTCGGCGTGCTGGCAACGGCACTGGCCGGCAAGATCCTGGGCAGCAAGCTGGAAAGCGACGACGTGCAGTCGACGATGATCGATCAGATGATCGCCGATCTGGACAGCGACAAGAAGTGATCGAAACCTTCAAGAAAGGGAGGTGACCAATGCGAGGAGAAGCATCGCGTATCGCAGACCGCGTTTCGCGTGACTCGCTGGCCCCCAGGCTGCGCGACAGCGGCGAGGACGCATGGCGCATCGGGAACGAACTGTTCACGATCACCAACGCGCTCGACCACAACGTCCAGCTTGAACGTGCCCTCACCGACCCGTCGCGCCCAGTCGAAGACAAGGTTGCGGTAGTCAAGACCCTCATTGGAGATGAGGCCCATCCGTTGACGATGGAAATCATGTCCGATCTGGTGGCCCGCCGCTGGAGCCGCGTATCCGACATCGCCAACGCCACCGAGGATTTCGGTGTGGATGGCATGATGTACTACGCGGACCACACGAATGCTACTCTGCAGGTCTCCATCGAGCTTGCCCAGCTGCATTCCGCACTGCTCAACCTTCCGGTCGTACGCAGCAAGCTGTATGACGCAACCGTCCCCGCCGAAGCCCGTATCAAGCTGCTGTACAGCCTGATCGGCAATGCCGACTTCAATGTGGTGACCAAGCGTCTGGCCGAGCATGCGACCTGCAATCTGCGCAATCGCCGCTATCTGCAGACCATTCAGTGGCTGATTAACAAGTTCTCCCGTCATATGGGCGAATCGATGGTCACCGTCACCACGGCAACGCCACTGAGCAAGGAGCAGGTCAAGAAGCTCGTCGCCATCTATTCGGCGAAGACCGGCCATCCGGTGCACATCAACTCGGTGGTCGATCCGACCGTCCTGGGTGGTATGCGCATCCAGGTGGGCGACGAGGTCACCGACAACACGGTGGTCGCACAGCTGCAACATCTTCAGCGCACGGTGAAGGCGACCGCCTGACGGCACGCCACACGGTGAACAAGCCTGAAACAAGACTTGACTGAATTTAAAAACAACAATAAGGAGTGATCATGGCAGAACTTACCATTGATCCCACCACGATACGCAAGGCGCTCGATGAGTTCGTCGAGTCGTACAAGCCGTCGGACACTCCGACCCAGGAAGTCGGTTATGTCGCGACCGCTGGCGACGGCATTGCGCACGTGACGGGACTGCCTGGTTGCATGGCCAATGAGCTGCTGACCTTCGAAGACGGCACGCTTGGCCTGGCGTTCAACCTTGACGCCCGCGAGATCGGCGTGGTTATCCTCGGCGATTTCACCGGTATCGAGGAAGGCCAGGAAGTGCGTCGTACCGGCGAAGTGCTCTCCGTGCCCGTCGGCGACGGCTACCTTGGCCGCGTCGTGGACCCGCTAGGCAACCCGATTGACGGTCTTGGCGAGATCAAGACCGAAGGCCGTCGTATTCTCGAGGCCCAGGCACCTGACGTTATGCATCGTCATCCGGTTGACGAGCCGCTGTCCACCGGCCTGAAGGCCATCGACGCAATGACGCCGATCGGACGTGGCCAGCGCCAGCTCATCATCGGCGACCGCCAGACCGGTAAGACCGCTATCGCAATCGATACGATCATCAACCAGAAGCGCAACTGGGAATCCGGAGACCCGAAGAAGCAGGTCTGCTGCATCTACGTGGCCGTCGGTCAGAAGGGCTCCACCATCGCATCGGTGAAGCAGTCCCTGGAAGAGGCCGGCGCTATGGAGTACACGACCATTGTGGCTTCCCCGGCTTCCGATTCCGCAGGCTTCAAGTACATCGCACCGTACACCGGTTCCGCCATCGGACAGCACTGGATGTACAACGGCAAGCACGTGCTCATCGTCTTCGACGATCTGTCGAAGCAGGCTGAGGCTTACCGCTCGATTTCCCTGCTGCTGCGTCGTCCGCCGGGGCGTGAAGCTTACCCGGGCGATGTGTTCTACCTGCACTCCCGTCTGCTCGAACGTTGCGCCAAGGTTTCCGATGACCTCGGCGGCGGCTCGATGACCGGCCTGCCGATCGTCGAGACCAAGGCGAACGATGTGTCCGCCTACATTCCGACCAACGTGATTTCCATCACCGATGGCCAGATCTTCCTGCAGTCCGACCTGTTCAACGCGAACCAGCGTCCTGCTGTGGACGTCGGCATCTCCGTGTCCCGAGTCGGTGGCGCTGCCCAGACGAAGGCCTTGAAGAAGGTCTCCGGCACGCTGAAGATCTCGCTGGCGCAGTACCGTTCGCTGGAATCCTTCGCCATGTTCGCTTCCGATCTGGATGCGGCTTCGAAGGCTCAGCTGAACCGTGGTGCCCACCTGACCGAGCTCCTGAAGCAGCCGCAGTTCTCCCCGTATTCGATGGAACAGGAAGTCGTGTCCGTGTGGGCCGGCACCCATGGCAAGATGGATGACCTGCCAATCAGCGACGTGTTGCCGTTCGAAAAGGGCATGCTGGATTATCTGGATCACAACACCGATATCCTCAAGACCATTCGCGAGACCGAAGACTTCACCGCCGACACCGAGGCTGCCCTCGACAAGGCCGTGGAAGCGTTCCGTGAGACCTTCGTGACCAGCGCGGGCAAGCCGCTGGTCGAGAAGAAGCCTGACGAGAAGCACACCACTCCGGTCGAGCAGGAAAAGATCGTCGCAGGAGAGAAGTGATTCATGGGCTCGCAACTCGCATTGAAATCTAGGATCGCCTCCACCGCGTCGCTGGAGAAAATCTTCAACGCGCAGGAGATGATCGCGTCTTCGCATATCGCCAAGGCACGTGACGTGGCCTTGAACGCGAAGCCGTATACCGATGCGATTTTCGACGCCGTGCAAGCGCTGGTGGCCCATACCCATATCGACCATCCGATCGTGAAAAAGAACGAGGACAACCCTCGCGTGGCTGTCCTCGCTCTTACCTCGGACCGTGGTATGGCAGGCCCGTACACCTCCTCGATCATCCGCGAAACGGAATCGCTGTTGGCCCGACTCGATGAGCAGGGCAAGCAGCCGGAACTGTATGTGTATGGTCGTCGTGGTGTGACGTATTACAAGTACCGCAACCGTGATGTTGCCGGCACTTGGGAAGGCGATACCGACCAGCCCGGCGTGGAAGTCGCAGAGTCTATCTCGAAGGCACTGCTGGACGCCTATATGAAGCCGGCGGACCAAGGTGGAGTCTCCGAACTCTACATTGTGTTCACCGAATTCGTGAACATGGTGGTACAGAAGGTGCGCGTGCTGCGCATGCTGCCCGTTGAGCTCGTGCTTCCGGACCAGCCGGACTCCGGTCCCGTGCCGGAATCCGATGCCGATGCCGCGACTCCGCTGTATGCGTTCGAGCCGAGCGTCGACGAAGTGCTTGACGCCATTCTGCCGAAGTACATCCAGTCCCGTATCCATGAATGCCTGCTCACCGCAGCGGCATCCGAGACTGCAAGCCGACAGAACGCCATGCACACGGCTACAGACAACGCCCGCAGCCTGATCGACGACCTGACGCGCAAGCTCAACGCTTCGCGACAGGCTTCGATTACCCAGGAACTTACCGAAATCATCGGCAGCGCTGATGCGCTGAACAAGAAGGAAGAGTAGGAACGCATATGGCTGACAATCAGACCACAGCGGCTCCCGAGACGGCTGCGGAACCGACCGCCGGACGCGTCACGCGTATCCAGGGATCGGTTATCGACGTCGAATTCCCGGTGGGCCACCTGCCCGACATTTACAATGCACTTACCGTTGAGCTGAACAGCACCGGCGTTCACGAAGAGGGCGAGACCACCAAGAGGATCACCCTCGAGGTGGAGCAGCACCTTGGCGATTCCACCGTGCGCACCGTCGCCCTGAAGCCGACCGACGGCCTGGTCCGTGGCGCGACCGTGCTCGACACCGGCGGCCCGATCTCCGTGCCGGTCGGCGACGTGACCAAGGGCCACGTGTTCGACGTGTCCGGCAACATCCTCAACAAGAAGCCCGGTGAGACCGTCACGGTCACCGAGCGTTGGCCCATCCACCGCAACCCGCCGGCATTCGACCAGCTGGAATCCAAGACCCAGATGTTCGAAACCGGCATCAAGGTCATCGATCTGCTGACTCCGTACGTGCAGGGCGGCAAGATCGGTCTGTTCGGCGGCGCAGGCGTCGGCAAGACCGTGCTGATCCAGGAAATGATCCAGCGCGTGGCCCAGAACCACGGCGGTGTGTCCGTGTTCGCAGGCGTCGGTGAGCGTACCCGTGAGGGTAACGATCTGATCGGCGAGATGGACGAGGCCGGCGTGCTCGAGAAGACCGCACTGGTCTTCGGCCAGATGGATGAGCAGCCGGGTACCCGTCTGCGCGTCCCGCTGACCGCACTGACCATGGCAGAGTACTTCCGTGACGTGCAGAACCAGGACGTGCTGCTGTTCATCGACAACATCTTCCGCTTCACCCAGGCGGGTTCCGAGGTGTCCACCCTGCTCGGCCGTATGCCGTCCGCCGTGGGCTACCAGCCGAACCTGGCCGATGAGATGGGCGCCCTGCAGGAGCGCATCACGTCGACCCGTGGCCACTCCATCACCTCCCTGCAGGCCATCTACGTGCCGGCCGATGATTACACCGACCCGGCTCCTGCGACGACCTTCGCCCACCTGGACGCAACCACCGAGCTGTCCCGTGACATCGCCTCCAAGGGCATCTACCCGGCAGTCGACCCGCTGAGCTCCACCTCGCGAATCCTTGATCCGCGTTACGTGGGTCAGGCGCACTACGACTGTGCAAACCGCGTCAAGGCGATTCTGCAGCGTAACAAGGAGCTGCAGGACATCATCGCCCTGATTGGCATCGACGAGCTCGGCGAAGAGGATAAGACCACTGTGAACCGCGCCCGTAAGATCGAGCAGTTCCTTGGCCAGAACTTCTACGTCGCCGAAAAGTTCACCGGCCGTCCGGGCTCCTATGTTCCGGCCGATGAGACCATCGAAGCCTTCACCCGCATCTGCGACGGCGTGTATGACGACGTCCCGGAGCAGGCGTTCTCCGGCATCGGCGGTATCGACGACCTCGAGAAGAAGTGGCACGACATGCAGAAGGAATACGGTGCGTGATGGCCGGATCGACATTGCAGGTGAACATCGTCGCCGCTGACCACCCGGTGTGGCACGGCACGGCGAAGTCCGTTACCATTCCCGCCTCCGAAGGTGGAATGGGCATCCTGCCCGACCACGAGCCTGTGCTGACTGTGATCAAGGAAGGAACCATCGTCGTGGTGGATCCTGAAGGCGAACGTCTCTCCTTCGAGGTGACCGACGGCTTCATCTCCTTCGATTCGAACAAGCTCACCGTCGCGGTCGAGCGTGGAACCAACGTCAAGCGGGCCGAATAAGCCGTTTCCGCTTGACGTAAGGTGCCCGTAATCGCAATATGTTTTTGTATTGCGATTACCGGGCCGCTTTTGTCTTTTACGTGGCTTTCCACCGCCGCGAATACGTATGCCGTACGTACGGCGACGCGCATGGTAGGGTAGTGCCTCGTGCGAATTATTGTTGCTGACTGCTCTGCCGAATATTCCGGACGATTGAACGCCTCCCTGCCGCTCGCCAAGCGCGTGCTGCTCATCAAGGCGGACAACAGCCTGCTGATCTTCTCCGAACTCGGCTCATACAAGCCGCTCAACTGGATGTCCGCGCCATGCAGCATCAGGGACATCACCCCCGACCACGCCGATGACGACGTTGATACTGAAGTTCCGCAAAAGGTGATCCGCGCGTCGGCCGACAAATCGAACGACGTGCTGGAAGTGACGTTGCAGCACATCTATTCGGACGAATCGTACGACCTCGGCGAGGATCCGGGCCTCATCAAGGACGGCGTCGAAGACCATCTGCAGAAGTACCTGGCCGAACAGATCGAACGCATCGGCAAAGGCGCGAAGCTCGTGCGCCGCGAATACCCGACAGCCATCGGACCGGTCGACATCATGGCGATTGACGGCAACGGCGAGCACGTGGCCATCGAAATCAAGCGCAACGGCGGCATCGACGGCGTCGAACAGCTCACCCGCTACTGCGATCTGCTCAACCGCGACCCGCTGCTGGCCCCCGTGCACGGCATCTTCGCCGCGCAGACCATCACCCCGCAGGCCCGCGTGCTCGCGCAGGACCGCGGTTTCAAATGCCTGATTCTCGATTATGAGGAGATGAAGGGCACCGAAGACGACTCTCTACGACTCTTCTAATGAAAAAGCCTCCCGGGTGGGAGCTTTTTGCGGTTAGACCGGCTGGATCAGTAGGCGGCGAGAATGTCGACCACGAAGACCAGCGTGGAATTCGCCGGAATCTTCTCCTGATCCTTGTTTCCGTAGCCGAGGCTCGGCGGCACCACCAGCAGTACCTGGGAACCGACCGTGTGGCCTGCCAGACCCTGCTTCCAGCCCTTGATCACGCTGTCAAGCGAGAAGGCGGAGGACTGTCCGCGGTCCCACGAGGAATCGAACTGCGTGCCGTCAAGCAGCCAGCCGGTGTAGTGCGCCATCATGGACTGCGTATCCTTGACCACAGCGCCCTTGCCCTTGATGAGGTCCTGGGAAACCAGGGAATCGGAACCCTTATAGCCGTTCATGTCGATCGACGGCTTGCCGTCCTTGGCGAGCGTCACCTTCGGCAGGTCGGCCGGAACGCCCGCGACCTTCTCGCCGGTGGCCTTCTTCAGGTCCTTCGACTTGGACACCAGCGTGAGTACATCAGGTACGAGGTGCCGGAGGAATTCGAGTCGTTCACGCCGAACGCCACGGTGGAATTGAGCTTGAGGCTCTTGAAGATCTTGTAGTAGTTCTCGGTCATCTGGCTGGTATCCGAGGTGACTACGGTGGAGCAGTCGGGGGTGTTCTTCTCCCACGTGCTGGCCAGTTCGGAACCATCCTTGACGCTGATGGCGATGCCCTGCGAGCAGACGCGGTCGCCGTCCTCGATCTGGGCTCCGTCGCCCTTCTGCAGCACCACGTAGCTGTTGTCCTCAACCGTCATTGGCGTTTTGAACGAGACGGTCGGCTTCTTGCCGAGCTCGCCCTTGGCGGTCACGCCGGCGATCTGGTGCATGCCGATTTTTTCGGAAGATGAGGAGGAATCCGAGTTCGATTTGTCGGATTTCGCGCTGGAATTACCGCCGCACGCAGTGACGCCCAGGCACATGACCGTTGCGCAGACTGCCGTGACGGCCTTGGAAAGAAGTGATTTACGCATAGGGCCAACCATAGCGGCAAAGCATGATTTTCATGTTTTTTTCAGGCTTGTGCAAACGGACACTGTAGAATGGAAAAGCTATGACTGTATTGCAGGAAGAACAAGAGAAGCCGCAGATCGAGACGGGCCCTACCCGGCATGCGAAGATCATGCGTGGCATCGTCACGCCTATTTTCGGCTTGCTTGCCATCGCATGCGTCGTGTTTGGCGTGTTGAATTCAACCGTCTGGAAACCGGACAACGAGATCACCGCCGCCGCTCCGGTGAACGGTTCGGAATACGTGGTCACCGATCCGAACGTGCTGCAGCTGGTAGACAGCCGCGTCAATATTTCGGCCAAATCCCGTGACAAGAAATCCAATGTGTGCATCGCCATAGGTTCCGCGCGCGACGTTGCCGGATGGATTACGGGAAGCAAGTACATGCGCGTCTCCGGTCTGTCCGATTGGACGACGCTTTCCACCATGAAGGTCTCCGCGCAGGGAACCGCGGACAATTCCCAGAACCAGGTGGCTTTCAAGGACTCCGACATGTGGCGCACCATCAAGTGCAATGACGGTGCCGTTGATATGCAGGTCAAAGGATCGAACAGCAATAACGCCGAGGATGTTGTGGCGTTGATTGATTTCGGCAACCGCAAGGGAGACACGGTCACTCTGAATTGGGACCGTCGTAACCTGCCGAATTTCGCCATGCCGTTGTATCTTGCCGGCGGACTGCTGGCGATTCTCGCCGTGCTTTCCGCTTCCGTATTCGCCATGCCGCCGCATAAGCGCCGCAACAAGCGCGCTTTCGCCATGGTCGAAGGCGTTGGCGTCAACGAAGGCGATGAGAACGAGGTTTCGGCTTGGGTGAAGAACGCCGAACGCCGCCAGCAACAGGGCACGGAGCAGGTCGCGTCACGGCAGGCGTCGCCATGCGGAACATCGCACCGGCGGTCGTACGTCGTCGTTCGAGGAAACGCAACAGCCCGTCATCGTCGATCCTGTGGCACGTAACCTGGTCGCCGACCAGCAGAACACGATTGCGGAAAGCCAGCCGACTGTGTCCGAATCGACCGTATTTGAATCGACGGCGGGCGAATCGTCTGTTGATGACGAGGCGACTTCCGTGATCTCGCAGGATGAGCTTGCCGCGTATTTCGCTCGTCTTGCCCAAGAGGAGGTTCAGACGGAAACGCAGGAAGACGGCCAAGAGGAGGACCAGTGATGAGGAAGCGTAGTCAGGCGATTATCGCGGCCATGCTCGCGCTGGGAATGGCCGTCGGCATGTGCGGTTGCGAAGGCCAGCTGCCGACCCCGAAAGCCACCACCCGGCAGGATGCGCCGAACTTGAGCGCCAAGCAGGAGCAAAAGGTCCGCACGAGGATTCTCAAAACGCTCGACCAGTGCAATCAGAACCGTGACACTGATACGTTGCCGACGATTCTCGAAGGTCCGGAACTGGACATCCGCACCAGCGAGCTGAACGTAGCGAAAGCCACGGGCAATCTTGACCGTAAGACCACCATCCCCACGGATCTGGCCCAGGCCGTGATCTCCACGGATGCCGGCTGGCCACGGTCCGTGTTCTCCATCACGTCCACAACCAAGGACCAGCAGTCCAAGCGTCTGCTGGTGTTCAGGCAGGATTCCGCACGCCAGAACTACAAGCTGTGGGGTGTGGCGCGACTGTTCTCCGGCGTGAAGATGCCGAGTTTCGAAATCTCCAAAACCGGCAGCGCGCAGGGAATGCTTACGGACACCGGTCTGGTCATGACGCCGAAAGCGGCGGTGGACGCGTATGCGGACCTGCTGCAGAACGGGGCGAACAGCAAGTACGCCAGCAAATTCGCGGATGATGATCTGCGATCGAAGCTTGCCGATCTGACTGCCAGGTGCAGAAGGCCATGGAGCTTAACGAAGGCACGCAGCAGCAGACCTTCGAACCGGTCAATGGAGCCATCAGCGTCATGCGTTCCGCGGACGGCGGCGATCTGGTGGTGGCACAGATCAACTCCGAATGGACGCGTTCCGCCGGCGCTGGCCGTGAATCGCAGCCGGCCTCTGACGCGGAAAAGGCGCTGTTCGGCAATGGCAAGGCCACCAGCACCATGAAGACGAGCTATGTGAACGTCATCGCGCTGTATGTTCCGCCGGCGAATTCCGGGCAGAAAATCACCGCGGTCGGTTCCGAACGCCAGCCGGTGAAGGTCGAAGCGCTGTAAAACGACGGGTCCTTGGACGCGCATCGTCGGCGGTTTTCCGCCTATCGCGCATCCGTGGGAATGAAAACCGGGAAATCGTTGTTGGCACCTATAGTTGGTGCCAGCAACGATTTCGTGTTTTTGGAGGCAAGTATGGCAGAGCAGCAAGCGTTCCATCCGGGTGTTTCATTGGCGGGAGCCGTTGATCTGGAAGCGCTCAAGCATCAGGTGAAGGCCGAGCCGGGGCAGGCGGGCGGCGCTCCGGCGGCTGGCGGATATGTCATCGACACCACGGAGAACACGTTCCAGGCCATGGTGCAGACCTCCGCCACGTTCCCGATTCTGCTGTTCCTGTGGGTGCCGACCGACGACCGTCTGTTCGCCATGGCACGCGCATTGGGTGACGCGGTGAACAAGCTCAACGGCCAGATCCAGCTGTCCCGCATCGACATCGCATCCAATCCCTCCATCGCACAGGCGTTCCAGATTCAGGGCGCGCCGGCGCTGTTCGCGTTGATCGGCGGCCGTCCGATGCCGATTCTGCAGGGCCTTCCGTCCGACGAGGAACTGCAGCAGATCACAGACGTGGTCGTGCCGAAGCTTATCGCCGCCGCACAGCAGGCCGGCGTGACCGGCACCGCTCCGTATTCGGGCGATCCGGATTCCGACGCGGCCAATTCCGCATCCGCCGGCAGTGTGCAGGATCAGGTGCCGCCGGAACATCAGGAAGCGTACATGCTGGCACAGCAGGGCGATTACGCCGGTGCCGCCGCCGCGTACGAGAAGGTTTTGGAAGCCGATCCGAACGATACGCGCGCCGCCCGCGAACGTGCGAAGGCGCTGCTGCTGGCCCGTTCCGCCAATGCGGACGTGCGCGTGGTGCGTGCCGCTGCCGCCGACAAGCCGGACGATGTGGACGCGCAGCTTGCCGTCGCCGACATCGACATGATCGGCGGGCAGATCCAGGACGCGTTCGACCGTCTGCTTGATTTCGTGGCGGCGGGCCACAAGGCCGACATCGAGCCGGTGCGCCAGCGTCTGCTCGAATACTTCACGATCCCCGAGCCGACCGACGAGCGTCTGAAGCGCGCACGTCGTCGCCTCGCCACCCTCATGTACTGAGCGTGCAGCGCGTGCTGGTTGCGCCGAGCACTCTGATGCATTGAGCGCGCGTACTGACTTTCCCAACGATTGCAAGGTCTGCGTCACGTTTTTCGCCGAATCGTGTCGCAAACGGGCGCAGACCGTGTACAGTAGTACGTTGCATGGGTTTGTAGCTCAGCGGATAGAGCGTCTGTCTCCGGAACAGAAGGTCGTGGGTTCGATCCCCATCAAGCCCACCGGGCAAGGCTCCAGTCGAACGGCTGGAGCCTTTTTGTTGCTCGTTTGTTGTATTTTTCCGCGGTTTTCCTTGCGATTCCGCCGTTTTCGTGCCTGCTGCGCCGTGTGGTGCCAACTCCGGCCATATCGTTCTGTGAACGGTTTTTCCCGCTTCCACCCATCGGAAAAGTATGATTTCAGGTGCGACGCAAATAGCGCATGTACGGGCATATTGGCACATACTTGGCGCGCGTTTACATACCTTGCGGCAACATACCTTACGACAAAGGAGAACAGTATGAGCGAAAAGCTGGAAGCAGTGGCCACCTCCGAAGCCCCGGCAGCACTCGGCGCCTACAGCCAGGCCGTGAAGGCCAACGGATTCGTGTTCGTCTCCGGCCAGCTGGGCATCGACCCGGCCACCGGCGAACTGGCCGGCGAGAGTGCGGGCGAGCAGGCCGCGCAGGCGCTGAAGAACATCAAGCACATCCTCGACACCGCCGGCTCCGGCATCGAGAATGTGGTCCGCGCCACCATCTACATGAAGAACGTCGAGGACTTCCACGAGGTCGACGACGTGTACGCGCAGACCTTCATCGGCTCCGTCAAGCCGGCCCGCGTGCCTTTGGCGGCAACGACATTCCGAAGGGCGCGCTCGTCGAGATCGACGCCATCGCCGCGCTCTGAGCATTTCGCACGTTTCGTAGGTATCGCAAGCATTGCGATTACTGCGATTGCCTACCGCTACCTGCGATCAAACGGCCTGCACGCTTTTCCAGCATGCGGGCTGACGCTTTTTTACGGACTTCCGCGGGCTTCTGCACACTTCCGCGAACTATGGACGACCATCGCACGTTGCCGTGAGTCTGACGTATAGTATTTGCGATTGTTCGGCCAGCCAAACTATGTGCCGTACCCAACCAAACGTAAGAGGAGCCGGAAGCAAGCATGGCGCAATCGCAAGAAAAGCCCGACGTCGAACAGGGCGGCCTGGAACGCAAGATGGAAACGCGCCACCTGACCATGATCTCGCTCGGCGGCGTGATCGGCACAGGCCTGTTTTTAAGCTCCGGCTACACCATCCATCAGGCGGGCCCGCTCGGCGCGATCATCGCTTACGTCATCGGCTCCGTGCTCGTCTACTTCATCATGCTGAGCCTCGGCGAGCTGTCTGTGGCCATGCCGTACGCCGGCAGCTTCCACCTGTATGCGAAGCGTTTCATCGGCCCCGGCACCGCGTTCACCATCGCCGTGCTCTACTGGCTGAATTGGGCGGTGGCGCTCGCCTCCGAATTCACGGCCGCTGGCTTGCTGATGCAACGCTGGTTCCCGCATTCGCCCGCATGGATCTGGTCGGCCGTCTTCATCGCTGTCGTGTTCCTGCTCAACATCCTGTCGGTGCGGCTCTACGGCGAATCGGAATTCTGGTTCGCCTCCATCAAAGTGTTCGCCATCGTCGCGTTCATCGTCATCGGCCTGCTCGCCATGTTCGGCGCGATTCCAATCGCCGGCTATAGCCATGCGCCCATGTTCGAGAACTTCTACAGCGACGGATGGCTGCCCAACGGCGTGCTGCCGATCTTCTCCACCCTGCTGACGGTGGTGTTCGCCTTCTCCGGCACCGAAGTGGTCGGCGTCGCCGCCGGCGAGACGAAGGATCCGTCCAAGGCGATTCCGAAGGCCGTGCACACCACCGTGCTGCGTCTGGCGATCTTCTTCATCGGCTCGATCGCCGTCATGGCGGCGCTGATTCCGTGGCACAAGTCGGGCGTCGACACCAGCCCGTTCGTGCTCGTGTTCCAGTCGATCGGCATGCCGTTCGCCGGCGACATCATGAATTTCGTGGTGCTCACGGCGGTGCTGTCCGCCGCGAATTCCGGCCTGTACGTGTGCTCGCGCATGGTGTGGTCGCTCGCGCAGGAGGGTATGATTCCGCGCAAGCTCGCCAAAACGAACTTCCATGGTGTGCCCGTTTTCGCGGTGATGTTCAGCATGGCCGGCTCGCTGCTGGCGCTGCTGTCCTCCGTGGTGGCCGCTTCGACCGTGTACCTGGCGCTGGTGGCCGTCTCCGGCCTGGCCACGCTGGTGGTGTGGATGTCGGTTTCCGTCTGCCACTTGCGATTCCGCCACCAATGGCTCGCGCAGGGACATACGGTTGGCGAGCTCAAGTACCGCGCGCCTGGCTACCCGTTCGTGCCGATCGCCGCGATCGTGATGTGCGTCGGCGCGCTGGTTCTGGTGATTTGCGATCCGTCGCAGCGCTCCACGCTGCTGACCATGATTCCGTTCGTGGCGCTGTGCTACACGGGCTACTACGCGTCCGTGGCGTGGCGTGCGAAACGGCATGGCGGGCAGGACGATGCTCAGAACGTCTTGCAAAGCGTTCCGCAGGACGTATCGCAACCCCATCGTGAGGATGGACAGGAAGACTGATTCTGTCAGCGTGCCCGGTATTCTTGGAAGAATGAGTCCAGAAGCCCTTAGTGAACTGATTTTCAACATTGCCAACACCCTTGTCTCCGAAGGCAAGGCAGGCACCCTGACCGCCGATTTGATTCCGCCGCAGGCCAAGTTCGCCGTGATGCGCCCGAAGGACCGCGCACATGGCGATTGGGCGTCCAACGCGGCCATGCAGCTGGCCAAGAAGGCCGGCATGAAGCCGCGTGATTTCGCCGAACTGTTCGCCGCCGAACTGACCAATGCCGACGGCATCAAGTCCGTGGAAGTGGCCGGCCCCGGCTTCATCAACATCACGCTTGACTCCGCCTCCGCGGCGGCCGTGGTGGACGCCGTGCTCGAAGCCGGTGACACGTACGGCAAGAACGACCATCTGTCCGGCGAGACCCTGAACCTCGAATTCGTCTCCGCCAATCCGACCGGCCCGATCCACATCGGCGGCACCCGTTGGGCGGCCGTCGGCGACTCCATGGCCCGCGTGCTCGAAGCCAACGGCGCCAAAGTCGTGCGCGAATATTACTTCAACGACCACGGCGAGCAGATCAACCGCTTTGCCAAGTCGCTCGTCGCCGCGGCCCACGGCGAGGAAACCCCGATCGACGGCTACAAGGCGCGTACATCGACGAAATCGCCAAGCGTGTCATCGACGAAGCAACGCGGACGGCGTGGACGTGCTGAGCCTGCCGCGCGTCGACGGCGGCGCCGACCAGGACGGCAACCCGCTCGGCGAAGGCGATTCCGAACAGCGCGAGGAGTTCCGCAAGCGCGCCGTGCCGATGATGTTCGACGAAATCCAGCGTTCCATGAAGAACTTCCGCGTCAATTTCGACGTGTGGTTCCACGAGAACAGCCTGTATTCCGACGGCGAAGTGGACCAGGCCATCGCCGATCTGCGCGCCCGCGGCGACATCTTCGAAAAGGACGGCGCCACCTGGTTCGAATCCACCAAGCACGGTGACGACAAGGACCGCGTGATCATCAAGTCCGACGGCAACTACGCGTACTTCGCCGCCGACATCGCCTACTACCGCAACAAGCGCCACCGCGAGACCAACCCGGCCGACGTGGCGATTTACATGCTCGGCGCCGACCACCACGGCTACATCGGCCGCATGATGGCCATGTGCGAGGCGTTCGGTGACAAGCCGGGCGAGAACATGCAGATCCTCATCGGCCAGCTTGTCAACGTCATGAAGGACGGCAAGGCCGTGCGCATGTCGAAGCGCGCCGGCAACGTCGTCACCATCGACGATTTGACCGACGCCATCGGCGTGGACGCCTCCCGCTATTCGCTGGCCCGCACCGACTACAACTCCCCGGTGGACATCGACCTGAACCTGCTGTCCTCGCATTCCAACGAGAATCCGGTGTACTACGTGCAGTACGCGCACGCCCGCTCCTGCAACGTGGACCGCAACGCGGCCGCCGCCGGCATCACCTACGAAGGCGCCGACGTGAGCCTGCTCGACACCGCCGCCG
>ENA-OPZM01000587-OPZM01000587.1-human-gut-metagenome-genome-assembly--contig:-NODE-587-length-15384-cov-2.509668_pt1 | contig 15384 bp, 15 predicted proteins | sample MGYA00242478_ERZ504493 | MGnify/ENA primary metagenome ERZ504493 (study PRJEB26092, sample SAMD00036227) | human gut metagenome | host: Homo sapiens | study: EMG produced TPA metagenomics assembly of...
ATCGAATTCAAGGCCGGTTCCGTGCCGGACTATGTCATCATGCGCCCGAACGGCGATCCGCTGTACACGCTCACCAACCCGGTCGACGACGCGATGATGGACGTCAACGTCGTGCTGCGCGGCGAGGACCTGCTGAGCTCCACCCCGCGTCAGATCGTGCTGTACCGCTACCTGATGGAGCTCGGCATCGCCAAGCAGATGCCGCTGTTCGGCCACATGCCGTACGTGATGGGCCAGGGCAACAAGAAGCTGTCCAAGCGCGATCCGGAATCCAACCTGTTCAACCACCGCGACAACGGCTTCATCCGCGAGGGCCTGCTCAACTACCTGGCCCTGCTCGGCTGGTCGATCGCGCCGGATCGCGACGTGTTCTCCATGGACGAGATGGTCGAGAAGTTCGATGTGCGCGACGTCAAGGCCAACCCGGCCCGTTTCGACATCGACAAGGCCATCTCCATCAACGCCGAGCACATCCGTATGCTCGAGCCCGAGGACTTCCTGCGCCGCTCGGTGCCGTACCTGCACCGCGATGGTGTGGTTTCCGCCGACAACTGGGATGCCCTGACCGACCGTGAGCGTGAGGTGCTGACCGCCGCCGCTCCGCTGGTTCAGCCGCGCGTGCGCCTGCTGGGCGAGGTCGCCGGCATGGTCGGCTCCCTGCTGTCCACCGAGGAGTATCTGGAGCCTGCGGACGACGCCAAGAAGCAGCTGAAGGATTCTGCCGGCGAGGTGCTGGACAAGGCCATCGCCGCACTCGAGGCTGTGGATGAAGCTGACTGGAAGACCAACAACCTGCATGAGACCCTGAACAAGGCCCTGGTTGAGGAGGGCGGCTACAAGCCGCGCCTCGCCTTCGGCCCGGTGCGTGTGGCCATGTCCGGCCGCCGCGTCTCCCCGCCGCTGTTCGAGTCCATGGAGATCGTCGGCAAGCCGGTTTCCCTCGCTCGCCTGAAGGGCTTGCGCGAGCACCTGTGAGCTAAGGTTCCTTCCGTGCTCGGCTGAGCTGTAAGGACACTCAAGGTGGGCGTCTGCATGTGCGGATGCCCACCTTTTCTTGTACTCAGTTTTAGAGGTGGGCAAGGTCAGCGAGGTAATGGAATCGGTGCGTTTGCCGGATTGACGTCGACGCAATTCGAGATAGACTGCGGTTTCCAATCGTTTGCCTGCATCCTGTTGATTGGCACGTAAAACGGCGTAGACCAGTCCCGGATCTTCCGCATAGACTTTTTGGTACGGCAGTGGTGTCAGGTTTCAATGAAGTGGTGTATTCGTTGAGTTCGTAACATAGGAATGCCTGTTCGCTGGAAAGTTTGGAAGAGGAGACAGTGACAACCAAGGTAACGCGTTCGTGCTCGGCAAGGCGTTGGCAAAATCCTTGCCAATGTTCTGCCTCTTGTACTTCATCGAGAAATAGATAGGCGCCTTGTGTACGACTGGAGGGGTTTGCCTCCAGAATTCCGTAATGACTTGGTCGAGCACGTCTTCGGGTATAGGCCATTCGGGTGCTGGCGAGAGCTGTGGCGTGAAATCGTTGAAATTCCGCGCGACACGCCGTAAGTTGCGCAAGGGTGAATACTTGCGTATATTTATCACTCGTTGCGCGGTTCGCCTCGCAGCCGGTTGAAAAACTGAATATGCCCCCATCGTCTAGCGGTCTAGGACTACGCCCTCTCACGGCGCCAACACCGGTTCAAATCCGGTTGGGGGTACGACGAACAACTTTTCGGAGTTGCTACGCCAAGCCAAATTGGGGTGTGGTGTAATTGGCAACACAGCTGATTCTGGTTCAGCCATTCTTGGTTCGAGTCCAGGCACCCCAGCCAATAACCCTCGCGGATTTGCGAGGGTTTTTTGTTTTCAGGGAAGTAGCCGCTTGAAAAGCGACTTCCCTGCACATGAGAGCACATGAGAGCGCTAAGAGCGCATACGTGTGTATGAAAGTACGAGAACGAAGGAGATCGAAGTATGTCTGCTGAGCAGCAGACTGCGCCGGCAAACAATGCCAACAATGCAAGCAATGAAGGCGCTCAGAAGAAGCACATGTCTAAGGCGGCCCTCGCCATTATCGCCGTGGTGGTCGTGGCCATTATCGTTGTGGCCGGTGTTTTCGGCTTCCGCGCCTACTCCGATGCTCAGTACAACAATGCAGTCGCCGCTTGCGCCACCGCTTCCGAAAATGTGCGCAACGCCACTAATGACTACAACAACTTGGTCAATGGCGATGCTTCCGAAGCTGCTGCGCTCACCAAGAAGGATGTAAAGGATGCCTCCACGCTGGACGCCTCAACAAGGAGCTGAGCGTGGAACTGCCGGTATACGAAGGCTGCGTAGCTGACGACACTGCCGGCTTCAAGTCCGCCACCGATAAGCTCAACGAGCAGACCGACTGGTACAAGGCCCACACCACTTCCTTGCAGAAGGCAGTGGACGCCGTCAACGCCTCCAAGAAGTAAGCGAGCACAGCCTCACCATTGTCGTCAAAGCCGTCTTGCGGTTGCGCAAGGCGGCTTTTGCTATTTTGCTCAATCGGCTTGCTGCTGTAATGCTGCTGCATTGATTGCGTCGAATGCAGGTAAATTCGTCTTACTTTTTTTTGCGCAGTTTTTCCCTGCGCGTGTCGCGATGATGCGAATATAGATGTGAAGGTTAACAACGTAGTCGTTTATTGGGTTTTGTGATTTCACTCACGTTGTAATTCAATGTCAAATATGTGGCGATTCTCCGTATTTGCTGAGATTGCTATTAAGAATAGCTTCTTGTAAAGTGTCTTATCGTAATTGCGAATGCGTATTCTTCAATGAAGAAGGCATCTGCTTCACCTCGAAGAAGAGATTAAGGAAAATATAGTTAATGAAAAAGAAGAAGACTATATCGGCTGCGCTGGCAACAGCGTTAGCCTTAACCTGCATGGGCAGCGGGGGAGGTACTGCGTTCGCAGTGCCCCTGTCTGATGCTGACTTGCAGACTTTGGCAAGTCAGATTCAGCAAATCAACGATACTTCTGATTCTGCAACTGCTTCCGAGACTCCTTCCGCACAAGCCGATGCGGTTGAAGGCTGGACTATTGATTCCAACATCGCTCAGGGCGGCGAAATCCTGGAGATGGCAAACGGTTGGCTGCACCTCAAGTCCACTGCCTCTAACGGTAATGCGGCAGCGAACCCCAGCTCCAGCAACAACTGGCCGGCAGTAGCCGTATGGGGCACAGATTACGACTTCTCCAAGGCCGGCTCCTTCCACGCCACCATCAAATCCCCGCAGGAAGGCTCCGCCAACCGCTTCGGCTTCTACCTGGGCTACAACGACCCGGGCAGCGGCCTGTTCATCGGCTACGATTCGGACGGCTGGTTCTGGCAGACCTACACCGGTGGCGGTAGCGGCAGCTGGTACAGCGGTGCTCGTATCGCTGCTCCGAGCGCCAACGAAGAGCACGACATTCAGGTCTCCTGGACCGACGCCAAGTCGCCACACTGACCGTGGATGGCCAGAAGGCATTCGATGTCGATTACTCCGCAATGACGAACCTCTCCAACAAGCTTGCCATCAAGGCCGGCTCCTGGAAGGGGCTGAACCAGGTCACCGACGTGTACATCAAGGACTTCCCGGAGGTTGTCGAAGCCGCCAAGCACGCGGTTTCCGGCAAGGTTGTGGACGCTGGAGCGCTGCCATTGAAGGCGCAACAGTGCGTTTGGATAAGACCAAGGTGAAGACCGGTGCAGATGGCACCTTCTCCTTCGCCGACATTGAAGAAGGCGAACACACGCTTTCGATTGCCAAGGAAGGCTATGAGGACGTCTCCCAGCAGGTGGCGGTCTCCGGCGCGGACCTTGCCATCGATCCCATCACCCTGAACAAAACCGTTCAGGTCGCCTCCGAAACGCTGAAGACCAAGAAGATGGAAGTTCAGATTAAGAAGAACTTCCCCTCTGTGCTGCAGTACACGATGACCGACGGCAAGGTGATGTACGGCCAAACCAAGGATGTGCGCACCGTTGAGATCAACGGCACCAACATCGAACTGACCGACGATGACGTGACCTTCAAGAAGGTTTCCGATACCGAAGCCACCTACACGCTGAAGGTCAAGGATGAGGCCAAGAAGATTGACGCGGTGATCACCGTTCAGATCACGGTCAAGGCCAACCAGCTGCACCTCAACGTCACCAAGATCAAGAACAACCTGTCCGAAGGCATTCCTGAGGGCAACGGTGTGGAGGAGAACGCCATCCAGACGCTGTCCTTCCCGAACCAGAGTCTCGTTTCCGTGCGTTCCAGCCAGGAAAATGCCCAATTCACTGGTGCTCGTATGTCTTCCAACACGCAGAAGCCTGGCGATACCAACTTCGCAGTGACCGAAGATACTAACGTCACCGATAGCGACTACACCTACGGCTTCATCTCCGGTGCTGGCCTGAGTGCCGGCCTGTGGAGCAACTCCGAGCACGATGGCACCTATGTGGCGGCTCCTGTGCGCGGCGGCAGCCAGAACACGCGTGTCTACGCCACCACCCAGCAGACTGGTGACGCCACCTCCCTGGGCCTGGCCAGCGCTCCGTGGTACTACCACCGCACGGTCACCGATTCCAAGGGCAAGAAGTACACCGTGGCCGAAACCGCTCTGCCGCAGATGGCCGTGGCCATCGCCGGCGACGAGAACGAAGACGGTGCCGTCAACTGGCAGGATGGCGCAATCGCCTACCGCGACATCATGAACAACCCGTACAAGTCCGAGGAAGTTCCCGAACTGGTGGCATGGCGTATCGCATGAACTTCGGCTCCCAGGCGCAGAACCCGTTCCTCACCACGCTTGACAACGTCAAGAAGGTGGCCTTGAACACCGACGGCCTCGGCCAGTCCGTGCTGCTCAAGGGCTACGGCAATGAAGGCCACGACTCCGGCCACCCGGACTACGGCGATATCGGCCAGCGTCTCGGCGGCGCCGACGACATGAACACCATGATGGAAGAGGGCTCCAAGTATGGCGCTCGCTTCGGTGTGCACGTCAACGCCTCCGAAATGTATCCGGAAGCCAAGGCCTTCAGCGAGGACATGGTGCGCCGCAACTCTGCAGGCGGCCTGAGCTACGGCTGGAACTGGCTTGATCAGGGTGTCGGCATCGACGGCATCTACGATCTGGCATCCGGTTCTCGTGTAAGCCGTTTCGCTGACCTCAGCAAGGAAGTCGGCGACAACATGGACTTCATCTACCTCGATGTGTGGGGCAACCTGACTTCTTCCGGTTCGGAAGATTCTTGGGAAACCCGCAAGATGAGCAAGATGATCAACGACAACGGCTGGCGTATGACCACCGAATGGGGTTCCGGCAACGAGTACGACTCCACCTTCCAGCACTGGGCAGCTGATCTGACCTACGGCGGCTACACCTCCAAGGGCGAGAACTCCGAAGTGATGCGCTTCCTGCGCAACCACCAGAAGGACAGCTGGTTGGCGACTACCCGCAATACGGCGGCGCTGCCAACGCCCCGCTGCTCGGCGGCTACAACATGAAGGACTTCGAAGGCTGGCAGGGCCGCAACGACTATGCCGCCTACATCAAAGCACCTGTACACCCATGATGTGTCCACTAAGTTCATCCAGCACTTCAAGGTGACCCGCTGGGTCAACAACCCGCTGCTGACCGCCGACAATGGCAATGCCGCTGCCGTGTCCGACCCGAACACGAACAACGGCAACGAGCAGATTACCCTGAAGGATTCCAACGGCAACGTTGTAGTAGTCTCCCGTGGTTCCAACGACACCTCTAGCGCAGCCTACCGCCAGCGCACCATCACCTTCAACGACGTGAAGGTCGCATCCGGTGTGGTCTCCGCAGGCGATGGCAGCGCCACTGGCGACGAGTCCTACCTGCTGCCGTGGATGTGGGATTCCTTCACCGGCAAGCTGGTCAAGGATTCCGAGCAGAAGCTCTACCACTGGAACACCAAGGGCGGCACCACCACCTGGACGCTGCCGGACAGCTGGAAGAACCTCTCCAGCGTAAAGGTGTACCAGCTCACCGATCAGGGCAAGACCAACGAGCAGACCGTTGCCGTCTCCGGCGGCGAGGTGACGCTTACCGCTGATGCCGAAACCCCGTACGTGGTGTACAAGGGCGAAGCCAAGCAGATCCAGGTCAACTGGAGCGAAGGCATGCATGTGGTAGACGCCGGCTTCAACGGCGGCTCCAACACCCTCACCGACAACTGGACCGTCGCCGGAACCGGCAAGGCCGAAGTTGAAGGCGACAACAACGCCATGCTGCGCCTGACCGGCAAGGTCGATGTCTCCCAGCGTCTGACCGATCTCAAGGCTGGCCAGAAGTACGCGCTGTATGTTGCGTCGACAACCGCTCCACCGGCGATGCATCCGTCACCGTAACCAGCGGCGGCAAGGTGCTGGCCACCAACTCCACCGGCAAGTCCATCGCCAAGAACTACATCAAGCATACGGCCACAACACGAACAGCAATACGGAAAATGGCTCCAGCTACTTCCAGAACATGTACGTGTTCTTCACCGCGCCTGAGAACGGCGATGCCACGGTAACCCTGTCTCACAAGAGCACCGACGGAGCACACACCTACTTCGACGATGTGCGCATCGTGGAGAACCAGTACTCCGGCATCACCTATGAGAAGGACGGCACGCTGAAGTCCCTCACCAACGGATTCGAAAACAACGCCCAGGGCATCTGGCCGTTCGTGGTCTCCGGTTCCGAAGGCGTTGAGGACAACCGCATCCACCTCTCCGAGCTGCATGCTCCGTTCACGCAGGCCGGTTGGGATGTCAAGAAGATGGACGATGTGCTCGATGGCACTTGGTCTGTGAAGGTTAACGGCCTGACCCAGAAGGGCACGCTGGTCTACCAGACGATCCCGCAGAACGTGAAGTTCGAGCGGGTGCCAAGTACAAGGTGAGCTTCGACTACCAGTCCGGTTCCGATGACATCTACGCCATCGCTGTGGGCCAGGGTGAATACTCTGCCGGCAGCGTGAAGCTGACCAACCTGAAGAAGGCTCTGGGTGAGACCGGCAAGGCCGAGTTCGAGCTGACCGGTGGCGTCAACGGCGATTCCTGGTTCGGTATTTACTCGACCGCAACCGCACCTGATCTGCAGGGTTCCACCGGCAATGCACAGGACTTCGGCGGATACAAGGACTTCGTGCTCGACAACCTGAAGATCGAGCGCATCGAGTCCCAGACCCGCACCAAGGCCGAAGCGCAGGACAAGGTCAAGGAAATCCGCGGCAAGTACGATTCCAAGCGTGCTGAGCTCTCCGATGCCGCATGGCAGCAGTATCAGGACACCTTGGTCAAGGCTCGCGTGCTCATCAACAAGAATGGCGCAACCGCTGAGGACTTCACCAAGGCATACGACATTCTCGTGGCCCTCGACGAGTACATGAAGACCGCTCCCGGCAACGAGAGCAGCGACAAGTACGACGTGGCAGCTGACGGCTCCGATGAGCTGGGTGGCTACACCGTGGCCACGGGCAGCGAAGAGCCTACCGCAGGCCTGCCGAGCGAAGGCCCGGCCGATCTGCACAGGATGGCAACGACAGCACCCACTGGCACACCAGCTGGAGCGAGAACGCAGTCGGCAACGGCACCGCATGGTATCAGTTCAACCTCAACGAACCGACCACCATCAACGGCCTGCGCTACCTGCCGCGCTCCGGAGGTATGAACGCCAACGGCAAGATCAAGGGCTACAAGATCACGCTCACTCTGGCGGATGGCACCACCAAGGATGTCGTCACCGATGCTGAGTTCTCCACCACCACCATGTGGCAGAAGGCCAGCTTCGACGCCGTCGAGAATGTGACCGCCGTACGCTTGACCGTCCTGTCTTCCGCAGGCCAGAGCGACTCCCAGGCCAACAAGTTCGCATCCGCTGCCGAACTGCGTTTGACCACGGACCGCGAGGTTGAGGAAGAGACTGTCGCTCCGGACAAGACCGACCTCAACGACACCATCGCCAAGGCTAACGGTCTTAAGGAATCCGACTACACGGCTGAAAGCTGGACTGCTCTGGTCAAGGCCCGCGAAGCTGCACAGGCCGTGGCGGATAACGATAAGGCCACCGCTTACGATGTGGCTCTGGCGCTGACGAACCTCGAATCCGCTATCGCTGGTCTCGAGAAGACCGGTGAGGAGCCTGGCCCAGGCCCGGTTGAGGTGAACAAGACCGACCTGCAGACTGCAGTGAACAAGGCAAGCAAGCTCGAGAAGGCCGATTACACGACCAACTCGTGGGAAGCTTCGCCGAGGCACTGAAGGCTGCACAGCAGGTGCTCGACAACAAGAACGCCACCCAGCAGGATGTGGATACCGCACTGAGCGCTCTTCAGGACGCCATCTCCAAGCTGGAAGCTGCCACCGAGCCGAAGCCGAATCCGGAACCGGGCGTGGTGGACAAGGCTGCTCTGAACGCGACCATCAACAAGGCCGCCGCCATCAACCTGGGTCTCTACACCGACGACTCCGCCAACGCTCTGCGCGCCGCGCTGAAGAAGGCCCGTGAGGTCTCCGACAACAGCAACGCCACGCAGAAGCAGGTCGACGCAGCTCGCGAGGCTCTCGAGAAGCAATTGCCGGCTTGGTGAAGCGTACCGCTGCCAAGGGTGATGGCAATGTCGTCTCCAACACGGGTGCCAATGTCGTCACGATTGCTGTGGCCGGATTGCTGCTGGCCGGTGCCGGCGCCGCAATCGCCTACCGCCGCAATCGCGAGCAGATGTGATCATGAAACCGTAAGGTTCGCGACACATAAGGAGCACTCCTTATTATCTCGCCGGTGCCGGTCAGCAATGCCCAGCGCCGGCCGTTTTTGTATGAATCAGTGTTTTCCGGTCACCCAGCGGGCATCGGAATGCACATGGGGGATCATCATCACAATGACCGCAATCAGACAGACGATCATCACCATCAAAATAACGTCCTCATGACCGCGCGTCTGCAGCGTGGCTCCAGTCAAAGCACCGAGCGCCAAAGCCAGCATTACAATCGCGCGCCGGCCAAGTTTGGACTGCTCATGACCATGCGCCGAAGTGTCAGCGATAATCCCAGTTAACGTCATCGTCAACACAGTCGTGGGCAAATCTGGCACCGAAAGCTTACGAGCAGTGGAATTCTGAATGCCCATAGCCGGTGCGAGCAGCACAATCAGCAGAATAATATGCAAATCAATATGCCGAGCAGTTGGGAAGTTCAGACTGGGCTGTGCCGTGCGGGCGATGGCTGAAGCATCAGTGCCACCCATCGACGGTTCAGGCGCAAACTGATTGAGCAGATAAATGCCGACGAGCGCAGCTGCCACAAAAGCCAGCTGGATTGACGTGGACACCAGCAGATGGCGCGCGCGGTTGGCGCCAAAGTAATGAATAATGCGTCCGCCGATGAACGCACCAATCATGAACGTGGCCAGCGTGAGCGCCGAAGTCCACCAGACGAAGCCCTGCGCGTGGGCGAATGCAAAACCAAGGAACACAATGTTGCCGGTCACATTGGCCACAAATACATGACCGAGTGCCAAGTAACTTAACGCATCCACCAGTCCGGCGACAAACGTGAGAATAACCAGAGCTGGGGAAAGCAGACCGTACCGATCATCCTTGCGGGGAATCAGTGTGCGTCCTGCTTCGGCAAGGTGTGAGGTCATGGTGGGAGAGGCTTTCCTTTGCTGTTTGGCGGTATTCAATAGCTGGCGCGCGGCCTTGCACATTATGAAGTGTGTGCCGGACGGTATATGTCAATGAGTCTGCGCTCGCATGCGGAGTGCGTGCAACAGTTCGCTATGAGTTCACCTGCGATTCGCTGAACGCGCATAGTTCGGTAACGCGATTTCGCTATATCTGGTCGTAATACCGATGAGGCTAGGAAAAGGAATGATTATGCAGTCAGATAACAGCCATCATGAAGCACATCAGAACGACCTGAACTACAGCAGTGAGTACCAGTACGATATGTATATGTATGCCGAGTACGGCATCGAGTGGTGATTGAGAGCCCGAGTGAGAATTGGACTCACGACCTCTTCCTTACCAAGGAAGTGCTCTACCACTGAGCTATCGGGGCGATAATGTGCGCACGGCTTAGGGCCGTTGAACGGCTTGCACAACAATACACGCAATCGCGTATTACGCAAATCGACGGGTGTGCGAGGAAGTATTCGGGTGCTCTAAGTTGTACACATGAGCGCAATATTGGCTATTTTGCGCTCATGTGGCATTCGGATGTGCCACGTAATCGCATTTTCGTGTTTTTATGCGCTGTTGTGGCACGAAAATTGTGGGAATTCGGTCGTCTCGGAATATGTGCCATGCCACGCCACTGCAAAAACAGTGAATGTGCACGATTGTGCACATATTTGGACCGCTGCGTATATGCATGTGGGTGCGGATAACAAAAGGGTTTTGACAAAAGCCAAAACCCTGATGGCGGAGGATACGAGATTCGAACTCGTGAGGCTGTTACACCAACACGCTTTCCAAGCGTGCGCCATAGACCACTAGGCGAATCCTCCATGCACTGCAGTGCTTGCTAGAAGTAAGCTCCGTAGGCAACTCGAATAAGCTACCACAGCTTTCGGATAAATGCACATTCAGTGCCGGCTGCGGCGTGTCGCTTTGTGGACAAGGACCACCAATGAGTGCCTGCGCTGATGTGCAGGTCGTTCGTACGGCGTGTGCAACAGGTGATCTCACCGGGGGATGAACCAGTGCAAATCAAAGCGACTCAAGGCAAGTCAGCAAACCCGAGGCAAACCAGAATGAACATGCGCATGCCATCGCGTGAATTATTGCCAGCCTCTTGCCGTGATGCAACATAGTGATTTTAGGCTATGAACCTTGGTGAAACAGTTGGTCATGCAATATGAGGGATGGGGAGTGGCCAGTCGCGGGGAGTTCATAATTCGGGAAGTCTCCCATCTGTGAGCGGGACAATATCGAATATTGAGACAATCTGCGGTAATAATTGATCGAAAAACAGTGCCTAATACCTCTTAAATCCTAAAAAATCAAGACTGTTCCTCAAAAAAGTTTTTCTTTATATTGAGTAGTTGGTTTTTGATTACTTAGCCGCGCAGAGAGAGGGATAGGCATGGTTCGTCGCGCCCAGGCTGCTCTTCGGTCCGTTGAACACACCAGCGTGAGGCAGCTGCGAGTTCTGGCTGCGATTGTATTTCTGTTCGCCATGGTCATCGCCACTGTGGCTCCTGCAGTCACGGCTCCGATGGCCTTCGCCGACAGCAGCACCAGCTCGTCCAGCGTTGACTACGCCACCTGGGCCGAAGTCTCCAAGGCGATGGACAAGCAGCTGAACAGCGGTCTTAAGACGTACAAGGATGGCAACACCGCTGGCGCCACCTCCGATTTCATGGGCGCGTACAACAAGATTTACGTGGCTCCAACTTCACCGCGGTCGTGCACGACACCATTGGCGCGGACAAGCAGCTCGCCCAACAGCAGGCATTCCAAAGCGTTCAGAATCTTTCCTACACGCCTAGCAACGACGATCAACTGGCTCAGCAGATTGATGCGTTGACCGCCGATCTTGACGCCACGGCCCAGCAGCTCGACGCCAACGCTGATCTCGCCAAGCCGAAGGCGTACGCCGAAGCGCTGCAGGCGCAGCTGGCCAAAGAGCGCAAGGAGCTCGACGCCAAGAAAAAGAAGAACCCGGGCAAGGGCAATCGTTCATGGACCGACGTGGCCAACGAAATGACCCCGATTCTCGACAATGCATACAAAGCTTACGAAAAGGGTGATGGTGCCAAGGGCGCCACGCTCGTGAACAACGCGTACTACCAGTATTACGAGAAGCTCGGCTTCGAAAAGAACGTGATGAACGCCATCAGCGGCAACCGCGTCTCGCAGGTGGAATACCAGTTCAAGATGTGCCGCAAGTCCATGAACGCCGGCGCATCCCTGAAAGACACCAAGAAGCTGATCGACGACCTCAAGGCCATGCTGATCAAGGACGCCGGCATTCTTGACGGTGGTGCCGCCGATAAGGAAGACGGTTTCACCAAGCTGGTCACCAGCTCCTCCGGCCAGGCGTTCCTCGTGCTTATCCGTGAGGGTCTTGAAGCTCTGCTGGTGGTTGCAGCCATCGTCGCTACTTGGTCAAGTCCGATAACAAGCGCTTCGTCAAGTGGATTTACTTGGGTGTGCTCGTCGGTCTGCTCGGCGCCGGCTTGGTGGCTGTGATCTTCGTGTTCGCCTTCGGCGGCTCCGGCCCGATTCAGGAGATCATGGAAGGCACCTGCGCACTGATCGCCATGGGCATGCTGCTGTGGACGAGTAACTGGATGCTGAACAAGTCCAGCGTGGAAGCGTGGAACCGTTACATTCGCAAGAAGACCGAGCTGCTGTGGCTGATGCCGAAGCCGCCGCAAGTGCCGACAACGTGACGTTGAAAACCGTGGTCTCGCTGGCTATGCTGAGCTTCCTCGCCGTGTTCCGTGAAGGCGCTGAAACCGTGATCTTCTACGAGTCCATCTACACGATGAGCCGCGATACTCGCGGTATGTGGATCGGTGGTCTGACCGCCGCGGTGGTGCTTGTCGGCATCTTCCTGCTCTTCCGCTTCACCTCCGTGAAGATTCCGATTGGTCCGTTCTTCCTGGTCACTTCGATTCTGATGTCTGTGCTGGTGGTGGTGTTCGCCGGCGGCGGCGTCCACTCGCTGATCGAGGGCGACTTGCTGCCCGCCTTCTACCTGAACGGTGTGCCGACGAACGATTGGCTTGGCCTCTACCCGTACGTCGAATGCCTAGTGGCGCAGGCCATCGCAGCCGTTGCGGTTATCGCGCTGTTCGTGGTCGGCTTCATCAAGCAGCGCAAGCTGAAGGCGCAGGCTACTGCCGAGGTCCCGGCCGTGAAGGCGTAGCCGTCTAGCTCGTCCGTTTCCTCCCATAACTGCAGACAACTGACAGACTTGCGGCACGGCCTCGGATCGATGCCAATTCCTCCAGCCCACGCCGCACTTATCTCATAACTGAATAATTGCAATTATCTAAGCGTGAATCCTAATTCACCAGAGATAGAGAAAAGGAATAACAATGATGAAGAACAAGAAACTGGCCGCTCTGCTCGGCCTGCTGCTCGCCGGTTCCATGACCGTGTCCATGGCTGCCTGCGGTTCCACCAACTCCGCATCCGACACTAAGGCTGACTCCTCCTCCCAGTCTTCCGACTCCTCTTCCTCCGATTCTTCCTCCGATTCCGGCGCCGGTTTCGAAGAGGTTCCGGTTGGCCCGTCCGGTACTGCTGAAGAGCAGGATCAGGACGCCGGCCCGCTGACCGTGGGCGCTGTGTACTTCCAGCCGATCGATATGGAGCCGTCTTCCATGGGCCTGAAGGCTGCTGACGCTTCCTTCCACCTCGAGGCCGACATCCATGCCAACCAGAAGGGCACCGAGCTCGGCTACGGCAAGGGCGACTTCGTGCCGGATCTGACCGTGAACTACACCATCATCGATAAGTCCACCGGCAAGGAAGTCGAGGGCGGCACCGCCACCTCCGGTACCTTCATGCAGATGAACGCTTCCGATGGCCCGCACTACGGCGCCAACGTCAAGCTCGACAAGGCTGGCACCTACCAGCTGAAGCTCTCCATCGAATCCCCGGCCTCCAAGGTTGGATGCTGCACGTTGACCCGGAGACCGGCGTCAAGGGCCACTTCTGGACCGAGCCGATCGAGGTCACCTTCGACAACTGGGATTACACTCCTCGCCAGTGGTGATTGACTAAGCAGAAAGCCCCCTCGTCAGAGGGGGGCTTTACGCCGCTTTAGGGAGATAATTCTTAGGACGGTCTAAAACTCCCCTCAGTCCGCTTCGCGGACAGCTCCCCTCAGAGAGGGGAGCCTAAGGTGAACAGAGAAAGGACGCGAATGCTTGAACAATTCGTGGCAGTGATGCCGGGCACTTTGGCCCCCGCATTGCTGGTGATGAGCCTGAGCGTGATGCTCACGGTCGGCGAGGGGCGAGATAAGCCGATAAGCTCGCATTGGCGTCTCATCGGCCTGATCGTCGGTCTGATCGCCGCCATCGTATTCGCCGGCCTGCGCGCCTCGGCCGTGATCAATCAGCGCACGTTCGTCAACTACCCGGTGTTGTGGTGCGCGATCATTGCCGACATCCTGACCATCGTCGTGGTGGTGTTCGCACGCCGCATCACCACCAATTGGCAGCAGCACAAGGTGTTCATGCACATCGCTAACGCCGTGGCCGCCATCGACATCGCACTCACCCTGTTCTACGCGCTGCCGGACGTGATTCTGCAGCTCACCATCTGGGTGGAACCAGGGGAGACCGCATTCACTTCGGCCATGCTGCTGCGCGCTCTTGGTTTCCTGCTTGGCGTGGCCATGTCCATTATTGTGGCCGCCATCTTCCGCACGATGCGCACCACTGCCGTGCGCTGGGCGTTCACCGTGGCCGTCGCGGCCATGATGGTGATTCTGCTGATTCAACACTTCACTGGTCTTGCCCAGATTCTGCAGGCGCGAGGCTTCCCGATGAACCATACGATGTTCGTGGCGCTGGCTTGGTCCATCAACCAGAACTCCACGATGATTATGGCGCAGGCGCTGGTGTTCCTGATTCCCGCCGTGGCCTCCATCGTGGCCGGTTTCCGTATGAAAACCATGATGTGCCGGGAGCCAACGAGGCCACGTTGCGCCGGCATAAGGTATTCCGCCGCCACGCCATCGCCGCTGCCGTGTGGAGCCTTATCGCAGCCATCGGCGTCACAGCAACCCTGACCGTGGGCGTTGCCGCGACCCATCAGACCATCACCCTTTCGCCGCCGGAAGCCTACTCGCTCAAGGACGGCGTGGCCACCATCCCCTTCAGCCAGGTCGAGGACGGCCACCTGCACCGCTTCGAATACAAGGCCAAGGACGGCACCGTCATGCGCTTCATCATCATCCGAAAGAACGGTGGCGCGTACGGCATCGGCCTGGACGCCTGCGAGAACTGCGGCGACGCTGGCTACTACGAGAAGGACGGCAAGATCATCTGCAAGAAGTGCGAGGTGGCCATCAACCTGGCGACCATCGGCTTCAAGGGTGGCTGCAACCCGATACCATTCCCGTACAAGACCGGCCACGGCAAGATCACCATTCAAACTACGGATCTGGACGCGCTGAGCGCCCACTTCCGGTGAGTCAGGCAGGAGACAAGAATCATGTTCTTTCTGCGCATGATTACTCGCTCGTTCACCCGACAGCTGCGCCGGCGCCTGCTTATCGCGCTGACCGTATGCCTGTCGCGACCGTGTCCGTATCGATGCTGGGGCGTCGTGTTCGACGTGGGCGACAAGCTCAACGCCGAGCTGTCCACCTACGGTTCGAACATCACCGTGCAGCCCAAGGC